>Ga0105855_1000207_pt1 | contig 31354 bp, 32 predicted proteins | sample OrgsoiDNA_201059_FD_89680 | JGI IMG/M metagenome (GOLD analysis project Ga0105855, IMG submission 89680) | Permafrost soil microbial communities from the Arctic, to analyse light accelerated degradation of dissolved organic matter (DOM) -... | ecosystem: Environmental > Terrestrial > Soil >... | reverse complement strand
CGTGGTGTTCGCGAGTTCCAATCATGCAGTGGGTTTTCATCGACGCGACCGAATGATCGATAACACGGTCGAGCCGCGCCCGGACAGCCGCTACGGCATCTCGAAGGTGTTCGGCGAGGCGCTTGGCCGGATGTACGCCGATAAACACGGCATGTCGGTCGCGTGCATCCGCATCGGGTCGTTTCGCCCCGACGACCAGCCGAGCGCGCCGCGGCACCTCTTCACCTGGATCAGCCACCGCGACATGGTGCAGGTTGCGCGCCGCTGTATCGACTATCCGGATTACCACTTTGCGGTGGTGTATGGGGTATCGAATAATGCGCGCAATCGCTGGGACAACGCCAACGTGCGCTATCTCGGGTTCGCGCCGGAAGACGATGCCGAATTGCACGCGGCCGAGATCACGGCCGCAGGAAAGGCGGAAGACGCGCGCGAAGCGCTGTTTCATGGCGGCTTCGGCTGCCTGGTCGAATTCGACGGCGATCCGCTCCGGATCAATTGAGTGTGGCTGTCCATCGTTGGGAGGAGTGCGTCGCGTTATAGTATGCGGTCGTGAGTGACATCCTTCATGACCCTACGACGAGAGACAGGTGGACGTTGAACACAGAATTAAAAAAGAGGGCGCCGCGCCGCAAGTCCAACGCGGTTTCCGTCATGGACGTCGCGCGTGCCGCTGGCGTATCCACGGCGACCGTATCGCGTGTTCTGAACGGCAACGCCACGGTCGCCTTGGCGTTGCAGGACCGGGTACGCGAGATCGCGCAAAATCTTGGCTACACGCCACATGCGGCCGCGCGCGCGCTTGCGTCGCAGCGCTCAAAGACCATCGGCGCGGTCATTCCTTCGCTTGAAAACCAGAATTTCGCGCTCGGCGTATTCGCGCTGCAGAAACGTCTTGGCGAAGCGGGCTATACGCTGCTTCTGGCCTGTTCGTACTATGACCAGGAGGACGAGCTCAAGCAGGTCCGCGCGCTGATCGCCGATGGCATTGCCGGGCTGATGCTGGTGGGTCGCAGCCATTCCCCCGCGCTCTACGAACTGCTCGAGAAGGAGCAGATTCCGCTGGTGAACGGCTGGACCGTCGATCAGCATCATCCGTATGTGGGCTTCGACAACGTTGCGGTCGGGCGGCGCATCGCGGAATATCTGCTCGATCTCGGGCACGTGAATTTCGGCATGATCACGCAGATGACCCAGCACAGCGATCGCGCGGCCGATCGCATCATGGGCGTGCGCGCAGCCTTGCGGGCGCGCGGGCTTGAGTTGCGTCACGAGCACCTGATCGAAATGCCGCACAAGATCATAGAAGGTCAAATGGCCATGCGCGCGCTGATGCAGGGTCCGGTCCGGCCGACCGCCGTTATCTGCGGCACGGACCTGCTTGCCGTGGGCGCACTTGCCGAAGCGCACGAAGCCGGCATCGACGTTCCCGGCGAACTATCGATTGCCGGTATCAACGACATTGAGTTTTCCAGCTTTACCACGCCACCGCTGACCACCATGCGCCTGGCCGCGGATGAGATCGGCGCACGCAGCGCCGAGTACCTGCTCGCGCATATAGAAGGGCGGCCGGCCAGTTCTCAAAACATCGTGCCGACCGACCTGATCGTGCGTGGCACGACAGGCCGTCCCCCGGCAACGGTTAAGCCGGACTCTTAAGCCCGACTCGCGCTTATCGGGCGAACAGCGACGCCATGTTGGCGAATGCCTTGAACTCCACGGCATTGCCCGACGGATCGAGGAAGAACATGGTCGCTTGTTCCCCCACTTAATTTTTTCGATTGATCTGCTGGCATGATCAGAGAACTAAAGACATGCCGTGGCGTGACACATTTCCTCTTTAAATAAACGATACCGTATGGTATTGTTTGATTTCCGAGATGGGAGATTGCCGTGACTGAAGCCGCCGTACCAATCAGATTGTTGGGTATTTCCGGGAGCCTGCGCCGCCACTCGTATTGCACGGCGATTCTCCGTACGCTGGGTCAAACTGTTGCCGAAAGCGCGACGCTGGAGATCTTTGATCTGTCGTCCATTCCTCCGTACAACGAAGATGAGGAAGGGGAAAGGCTCCCGCAGGCGGTGCTTGACTTGAGGCAGGCGGTGGCAAGATGCGACGGCGTTGTATTGGCGTCGCCTGAATTCAATCACGGTATGCCGGGCGTGTTGAAGAATGCGTTGGACTGGGCGTCCCGTCCCGCGTACAGGTCGCCTTTTGCAGATAAGCCAAGTCTGGTATTGACCGCCTCTCCCGCGTTTACCGGAGGGGTGCGTGCGCAGTCGCAGATCGCGGAGACGCTGGCTGCCATGCTCGCGCATGTCGTGGCTGTACCTCAGGTGGTTATCGCCAGCGTCCACGAAAAAGTGGCTGACGGCAGAATGACGGACCCGGCTTCGCTGCAATTCTTGGCCGTCGCGATCGATGCGCTGGCGAACGCGATTGCCTTGCGACGGCTGGCCCGCCCGGCCATCGCCTGAACCGAGGACGACATGGGACGGTCTGATTCCAATGCGAAGCGCGAACATCTTCTCGACATAGCCGCGGAGCGCTTTCTCGCGAGTGGCTTTTCCGCTGTGAGCGTCGATGAACTCGTCGCAAGCGCCGGACAGTCGAAGACCAACGTGTATTCGTGGTTTGGCGGCAAGGAGGGTCTTTTCCTGGCGACCATTGATCGGCTGCTCGACGCCATGCTCGTTCCTCTCATCGACAACGGATTCGCTTTGCTGCCGCTGAGCGAAGGCCTGCGCGTGCTTGCGGATGCCGTGCTGACAATCGTGCTCGGGAAGGATGCGTTGGCTTTGCATCGCCTGATCATTGCCGAGTCGCAGGCATTCCCCGCGATCGGGCGGGCGTGGGTCGTGGCGGGTCCGGAACGGACATACCGCTTCTGTGCCGATTTCATCGCGGCCCATCAACAGGCAGGCCGGCTTCGATTGGCGGATCCCAACCGCGCTGCCGTCTTTTTCCACGATATGCTGACCGGAGACCTGGAACATCGAATCCTTGTCGGTGAACGGACGATGCCCGACGCCGCCGAGCGGGACCGGCTTATTGATGCGGTGATCGATGTGTTCACGCGCGGCTATGCCGTCTGATCTCGTGATGCTTGCAACATTGTCCGCCGGACTGCGAGGATCGATGATCCTGGTTGCAGCGGCAGAGGAGGGGCGATCGAAGATGTTCCACGCGCGATCGCTTCGCCTTCGAGTCCGCTGGCTGCAGTGAGTTTTTCCGCCGATTATTTCGTAAAGACCGTTTAGCACGGGTGCAGATCATGTCAACGTAGTTAAATCATGAAAATCTCTGGAGGCTTACGGCAGTAATGAGCTTACAGGGACTCGCTTGAATTAACGAATTCTCTTGTTCACTCGCGTATGCGAGCGGGCAAGGAATTTAACGAGGGTTCTCGATTTAAGTCGGGAACTGAATCAACATGCCATTAAGAATCATTATTTCGGACCGTTTAATAATCCGAAATATGTGACAAATAAAGCTTTAAAAAAAGAATCTTCCGCTATCGCTTCGCCCCAATAAGCCGGTGCCAAAGCGGCGCGGTGCCTATGCTTGTGCTCGCCCATAATCTGAGTGGTAAGGCTTTCATATATAAATTCGTTTGCTAATTGAAACTTAATCCCTAGCTATCCCAAAGATAGAAAATCACAATCTCGCAATCATCTTTTTGGGATTAATATTTTTTTCGGTTAATTCTCAAAAGACCAGGAAAACGTGAAAACCTCGATTAGAAAGATTGCAGCAAGTATTTTCTCGATGACTTTGGTAACTAGCGTGACTCCGTTCGCGCAGGCTGCCGACATGACCAACGATAACGGGTCTCCTGTGGGAGACAATCAGAATTCGCAGACAGCCGGTCCTTCGGGTCCAGTTGTCCTGCAAGACTCTCACCTTATCGAAAAGCTTCAGCGTTTCGATCGGGAGCGTATCCCCGAGCGAGTCGTTCATGCCCGCGGGACGGGTCTCTTCGGCGAATTTACGCCAAGCGCCGACATCAGCTCGCTGACAAACGCCCAGGTCTTTACGCCCGGAACAAAGACCCCCGTCTTCGTTCGCTTTTCCACCGTGATGGGTTATCGCGGATCGCCCGAGCAGGCTCGCGACCCACGCGGGTTTGCTGTCAAGTTCTACACGCAGCAAGGTAACTGGGACATTGTCGGGATCAACTGGCCTATATTCTTTATCCGCGATGCCATCAAGTTCCCGGACTTCGTGCACGCGAACAAACCGTCTGCCGTGACCGGCGTGCAGGACCCGAATCTGGCCTTCGATTTCTTCGCGCATTCGCCGGAAGCGACCAACATGCTGACTCATCTGTACACCGACGAAGGTATGCCGGATTCATACCGGCATATGGATGGTTTCGGCGTTCATGCATTCAAGTTCGTCAATGCCAACGGCGAGATTCACTATGTGAAATTTCACTGGAAGAGCCGTCAGGGTGTCGAGGGTATTCGTCCGCAGGACATTGCCCATTCAATCGGCGCTGACTGGAACATGATGACGAATGATCTCTACAACGCGGTCAAGGCACACGACTATCCGCAATGGGATCTCTACATCCAGGTACTCACGCCGCAAGAGCTCGGCCAATTCGATTTCGATGCACTGGACGACACCAAAGTCTGGCCGGCCAGCATTCCCGAACAGAAGGTCGGAACGATGACGCTCAACCGCATCCCGGATAACTATTTTGAGTCCACCGAAGAGTCCGCTTTTGCACCGTCCCGTTTGGTGCCGGGCATCGAGCCCTCCGAAGATCGGATGCTTCAGGGGCGCCTGTTCGCCTATGCCGATACGCAAATGTATCGGCTGGGTGCGAACTACAACCAGTTGCCTATTAACCGGCCGGTCGTTCCTGTGAACAACGACAACCAGGACGGCAAAATGAACGCCGGAGGCAGGCAGGGGGAAACCAACTACGAGCCGTCGGGGATCAAGGAGCTTGATCAGCAGGCAAAGTACAAATACACGCAGACGCCGCTCGTGGGCACGACCCAGCAGGCCGCAATCCACAAGACGCTCGATTTCCGGCAAGCGGGCGAGTATTACCGTTCGTTATCGAGCGCCGACAAGACGGACCTTATCACCTCATTGTCGAGCGACCTGGTCCGGGTAACCAATGACGGGAACAAGTACGCGATGCTGTCTTACTTTTATAAGGCAGACCCGGATTACGGATCGCGGCTCGCCCGAGCCTCACATGCAGACGTAGCACGCGTGCGCGACGCGGCGGCTCATCTTTCCGAAAACTAGGGCGAAGCAATTTGCTCCGTAGTCCCTTTTGGCCTGACCCGTCCCCGATGGAGAACATGATGCGATGCCTTCCCACTCACCGATACCTCGTCCGCGCAGCGGCTGCCGGAATCGTGGCCATGACGGCACTGGCGGGTTGCGCGCAACATGTGTATTTATCGGGGACGCCTTCGGCGGATCCGGCGGCCTTCCAGCGATACTCGGACGACTGGTTCGCTGCAGCCCGTGCCGGGCGTACGGATATCTTGCAGGCGCTCAATGAGGCGCACTATCCGCTCGAAATGAAGACTCCCGAGGGTTATACAGCGCTGATCCTCAGCGCCTACGACGGTCATCCGGACTCCTTGAAGATGCTGATTGCCGCAGGAGCTGATCCATGCGCCTACGATCGACACGGCAACACGGCCCTGATGGGCGCGCTTTTCAAAGGCGATAAGCGCATCGCGGCGACGCTGATCGACACGCATTGCGCGATTGATCAGACCAACTACGCGGGTGAAACGGCGTTGTCGTTTGCGGCTCTGTTCGGGCGGCTCGATGTGCTGCCCGTACTGGTCGCGCACGGCGCTGATCCGAATCACGAGGATGCCCGCGGCGTAACGGCGTTGCAAATCGCAATCCAGCAACGCAACCTTGCCGTGGCAGACGCATTGCGCCAGGTCGGCGCGACGCAGTGAGGGCACGTGGGTAGTCATCAAAGGGCTCAAGCGGTCGTCGCATATTTCTCGCACGCGGATCGCGGGTATGCGTAACAGACGATTGAGGCGATTGATCTCCCCTGATGCTGAATCTATTCAGGTTCTCCCGTTGAATAAGGGTTGGTGACACGACATCATCGATATCGAGCAGCTGATCCAGCGCCGATTCAACACAAGGACATCATGCAAAATTTTACCTTTCACAATCCCACCAGGATCATCTTCGGCGAAGGCCAGATCGCCGCGTTGGATGCAGAAATTCCACATGGCGCGCGCGTGCTGATTACTTCGGGTGGCGGCAGTATCAAGAGCAACGGAGTGCTCGCCCAGGTCCAAGCGGCGCTAGGCGAACGCGCGTGGTTCGTGTTCAGCGGGATCGAGCCGAACCCCACCTACGAGACCCTGATGCAAGCGGTCGCGATGGCGCGTGAGAAGGACATCGACTTTCTGCTTGCCGTCGGCGGGGGTTCTGTCATTGACGGCACGAAGTTCATCGCGGCCGCGCTGAAGTTCGACGGGGAACCCTGGGACATTCTGGAAAAGCAGGCGCAGGTGCATGATGCGATGCCGTTTGGGAGCGTGTTGACCCTGCCAGCGACCGGTTCGGAGATGAACAGCGGCGGCGTCATCAGCCACCGTGCGCGAGGCGACAAGCTCCCGTTTAGCAGTGAAGCGACTTATCCGCGCTTCTCGGTGCTCGATCCCACGACGACCTATTCGCTGCCGCCGGGACAGATTGCCAATGGCGTAGTGGACGCGTTCGTTCATATTGTCGAGCAATACCTGACCTATCCGGTCGGCGCAAGTGTGCAAGACCGTTTTGCCGAAGGACTCCTGATCACGTTGACGGAGGTCGGGCCGCAAGCGCTCGATGAACCGCACAACTATGGTGTCCGCGCGAATCTGATGTGGACGGCGACCTTGGCGCTTAACGGTTTGATCGGTGCCGGCGTGCCTCAGGATTGGGCGACGCATATGCTTGGTCACGAAATCACTGCGCTGCACGGGCTTGACCATGCCCAGACGCTGGCTATCGTGCTGCCGGCGATGCTCAGCGTGCGTCGTGAGGAGAAGCGTGAAAAGTTGCTGCAATACGCAGAGCGTGTCTGGAACATTACGCGCGGCAGCGAAGACGATCGCATCGCCGGGGCAATCACGGCGACCCGCGTGTTCTTCGAGCGCTTGAGTGTCGGCACGCGCTTGCGCGACTACGATATCGGTGGCTCTACCATCGGCACGCTCGTGGCGAAGCTTGAAGAGCACGGCATGACGGCGCTGGGTGAGCATGGCGGCGTGACGCCTGACGTGGCTCGCAAGGTTTATCAGATGGCCGTGTGACGAAGAGCTTTCCGGGCCTGCTGGTGTCGAACCACGGCGATTCTTCAGGTACCGGACATTGTGCTTCGCCGCACGATTCAGATTCATCCGATGCCAGACTGGAGTTCGTGATGACGAACATTAAACGTCGCTCTTTCAGCAAGGCTCTCGCTATGGGTGCCGTCGCCGGCACGGTCGGTCCGTTCGCTGGCGTATCGGCGTTCGGACAGGACGATAGGCCGGCAGTGAAGCCGGAAAATTTCCTGCTCTCCGTGAACGGCTGGGTCCCTAACAACCCGGTCCTGCCCGTTCTTCTGTACCGCGACGTGTTGTCAGCCAAGGGAGGGGACGAGACCGCTGCCGCACTGGAGCAGATCTTTGTCCGCAACGGATGGCCCGCGCAGTGGCGAAATGGTATTTATACTTATCACCATTACCACTCGACGGCACACGAGGTGCTCGGTTTTGCATCGGGCTCGGCGCGCATCATGCTTGGTGGACCCGGGGGCAAGGAGGTCAGCGTCCGAGCCGGTGACGTTGCCGTACTGCCCACCGGCACGGGTCATTGTCTTCTCGAAGCAAGCACGGATTTTCTCGTCGTTGGAGCCTATCCTCCTGACCAGAACTGGGACATATGCCGGGATGCACCGACAGCCGCCATGACGCAGCGAATGAACCACCTCGCGTTTCCCGCGTCCGACCCGGTAGACGGCCAAAGAGGGCTCTTGCCCGGCCTCTGGAAGCATGTCTAACTGCGCCGTTGACCTCAAGGCATACGAGTCGTTTCCGGCGAACCATCAAGATCCGACACGAATCGATCCATGACCTACGGCACTTCGAGCTCCGACTTCCTGCACTTTCTCCGATCATGGCTTTCCAACCCGCAGAGCGTTTCGGCCGTTGCTCCATCGGGAGAAGCACTGGCGCGGCTGATTACTCAGAACATTGATCCGTGCGATAGCCCGGTTCTCGAGCTTGGCCCCGGAACCGGCGTGTTTACAAAAGCGCTTTTGGGTCGAGGCCTGACGGAAACTGAACTTACGTTGATTGAAAGCAGCCCCGACTTTGCTCGACTGCTGCGCCGTCGGTTCCCGCAATCCCGGGTGCTTTTGGCCGACGCATCGCGGCTTTCCATGCTCGACCTGTTTCCGCCCGCCTCGATCGGCGCGGTGGTAAGTGGTCTGCCGTTGCTGTCCATGCCGCGGCGAAGGGTGATCTCTGTCCTTCGTGGCGCCTTTCGCTATATCCGCCCTGACGGGGCGTTCTATCAATTCACCTACGGATTTCGTTGTCCCGTGCCGCATCCAATCCTGGCTCGACTGGGGTTGAAAGCCACCCGCGTTGGGCAGACCGTCAGGAATCTGCCACCCGCTACGGTCTATCGGATCAACAGGGGGCCGTAGGTTGCTGGACGAAAACGTCCATGGTGACCATTGCGTGAAGCAGAGAAATCACGGCGCGCAAAACGGTTGCCATGCTTCGGAAGCTCGTTCCGAGTGGAAACGCGGGGCGAAAAACGCAGCAAGCCGTCATTCGAACAAATGTAAGGAGTATGAAGTGTTCAATTTTTTCGATGTGAACGAAATCATCAAGGCGTTTCCCGACGAGGCGGTTAGCACCATCGTGGACACCTATCTCACCGACGAGCCTTCAGCAAGCTCGCGAATCTTTCGCGTCTACTACCCAATCCCTCGTCACTACCACGAGACGTGCGAGGAGCATCTCTATCTGCTTACGGGCAAAGTGAAATTTGCGATTGAAGCCGAAGATCCACGCGTGCTTACTGCCGGTCAACTGGTCACGTTTGAACGAAACACCGTGCATGCAATTACCGAGATTCTGGAGTCTCCCGCCGTATTTTTTACGGTAGATGCACCACGGCGTGTGCCATCCGATGTTGTGTACGTCAATCCGGACGATGCAAAGATACGTCCTTTCGTTACGCACCTGGACGATCTCGGTCAATAACCCGGTCGCTCAGCCCCGCGGTTTTCACTGGAGTACCTGACGAATGACCAAGGACCTTGACAGGCCGGATCAATCCGACGACGAAGAGAGCACGCTGTTCGAACGCGTGACGCGTCGCACCTTTCTAACGCGGGTCGGCGTGGCAGGCGCTGCCGTCGGCTCGGGACAGCTTCACGCTATTGCCTTTGCCGATACCACGGAAGCGCCAGTTCTCGACGCACCAGCATCCGGCACTACCATGCGCGTCCGGCTGAGCGTCAATGGACGGGACCATGACCTCGATATCGACCCGCGAACGACATTGCTCGACTGCGTGCGTGACCATCTTCAGCTGACGGGCACCAAAAAGGGCTGCGACCACGGGCAGTGCGGCGCATGCACGGTTCACGTGGACGGACGCCGCGTGAACTCGTGTCTTAGCTTGGCCGTGACTCATGAGGGTGAGGCGATAAGGACCATCGAAGGCATCGGGCAGCCGGGCGCGCTGCATCCCATGCAGGCCGCTTTTGTCGAGCATGACGGTTTTCAGTGCGGCTATTGCACGTCGGGGCAGATCATGTCGGCCGTCGCGCTGCTCGACGAGCCCTATGGACACACCGACGACGAAGTCAAAGAGGCCATGAGCGGGAACATCTGCCGCTGCGGCGCGTATTCGAACATTGTGTCTGCCATCCAGCAGGTCAGACGCAAAGTGTAGGCGGAGAGCAACGATGAAATCCTTTCAACTCACGCGCGTCGACGACGTCAGGCGCGCCACCGAGCTGGCGAGCGTCCAGTCCGGTGGCACCCCGCAGGCAAGCTCGATGCGATTTCTTGCGGGCGGGACCACGCTGCTCGACCTGATGAAACTGGACGTCGAACGTCCCCAACAAGTGATCGACATTCATCGGCTACCGCTCGCGCAAGTTGTGGCGACTGATGACGGCGGCGTGTTGATTGGGGCAACCGTGCGCAATTCCGACCTCGCCAATCATCCCTTGATCAAGGCGCGTTACGCGGTGCTTTCACAAGCGTTGCTGTCGGGGGCATCGGCGCAATTGCGCAACATGGCGACGACCGGTGGAAATCTCATGCAGCGCACACGCTGCGTGTATTTCCGCGATGTCGCCTCGCCTTGCAACAAGCGCATGCCTGGCTCGGGATGTCCGGCCATTGACGGTTATAACCGCAACCTGGCCGTGCTGGGGACGAGCGATCAATGCATCGCGACCAACCCATCGGACATGAACGTGGCGCTGTCTGCCCTGGATGCGACGATCCATGTTGAGAGCTCCCGGGGCAAACGCAGCATCGCGATCGACGATTTCTTCCTGGTGCCAGGCAATACGCCACAAAATGAAAACGTGCTGACATCCGGGGAGCTGATTACGCACGTCACGCTGCCGCGGCCAACGCCCGGCAACCGCTCGGTCTACCTCAAGCTGCGTGATCGGGCGTCATATGAGTTCGCGCTGGCTTCGGCTGCCGTCGTCGCGAGTGTATCGGCGGGCAGGATTGAATACGTCCGTGTAGCGCTCGGTGGCGTTGGCGTCAAACCCTGGCGCTCGCATGAGGCTGAAGCAATATTGCTCGGCCAGGCTCCGGGCGCTGCGGTGTTCCGGATGGCCGCCGAGGCGGCGGTGCAATCGGCCCGCCCGCAAAGCATGAATGGCTTCAAGATCGAATTGGCGAAGCGCTGCATCGAGCACACCCTCGAGCTCACCACCCAGGCTGCCTGACGCGGCGTCACGAAACCGGAGAGAAAATGCAATCGGACGTACACGACACTCGCCCGTTGATCGGCGGAGATTTTTCGCGGATCGACGGCCCACTGAAAGTCAGCGGCACGGCGACCTACACCGCTGACGTCAACCCAAGCGGCATGCTCTATGCCGTGCCGCTTTGCGCGACGATCGCAAGCGGACGCATCGCGCAGTTGAATAGCGTTGCCGCCTCACAAATGCCTGGAGTCAGGGCGGTGTTCACCCGCGAGAACATCGGCAAATTTTATCGGGCAGGTTTCGGGTCCGACGCGAGAATTGACGAGAAGCGTCCGCCGTTGTCCGACGATATCATCTATTACTACGGGCAATATATCGGCGTGGTGGTCGCCGATACCTTCGAACAGGCGGTAGCGGCCGCCTCGGCAGTAGAAGTGACTTACACGCTCAAAAAACCCGACGTACGCACCGCGATGTCTGCCGAGAGTACGCCCGCAGCCGATACACAGCGAGGCAATGCAGACGCCGCGTTTGCCGCGACTCCAGATGCAATGAAGCTCGATCAGACATACACGACTCCGGTCGAGACGCACAACCCGATCGAACTGCACGCCACGGTCGTTGTGTTCGACGGTCAGAACTACACGTTCTATGAAACGACCCAATCGATCGTCAACCAGCGAAGGGTGATGGCGCAGATGCTCGGGGTGCCGGAGGATCGGGTTCGCGTCATCATGAAATATCTGGGTTCGGGGTTCGGCGGCAAGCTCTTTCCCTGGTCTCATTCGTTACTTGCTGCCGCTGCCGCGCGTAATCTTCGACGACCTGTCAAATTAGTGGTTAGCCGGGCGATGATGTTCCATAACGTGGGTCATCGAACCAGCACGCAGCAACGCATGCGCTTGTCTGCGACGAGTGATGGACGTCTCACGTCGTTGCAGCAGGACTATGTGTATCAGAACGCACGCGCCGAGAATCGCAAGGAGAACTGCGGTGAGGCAACCGGTTACTTGTACAGCACACCCAATCTGCGCGTGACGGCCGCCTACGCGCGCCGCGACATCGCGCCGAGCACGTCGATGCGAGGGCCGGGGGCCGTGCCCGGTCTGTTCGCGGTGGAGTCCTCCATGGACGAGCTTGCCATCAAGCTCAATATCGACCCGGTAACGCTGCGGCTAGCCAACGAGCCATCGATCGACGAAAGCCTCAACGTGCCGTTTTCGTCCCGCCACCTCAAGGAATGCATGACAGTCGGCGCGGATCGTTTCGGCTGGTCGCGACGCACGCCGCAGGTGGGTTCCATGCGCCGCGACGGTCTGATCGTCGGATGGGGCGTCGCAGTGGGTTCGTGGGCCGCAAGGCGCTTGCCGGCGGAGGTCTCCGTGGAGTTGCTTGGTGATGGCACGGTGCGCGTGTCGACGGCGACCCAGGATATCGGAACAGGGACTTACACGGTGCTTGCCCAGATGGTTTCGAATATCACGGGCATTGCGCTGGAAAAGATTTCGGTGGTCATCGGCGACACGCGTTTGCCGCCTGGCCCGTTGTCGGGCGGGTCGATGGTAACGGCATCGCTCGTTCCGGCCGCGACGCAAGCCGCGCAGGCAGCGATACAACAGATGCTGAGCACGGCGGCTCAGGCAGATCATTCGCCATTCGCGGGGCAAGCGGTGCAGACGCTGGCCTTCGACGGCGGCATGGTCTATCGCAAGGGCACGTCGTCCGGCGCCGGCGTTCCCTTCGAGCGCATTCTCGCCGTGGCGCAGGTCAGTGCGGTGATGGGCCGGGGCCAGTCGGGTTCGAGCCTGGACGACGCGGATGCTTCGAAGGTATCGATCCATTCGTACTGCGCGCATTTTGTCGAAGTGACCTGGCAACCGAAGACGGCACGATTGCGAGTTAGCCGCGTGGTGAGCGTAATAGACGGTGGCAAGGTGATCAACGCCCGCACGGGCCGCAATCAGATCGAGGGTGCAATTGTGATGGGCGTCGGCATGGCCCTGTTCGAAGAGACGCTTTACGACTCACGCTCGGGCGCGCCGATCAATCGTAATCTGGCGGACTATGTCATGACGACACATGCTGATGCTCCCGCCATTGATGTGGTGTTCCTCGATCATCCCGATTTCGCGCTCAATGCACTCGGGGCACGTGGGATCGGCGAGATTGGGCTGGCTGGGCTTGCACCGGCGATCACGAGCGCTGTTTATCATGCGACGGGCGTTCGCGTCCGCAATCTTCCGGTGCGAATCGAGGACCTTCTGATGTCTACTGTGACGGCGTGAGATTGCAGCTCGGGATGCGGGACCGTTCAGCGTGTCCTGAGTTGCAAGAAACGATCATCTAATTTTGATACTGCACCGGGATGCCGCTCTTTGAAACCAGCAGGTCCAGGAAGGTCTTGGTGATTCGATCGGACGGTTGTCCGTTATGTCCCTTGAACGCAACGACGAGCTCCCAGCAAGGTGCGGCACTGTCGGATAATTTTGCCACTGCGATCGGGCTTGCGCGCGCGTCCTTTGCGCGTGCGCGCGCGATTGATTCGGGCACGAGCGCTATGCCCAGGCCTTGCGCGACCAGATCCAGCAACGTCGATATGTCATTCACTTCAAAAGCCGTCGTACGAGCGCCCGGAAGAGCCGCAAAGCCCCGGTCCAGAAGACGTCTCATTCCCCAGTCGGGCTTGAGATCAACGAAGGTTTCGTCCAGCAGCCCCATCATGTTGGTCGCAGGTCCATCAGCCAATGGATGGCTCGGCGAACAGACGACTACCACGTCCTCGCAGGCCAGCATTCTTGTCTCCATCCCGGCACCGGTTTCTCCGGGTTGGGTGAAGACGAGATCAAGCCTCCCCTCATTCACTTCGTCAAGCAATGGCGTTGCGCCATCCAGCAGCAACTGGACATCGATTCCGGGAAACCGGTTGCGAAATCGCCCTAGGGAGGCCGGCAAATCAACGAACGGCGCCAAGCTCTGAATGGAGCCGATGCGCAGCTGTCCACGGGCGAGGCCGTGCACCTGGGTGACTGCCAGGCGCGCTTCGCGGGCCGCTGCCAGCACGTGCGCCGCTTCCTTCAAAAGAACCTTTCCCGCAGGCGTCAAATCAACGCGGCGCGTGCTGCGAACGAGCAATGGACCGCCGAGCTCATCTTCAAGCATGCGGATTGTTTGGGAAAGACCGGACTGCACAATGTTCAGCCGTCGTGCCGCCCTGGTGAAGTGACGTTCTTCGGCTACGGCAATGAAACACTCAAGCTGCTTTAGATCCATTTACTTGTCCCAGATGTGCCGAGTTCGTGCAGGGGCGACCGTAGCAATTCAACTTCCAGTTGGCCGACGCTCTCAACCGCGTCAGGAACGCGTGTCTGGATCGGCGCTTTCTTTACTGAGGAAGACGCATCGTAGCTCTGACGCACGTTAGTTTTGAAGGCTTAAAACATGACTTTCGGATTGGTAGATGTTGCCCCCGAACGGCAAAGGTACCGGTGGCGCTCCGATCTTCTCGGGCAATGTCGTGCTGACCGAACTGCAGGATCGGTGCCATCTATATATTGTACGCGGCGTGCCGGATGACAGCACACGCACGAGTTTGGATAACAGGTTTGTAATGGGAAAGTTGGCATGAGGTCATGGTCGGATACGCACAATGCGAATCAGGTGCTGCTCATGGTGAGCAACACCATCTCATCGACATTGAAAGGCAACCATTATGAAATCACTCATCTGCGCGGTATTCGCCGCCGCTGTTCTCGCCGCTCCCACGCTCTCGTTTGCCCAGGTGAGCAACGCACCGGTCACGCGTGCGGAGGTCAAAGCTGATCTCGTGCGAGTCGAACAGGCAGGCTATCGCCCGGCGAGCAAGGACTTGGAATACCCAGCCGATATTCAAGCCGCTGAAGCGAGTATCCACACGCCATCGACTGCCGACACATCCTACGGCGGCGTACCCAACGGGACAGCATTCGGATCAAATGCACCGGTAGCCGGGCTTCAGAGCCAGGCGCTGTACACGCATCATTGATGACTGCTGTCGCAGCGAGGTGCACGCTTTTAGCGCCTCGCTAAAAACACGAGTCACTCGATAGTGAGTTGTGGAGTCGGCAGGCGACTTCGGTGCAGGCTTTCAAGAACTGTTGCGAAGGTGGAGGATCAGAGATAATTAACAGAGTAGGGCGCCGGGTACGTGCCTGTGCAATCAGTATTACGATTTCAGCGACGACCCGTTGGTTGTCGGTGCGTTTCACTGCGTGAATGTGGTGAATGTCATCGGCGCCGCGCGGCGTGTGTAAGTCGTACGGCCACTCACGTTGGCGATCAAGACAATGCGTTCGGACGACCGCGATCTTGACGCTGCGTCGGCCCAACTCAATTGTGCTCAAGCCGTTTCCGGAGCCGCAGAAATGACGTCAACGGCCTGACGTTTCCATCGCGAATAAAGAAGGATCACTGATGACACACTTTACTTTTACTGCCGGATCCGTCGCCGTTGTCACGGGCGGCGCCGCCGGTATCGGCCTCGCCGCTGCCAAGCGGTTCGCGCAGTTGGGACTTCGCGTCTGCATCGCGGATCTGGGCGCGGACCGGCTCGCGCGCGCCACGCAGGAAGTCGCCATTCTGGCGGCCCATGGAGCGGACGATGTCATGGCCGTCGAGACGGACGTCAGCCGCGTCGAGGACCTGCGTCGACTGGAGACGGCGGTTCAGAAACGTTTCGGCGGCACGGATATTCTCATGAACAACGCCGGGATTCAGCCTGGCAGCGCCATGTTCGGTCCTGCCGATAACTGGGAACGGGTGCTTGACGTCAACCTGTGGGGCGTTATCCGCGGCACCCAGGCTTTCGTACCTGGAATGATCGCGCGCGGCCGCCCGGGTCTGGTGATCAACACCGGCTCCAAGCAAGGTATCACTACGCCGCCTGGCGACCCAGCCTATAACGTATCCAAAGCCGGCCTGAAGGCGTTCACCGAAGCGCTGCAGCACGAACTGCGCAACACACCGGATTGCCGCCTCAGCGCTCATTTGCTGATCCCGGGCTTCGTATTCACGAACCTTGCCGCTCAGGGTCGCACCGAGAAGCCGGCCGGCGCCTGGACACCTGAGCAAACCGTCGATTTCATGGTGGAGCGCTTGGGTGCTGGCGATTTCTACATTCTCTGCCCCGACAACGACGTGCCTCGCTCCGTCGACGAGCGGCGCATCCTATGGGCGGCAGGAGACATTGTCGAGAACCGTCCGCCGCTGTCGCGCTGGCATCCGGATTACAAGCAGGCGTTCGAAGCGTTCAGGCAGAAAACCGACTGACCTGCTGGCCATGCAGATTGCAGCGGGAAGATGCGTGACGGCCGCTTGTTTCTGATGTTGCGGCGCGCGGGAAACGCCCGTTCTCGTGGCGAGTTTTTATTGCTAAGCTTCGGGCATCATGTCCGACATTCTCATTGACCCGTTCTCGCTACCAGCGACCAGTCGCTCGGCCTCGCGCGCCGAGCATGTCTATTTCAGCTTGCGCGATGACATCTTCGAGATGCGCTTGCTTCCCGGCGACCGCTTAACCGAAGGCGGCATCGCCGAGCGTTTCAACGTCTCGCGCACACCGGCGCGGGAAGCCCTGCAACGCCTCCAAACCGATGGTTTGATGCAAGGCTATGTCCGGGGCGGATGGGAGGTCGTACCGATCGATTTCAAACGTTTCGACGATCTCTACGAGATGCGCAAGCTGATCGAAACCTTCGCCATCCGCAAGCTCTTGAGCCAGGCCGCGCCGCTATCTGACGTCGTCCTGCACATGCTCGACGAGCTCGAGCCAGTGTGGAACGTGCCCTTGCAGCGGCGTTTGCGCGAGGGCCGGCAGGTCGCCGCGCTCGACGAAGCGTTCCATCACGCGCTTGTCGTCGCAGCCGGCAACGAAGAACTGACCAGCGCGATGCAGCGCGTTACCGACCGCATCCGCGTCGTGCGGCGGCTCGATTTCGTCTACGGCGACTGCGTCGACGACACCTATGACGAACACGTTGCCATCCTCCGCGCTATCCGAAACGGCGAAGCCGAGCAAAGCGCTTCGCTCATCGCGCTTCACATCGAGGGCAGCCAGGCCGAAGTGCGCAGCCTGACGGTCCATCGGCTGCAAAGCGCGCGCACCGCGATGAAGCCGGCGAGCGGGCCTTATGCACCACCACGGATACGGCGCACCAGTTAACGACGTGATGCGCGTGAACGCCTGCCGCTCTAGCCCCGTGTAGCCGACAGTCGCGGGCGTAGCCCTGCCTGGCATGGTTTTCGCAAGTCGACAAGTATGTATACAAGCATATTCCTGTCGATCCAGCATGTCGCCTGACTTCCCTAATTCCGCAAGTGCTGTGCGGGGCATGGCGGTCGCGCCCCATGCTCTGGCTTCGCAAAGCGCGCTCGCCGTGTTGCGCGAGGGCGGCAACGCCGTCGAGGCGATGATCGCCGCCGCCGCGACCATCACGGTCGTCTATCCGCACATGAACAGCATCGGCGGCGATGGTTTCTGGCTGATCTCGCGTCCGGGAGACGAGCCAGTCGGCATCGAGGCGTGCGGCGCGGCGGCGCTGGCGGCGACTATCGACGAATATCGCTCGCGCGCGCTCACGGCCATTCCGACGCGCGGTCCGCTGGCCGCGAATACCGTTGCGGGAACGGTGTCCGGCTGGCAACTTGCGCAGCGCTGGTCGAGCGAGGCGCTCGGCGGCAAGCTGCCGGCCGCGCGCCTGCTCGAAGACGCCATCCACTACGCGAAGCATGGCGTCCCGGTCACGCGCAGCCAGGCGCAATGTGTCGCGGGCAAGCGCGCGGAACTGCAGTCGATCCCCGGATTCGCGGATACGTTCCTGCCCGATGGACGCACGCCGGCGGCAGGCGAGCGCTTCGCGATGCCGCGCCTGGCCGCCTCGCTGCAACAACTCGCCGATGCCGGTTTTGACGATTTCTATCGTGGTGATCTGGCGCGCAGTATTGCGGGCGATCTTGGGTCGGTGGGATCGCTGCTGACGCTCGCGGACCTCGAACGGCATCGCGCGACCCTGCGCACGCCGCTTGCGCTCGCGCACTCGCTCGGCACTGTCTACAACATGCCGCCGCCGACGCAGGGCCTCGTTTCGCTGCTGATCCTCGGCATCCTCGATCGGGTGCTGGCGAAGAACATGGACCCGCTCGGCCCCGAGTTCGTGCATGCGTGCGTGGAGGCGACCAAGCTCGCATTCGCCATCCGCGATCAACACATCACCGATCCCGATCACATGCTGATCGATCCGCTCACGCTCCTCGAGCCCGCCGCGCTAGACGCAATGGCCGCACGCCTTTCGATGACGCAAGCCGCGCCATGGGGACGCGGTCTCGGACCGGGCGACACCGTCTGGCTCGGCGTGATGGACGCAAACGGCGTGGCGGTGAGTTTCATCCAGAGCATCTATCACGAGTTCGGCAGTGGCGTTGTGCTGGCAAGGTCGGGGATCAACTGGCAGAACCGCGGCTCCAGCTTTTCGCTCGACCAGCAAGCGCTCAATCCGCTGATGCCGGGACGCCGCCCGTTCCACACGCTCAACCCGGCGCTCGCGCGCTTTTCCGACGGACGCACGATGGTCTACGGGAACATGGGCGGCGACGGGCAGCCGCAATCGCAGAGCGCGGTGTTCTCGCGGATCGCTCATTTCGGCTGGAATCCGCAGGCGGCCATCGATGCGCCACGCTGGCTGCTTGGCCGCACCTGGGGACAGACGACTGACACGCTCAAGCTCGAAGCACGGTTCGCGCCCGCTACGGCGGCGGCGCTCGAAGTGCTTGGCCACGAAGTCGAAACGATGCAGGCCTACGACGAGGCGATGGGACATGCCGGCGCAATCATTCGGTATCCAGACGGATTGCTCGAGGCGGGCTTCGACCCGCGTAGCGACGGTGCGGCGGCCGGCTGGTAGAGGCACTCACTTTCCCGACAACGTGAATAACGCAAACGAGTCCGGCCCTCGCGCCCGGACGGTGCGGCCCGTCCGCGCATCGACTGACGACTGCTTTAGATACGGAGAACTACCATGACCACTCGCTCGCAAGCTATCGATACCCCGGGTATCGAGAACCTGTCGACCGCCACGACACGCAACCGCTGGCTTCAGCTCGGCCTCGGCCTGATCTGCATGATGGCGATCTCGAGTCCGCAATACGTCTGGACGCTGATGACCAAGCCGCTCGCCGCGAAACTAGGCATCGCGTTGCCTGAACTGCAAGTGACGTTCTCGCTGCTGATCATCCTGCAGACGTTCTGTTCGCCGTTCCAGGGCAAGCTGATCGACCGCTTCGGGCCGCGGCTTTTGATCTCGATCGGAACCGTCATGTCGGGGCTGAGCTGGGTGCTGGCATCGCAGGTACAGAGCGCGCCCATGCTCTACCTGACCTACGGCGTGGTCGGCGGATTGGGGACGGGCATTGTCTACGTCGGCGTGGTGGGGTTGATGGTGCGCTGGTTTCCTGATCGGCGAGGCTTCGCCGCGGGCGCGGTCGCAGCCGGTTACGGCATGGGCGCGATCGTCACGACGTTCCCGATCGCTTCGTCGCTGGCGGCGCGAGGAGTGGATGCCACTATGTTGAGCTTCGGCATCGCCTTTGCCGTGGTCGGGCTGCTTGCGTCGCAAGGCTTGCGCGTGCCGCCTTCGCACGATTCGGTCGCGGCGAGCGCCTCGCAAGCCGTGGTTCCGAGCCTGCGTCCGTCCCAGGCGCTGAAGAACCCGATCTTCTGGCTGATGTTCTTGATGATGACCATGATGTCGACCTCGGGCCTGATGGTGACATCGCAGATGGCGACATTCGCTGCCGATTTTGGCGTGACCAAGGTGCTCGTGCTCGGCATGGCGGCGCTCCCGCTGGCCCTGACCATCGACCGGTTCACGAACGGGCTGACGCGGCCATTGTTCGGCTGGGTATCGGACCGGATCGGCCGTGAGAACACCATGTGCTTCGCCTTCGGACTTGAAGGCATCGCGATGGCGTTATGGCTGATCACGCGCGATAACGCAGTCCTGTTCGTCTTGCTATCCGGCGTGGTGTTCTTCGGCTGGGGCGAAATTTTTTCCCTGTTTCCATCCACGCTTACCGATACCTTCGGCACGCGCCACGCCACGGAAAACTACGGCTGGCTTTATGTCTCGCAAGGCATCGGCTCGATTTTCGGTGGACCGCTCGCCGCGCTGATGCACCAGCATGCGGGTAGCTGGGTCCCCGTGTTCGGCACAGCCATTACGCTCGACATAGTCACCGCCGTGCTCGCGATCGCCGTTCTCAAACCGATGCGTGGCCGCTTCCTCGCCGCGCAGCGCGCATGATCTGAATCCACACTCAGGAAAAACGCATGTCGGTACAGCTTGCATTGCGCAATATCCGCAAATCGTTTTCGAACAAGCAGGGCACGGTGGATGTATTGGGAGGCCTCACGTTCGATATCAACGAACGCGATTTCGTGAGCATCATCGGTCCGTCAGGCTGCGGGAAAACGACGGTCTTCAACGTGATCGCCGGTTTGCTGGAAGCTGACAGTGGCGACATTGTGTATCGCGGGCAGACGGTCGAAGGCCTGCGAGGCAAGGTCGGCTACATGATGCAGCGCGACCTGTTGCTGCCGTGGCGCACGGTTTTGCAGAACGTGCTGATTGGCCCGGAACTATCCCGCATGCCGATTGCGCAGGCGCGGGAAACGGCGATGGAATATCTCAACACCTATGGCCTCGCCGGATTCGAGAACGCCTATCCGCGCATGCTCTCAGGCGGCATGCGCCAGCGGGTGGCGTTGATCCGCACGCTCATTAACGATCCGGACATCATTCTGCTCGACGAGCCGTTCTCCGCGCTCGACTACCAGACGCGGCTCTATCTGGAAGGCGTATTGATGGAAGCCGTGGAGACCTTCCACAAGACCGTGGTGCTCGTTACACATGATATAGACGAAGCCGTGGCGTTGTCCAAGCGCGTGGTCGTGCTCGGTGGCCGACCGTCGCAGGTGAAGAAGATCTACGACATCGAGATTGCCGCGCGTTCGCCGATCGGTGCCCGCAGCGATCCGAATTTCTCGGGTTACTTCCACGCCCTGTGCGGCGAACTCGACATCCAGACCGAAGTGGGCTCAGCATGACGCAATCCGTTTCCATCGCGCAGCCGGCGCAAAAGGTACACGCCAAAAAGTGGGCGCTCGACAGCGGCTGGGGCCGCTCTCTGTTGCAACTCGCCGCCGTGGTCGCGTTCTTCGCGATCTGGGAGGGTGCCGCGCGGCTCGGCTGGGTGTCGAATTTCCTGGTCGGCTCACCGGCGAAGATCCTCGATGCGCTCGTGCGCGATCTCCATTCCGGCCAGCTATTCGTCGATACCGGCTACACCCTGTTCGAAGCCATTCTTGGTTTTGTGTTCGGCACGGCGGTGGGCTCAGTATGCGGTCTCGCGCTCTGGTATTCGCCGTTCGTCGCGCGGTTGATCGAGCCGTTCATCGTCGCGATCAACAGCGTGCCGAAAATCGCGTTCGCGCCGATCGTGATCCTGTGGTTCGGCACCGGGCTGATATCGAAAGTCGCGCTGGCGATCTCACTGACTGCCATCGTCGCGCTGATCGCGGCATACGAAGCGGCGAAAGATGCCGATCCCGACCTCCAGGCGCTGCTGGTCACGCTCGGCGCGAACAAGAATGATGTGTTCACGAAAGTGGTCGTGCCGTCCACGCTGCCGTATGTGATCTCGACGTTTCGCATCAACGTCGGCTTCGGTCTGGTTGGAGCGGTGGTCGGCGAGTTCATCTCGTCCGAACACGGACTCGGGCACATGATCTTCACGGCCTCCAGCCTGTACGACCTCAACACGGTATGGGAAGGGCTCTTTGTGCTGATGGCGATCGGTTTCGTCCTGTATTTCCTGATCGACCTCATCGAGCGCCGGCTGCTGCCGTGGCGCCAGGCATCGAATGCGAACACGCTGAAAGTTTGAACGAGTAGTCAATCACTTGATCGGGATATAACGATGGCACCAACCTCAAGATTCACCGCAAGAAAAATGCTGACCGCGTTGGCGACGGCGCTCGCGCTTTCCGTAGCGTCGGTCTCGACCACGGCGCTCGCTGCCGACAAGAAAGTCACCATTTCGCAAGCGTTTCAGTCGATGCTGTATTTGCCGCTCTATGTTGCTATGGACGGGGGGTTCTTCACGAAGGAAGGGCTCGACGTGGCCAAGCAAACGGCGGGCAGTCCGAGCGCGGCGTTATCGGCAGTGTTGTCGGGTAGCGCGGAATTTTCGCTGCATGGTCCCGAATGGACGGCGGTGGCGGCCGAGAAGGGCGCCGACGTCGATGTGATCGCGAACGTAGTGAACGGCGCGGCCGTGTGGATCGCGGTGGCTCCCGACGTGAAGTTTGCCGGTATCAAGGACGTCAAGGGCGAGGTGGTCGTGTCGGGGCAGATGCCGACTACCAGCACGTCGCTCTTCTTCAGGGCGCTGAAGGAGAATGGCATGTCGCCGAGCGACGTCAAGCTGATGCAGGTTCCGCTCGGCTCCGAAATTGGGCCGCTGGTGGCGGGGCAATCGAAGATCGCAGTGATGTACGAGCCGGGTCTCGATCAAGCTGTCGCCAAGGGCATGAAAGTCGTGCTGAGCTTTCCCAAGCTTTATGGCGAGTACGCGTTCTCGTCGATTACGGCGAAGCGCAGCATCGATCCTGACGTTGCTGCGCGCTTCGTGAAAGGTCTGCAAAACGCGCTTGTCTACATGCAGACGAATCCGACAGAAACCGCCGCGATCGCCCGCAAGGAATTTCCGACGCTCGAAGCGCCGGTGGTCGATGCTGCCGTCAAGCGTATGCTCGCCGATGGCGTCTACCCCAAGAATGTCGACATCACGCCGAAGGCGCTCACGGTCGCGATGGACACGCAGATCGCGCTCGGTAACCTGAAGCAACAGCCGAAGTACGACACGTTCGTCGCGCGCAGCTACATCCAACCCGCACTTGCCGCCAAGTGAAGCACATGACCCAGACTTACGTTTGCCCGACCATTGCCGAGATCCGGGCCGGTGTTGCATCAGGTAAGACCAGCGTTGAAAATTTCGTCATGCAAAGTTTCGATGCAGCCAAGGCTTCGCAAGCGGAGCTGCATGCATTCCAATATTTGCCCGACGCGCCGCCGGTCAACCGCGCCGAAGCGGCCTTGCCGCTGGCGGGGGTATCGGTAGCGGTGAAGGACATCATTGATACCGCTGACATGCCTACCGAGTTTAATTCGCGGGCTTATACCGGGCGGCGTCCCGAGCATGATGCGTCGGTGGTAGCACGCCTGCGCGCAGTGGGTGCGACGATACTCGGCAAGTCGGTGACGACCGAGTTTGCTTTTCGTCATCCGGGGGCGACCGTCAACCCGTGGAACAGCGCGTACACGCCGGGTGGATCGTCGAGCGGCTCGGCGGCAGCGGTCAGCGCGGGTATTGTTCCGCTCGCGCTCGGCACCCAGACCCAGGGCTCTGTGATTCGTCCTGCGGCGTATTGCGGCGTCGTAGGCTTCAAGCCGACCTACGGCACCATCGCGAGGACCGGGGTTTTGCCGCTCGCATGGTCGCTGGACCATGTCGGCTTGTTCACGACCAACGTTGCGGATGCCGCCTATGTTCTGAGGCTCGTCGCTGGCACTGATGCCGGCGATCCTCATGCGTCGCATGTTCCGGTCACGGTCGCAAAGGCGGCGGGGCGCCGTATCGGCATGCTGGCGAGACAGGTAGGCGGCGCGGTCGACCCTGCACAGCAAGCCGCGCTCGATGCGCTTGCCGAGCGCCTGGCGCGCGATGGCGCCGACATCGTCATAGTCGACCTTCCGGCAGAAATCTTCGATACACCGCGCCACGCGCTGACGCTCATGGGAGTGGAGGCAGCCATCACGCATGGCGAACTTGTCGACCGCTCGCCGGAGCTTGTCAGCGCGCCAATGCGCGAACTCGTCAAGCAAGGGCGCACGCTGCCCGCCATCGATTATGCAAGGACCAAGGTTCTGCAGGAGCGGATGGCGCATCGGTTCGAGCGGTGGATCAGGGAGACGATGGCGCTCGACGCGTTGCTGGTTGCGCCAGCGAGCGGCGAGCCGCCGCGCGGGCTCGACTCCACAGGCGATGCGTCGTTCTGCGCCCCGTGGACGTTTCTGGGCGTGCCGGCCGTTACGGTGCCGGTCGGTTTCGGGCCGGCGGGGTTGCCGCTGGGCGCGCAGTTGGTCGGAGCCGCGAACGGCGATGCGGAGTTGCTGGAGCTGGCGGAGTGGGTCGAGGAAAGGACGGGATGGAAGGCAGCGGTTGCGGCGCGGCCGCGCTGACCTGGGCGTTCAGCCGCGGGACAAGGCAGGCGTGCGTTCGCCGATACGAGAGCATCGCCATTGTGGGGGCACCAGTCATCTCATGATGACTGGTGCCCTGCTCCCAGTTCACCCGCGCGTGTGCGAATGCGCTGCTGCAGCGTAAGCGCTTCAAAGTTAAACCTCACTGATTTTCGACGGACGCTTGCGACTCGTATCGCTTCGCCGGGACCCGTCCTCGTGCACAGGAAGTTTTGACGGATGTTCCCTTATGACCGCCCCCGTGTCTGACAGACCCAGCCCGATTTGATCATGACGGGCATGTTGCGCCGACAGCTCGGATAGGTTCGCCAGCCTTTCCAATAAGACAGCTGCGTGCTTTGTCGTGGCAACGGTTGCCCGTGAGGAATTCATCAAGGCATGGATACGATTGCGCCAGTATTCAGGTCGGGTTACCGGGTTAAGTTCCGCGATGATTGTGCCGTTCCGTATCAGTCGTTCGAGTTCTTTAATCATTTTTTCGATATGAGAAAGATCTTGTTGTCGATAGTCATCGACGCTCATAAAACTATCCCTCCCAAGCTTGTTGTTCGTCGCTGACAGGCATGTGCGGTCGGTGGTCCGTTGCCGGTCGGTCTCGCTCAACGACTCAACGTCGGTGCGTGGGCGCGTTCAACGTCTGCGGCGCATCACATCCCAACACTGGCGATGGTCCATCTGACGGAGGAGCCGCTCGCGCCGATGTTCGCGGCGGTAGTGACCGATGATCAACGTTGCGACAATTGCGAGTACGAATGAACCGACGACAATTCCCATCCAAGTTTCGCTCATGGCGAACTCCTCTTCTCGCGTTCGACTGCTTGTTGGCGCGCTACTGTAGATGCTGCCCGCCGTTAATCGCCATATTGATCCCGCTCACAAACGCCGCCTCACGGGAGCCTGAACAAGACGCGCCGTGCATTTCTCTCATTCCGTTTTCGCGACACGCGACGCTCGCTCGACTGCGTGCTGGGTCGCTTTCGAAGCGGCGCCGACTGGTGCATTGAGGTTGCTTTCGGCGGCTTCAACCGCCTGTCGGGTGGTCCGTCGGACCGTTTCGTATAGCGTATTGGTAGCAGCGATGGTCGACTTTAACGCGGTGACCGCGGCTTCAGACCCAACGGGCGTGTTCCTCCCGAGATTGTCGACTAGCGTTTGTACCCGACGGTTATGCGCTTCGTATTGCGTCTCGATGACTTTCGCAACATCTGTCTGAGTCGCTGCAAAAATCGCGAACACGTGACGGCTATATGACTGAATCTTGTCGACCGTCGGCTGTATTTGGCGAGCATGCAAGGCGACCAGCTCTTGAGGATCTCTGCTCGACAGGGTCTCGCGAAGGTTGTACTGGCTGTCGGCGAGGGACGATTTGACTGCTTGCAGGTTCAGTTCGACGAGCTTTCTGACTCCTTCGAGCGAAGTGCTAAGCAACCCTAGAGAAGTATCCAGACTGGCTTTTTGCGTGGCCGTGATTTCCTCGTTTGACAACACACTCATGACAAGCTCCTGAAGTTGATTCATCGCATGACCGAGAGCTCGGACACAAAGGTAGACGCGACGAACCGAGTTGACCGATGACCGGTAAAGATTCCATCCGGTAAAGTAAAAAAATTTTAATTCTTAATTAATATGTATTGCTAATTATAAAAATGAAATGAATGCTTCGTGTCATATGGGTGAGGAATCGGTGAGACCGTTTGCGCCGGCGCAAAAGATGCAGAGGAGGCCGGCCCCATGCTATCGGCTCCGCCGAAGAATGTCGGCCAGGTGACAGCCGCCCTGAGTCGCACACGCTTGTGCGGCCCCCGCCTCGACGACGTCCGCACGCGCCAGTTTGTATTGCAGTAGGGCATTGAAATGGGCACAGTTTGTTCGCACCTCGCCGGGCGCGTTGACTAGAAGAATCAGCGTGGCGGGTTCGTGGGGCGTGAGCATCATGGTCATGCGACTGTCTCCGGTGCGAGTGGGACGACTGGGCGGTCACGGTTCAGCCAGCGACGGCCGCCAACGGATCTGACGCGCCCGACGCCGGTTAGAGAGTTGCCTCTGCTCGCTGTTAAGTCAGTATGCCTATTCGCCGGAGCGAGCGTACGTCAGTATTCGATACAGATCTTGTAGGGGAACCTGGACTGCCAGCGGCGGTGGTCCCGGCCGTGAGTCTGAAATGTCAATGCGTTCGCCGCTGAATTGCCACGTGCGGGGGGACTACAGGAGCAAACCGTGTTCGAGCGCATAACGCGTCAACTGCGCGTTGCTCTTCAACTGCATCTTCTGACAAATACGTGCGCGATAGGTAGTGACCGTATTCGGACTCAGGTGCAACGTCTCTGCGATCCGCGCAAGACTTTCTCCGCGGGCGATAAGTTTCAGCACCTCGAGTTCCCGGTCGGACAACGCCTCATGGGAAGCGGTGCCGGTACTCCCGAGATGCTGGGCAAGCCGTTCTGCGAGTTCGGGACTCACGTACCTTCCACCCGCATGCGCTTTGCGGACCGCTGCTATCAGTGTTTTGGCCGGAGTGCTTTTAGTGAGGTACCCCGATGCACCCAGCCTGATGGCGCGCAGGGCATACACCTCTTCTGAATATATGCTCAGTATCAGCACCGCCAAGGCCGGATGCTGCGTCCGCAGCGATTTCAGGAGATCAAGGCCGCTGCGGTCGGGCAATGCAATATCGATCAGGGCGACGTCGAAACGCTGTGCGTGGGCAAGGTTCAACGCGTCGCGCGCTGTCTCCGCCTCGGCCGCCACCTCGATGTCAGTAGCCGTACCCAGCATCAGGCGCACGCCATTGCGGACCACCGCGTGGTCGTCGACCAGAAGGACTTTGATGTTTCGCTCAGGACGCAAGGAGCGTCTCCAGGAGCAGGCGCAAGGCCACGGTTGTGCCTGCTCCGGGTGTGCCCGTGACCGTGAGATCGCCGCCGAAGTGGCGTGCTCTCTCGTTCATGCCCGCAATGCCCCAGGACTGTTGTGCGAAAAGCTGCGCCGCGTCCAACCCTTTTCCATTGTCCGATATTTCGAACACGGCGAAGCCGCCCTGTCGCCGCACTCGCACGTGCATGGCCGACGCTTCGGCGTGCCGCACGGCGTTGGTCAGCGCTTCCTGGACGATGCGAAAAAGCGCAGTGCTGCACTCTGGACCGACCTGCATCTCGGCAATGCACGGATCGATTGCTAACGAGCAGTGCAGTCCGCTCTGTCTTTGCATCTGATCCAGATACCACTCGAGCGCCACCCATATGCCCAGCTCGTCGAGCACGCTGGGGCGCAAGTCGGTGATGACGCGCCGCACCGTCTCGAGTGCGACATCCGCAAGCTCCGAGGCGTCGATCAACTGTCGATCGGGCACGCGCCCTTCACGGCGAGCACGATCGACGGCAACGGAAACATAGGCCTTGATGCCTGTCAGCACACTGCCCAGTTCATCGTGAATCTCCCGGGCAATACGCTTGCGTTCCTCTTCCCTGATCCGGTTCTGATGGGCGGCCAGTTCGCTGAGCGCCCGCTCGGCCGCCTTGCGATCCGCGACTTCAGATTGGAGCGCTCTCGCTTTCTGATGCAGCGTGGCAACTGCCAGGTGAAACCGGATAGGATCCGCCGGCGTGGCCTCGAATGCTTCAGAAGGCATCACTTCGAAATGGGCCGCGCAAATCGCATGAAACGCCTGCCTGCCTTCCTCTCCGGCAAATACGCGCATCGGGTACGCACAGAGCCGTGAAAACGCATGATGCCGGGCAAGTTCGTTCCACAGTTGCTCGAGGTGGAGTGCAGCTTCAGGATTGCCGGCGGCACACAGGACGGCCACCATCTCGCCAAACACGCGCGCAGGCACCTTTCCACTATCCGATGCTTCGTCGACCAGCGCACCGAGAACATTCTCACAGCGCGCTGCGTCCGGCCATCCGTTGACAAGCAGGGCGGACAGCGTTTCATCGGCATCCCGCCAGATCAGCCTGGCGCCGCCGGCAGGCTGGGAGTCCTCGAAGCGCGCCTGCTGTTTCAGTTTGCTTTCGATTGCCTCGCGATGCAGCCTTGTAGTGACGACGACCACGCTTTCGCCTGCGCGCAGGCCCTCGCAAACGAAGCGGGCTACCTCGTCGCAGAGAAACCGGTCGGTTTCATAAAACTGAACCGCATGCCGACACATCGAGTCACCCGCCTTTACAGTTCTGTCGCGGTAGGGAACTCCGCACGACTCGATGCAAGATTGATAGGAATGCTTATATTATAAAATCGTAGAGAGCACCCGATGCGACAGAACCGCTTTTTCAGGGTGACCGACAGGCGGCGCCGGCCGGATCGATCGACCTATACCTTCAGATGCGGTCCCAGTAACGACAGGTCAGGGCCTCCAAGACGGTCGTGCGCGGTCTGCACCTGGTGCCAATACGGATAGAGCAGGGGCGGCGCGCTTACCTTGTCGAGTCGCGCGCGCTGTTCGGCGGTCAACGTGAGATTCGCCGCGCCGAGGTTGTCACGCAGTTGCGCCTCATTGCGCCCGCCAATGATCACCGAGGCGACAGCGGGCCGCCCCAGCGTCCACGCAAGCGCAACCTGTGCGGCCGAGACTTTGTGCTCGCCGGCGATCTCGACGAGTACGTCGACGATCGACCACAGTCGTTGCTCGTCGCGGATCGGCGGCTCGGTCCATCCGGCGAGCTGTCGCGTGCCTTCGGGCGTCGCGTCGCGGCGGTGCTTGCCGGAAAGCAGGCCACCTGCCAGCGGGCTCCAGACGAGGATGCCGAGTCCCTGATCGAGTGCGATGGGCGCGAGCTCATACTCGGCTTCGCGTGCTTCGAGCGTGTAGTGGATCTGCTGGCTCACAAAGCGTGGCAGACGGTCGCGTTCGCTCACATGCAACGCTTTCATCAGGTGCCAGCCCGAGTAGTTCGAGCAGCCCACGTACCGGATTTTTCCGTGCCGGACCAGCAGGTCAAGCGCTTCGAGCGTTTCTTCAAGGGGCGTGAGGCCATCCCATTCATGAACCTGGTAGAGGTCAATCACATCGGTCTTGAGGCGGCGCAGGCTCGCCTCGCAAGCCTCGATCAAATGATGCCGCGACAGGCCCCGGTCATTCGGGCCGTCGCCCATCGGAAAGCGTGCCTTGGTGGCGATCAGCACGCCGCCTTTGCGTTTTCCGCCGAGCGCTTCGCCGACGATTTCCTCCGACGCGCCATTCGAATAGACATCCGCTGTATCGATCAGGTTGACGCCCGCGTCGATGCACATGTCGATCTGCCGGCGCGCATCGTCGAGGCCGACTTCGCCGACGCTCGCAAATTTGCCCTTGCCGCCCATCGTCATTGTGCCGAGTGTGATGGTCGACACCTTGAGGCCGGAACGACCGAGTTGACGATATTCCATGATGAAGCAATCTCCTATGAAGGTTGCGCAGGGTTCGCGACCGGCGCGCAGTCATTTTCGTCCACCTGCGCGGGAAAATCGTGTCTGTTCTCTCCGTTGACGCGCCCAACCGTCCGACGATATCGGAGATCCACTTACCATTCCAATGGGAATATCTGCTTAGATTAAGCGGTTTTTGTGATTAACGGAGTTTCAGAGTACGCGGTACGCGGGTCACTCTTGTGATCAGACCGCCGATCTCGAGACACGCCCTTCACGGAGCTCAATGGGTCTCACCGATGGTGGCGCAGTGCGGCTCGTGCGCTCAATGAGCACTACCACGGTTGCGGATATGCACATCAGCGCGGCAACGCCGAGCATGGGGACGCGATAGGAGCCGGTAACATCGTGAAGCCAGCCGGTCGCATAAGGTCCGAGGAAACCGGCGAGCGTGCCAATCGTATTGATGAGCCCGATCCCCGCCGCGGCAGCTGCATTGCTGAGATAGCGCGGAGGCAACTGCCAGAACGAAGCATGCGGTGTATAGACGCCGACCGCGCCGAGCGTAAAGGCGGCCATCACCTCGTACGGCGAGGAAAGGAAGAGCGCCGCAGCGAACGACAAACCACCTATCGCGGTAGGAATGGCGACGTGCCAGGCGCTGACAGCGGTACGCCGTGCATAGTTTCCCCACAACAAAATGGTTACCGCCGACACCGCGAACGGAATCGCAGTGATCAGTCCGATCTGGAAGACCGAATACTTGACAGCGAACGTCCGTGAGAACTCGGCGACAATCTGTGGCATGAAGAACGACAGCGCGACGACGCCGATATTGATGCCGAAGTAGATCAGCCCAAACGCAAGAACTCGGCGGTCCAGCAACGCACTCCACGCGCTTTTCGGCGACACGCGCTGCGCCTCCTGCTGTTCCACTGCAAGCGCCTCATTCAGTTCAGCGCGCTCGTTCGTGGTCAACCATGTAGCATCGTCCGGCCGATTTTTCATCAGGATGAAGGTTGCGACGCCTAGTGCGATTGCGGGCAGTCCTTCAATGAAGAACATCGAGCGCCAGCCAGACCACCCGAAAATATGCACGTGCTCCATAACGAAGGTCGAAATTGGCGCGCCGAGCATGTTCGACAGCGGGATCGCGATAAAAAGCAGCGACATCAGCCACACCCGTTCCTGCCGCGGCAGCCAGAATGTGACGTACAGCACCATTCCGGGGAAGAAACCCGATTCGGCGATGCCGAGTAGAAAGCGCAGCACGTACAGCGTGTGCGCGCTGTCGACGAATGCGGTCAACGAAGCGATGATTCCCCAGGTGACGAGAATACGGGTCATCCAAAGCCGCGCACCGAACCGGGCCAGCAGCAGGTTGCTCGGCACGGCAACGAGAATGTAGCCCGCGTAGAAGAGGCCAGCCGCGAACCCGAACTGCGAGACCGACATGCCGAGTTCGTGATTCATTGTCAGTGCCGCGTAACCGACATTCGCCCGGTCCATCTGGTTCACGACATAGAGCAGGATCAGCAGCGGCGCCAGGTGCCAAATGACTTTCCGGGCGGTCTGCGGCCTGATTCGTGCCGCATTCGAAGTATCGTTCATTCAGAATTCCTTTCTTGTGACAGTGCGAAGCCCCCGAATGCCGTGCAGAGACGGTGTGGCCGCGCTTTGTTGTGGGTCATCCGCTCTTCGCCCGGG
>Ga0105855_1000200_pt1 | contig 32059 bp, 27 predicted proteins | sample OrgsoiDNA_201059_FD_89680 | JGI IMG/M metagenome (GOLD analysis project Ga0105855, IMG submission 89680) | Permafrost soil microbial communities from the Arctic, to analyse light accelerated degradation of dissolved organic matter (DOM) -... | ecosystem: Environmental > Terrestrial > Soil >... | reverse complement strand
TTTCGCCTGCCACTGCGCGCGCTGCAGGGTTTCGCAGGGAGTATGAACAAGCTCGCCTTCACCGATCTGCCGGTGCCCAACTACACGATGTTGTGCCGCCGCGCCCGGGATCTCTACGTCGTGCTGCCGACCCTGCGTAGCGGCGAACCGCTGCATCTGGTGATCGACAGTATCGGCCTGAAGGTGTTTGGCGAGGGGGAATGGAAGGTACGCAAGCACGGTTATTCGAAGCGTCGTTCCTGGCGCAAGATGCATCTGGCGATGGACGCGAACACCGGCCAGATTTGTGCCGCGTTGATGACGCACCAGGACGTTGGCGATGGCGCGTATGACACTCACCAATGCCACGCGGCGATAGCGGCGCGCGGGGCAACACCATCGATCCCGCCGCGTGATGGTGCGGCGTCCTGGCCGAAGCGAACGCCCGGCGCCGCTTGGCGCAACGGCGCGATCGATGTCATTGGCCAAAGCAGCCGGCGGGACTGGAAGAAGGGCTGCGGATATCACCGGCGCTCGCTGGCCAAGACACTGATGTACCGCTTGAAGGTGCTCACGGGCAGGAACTTGGCAGCGCGCACGATTGGCGCACAGGCCACCGAGGTAGCCATCCGCGTGGGCATGCTCAATCGCATGACCTCGCTGGCGCGCCCTCAGTCCGTCCGGATCGCGTGAACTCATGGGAAAAGGGGAAGGTCCCTGTCAGACTCGATTTATGCAACAACGCCTATCAGCGCACTCAGTTTTCAGCTCATCGTTCGTTTTTGGTACAAGCACATGCAGTACGATTTAACAGATCTCAAGGTATTTTTGGCCATTGCGGAAGAGGGTAACCTTTCACGCGGCGCTGACCGCTGTCACCTGGCACCTTCGTCGGTCAGTCTGCGGTTGAAAGGATTGGAGAGTGCCGCTGGCACGGCTCTATTGACGCGCCAGGCAAGAGGTATGACATTGACACCGGCCGGTCAAATTGTGGTTGAGCATGCTCGACGGTGCATCGCTCAACTTGAGAAAATGCATGCGGATTTGCTGCCTTTTGCACAGGGTTTTACCAGTCGCGTCACCATTTTTGCAAACAACAATGCCGTCAATTCTTACCTACCTGACGATCTTGCACGCTTTTTTGCACTTTATCCCAGTGTTCGCGTCACGCTGGAAGAGCGCTTAAGTCATGACATTATTGCGGCAGTTGCGGCAGGGCGGGCTGATTTGGGAATCGTGGCCCTTGAAACAAAACATCCAGAATTGGATTTCTTTCCGTATCGGGAAGATAGAATTGTTCTTCTGACACCGTTGCAGAGCGAACTTGCGCAACATGGCAGTGTTAGCTTTGCCGCTTGTCTGACCTCGCCATTCATCTGCCTGCAAAATGGCGCCGCGCTGCACACTTTTCTAATGAACCAAGCTGCATCGCTCGGCACGCAACTTGACGTACGTGTACAGGTTTCGGGTTATCGTGCAATTGCCCGCTTGGTTTCCTCGGGGGCAGGTATCGGGTTCATCCCACGATCCGCAGTGGAACCCAATCTACGCGCGTCACTGAATGTGGTTGAATTATCCGATCCATGGGCAAAACGTGATCTGCACGTCTGCGTTCGCCGGCAATCCGTTGAGAAAAACTACTTTCGGGAAAAATTGGTTGATATTCTATGCGACTACGGTGAATTGGCCGACGCAATTCACCTTTCGCCTGACTAACTTGATGCAAGCTGTAGGGGCTGCAACTTTGTTGAATAAAAATCGAGGTACTGGATACGCACGCATTCCTTATGCTGTGATTTTTCGACTATGGGTCTCCGGCATCCGTAAATAGACAAGAAGCGACACCGCTGCCCAGGCGGTAACGTACCAATAAAAGTAACGTTCGTGACCGCTCGCCTTGAAACGCAACGCGACGAACTCCGTCGTGCCACCGAGGATCGCCGTCGACAGCGCGTATGGCAAACCAACAGCGAGTGCACGAATTCGCACCGGAAACAGCTCTGTCTTCACGAGCATGTGAACCGAGGTAAAGCCACTCAGCATCACGAGTCCTGTGAACGACAGCAGAAACGCGATGAGCGGATCGTTCGTGTGGCTGAGCGCTGTGAACAATGGCACGGAGAACAACGTACAGCATAAGCCGAAACAGATCAGCACCGGGCGCCGACCGAAGATATCCGATGCGAGGCCGAAAAGTGGCTGCAGCGGCATATACAGCAGTAGCGCGCCGGCGGAGATCAGGGTTGATGTCTCCTTGCTCAGTCCGACCGAATTGACCAGATACTTCTGCATATACACCGTGTACGTATAGAAGCAGACGGTGCCGCCGATCGTGATGCCAATCGCTAACACGATCTGCCGCCAGTGCTTCAACATCTCTTGTGTGACTGACGGTCCTGCTTGCTGGGCGTTATGTTTGAACGCCTCGGTTTCAGTGACATTACGGCGCATGTATAGCGCAAACAACGCGAGCGCACCGCCAATGACGAATGGAATGCGCCAGCCCCAGTGTTCAATTTGTTCCGATGTAAAGAGCACATTCTGCATCACCAGCATCAACGCGAGCGCGACTAGCTGCCCCGCCACTACGCTGACCTGCAGAAAGCCAAGATAGAAGCCGCGGCGGTGTGCTGGAGCGATCTCGCTCAGATAGGTCGCGCTGGTGCCGTATTCTCCTCCCATGCTCAAACCTTGCAGCAACCGCGCGAGGATCAGCATGATCGGCGCGAACACGCCGATCGTCGCATAGCTTGGCGTGACGGCGATCATCAGTGAGCCGACGCACATTGTCATGACCGACCAGGTCAACGCCGATTTGCGGCCGCGCCGGTCCGCATACAGCCCGACCAGCCAGCTACCGAGCGGTCGCGCCAAATAACCGACCGCTGCGATCGCTGCGGTGTTCATCAACTGCACGGTCGGCTTATCGCTTGGGAAGAACGACTTTGCGAAATAGATCGAGAAGATGCTGTACGCCAGAAAGTCATACCACTCGATCATATTGCCAACCAAGCCGCCCACAATCGAATGGATTTGCACCGGCGCCGCGGTATTTTCTGTGCTCCCGGCATTCCGATTACTTGCGATAGCGGTCGCATCAATGCCGCGCGTATCGCCTGGGTTGGGTGTTGTTGTCATAAAGTTTCCTTGATTTTATTAGTGTGGGGCAGCAAGGGCGGAATCGCATGCAGGTACACCAGGAAAGAGGGCACGTATGTAGCGAAGATTGCAGCGGTGCTGATATGGCGCAGCAGCGGGCGCTTGCCGAATTCTGCACGAGTAAAACCACCGACAACCAGCACGGCGATCGACACAGGCATGTCGGTCGGAACTTCCCCCAACATCACGAAACCACCGATCAGCGCCACTAGCAACACATAAACCGGTAACGGCACCACGCCGACACGCGTCTCCATCAAGCGTCTTGCACGCCACTGCCAACGAGTCGCCCCATCATGCTGAGCATTGCCTGCCGCAGCGGGGGGCGAGCCAACGCAGCGGATTTCAACTGCACGTCCTGCCTTTTCATCATGGCCGTTGCTCCGGATGGCGAGGCGACTGGAACATCGATAACAGTATCTATCGCGTGGAATCATGCATGGTGTCCCCTTTATCGTTGTTGTGATGTCGAGTTTTTGTTTCTGCAGATGAAGACTCTAGCTTCGCAATGCTGAAGCCAACGTGTGCGCTGGATTAATTTTTTTTAATGTTCCGGTCGCGCAGATTAAGAAAACTTAATCTAGCACTCACAACTGTTTAATCATGTAAGGACTAGAGTATCCCTTAGGTGATACGTCCATGGCCCGGAACTGGGATCAACGACGCATGCCGCCGTACGCCGCTGTTCCTTCCTAACTGTTTCCGCCCATGAAAACACACCAAAACCCGCTCAAATTTGTATGCTTTGCCGTCCCCGCCTTGGCTATCATCGGTTGTGGCGCCAGCAGCAAGCCCGCCGCAGCGCCCGTCATCCCTCAAGTCACGGTGACCACCGTGCGCGCCACCGAGGTCCCCAATGTAGTTGAATTGCCCGGCCGCACCACCCCTTTCAAGATAGCTCAGGTCCGTGCCCGGGTCGACGGCATTGTGCAGGAACGTACCTACAAGGAAGGCTCGGATGTCAAGGCCGGACAGCCCTTGTACCTAATTGACCCGCAGCCTTACCGCGCAGCGCTCGACTCCGCCATGGCGGCACAACAAAAAACCGAGGCCACACTTGCCGTCACCACTCGCCAGCTCGACCGTTACGCGGTGCTGGTGAAAGCCAACGCGGTCAGCCAGCAGGAATACGACAATGCTGTCGCTGCCAAGCGCCAGGCCGCCGCCGACGTGGCCGGCGCCAAGGCGGCGGTCGAAGACGCCCGCATCAAGCTGGGCTACACCAGCGTCACGGCGCCGATCAGCGGCCGCAGCGACATGTCGTCGGTAACCCAGGGCGCCTACGTGCAGGCCAGCGGCGCCACGCTGATGACCACCATCGAACAGCTCGATCCGATTTACGTCGATGTCACTCAGGCTAGCAAGGAGGCGCTGCGCTTGAGCGAGAGCGCAGCCGGGAAGGCCGACTCTGCGCCGGTGAACCTGGTGCTGGAAGACGGCTCGCGCTATCCGATTCCAGGAAAGCTTGACTTCAACGGTGCAACGGTCGATCCCGCCACTGGTTCGATCCACCTGCGCGCCACCTTCCCCAATCCACAGCACAAGTTGTTGCCCGGCATGTTCGTCCGTGCCGAGCTAATCCAGGGCAGGGACCACGCGATACTGGTGCCGGTGTCGGCGATCGGGCACAATCCGCGCGGCGACGCCACCGCGTTGGTAGTGCAGGCCGACAACACCGAGGTGGAACGCACGGTGACCGCGACCCGCATGCTCGGCAATGATTGGGTGGTCAGTGCGGGCCTGTCCGACGGCAATCAGGTTGTGATCAAAGGTGCCCGCCTGGCGCAACCGGGGGCCAAGGTTCGGCCAGTCGGCGCCACCCTCGCCGCCAAGTAGGAGCCAGCCCATGTCCCGATTTTTTATCGACCGACCGGTCTTCGCGATCGTCCTGTCCCTGCTGATCGTCCTCGGCGGTATATTCGCCGTCGAATCGCTGCCCGTCGAACAGTTGCCGCCGGTGACGCCACCGACCGTGCAGATCTCCGCCTCCTACCCGGGCGCTTCGGCCATCACCTTGCAGAACACCGTCGTGCAGGTGATCGAGCAGCAAATGAGCGGCATCGACCACTTGCTGTACATGTCCTCGAACAGTAACGACAGCGGCCAGGCAGTCACCACCATGACCTTCGAGCCCGGCACCAATGCGGACATCGCCCAAGTGCAGGTGCAGAACAAACTGCAGCTAGCCGTTCCGCTGCTGCCTCCACAGGTGCAGCAAACCGGCCTGAAGGTGACCAAGTCCATGAACGCGTTCCTGCTGGCCATCGGCTTCGTCTCGACCGACGGCCGGATGGACAGGTACGACATCGCCAACTTCGTCGCGTCGCAGGTGCAGGACCCGATCAGCCGCCTTGACGGCGTCGGAAACTTGCAGCTGTTCGGCACCCAGTTCGCGATTCGCGTCTGGCTTGACCTGGCTAAGTTGAACGACTATGCGATGACCCCGCTCGATGTGGTCAACGCGCTGCAGCAGCAGAATGTGCAGATCTCCGCAGGCCAGCTCGGCGGCCCACCGGCGATACAGAATCAGGCGCTGACCGCGACGATCACCGAATCGACGATGATGCGTTCGCCGCAAGAGTTCGGCGGCATCTTGCTGAAGGTGCAGCAGGACGGCTCGCAGGTGCGCCTGAGGGACGTTGCCCACATCGACCGTGGCGCGGAAAACTACACCGTTACCAGCAAATACAAGGGCCTGCCTGGCACCGTTCTGGCCATCCAGGCCGCGCCCGGCGCCAACGCGCTACAGACGGCCAACGCGATCCGCGCGAAAATGAAGGAGCTGGCGCCGTATCTCCCGGCCGGACTGCAGGTGGTGTATCCCAACGACGTCACGCCGTTCATCACGGCCTCGCTCGAGGAAGTAGTCAAGACCCTGCTCGAGGGTATCGTGTTGGTATTCCTGATCATGTACCTGTTCCTGCAGAACGTGCGCGCGACCATCATCCCTTCGGTGACCGTTCCGGTCGTGTTGCTAGGCACCTTCGGCATCATGTCCGCGCTTGGCTTCACTATCAACACCCTGTCGATGTTCGGCATGGTGCTGGCGATCGGCCTGCTGGTCGATGACGCCATCGTCGTGGTCGAAAACGTCGAACGCGTGATGCAGGAGGAGCATCTGGGACCGCTGGAGGCGACGCGCAAGGCCATGAGCCAGATCGGCGGCGCGCTGATCGGCGTGGCGATGGTGCTGTGCGCGGTGTTCGTGCCGGTCGCGTTCACCAGCGGCACCGCCGGCGCCATCTACCGCCAGTTCTCGCTGACCATCGTGGCGGCCATGCTGCTGTCGGTGTTCGTCGCCTTGACGCTGACGCCGGCGCTGTGCGCCACCATGCTCAAGCCGCACCAGCCGGGCCAGACGCCGGGCCGCTTCTTCTCCTGGTTCAACCGGGTGTTCGACAGGAACCGCGACCGCTACGTTGGTGGTGTGAAGTCCGTTATCGCCCGTCCGCTGCGCTGGATGATCGTCTACGTTGCGGTCGGCGTCGCGGTCGTGCTGATGTTCCGTGTGATTCCCACGTCGTTCCTGCCCAATGAGGACCAGGGCTATCTATACGTGCAGGTGCAAACTCCGCCGGGCAGCACGCTTGAGCACACCATGCAGGTGCTGGACCGCGTCAACGACTATCTGCTCGAGTACGAAAAGGCGATGGTCATCCAAACCTTCGCGCTGGACGGCCAGAACAACTCCGGCCGCGGCCAGAACCTGGGCCAGCTGTTCGTGCGCCTGAAGGACTGGAACGAACGCGGTGATCCGAAGCTCAGCGCGGACGCGCTCGTCACGCGCATCGGGCAGCGCTTCGGCCACGACGCCGATGCGGCTATCGTCGGCGTCGCGCCGCCGGCGATCCGCGGCCTAGGGGCCGAGTCCGGTTTCGACTTCCAACTGGTGGACCGTGGCGGCATCGGCCATGAGGCGCTGATAGCCGCGCGCGAGCAGTTGCTGGCGGCGGCCGCGAAGGACCCGCAACTGGCGCGCGTGCGCCTGCTCGGCCAGATGGATAATCCGACCTACAAGATCGACATCGACCGTGAGAAAGCCGCGGCGCTGGGAGTCAATGCGTCTGACATCGACCAGACCTTCTCGGTCGCCTGGGGCGCGCGCTACGTGAACAACTTCCTCGACTCGGACAACCGGATCAAGAAGGTGTACGTGCAGGCTGCGGCGCCGTTCCGGATGGACCCGCAAGACCTGCGCCGGCTGTACGTGCGTGACAGCGGCGGCAAGAACATGGTGCCGTTCTCCGCCTTCGCCACCGGCAAGTGGACTTACGGTCCGCCGCAGCTGCAACGCTACAACGGCGTCGAGTCGATGGAGATACTCGGCCAGGCCGCGCCCGGCCACAGCACCGGTGAGGCAATGGCGGCGATGGAACGCCTAGCGGCGACGCTGCCGCCTGGCGTGGGCTACGAGTGGACCGGCGCCTCGCTGCAGGAGCGCCAGGCCGGCTCGCAGGCGCCGCTGCTGTACGCCCTGTCGATCCTGATCGTGTTCCTCAGCCTGGCGGCGCTGTATGAAAGCTGGTCGCTGCCGCTGTCGGTGATCATGGTGGTGCCGATCGGTGTGCTGGGCGCGCTCCTCTTCACCTGGTTGGGCCACCTGTCGAACGACGTCTACTTCCAGGTCGGCCTGTTGACCACGATCGGCCTGTCGGCCAAGAACGCGATCCTGATCGTCGAGTTCGCCCGTTCCCTGCAGCTGGAGGGCGTGCCGCCGCTGGCCGCCGCGATTGAGGCCGCCAAGACCCGTCTGCGGCCGATAATCATGACGTCGATGGCCTTCATCCTTGGCGTGCTGCCGATGGCCATCGCCCACGGCGCCGGCGCCATGAGCCAGAAGGCGATCGGCATCGGCGTGATCGGCGGCATGCTGACCGCGACCTTCCTCGCCACCTTCCTGATTCCGCTGTTCTTCGTTCTGGTGACGGGCGGGTTCGACCGGAGCAGGCAAGCGGCCGGCCCCGCGCCCGCCGTTCAAGCAATCCCTGATGGAGAACACTGACATGGTCAAACTTCTTGTTGCCGCCATTGCCGCCGCCGGCGTTGCCGGCTGCGCCCTGCAGCCAGCCTACCAGCGCCCGTCCGCAGCCCCGGGGGCCTACCCGAGCGGTGAAGCCTATGCGGTGCGGCAGGGTGCCACGACCACCCTGCCTGCCGCGCAGCTTGGCTGGCGTGAGTTCCTGCCCGATCCACGCCTGCAGCAACTGGTGGTGTTGGCCTTGCAGCACAACCAGGATCTGCGCGTGGCGCTGCTGAACGTGGAAAAAGCGCGCGCGCAGTCCGACCTGGCGCGCGCAAGCCTGATGCCGCAGCTCGGCGTGGCGGCCGGCGTCGGCGCGGTGCGCACACCGGGCGGTGCAGCGGCAGCGCAGGTGTCGCACAACGCAGCGGCCCAGCTGGCCGCGTCATGGGAGCCGGACTTGTTCGGCCGCCTGCACAGCATGTCGCAATCCGCCTTCGAGCAGTACCTGGCCAGCGACTATGCGCACCGGGCGGCCAGCATCCTGCTGGTGTCGCAGGTGGTGGCGCAAGACCTGACTCTGCGCGCCGCCGACGCCCAGCTGGATGTCACGCGCAAGACTCTGAGCGCGGCCAGCGCAGCGTACCAGTTGATGCAGGTACAGGCCAACGCCGGCAACGCCAGCGAACTGGCGTTGCGCCTGGCCGAAACTTCGGTCGAGCAGGCCCAGGCCGGCCTGGCGGCCCAAGTGCGCTCGCGCGCGCAAGCGGTGAACGCACTGGTGCTGCTACTGGGCGCGCCGCTGCCCGACGAGCGGCCGGCGCCACTGCCACTTGACGGCAGCCCGCTGCTGGCCGGGCTGCCGTCCGGGCTGCCGTCCGATTTACTGGAACGGCGGCCGGACATTCTGCAGGCCGAGGCCATGCTGCGCGCCGCCAACGACGATATCGGGACCGCGCGCGCCGCCTTCTTTCCCGACATCTCGCTGACCGGCGTCTTCGGCACCGCCAGCGATGCCCTGGGAGGGCTGTTCGCTGCTGGCAGCGGCCAGTGGAGCTACGTCGCCGGGCTGGCGGCGCCAGTGTTCGACGGTGGCGCCAACCGCGCCAGGCTGGATCTGGCCTCACTGCAGAAAGAGGTCGAAGTGGCGCAATACCGGCATAGCGTGCAGCTGGCCTTCCGTGAGGTGGCGGACGCGTTGGCGGCACGCTCGACCTACAGCGATCAGCTGGCAGCGCTGCACGCCTACGCCGCGACCCAGCAGCGGCGATTGCAACTGGCCGAACTTCGCTACCACGAGGGCATCGACAACTACTTGAACGTGCTGGCCGCGCGCACCGATCTGTATGCCGCACAGCAGGCCCTGATCAATGCGCGCCTGAACCAGCTGGTCAGCAGCGTCGACCTGTACCGGGCCCTCGGCGGCGGCTGGCGGGAGCATAGCGCGGTCGATGGGGCGGCGGCGACCAAACTGCGGTCGCGCCCAGCGGAAGGCGGCAAGGCGTGATATTCTTCTAACTCAGCGACTGTCGGTGAGCAAATGTAGCGAGCCGATAGCAATGACCCAATCCCAACGATATCCACCATGCCGCACCACCAGATGCACGGTAGCGGGTCGTTCCGCGCCCGCCTTGTCCGGCTGTTTCCGCGCTGGTTCCGCAACCAGTTGCTGGCCTCCCTGCTACTCAATTGCGCCGCGCTGGCGGCTTTTTGCCTGCCCTTGTGGTACGCCTGGAACAACCAGATCGAAGAAGGTCGTACCGACTTGATCCTGGCCGACGCGCGCCGCCTGGCAGCCGACTTCCGCGCGCGCGGGGTCGATACGCTGGCGACACGCATACACGACCGCGTGGGAAGCAATCTCAACGACACCCAGCAAGTAATCCAGCTACTGGCACCGGACGGTGCCCGAGTCGCCGGCAACCTACCTTACGTGCCGCCCGGTGCGTATCAGCCGAATACCGGCTATGCGTTTCGCATCGAGCAACAGGGGAGAACCAAGATCTTGAGCATGGCGCTGGCCGAACTTCCCGGCGGTTACCACTTGTGGGTGGGCCGGGACACCACTCGCTACGTTGCGCTGGAGCGCATTTTCATCCTCGGCATGGGCGGCAGTGCGCTGATCGTGTTCCTGTTCTCCGCCATAACGGCCGCCCGCACCAGGCGCACCATGCTGAACCGGGTCCAGGCCATCGACCGCACCACTGCCGCCATCGTTGGCGGCGACCTGTCGCAGCGTCTGCATCCGGCCCATGCCGACGAGGAATTCGACATGCTGACCGGGACCCTGAACGGCATGCTGGACCAGATCGTCAACCTGATCCAAAACGTGCGCCACGCCTCCAATGCCATCGCGCACGACCTGCGCACGCCGTTGACCGAATTGCGTTCGTCGCTGGAGCACTTGAGTATCACCCGTCCGCCGCCGGAACCAACCTTCGACGCGATCGATCACACCATCGCCGACGTCGATCGTGTGATCGCCATCTTCAACGCCATCATGCGGTTGGCGGAGATCGATAGCGGTACCCGCCGCGCCGGCTTCAAGGCGTTCGACTTGGGCCGGTTGATCGGCGAAGCGGTGGAGTTCTACGCTCCGGTGGCGGAAGAGGCCGGCATCGGGCTCAATCATTTGGGGGCGGACGGCCTGATGGTGCGTGGCGACCCGCTGCTGGTGGCCCAGGCGATCGGCAACCTAATCGATAATGCACTGAAGTATGCCGGCAGCGGCAGCACCATCCGGATCGGCGCCAGCCGCGACGCCGGGCAGGTAATCATTGGCGTCGCCGACAATGGACCCGGCATCGCCCCCCCTTACCGCGACAAAGTGGCTGAGCGCTTCTTCCGGCTCGACCAGAGCCGGGCCTCGCCCGGGGCCGGGCTCGGCTTGGCGCTGGTGCAGGCGGTCGCGCATTTGCACGGCGGCGCGCTGCTGCTGTCCGACAACGGCCCCGGGCTGCGGGCCGCCTTCATGCTGAAGGCCGACAGCGCCGAACTCACCCCACCAGAGGCAGCATGAAAATCCTGATTATTGAAGACAACGAACGCGTGGCGGGTTTCCTGATCAAGGGGCTACGCGAAGCGGGCCACACAACCGAGCACGCCGACAATGGCCGCGACGGCATGTACCTGGCTGCCGGCGAAAAGTACGACGCCGTCATCATGGACCGCATGCTGCCGGGCGGTATTGACGGCCTGACCATCATCGCGACCCTGCGCAGCACCGGCAACAAAGTTCCGATCCTGATCTTGTCAGCGCTGTCTGATGTGGATGACCGCATTCTTGGCCTCAAGAGCGGTGGCGACGACTACCTCGCCAAGCCATTCGCGTTCGGCGAATTGCTGGCGCGGCTGGACGCGCTGCTGCGTCGCTCGCAGGACGCCATGGCAGACAACTTGTTGGTGCTGGATGACCTAGCGCTGGACCGCCGATCGCACAAGGTGACACGTGGGGGCAAGCCGCTCAACTTGCAGACGCGCGAGTTCAAGCTGCTGGAATACCTGATGCGTCATGCGAACCAGGTGGTGACCCGTACCATGCTGCTGGAAAATCTTTGGGACTATAACTTCGACCCGCAGTCCAACGTGATCGACGTCCATATCAGCAAGCTGCGCCAGAAAATCGACGCGGGCACCAGCCGCCCGCTGCTCAAGACGATACGCAATGCCGGCTACATGCTCACATCCGAGCAATAACTGCGGCCGCGCGGATACCGCTGGATGCCAGCCGCAGAGGAGGAATGCTAAGCCGATGGTTTTTCTCTCGTGCTTGCATTGCCGTGCATACTTTCATCGAGTAGCGCATTCCCATTCATAAAACGGCATGACTGAGACGGAGTATGTCGCAAGAAGATTTCGAACGTTTTGGGATTTCTTCGAAAACATTGGCCAATTAGCATGTGGTTAGCATGTGGTTGCTTCGCAGACTTCGGATTTTGCAAATGCTTTGTTTGGGAATATTCACTTTATTGCAAACTTCATCTTTTCTATACTGTTGCAAACACAGAGAGAATGGGGCATAAAATGTCAGAATTCACAGGTCACAAACTTCCCGCCAAGCCATTGGAGAGATTGGTGGTGGTCTCGATCGAACGGGATTTGGCAGCGCCTTTCTGCACGGGACGGTTAACCGAAATGGGCGCGCGCGTAATAAGAATCGAGCGTGCTGAGGGTGATTTTGCGCGCGTCTACGACGACGCAGCCAACGGAGTGTCCTCCTATTTCGTTTGGACCAATCGTGGTAAGGAGTCTTTCGTACTTGATTTCAAACAGGACGGCAATGCTGCTTTGCTTCATCGTATTGTGCGTAAAGCTGACGTGTTCGTACAAAACCTGGCGCCGGGCGCCGCCGCCCGCGCCGGATTTGACAGTGCTTCATTGCGTCAACGTAATCCGCGCTTAATTACATGCGATATAAGCGGCTATGGGGAGGAAGGGGAGGTTAGTAGTCTCAAGGCATATGACTTGCTAGTGCAGTGCGAGCGCGGGTTGGCAGGGATCAGTGACGCGCCAGAAGCGTACGGTAGAATCGGTGTCTCAATATGTGATATCGGTGCCGACATGAACGCCGCTATCGCCATTTTGTCGGCATTGGCCCTGCGCGAATGGACTGGTAAAGGTACCGGAGTCTCAGTATCGTTGTTTGACGGCGCGGCTGACTGGATGACCATCCCTTATCTTCACGAAATCTATGGCAAAGGTGCGCCAACTCGCCAGGGCTTAAAGCACCCTTCTGTCGCGGCCTACGGTGCATATTGCACACGCGACGGTCACGACATAGTCATTAGTATTCAAAATGAGCGTGAGTGGCAACAATTCTGTACGGTATTTCTGAAAAATTCTGCGATCGCGAGCAACCCTCGTTTTTCCTCAAATACCGAGCGAGTGCGTCATCGTGCTGATCTCGACGCCATAATCGCGCAAGTATTTTCAGGGCTGGGAACAGATGAGGCGCTGGCAAGAATCGCGGCATCCAATACTGCTTATGGGCAGATTCGTTCTGTTGCTGCCATGGCACAGCAGCCGGCTTTACGCACTTGGCAGATGCAGGTCGGAAATCATGAGGTGCCGATGATTGCTCCTCCCGTTCGTGCTCCATGGGACATTCAACGTTTTGAGTCTGTGCCAATGCTTGGCGAGTATACATTGGCGCTACGCACTGAATTTGCTCCGGCGACGATATCGTAGCTGCTGAAAATTTTCGATTCTTATAGATGGCTTATTCCGGCTATAAACAACGCACTGGGCAACTACCTTCTGATACCCAGTGCCTATCAGTGCCTATCAATCGAAATAAAATGCGTAAGTCACACTCCCGGTAAGCGTCTGCTCAGTCACGTCTTGAGTGGGACGGTAATTTGATCGATGATGGCATCACCCCGCTGGGAAGCGGCGTCATCTCAAAGGGCTGCTGGTAGGTTGCAGTTCCAAGGCAAGAAATCATCAACCCGGTTCACGGGATGATCGGCGATATGCGTCAGCACGTGACGTAACCAGGCTTCGGGGTCGACACCGTTCAGCTTGGCCGTGCCGATCAACGAATAGATCGCGGCGGCGCGTTCGCCACCACTGTCGGCGCCGGCGAAGAGGTAGTTGCGGCGGCCGATGGCGACGCCACGCAAGGCGCGCTCGGCAGCCGAGTTATCGATCTCGATGGCGCCGTCGTCGCAGTAGCGCAGCAGCGCCGGCCAGAGTTTGAGCGCGTACAGGATCGCCGCCGCCGTGTCGGACTTGCGCGATAGCGTTTCGAGCGTGGTTTGCAGCCAGCGTTCCAGGTCATCGAGTAGCGGACGAGAGCGGGCTTGCCGAACTTCTCTTCGTTCGTCGGGAGGTTTGCCCCGGATCTCGGCCTCGATCACATAAAGTTCGGCGATGCGGCGCAGCGCCTCGGTGGTCAGCGGGGTTGGTCGCGCCGCGTGCAGGTCGTGGAATTTGCGTCGCGCGTGTGCCCAGCAGGCCGCTTCGCGGATCGTGCCGTCTTCGAACAAGGCGTTGAAGCCGGCGTAGGCATCGGCTTGCAGCACGCCCTCGAATTTGGCCAGGTGCGTTTGCGGATGGATGCCCTTGCGGTCCGGTGTGTAGGCAAACCAGACGGCTGGCGGCGTGGTGTCGCCAGCTGGCCGGTCATCGCGCACGTAGGTCCATAAACGCGCCGTCTTAGTTTTGCCGTTGCCGGGCGCCAGCACCGGAATCGGGGTGTCGTCGGCATGCAGCTTCGACGCCGCCAGCGCATGGCGTTGGACGGCATCGACCAACGGCCGTAACAACGCGCTGGCCGCGCCGACCCAGCTCGCCAGCAGCGCGCGATCCAGGTCGACACCATCGCGGGCGTAGATGACGGACTGGCGGTACAGCGGCAGATGATCGGCGAACTTCGCCACCAGAATGTGCGCCAGCAGACCGGGGCCGGCGATGCCGCGCTCGATTGGCCGGCTCGGCGCCGGCGCCTGGACGATGGCGTCGCAGCAAGAGCACGCCAGCTTGGGGCGCACATGGCGGATCACGCGGAAGCTGGCCGGCACGAACTCCAGTTGCTCCGCCACGTCCTCGCCCAGCGGCCGCAAGCCGCCACCGCAGGTTGGGCAGGCATCGGCCGTCGGCGCATATACCTTCTCGTCTCGTGGCAAATGATCGGGCAAAGGCCGACGCACCGACTTCTTGCGCGGCGCCTGGTCGGCGGCCGGCATCTCGCGCGCCGCCTCGGCCTCGTCGGCCTGCAGGTCTTCCAGTTGCAGCTCGAGTTGCTCGATTTGATGGTCCAGCTTTTCCGACTTGCGGCCGAACTGCATGCGCCGCAGCTTGGCGATCTGCAGCTTGAGGTGTTCGATCTCGACGGCGCGCGTGTTCAGTTGCTCGCGCAAACCTTCCACCACCTCGTCTTGGGCGAGCAGCAGTGCCTTCAAGGCGGCGATGTCGTTGGGCAGGTCGGCAGGGCTGAGCATGCGCCAAGTTTACGCGAGCCTTGTAACGTTTACAAGGCCGACGTTGGTTTCCAGGTCCGTTCCGGCCGCCGCCAGTCTATACCTTCGAGCAGCATCGACAGCTGCGCCTGCGTCAGCGCTACCGAGCCGTTGGTAGCTTGCGGCCAGACGAAGCGCCCGCGCTCAAGCCGCTTGGCCAACAGACATAGGCCATCGCCAGTCCACCACAGTAATTTGATGAGGTCGCCGCGTCGCCCTCGGAACACAAACACGTGGCCGCTGAACGGATCTTCCTCCAGCGCCGTCTGCACTTTTGCAGCCAGTCCATTGAAGCCGGAGCGCATGTCGGTGATGCCGGCGGCGATCCAGACCTTGGTGCCGGTGGGCAGACCGATCATCGCAGCACCCGGTCTAACACCTGCGCCAATATGGCCGCATTGGGTTGCCCTTCGATCCGCACGCGGACCTCGCCCAACTCAAGCACGATAATGCCGTCGGCATCGGAGCTGGTGTTGCTCGATGCTGGCGCCGTTGGCGCCAGCATCTCCGGTAACAGGCCATCGCCTCGCATCAATGCAGGTACGCCGAGGCGTCCTTGTTGATACAGCCGGCGCCAGCTGAAGACTTGGTTGGCATTGACGCCGTGCTCACGCGCGATGCGCGCGACCGAGGCGCCAGGCTCCAGCGACAGCGCCACTAGGGCGCGCTTGAACTCCAATGGATGCTGGCGGTAGTGGCCGCGTGCATTCGTGGAAATGATCGGTTGAAAATTTGTGTCCATAATCGAAAATTGTGGGCACAAATACTGTGCCAAAATTCGATCATGGATGACGCCGATCAGGCAGTCCAGACGGCGCTGGGAAGACGCTTACCACTCCCGCCGTAGTCTGCACTCATTCGCGGTTGGACTCAGACGTAATGAGAATGCGGCGGTCGCATTGAGCCGTTGAAACTACCGCAGGCATTTCGAATAAAGGAAACCGCATGCGCTTCGATATTGTGGATTTACGCCTTTTCGTCGCTGTAGTTGAGGCGGGTAGCATCACACATGGTGCAACTCGCGTGCATCTTGCGCTGGGGTCCGCAAGTGGGCGAATTAAGCAAATGGAGGACACCGTTGGAGTTCCACTTCTCGCTCGCGAGCGGCTAGGCGTGCGGCCGACCGAGGCGGGGCATACTCTTTTGCGGCATGCCAGAACGACACTGGCGTCGATACAACGTATGACTGACGATTTGGACCAATTCGCACACGGTCTCAGCGGCACTGTTCGTTTGCTTGCAAACACGAATGCGTTGATGGAATTCGTTCCTATTCCGATCAGCCATTACCTTGTTGAGCATCCAAATGTCAATATCGAACTGGAAGAGAAGCTAAGCCATGAGATTATTGGTGCATTGGTTGAAGGTTCAGCCGATATCGGGATCGTTGCTGCCAGCGCGGACATCGGTGTATTGGAAAGTTTTCCTTTTGCGGATGACCAATTATGTGCGGTGGTTCCTGCTACACAAGACGTCTTCACGGCCGTCACGAAGATCCATTTCGTTGAGTTATTGGACTACAATTTTGTAGGCTATACAGCTGGCGCAGCGATCCAGATTTACCTCGAGGAGCAGGCGCGCGAGCTGCACCGGAGAATTCGGCAGCGTATACAACTGGGTAACTTTGACGCCATTTGCCGCCTTGTGGAAAATGGTGTGGGCGTTTCGGTAGTGCCTGAGTCCGCCGCCCGGCGCTGTGAGCGGACAATGGCTATCCGGGTGTTGAAACTTCAGGATGCCTGGGCTTTGAGAGAGATGCGTGTTTGCGTGCCAAGGCGTGACGGAATGGCCGCCTATGCCCAGCAGCTGTTGGATCATCTGATAGCGTTTGGTGAAAATGGGAGAGCCAAGCGCTAGGTTTCGAGAAACCCGAAGGCAGACGCCGAAAATGCCGCATTGTCTGCGATAGACCTCGTGAGTAAAGTGATGTCATGCAACATTACTTCCCGAGGCCAAAGCATCATGTCTACAGAGAAAGCCCGTTCCACAGCCGCCGCCCCGCCTCGGACGCGAAGCTGGCTTTTTACTCCTGCTACTCATCCAGAACGTTTCGTAAAAGCGTCGAGCATCGGCGCAGATGTCCTGATCGTCGACCTTGAAGACTTGCCTGTTTGGTACGCTATAGAGGAGCGGTAGAGTGGAGATTTTCGACGGGAAATTCCACATTGGATTGCGTCATTCGCCTAACGATGTGGTTCTGAGATAATGGTGTTCCATTGGCCAGACTCATTGCGAACTTGCTCATATTTTTGGCTTGTTTGACCACAGTACGACTCCCGATGCTTATGCGCTTCTCATCTTATGAATCGTTGAAATTCCTCTCTCGTTTGCCGATGTCAGCCAAAGGCGGGATCGAACGGGGCTTCCTATCGTCGCCGGTTGCGACGTAGGTTAGGGTCGCTTCGGTTATCCTCGTGTTGCCCTTGGAAGGTGATCGATCCGTCACTACATTCCAACCGTAATTTTGAAGACATGTGTTTTCTCTATGGGAAACTTTTGACTTGCTTTAAGGTGGGCACCATGAAAATTGCCAGCCTGTTGCAATGCAGTATTGCTGTATAGGTTCAAATATTAAAGTGAGTAGATCCAAAACAAGTGTTTGCCAAATGCGAATTCTCGCCCTCGATTTCGGGTTGCATGCCATAATTTCAATTTTCGGTCGGCGTTGAAATCAATGACCCTATGGACACCTAGATGCACCACTGGATGATACGAAGCATCGACACGTGGTTCGCAATGTCGGCATTCAAATGGCTTGCCTAGCGGATTCAATGTAGAAATCGGCGCATGCAGTTAATCAGCGCACCATTCATTTTTTGCACAACCACATGCACTACGATTTGACCGATCTCAAGGTATTTTTGGCCATCGCGGAAGAAGGCAACCTTTCACGTGGTGCGGATCGCTGTCACCTCGCACCGTCGTCAGTAAGTCTGCGGATGAAGGGATTGGAGAGCGCCACTGGTACGACTCTGCTTCGGCGCCAAGCACGAGGGGTGACATTGACGCCGGCTGGTCAAATTGTGGCCGAGCATGCTCGACGCTGCATCGCTCAACTCGAGCAAATGCAGGCTGATCTGCTACCTTTTGCACAGGGTCTTACCAATCGAGTCACTATATTTGCAAACAATAACGCCGTCAGTTCTTACCTTCCGGACGATCTTGCACGCTTTTTTGTGCTGTATCCTAGTGTTCGCATCACACTGGAAGAGCGCCTGAGCCACGACATAATTGCAGCAGTCGCTGCAGGGCGGGCTGATTTAGGAATAGGGGTTGTGGCTCTTGAAGCAGCACATCCAGACCTGGACTTCGTACCCTATCGAGAAGATCGACTTGTTCTGCTGACTTCCTCGCAAAGCGAACTTGGGAAGCGGGGCAGTGTAAGTTTCGTCTCTTGTCTTACCTCTCCATTCATTTCTCTGCAACATGGTGCCGCGCTGCACACGTTTCTAATGAATCAGGCGGCATCGATCGGCGCCCGACTTGATGTGCGTGTACAGGTATCGGGTTATCGTGCAATTGCTCGCTTGGTATCTTCGGGCGCGGGTATCGGCATTGTTCCGCGATCAGCGGTGGAGCCTGACATCAGCGCCCCACTGAATGTAGTCGAACTATCGGATCAGTGGGCTAAACGCGACCTATATGTCTGTGTTCGTCGTCAACCCATTGAAAAGAACCACTTTAGGGATAGATTGATCGAGATTCTATGCAATCAAAATGGCGTTGTTGCATAAATCTATTCCTGGCAACGACTGACATTTACGCGCCACGGTTGGTGCTGCGACTGCATTCAGCCGCGCTGACCTGCATTCCATCGGAACCAACCGGCAATAATTGTGACTGACGGGGCGGCGCCGGCCAGCCACGGGCAAGCTCGCGCGGCCCCGTGCGGACACTATTTCAATAAGCAAGCAGGCCCAGAAGAGGGGCAGCCGCGATCGGCTCAAGCATAGCGCGTTTGAGTTCGCCCTGCACCTTCACGTACTGAGTTTGCGCAACCACCGCCATAAGGTTGAGCGGCTCACCCCCAGCTTCGCGGCAGCCCGCTGCCGGTCATGACCGCACTCTTGCATGACTTGCAGCACTCGGTCGCGCAGCGCCGTAGGATCATCGCGCAGCGCAGCGGCCTGTTCAAATAACTCTGGGCATTCGGTGCGCAGCCCGTCGTAGTGAATGTCGTCGACTCGCGCAAATTGAAGCAGGAACACCGCCACTCGCTCGCAGATGTTTTCCAGTTCCCGCACATTGCCTGGCCAGCGGTGAGCGATCAAATAGGGCAGTAGCGGGGAAAGCGTCTGCTTGGTATCCCAAGATATGCCGACTTTCTGGAGCGCACGCGCCAAATACATTTGAGCCAGCGGCGCGATGTCGTCGCGCCGATCGCGCAGCGAGGGGAGCGGCAGGCGCAGTGTGCTGACGCGGTAGTACAGATCTTGACGAAATCGTCGCGCCTCGATCAATTCAGGCAGCGGCTGGTGTGTCGCGGCAATGATACGGACATCGACCGGAATGGGCGTCGTAGCTCCTAGGCGTGTGATTTCCTGCTCTTGTAGCACCCGCAGAAGGCGCGTCTGAAGTGACAGCGGCATGTCGCCGATCTCGTCAAGAAAGAGCGTACCGGTATGTGCAGCCTCGAACAATCCTCGCTTGCCGCCGCGGCTCGACCCAGTGAATGCGCCTTCTTCGTAGCCGAAGAGTTCGCTTTCCAGTAGCGTTTCCGGGAAAGCCGCGCAGTTAATGGCGACGAAGGGGCGCCCGACCCGGGCGCTGTCGTTATGAATGGCTTGTGCGAACAATTCCTTGCCGACTCCACTTTCGCCGACGATTAGCACACTAAGGTCGGTGCGCGCATAGCGGCGCGCTGTCTCCACCGCGCGCTGGAGTTTGGCACTGCACCCAATCAGCGAGTCGAAGCTGTACTTCGCTGCCGTCTGATGGCTCCGCTGCTGCATTCGCAGGCTAGTGGCGGCCTCCTGAATGCGGTGTGCGTCGTATAGGGTGACGGTTGCGCCAACCAGATTGCCGTACGCACGGATCGGCGTGCGGTTGATGACCCAGTCGCGCTGTTTGAAATGTTGTACCGCGCCACGTTCCTCAGCGCCTGAATCCAGTGTGTCTTGCAACGATAGTTCGGGCTCTACGTGGTCCAGTCGCCGGCCCAGCAACGCTCCATGCAAATGACCAAGCAGCCGTTGCATTGGTGGGTTTAGCGCGATGATACGGTGTCTGCTGTCTACTGCCAGCACAGCCTCCTGTAGATTGTAAAGGACGCTGTTGAGCTGCTCGTACCGGTCGGCCTCCAACCGGGCCACCCGTGCCAGTTCCAGTCCGTCCTCGAAGCCGTTGCGGATGTTGGCCGGCGAATATGCGAGTAGCGCGCGCAATCCAGCCTGTTCGGCAAGCTCGACGATGAGGCTGGAGCCGATGACGACCTCGAAGCCGTCGCGGCGCAATGCGTCGATTCGCTGGCGGGCATCGTCAGGGGTCTGGTAGGCGTACTGTGCGACTTCCACGTTCAGCAGCTCGCGGACCAAGTCGAGTTCAGGAATGATGCGGTTGTGCACCACGATACCGATGCGGTTCGACACTTGTCGCGCCAATAGGATCGCCTGGAACAAATCAAAGCCACTGACCTTGATCGTGGCCACCGGTGCGTCGATCCCCATGTGCAAGACGTACGCATTTGAGCCAGCGCTGACAAATGCATCGACCACGCCGCGCTCGATCCGGTCTCGAGCGATCTCCAGGGCCCCGGCAAAGTTGGCATGCACTACTTCGATCTCGGCGCGGTCCATGAACTCAGCCAAGATCGGCATTGCAAGTTCATGGATGCTTCGGTAGCAGAGGAAGCAGAGTCGGAGCGGTCTGGACTCTGGGGTAGTTGTGGGTCTAGCCATGACGTGAATCCCTGTTCATGAAACATCATATTGTTTCACATGTGTCGCATAAAGCATATGGCTATGCACAGGTAAAAAAAAATTCCAATAAAATCAGCATGTTACACAACTGACAAAATTGGCACGGTCTTTGCAATAGAGAAGACAGGCAACCATCAAACAACGGATATCTACATGGACACGAACATGACCCTACTGCAACTTCTCCAACGACCAGAGATCGTTATCGCGCCCGGCGCCTACGACGCACTGACCGCCCGACTCGTTGAGCAAGCCGGTTTCCCGGCTGTTTATATGACCGGTGCCGGCACATCAGCCGCGCTGGGCTATCCCGACTACGGGCTGGTGACCATGACCGAGATGGTGGACAACGCGGGACGCATGGCACGTTCGGTCGGCTTGCCGCTCATCGCCGATGCCGATACCGGATACGGCAACGAGTTGAACGTGATTCGCACGGTACGGGAATTTGAATCGCGCGGCGTGTCCGCCATCCACATCGAGGATCAGGTCTCACCCAAACGCTGCGGCCACCTCGACGGCAAGGCGGTCATCCGTCGCGAAGATTTCGTATCCAAGATTCGTGCTGCTGTGTCGGCGCGGCGTAGTGCCGATTTCTTGATCATCGCGCGCACCGATGCCCGCGCAGTGGTCAGCTTCCAGGAGGCGGTCGATCGCGCCAACCTTGCGCTGGCCGCAGGCGCTGATATGGTATTCATCGAGGCGACACAGACGCTCGAGGAAGTGGCCGCCGTGCCGCGTCTGGTGAGCGGCCCCTGCATGCTGAACGTCGTTCCGGGCGGCAAGACACCAGCGCTTCGTATGGACGAGGCACAAGCGATGGGCTACCGCCTCGCCATCTTTCCGGTGCTGCTTTTCAAGGCTGTGGTCGAGGTATGCGACGAGGCGCTGGCCGCCGTGAAGGCGACTCAATTGTCGCCTGCCGGTCGCGACACGAAGATCCATGATCTGTTCAGACGCGCCGGCGCCGATGAATGGGACGCTCAACGTGACCAGTTCAAATCTTTCGAAATCCTTTGATCCTTTTCATGCATCGGAGCCAGCTGTGCCCAAGACTCTCTTCGACAAACTCTGGAATGAACACATCGTGCGCGACCTTGGCAACGGCTGGGCGCTTCTTCATATCGACCGACACTTGCTGCACGACCTGACCGGCGCGCCCGTGTTCGCCGAACTCGCCGCACGCGGATTGACTCCGCCGAACCCCGAACTCGTCTTTGCGACCCCGGACCATGCCGTGTCGAGCGCGCCGCAACGCACCGGCCACACCTTCGCCGGTGGCGCGAAACTGTACGACGCACTGCGCGCCGGAGCGCATGCCACTCAGGTGCGGTTCTTCGATATCGGACAGCCGGGCCAGGGCATCGTCCACGTGATGGCGCCGGAACTCGGTATCGCGCTGCCGGGCACTACAGTCATTTGCGGCGACAGCCACACCTGCACCCACGGCGCGCTCGGCGCCTTGGCCTTTGGCGTTGGCTCGTCGGAGATCGCACAGGCGCTGGCGACGCAGACCCTGCGTCAGCGCAAGCCGAGGCAGATGCGCATTCGCGTGGAAGGCCCGCTGCCTCCCGGGGTGACGGCCAAGGACTTGGCGCTGCATCTCATTGCCCGTTTCGGTGCTGCGGCGGGCACGGGATACGCAATCGAGTACGCTGGCTCTGCGGTGCGTGCGATGGAAATCGAGAGTCGCCTGACGCTGTGCAATCTGACGGTGGAATTAGGTGCCAAATACGGCCTTGTGGCGCCTGACGAGGCCGCATTTGCTTATCTGCGCGGCCGGGAGTTTGCGCCTCAAGGCTCGGCTTTCGACGCGGCGACGGCCGCCTGGCGCTCGCTGGCGACTGACGAGGATGCGCAGTTCGACCGCGACGAAGTGGTCGACGCGAATGAGATAGAACCGACCGTGACCTGGGGCACGAGCCCGCAACACGCCGTACCCATCAGTGCGCGTGTTCCTGACCCGCAAGCAGCGGCCGCCCCTGCGATGCGTGACGAACAGCAGGCGGCATTGGTCTACATGGGGCTGCAGCCAGGCCAGTTGCTTGCCGGCACGCCAGTGGACTGGGTATTCATTGGTTCGTGCGCCAACTCGCGGCTGTCCGATCTGAGAGAGGCTGCTGCCATCGTGCGCGGACGAACGGTGGCCAAGGGCGTGACCGCCTGGGTCGTGCCGGGCTCCGAATCGGTCAAGCGCGCTGCCGAAGCCGAGGGCCTAGACTGTATATTCAAGGACAGCGGCTTCCAATGGCGGGAGCCTGGTTGCAGCCTGTGCGTGGCAGCCAATGGTGAGCGCATTCCAGCCGGAGCCCGTGCGGTGTCAACCTCCAACCGAAATTTTGTCGGCAGGCAGGGTCCGGGAGCACGTACGCATCTGGCGAGCCCGGCGATGGCCGCGGCCGCAGCTATCACCGGCACCCTGACCGATGTGAGGACACTCTAATATGGAAACCTTTACCACCCTCACCGGGCGCGCGGCACCGCTGCTGATTCCCAATATCGACACCGACGTCATCATCCGTATTGAACGCCTCTCCGGTGTCCCACGGGCTGAGCTCGGCCGCTATGCCTTCGAGGCATTGCGGTACCGACCAGACGGCAGCGAAGACCCAGCGTTCGTGCTGAATGAGTCCGTGTTCCGCGGCGCCCCCATCGTCCTTGCTGGGCCAAACTTCGGCTGCGGCTCATCGCGTGAAGCGGCGGTATGGGCGCTGATGGGACTGGGCATTCGTTGTGTCATTGCGCCGAGCTTTGGCGATATCTTTTACGGCAACTGCGTTCAGAACGGCGTGCTGCCGGTCGTGTTGGACGAGCCGGCCCTGCAAGTCGTGACCCAAGCCTCGCGCGCAGACCGCACGGTGACCGTGGATCTGGTGCAGCAGCTGGTCTCGGTCGAGGGCAGCACACCGCTGCCCTTCGAGATAGATACGCTACGCCGCGAGCAGTTGATCGCCGGGCTCGATGCAATCGACCTCGCTTTGCTGGACCTCCCCGCGATCCAGTCCTGGCAGAACGCCGATCGAGCACGTCGCCCGTGGATCTGGAGCCCTGTGCGCAAATGATATCCAAGATACTTACCTATTCGACTCAACAAGGAGACGACATGCCCGGCACCCAATTACCCGAACAGATCGCCGTTCGCTGCACCCTGATGCGGGGCGGAACCAGCAAGGGCGTATACTTCCACGAAGCCGACGTTCAGCCCGCCGGGCCCGCTCGCGACTGGTTTCTGAAACGAATGATGGGCACGCCCGACGTGATGCAGATCGACGGCTTGGGCGGCTCGCGCCTTGTGACCTCAAAGGTCGCCATCGTCAACCGCTCGGCGCGACCGGATGCCGATGTAGACTACACCTTCGCCCAGGTCGACATCGAAAAGGACATCGTCGAGTACGACTATAACTGCGGCAACATCTCTTCGGGCGTGGGCCCTTTCGCGATCGACGAGGGCCTGGTCGAGGTCACTCATCCAGTGACCGTCGTTCGCATCTACAACACCAATACCGACAAGATTCTGGTCGCCAGGGTACCAGTTCTCAACGGCAAGGCGCGTGTGACGGGGGATTTTGCGATCGCCGGTGTGCCGGGTACAGGTGCCGAGATTCTGATGGATTATTCGGGCACTGTGGGCGCCAAGACCGGCCAACTCCTGCCGACTGGCCATCCCAAGGATGTCATCACGTTAGAGAGCGGCATCCCGGTGACCGTGACGCTGTGTGACGTGGCCAACCCGTGCGTATTCGTCCATACCCGCGAACTGGGCCTGACGGGCAGTGAATTACCCGACGCCATCATGGGCAACGTCGAGGCGATGGCGCGTATCCTCGAGTTGCAGGCCAAGGCCAGCCAGATGCTCGGCCTGACGCCCGACTGGCGCGGACTCGGTAACATTGGACTGCCACTATTCGTGATGGTGACCGAACCCACCGACTACACCGACATGAACGGCAAGGTACAGCGTGCTGACGATACCGATTTGTGCGCACGATTGTTGTTCCTCGGCAAATGTCACGAGAGCATGGCCGGCACCGGTTCGATGTGCACCGCTGCGGCTTCGCGCGTGCCCGGGTCAGTCGTGCACCAGGTGCTGACGAGAGATTCACGGACCAGTGATGTCATGCGCATCGGCCACCCGCTCGGCGTTATGGACTTGGTTGTCCAAGTTGACCCTGCCACCGCCAACACCCAACAACCTCACTTTTCTGCGCTCGGCTTCAGCCGCACGGCGCGCCGCCTGATGGACGGCGTGGTCTACGTGCCGAACCCGGCGCTCGAATCCTGACCTGGAGTAACGACATAACGACGCCTGTTGGTTGCACTGCTCAATGGGACCTTTGCGCGCACCATGGACTTCGACGACACCTATGTGCTGGGCGCGCTGCAACCCGGCGCGCCCATGATCCCAGCCGCGTTGACCGCGACCGAGCAAGTCGATGACGCCAGTGGCCGCGCGCTGCGCGATGCCATCGAGGTCGGCTACGAGGTTGTCTTCCGTGTCGGCGCGACGTTGTTTGCCGACAGTGTTTACGACCGAGGCTTTCACGCCACGTCGGTGGCAGGTATCTTCGGCGCGGTGGCGGCGGTTGGCCGCGCAAGGCGGATGCCGAGCGGATTGCCGAATGCCTGCACAATCTGAGCAATGAACCATCAGCAAAATATCTGATCGGCGCGCTACGTGCGCCGCAATAAAAAAGAGCCGCTCTGCGGACTGACGAAAGAACATTATCGTACCCTGACTGAGCATTGCAACCAGCCGCATAAAATAGATAGATGGAGACTAGAAATGCCTACGATATCCGCATACAAAATTGAAAACTCAATACAGCAAGATCAGCAGTTGCAAAAGCCGACAAGATTTCGGTGGTTTGTACTAGCTTTCGGTTTTGTGGCTTACGTCATTTCTGGCGCCGACCGCGCTAATATCGGATTTGCCCTGCCTTTTATCCGCAAAGAATTTGCAATGAGCAACACCGAAGCGGGAATGCTGCTGAGCTTGTTCTTTTCAGGATACGCGCTGATGCAAATACCAGGCGGCTATTTGATTAGCAAGTTTGGTATTAGAAAGGTGTTTTCGGTTTTTACGGCCCTGACCTCCTTGACCACCGGGCTAATAAGCTTTTCAAGCAATATATTCCAAATAAAACTGTTGCGCTTGGCGTTAGGTCTGGCAGAAGGACCATTGGCTCCATCTTTTTTCGGCTCGGTGAACAACTGGTTTCCGAGTAAAGAAAAGGGATTTGCTACAGGCATTCTGCTCTCTGCAGGAAAGTTTGGCCCTCTGATAGTGCCTCCCCTGTGCGCGGTAATCATCCATTTTTGGGGATGGCGGGAAATTTTTTTGGCTTTCGCGATCCCTGGCTTGTTTTTTACCATCATTTGGTATTTCATGGTGCCTGACCTCCCGGGTGACAGCCGGTTTTGTTCGCAGGCTGAAGTGGAATATATTCAATGTGTCACAAAAATAGATCAAAAAAATAAGAAAGGCCCCAGGTCTTATAAACTCGTCTGGTTGGATAGATTGATCCGCGCCCGCAAGGTCGAGCTTCTCGATACTTCGGCCAAGCTATTTACTTCTTGGGATCTCATCGGCAGTTCGTTGGGGTTGTTTGTCATTGCTGCCATTAATGCAGCCATGATGTCTTGGATTCCCACCTATTTGATCACGGTAAAAAAGATGGAAATCATGACTATGGCTTTTGCTGCAACAGCCCCATTTGCAGGGGCTGTCGTCGGTACCACGTTGGGTGGGTGGCTATCCGACACCGTTTTCGGGCGACGGCGCAAACCTCTTATGATTGTGGGTTCATTGTCATCGGCTTTATTAATGTATGCGCTGATCCATGCGCCTTCTGATCCTTGGTCGCTGGGAGGACTCCTATTTCTGGCGGGTTTCTTTGTTACTTTGGGATTTTCGTCTTTTATTTCTTATCCTATGGGACTCGCAACGAAAGAAAAATACCCGATTGCTATGGGCATTCAAAACACAGTTGGCCAGGCAGGCGCCTTTCTAACACCCATCGGCATAGGCATGCTTTTGGATAAATATAATTGGGATGCTGTGCTTGCTTCTCTGGCTGTTGCTTGCGTTGTATGGTTTTTACTTGTGGTGACAATTGTTGAGCCAGTGGATGATCCGTTGGTCTAGACTAGCCTAGAAGCGCTGATTAATTCGTCAGAGGCTGCCACTCCTTTGCAAACAGTCAAAACACGACGATGCGATGATGTAGTCCGAGCCGCAAACGCGGTGCTGATGAAGATTGACACATGCATGTAAAAATTGCCTTTGCATTGCAAATATCCTTGCCCCGCGCAAACAGAATATTCGGAAATTACATGCAAAGCGATGAAAATTTCAAACATCCGGACTTGTTGTCGAAACCGGATCTCAAGATCGACTATAAGGTTGACCGCGAAAAAAAGATTGTATTCGTCACTTGCTAAAATTTTGAATCGAGTCGATTTTTATCTTTCGTCCGTCTCGGCCAATTGTGCGCAACCATCGATCTGGTACCGTTGGAAGCAAGTTATTTTAACTTAATGGCGCCATTCAATCGCTCCATGATCTCGTCCGGCACTGATTTGTTACAGGCAATATAGGGCCTTTCTCCGGTTTGCACATTTTTTGGTGTCAATATATGCAAAAAACTTGATGTGTCCGTACTTGCCATAAGATATTCCGCTTCTTCCTTGGTCTCAAACATAAAATCGGCTCGATTTCCGCGCAACATCAATGGCATTTGCAAATATTCACTATCCGTGTATACGATGATGGGCTGATATTTCTTGAGCAAACCGTCAATTCTTGCCCCATAGGAATAATTCCCTTTAAAAAGTACCCTGACGCCTTTAGTTGCCAATACGGCCTCTAGCGTTTGGTTTGAAGGAATTGAAAATTGTGTTCGCGCGAGTAATACCACTGGAATGTCACGATAAATAGCGTTTGTAAATTTCGCGATTTTTTCTCGTTCTGGAGTCTTATACCAAGAGATTGCGCAGGTCATTTCAGTGGAATTTTGAAGCGATTTCCATTGGCGATTTACTGACGTCCGATCCCAAACCACTGACATGCCGGCTGTCTTGAATAATTGCTCTACGGGAGTAGTAATCAAACCTCGTGCCGAGCCATCTTTCATCTGTTGTATGTACGGTGGGCGCTCCACGAATTGCACGCGGATGACATTTTCCGCCCATACGAATTGTGGGAACGTCACAACACACAAAACAAGGAGGCAAGCTGCCCACCGACTCATGTTTTCACCGTTCCTCGCGGAATTTGTTAATTGCGGCGCAATCACGGAAAGCTTCATCTTAACCGGCTTGTCGAGTGATCTCTTAGGCAAGGGGCTCTTGGCGGATTTGGCAACGGCGCCTCCTCGATCGAGGCCAGACAGCTGCAACAGTGTCCTTTCCAACACTTCAACGCGTGCATAGAAATGGGCGACGGCCTTATCAGCGTGTTCGATTTCTGCCTCAATCGCAGCTTTTGCGGATTCGAGATTTAACATTTCATTTTTCCTCGTGGACTGTCATTGGAATTTGTATTGGAAGTGTAGCATTTCATGCATCGGCAGATTGGGCGGCCTTTGCTCGAGTCGGATCACACGCCAATGATGGTATACCGCGCCGCCGACGGTATCTGCGCCACGTGCTGACCAACATCGCCGACTATCCGATTAACAAGGTCGGCGACCTGCTGCCATGGAGTGGGGCGGGGCAATTACGGCCGCTGTCAGTTTGATTCAGCGCTATCAACTCGCCGCTCATGTCAATAACGGCGCTGGCGTCACGCTTACACACCATTGATCCCGCCACGCGATGGTGCGGCGCCTTGGTCGAAGCGAACGCCCGGCGCGGCTTGGCGCAACGGCGCGATCGATGTCATCGGCCAAAGCAGCCGGCAGGACTGGAAGAAGGGCTGTGGTTATCACCGGCGCTCGCTGGCCGAGACACTGATGTACCGCTTGAAGGTACTCACGGACAGGAACTTGGCAGCGCGCACGATTGGCGCCCAGGCCACCGAGATTGCCATCCGCGCACGTGCTCAATCGCATGACCTCGCTGGCCCGCCCTCAGTCCATCCATATCGCGTGAATTCATAGGGGAGGGGGAGTTTTCGTTCAGACTCGATTTATGCAACAACGTCGCGCAGAACCGAGACTGCGTTGGACGGTGTGGTTAGCTTGCTTTGGTATTCTTTGTCAAAATAATTCGTAATCATTTTAAAACCTCGATTAGTAATTGGTCTCTGCCTCAGGAGAATGTCCGCGCTTGTAAATCAGCATGGTTCTTTCAAATGTCATGACGACAATACCGTTTTGGTTGATTCCTTTTGTCTCGACAGTGACAATCCCTTGTGTAGGACGACTGTTCGATTCACGTTTGGACAAAACCTTCGATTCAGCATAGAGAGTGTCACCTGCGAAAACGGGAGCCGTTGCCTTGACGTTGTCCCACCCAAGATTGGCCACTACTTTTGCGCTTACCGTGCGTACGCTCATGCCGGTGATCAACGCAAGGGTAAAGGTACTATCGACCAAAAGCTTCTTCCATTCCGTCTTTTCTGCGTAGGCAGCATCGAAATGCACCTGTTGCGTATTCATCGTCAGCAACGTAGTCCAAATGTTGTCGGCGTCGGTGATGGTACGACCAGGACGATGCTCGTAAACATTCCCTGGAATGAAGTCCTCAAAATACAATCCAGAGGTTTCCCGAAAGCGATTTTCTCCAATTTTGCGATATGCCGAAATTTCGGTACTCATTGCGTTCTCCATGAAAAACAGTGTGTGGCGAGTTAGAGCGAGCGATTTGCAACGACTACAGGGCAGAAAGGGCTTCGCGGGCCTCTCTTGCGATCGCCTCATCGACCATACGCCCGTCAACGACACCCGCACCGCGTTCCGATGCCTCAATGACACGCTTTGCCCAGTCAATCCGTTCTTTTGACGGTGTGAAATAGGTATTGATCGCGTCAATATGCGATGGATGAATCGCCGCTTTTCCCTGGAAGCCGTTTTTTCCGGCAAAATTAAGATCAAACCGGAGTAAATCTGCATCATGCAGCGCAAAGCATGGCGCGTCGATTGCTTTGATGGACGCAGTTGCGCAAGCCATCGCTACATGGCAGCGCGCAAGCTGCAATGCAAGGGAATCCGGTTGCGCGCGTACGTCGGAGGCGAAATCTCCCGCACCGAACATAAGTGCCGTAACCGATGGGGATGCCATTGCAATGTTTAAAGCCTTACGCAATCCAGTGGCAGATTCGATAATTGGAACCAGCTCCGGCACCTTCCCGTATTTCGAGAGGAGCGAGTGAGCGGCAATTACTTGTTCGGGTGATTCAATCTTTGGTAGCAAGATGAAATCCGGTTTAGATACGCATTCTGCAAGTGCATTCAAATCTTCAAATCCTAAACTCGTGAAGGAATTATTGACGCGTATTGCAAGCAACGGTCTCGTATTGCGTGGTGTTTCCATCGCCAGAAAAGCGCGTACATTTTCTCGGGCCGCATATTTTTGGGCCAACGAAACAGAGTCTTCGAGATCCACAATCAACACATCGGCACCAACTGCCGATGCCTTTTCGAAGCGTTCTGGTCGGGTTGCAGGTGTAAACAGCCAGCTTCGCCTGCGCGCAGAGACGATTGAAATGGGGGACGCTTTTTCGGTGGACATGATGTGTTGACCTTGTGATGGACCGTTGCATGCGTTCACTTTAGTCACTAGGCGGAACACAGACAATGTGGCATTCTCGATGTATGCCTTCGCATTTCTCGAAGGCTACAACATGGCTCCACCGTTCACACCGAACACAATCAGGTCGTCCAATAATTGTCGGGAATATGCTGCCATTTCATCATGATCACGCACGCATACACGCATTTTTCTGAAGGGCCACCTTACCGTCAGTAAATCCGGATACTTTCTGAGATTTTTTTAATGTTCATCACAACGTTAAATCCACCGGCTTTCAACCGGTCAGCTTTAACCGCGCTGGATGATGTTCGGATGAACCGCCGGCGCTTGTCGCGACTGGTGTGCACAAATCGCCGTCTGTCCCAGTTGATGCAAAGTTTCGGTAAACTTGCGGCATGAGCACACCGACCAAGCAGAAGTATCGAACGACGAACTGGAAAGCCTACAACGCGGCGCCAAAGCAGCGCGACTCGTCTCTCGTATCTCGTTGCTCACATTTTAAAAATTCTTGAGAATTCCCCGCTACTCGAAGTGCAGGCGGATCTCGCCTCGCTAAAATGGTTCGTTGCCTTGTCGGTTGGGCGACACGCCGTGCGGCCAAATTCTCGACTTGCCGCTTTAAATATTGGAAAAAATCGGTTCACCGCCAACCTATACGAAGTCGAGCAAATTTGCATTGCGATACGTAACATTCAAGTCGTAGTGCAGCGCGACCACTCCGATCGCCGCATCTGGCTGCATGCGCACAGTGATCGTTTCAACCTTGAACTCGATACTGTGCTACTAATGTTTCATCTCCACAATTTTAGGCTTCGATCACGAAAACCTATTTGTACACATTCTCACTGTACAAGCTATTCGAGATCGTTATTGAAAAATTGCCAGCACAAAATCAACGCTCTGCTTTCCAAAAATTTCAAACGCGCCGCATGGTTTCGTTTTTGACAAACGATCACTTCGATATTTCTCACTTCACTCTTTATGCGAATGCACAGATACTGCATACGGAGATCTTGACGATCGGATAAGGTGCGATCCCCAGAAGGAAACCTCGAAAAACCTACTTTTTCGGCCTTTTGCACTTCGTAGTCTATTGATTTTTCAAGGAGCGATTTTCTGGAATCGAGGTTTTTCGAGGTGCCCAGAAGGTGATGCGAAAACGCTTTCCTACTGGTTTTTATTCAATCAAACGTTCCTGCACTCATTTCTGTGACCGGTTGTTTATCGCGGTTGAAGGTGGAATTTCTTCGCGACAAACGCCACCATGTCAAAACCAGAAAAAGCGCTCTTCAATACCCCTAAGGTTTCGGAATGTGCCTGGCTATGTCTTCCGACGGACATTTGGAAATTTTCCGTGGCGATCGTGGATGATTTGAGGTTTCCGTCGATTT
>Ga0105855_1000194_pt1 | contig 33340 bp, 30 predicted proteins | sample OrgsoiDNA_201059_FD_89680 | JGI IMG/M metagenome (GOLD analysis project Ga0105855, IMG submission 89680) | Permafrost soil microbial communities from the Arctic, to analyse light accelerated degradation of dissolved organic matter (DOM) -... | ecosystem: Environmental > Terrestrial > Soil >... | reverse complement strand
GCACAGTTAGAGACGATCAAAACCAAAGCAGGCGAAACCTTCGGTGAAGAGAAAGAAGCCATCTTCGAAGGCCACATCATGTTGTTGGAAGACGAAGAGCTTGAGCAGGAAATCATAGCCCTTATCAAAGACGAACACGCCTCCGCCGATGCGGCTGCTTATTCCGTCATTGAAGGGCAAGCGAAAGCATTGGAAGAGCTGGATGATGAATATCTGAAAGAACGTGCGGCTGACGTACGTGATATCGGTAAACGTCTTCTGCGCAATATTTTGGATTTGGCGATTGTCGATCTGAGCGCCATTCAGGATGAAGTTATTCTGGTTGCCACCGATCTGACCCCGTCAGAGACCGCACAGTTGAACCTGAACAAGGTCCTGGGCTTTATTACCGATTTAGGTGGTCGTACGTCTCACACCTCCATCATGGCACGTTCCCTGGAATTACCGGCCATTGTCGGTACCAGTGATGTGACTAAACAGGTGAAAAATGGCGACTATCTGATTCTCGATGCAGTAAACAATAAAATCTACGTCAACCCGACGGCCGATATTATTGACGAGCTAAAAGCGGTGCAGAATCAGTACATCACTGAAAAAGACGATCTGGCCAAACTGAAAGACTTACCGGCTATCACCCTGGATGGTCATCAGGTTGAAGTCTGTGCCAACATCGGTACCGTGCGCGACGTCGCCGGTGCAGAGCGCAATGGCGCCGAAGGTGTAGGCCTGTATCGTACAGAATTCCTGTTCATGGACCGTGACAGTCTGCCTACTGAAGAAGAGCAATTCCAGGCTTATAAAGCAGTGGCTGAAGCGATGGGCTCCCAGGCGGTTATCGTACGTACCATGGACATCGGCGGTGACAAAGACCTGCCGTACATGAACCTGCCAAAAGAAGAGAACCCGTTCCTGGGCTGGCGCGCAATCCGCATCTGCCTGGACCGTAAAGAAATTCTTCATGATCAGCTGAAGGGTATTCTGCGTGCATCTGCTTTCGGCAAACTGCGCATCATGTTCCCGATGATCATTTCTGTTGAAGAAGTGCGTGAACTGAAAGCAGAACTCGAAATGCTGAAAGTTGAGCTGCGTGAGAAAGGCCAGGCCTTCGACGAAACCATCGAAGTAGGCGTAATGGTTGAAACTCCGGCAGCGGCTGTGATTGCTCATCATCTGGCCAAAGAGGTCGATTTCTTCAGCATCGGCACTAACGATCTGACCCAATATACTTTGGCAGTCGATCGCGGTAACGAGTTGATCTCTCATCTTTACAACCCAATGTCACCTTCTGTACTGGGTTTAATTAAGCAAGTCATTGACGCATCTCATGCTGCTGGCAAATGGACTGGTATGTGTGGCGAGCTAGCCGGTGACGAACGTGCTACACTTCTTCTATTGGGCATGGGCTTAGATGAGTTCAGCATGAGTGCTATCTCTATCCCACGCATCAAGAAAATTATACGCAATACAAACTTCGAAGATGTGAAAGCGCTGGCAGACCAGGCCTTGGCCCAACCTACGGCGCAAGAGTTGATGAACCTGGTTAACAAGTTCATTGAAGAAAAAACACTCTGCTAATTGCGCGACGCTGTAAAGCTGCCCAAATTATTGCTTAGGAGAAGATCATGGGTTTGTTCGATAAACTGAAATCATTAGTTTCTGATGATAAAAAAGACGTTGGCACTATTGAGATCGTAGCGCCAATTTCTGGTGAAATTGTCAACATTGAAGATGTTCCTGACGTTGTTTTCGCTGAAAAAATCGTTGGTGATGGTATTGCTATCAAACCATCTGGCAGCAAAATGGTTGCTCCGGTTGATGGTACTATCGGTAAGATCTTTGAAACTAACCATGCTTTCTCAATCGAATCTGACAGTGGTATTGAGCTGTTTGTCCACTTCGGTATTGATACCGTTGAACTGAAAGGCGAAGGCTTCAAACGCATCGCTGAAGAAGGTCAACGTGTGAAGAAAGGCGATTTGATTATCGAATTTGATCTGGCCCTGCTGGAAGAGAAAGCCAAGTCTACCCTGACGCCGGTTGTCATCTCTAACATGGATGAGATCAAAGAGCTGATTAAACTGACTGGTAGCGTGACCGTTGGCGAAACGCCGATTATCCGTATCAGAAAGTAAGTCACCTGGTGACATAAAAAAACGGCGCTTAATGCGCCGTTTTTTTATCCGCAACGTACAGATTACAGCCCTCAGCTCACGCAATCATGGGTTCAATCAAATTTTCCAATGGGGGACTTGCAGACTGATCACCAGACCGTGGGGGTCAGCGTTCCGCGCATCGACTTTACCCTCATGAGCCAGCATAACCTTACGGGTGATAGCGAGACCTAAACCATACCCCTTACCTGAAAGCGGCGATTTAACCCGGACGAACGGATCGAAAATACTCGACAGTTTATCCTCTTCAACGCCTGGCCCCTGATCTTCGACGTCAATCTTCAACCACTGATCGGCGTGAGTTAATGATACCGTCACCGCCTGTCCACGCCCAGAGAAACGCAGTGCATTACGCACCACATTATCAATAGCTCGCCGCATCAGCTCGGCATTGCCCTTCACGGTGTAATCAGTTTGCTCGCCCGTATCGGCCTTCAGCGTAATTTCCACACCCGGCAGCTGCGCTTCATATCTGGCATCGTTGACCACAGCTTCCACCAATCCATAGAGGTCAAAATACTCTTCGTCCGGCATATCGCTATTTTCAGCCCGCGATAACGCCAGCAATTCACCGATCATTTTATCCAGACGACCAGCCTCGTGTTCAATACGTTGTAGTGACGTTTCGACATTAAGCGGGTTCTGACGCGCCAAGCCAATCGCCAGCTGTAAACGAGCCAGAGGCGAACGTAACTCGTGTGAAACGTCATGTAGCAGTTCTTCACGGGCCTTCACCAGCACTTGCAGACGTTCTGCCATCGAATCGAAGTCACGGGCCACGTCCGACAGTTCGTCATGCCGTTTACCCATGCTGGAATAGAGCCGCACGGACAAATCACCCTGCGCCACCCTGCCAAATGCCCGGCGCATCTGCAACATTGGACGCGTGAGGTTCCAGGCCAGCAAGGAACTGAAAAGTAGCCCGCCCAGACCACCAATCCACAGCAGCGGCGTAGGAATATTAAGCATATGTTCCCTGCGCTTTGGCCGGTACTCACTCATCAGACCTTCAACGTTATAACGCAGGCGATACCCCTGCCCGTTCGGTCCCTGGACAAACTCCACGATTTCTTTCGGAATTTTACCGGGCTCGAGGGCTTTTAAAGTTTCACCCTCTGCCGGCACCATGGAGGTTGTCACAGAGAAATACTGACGGTCAGAGTCCGGCCAGTCAGCCATCATCGCGTTTAGCGCAGGCATCCCCCCCGAATGCAGCGTCGAGACGGCCGAGGTGATTTGCAGTTTAACAAAACGTCGTGCGATACCGCTTTCCGGAGGTTCATGGTGGTTATAAAAAGTAAAAATCACCCAGAGAACCTGAGTGATAGCGATGAACGTGAACCAGAATCCGAACAGGATTTTCCAGAATAGCCTTCCGCGAAGGCGTTTACCTGATGCGATAGCCAATACTTCTTACCGTTTCAATAGTCAGGATATCGCCGCCTTCCAGCGACGCCAGTTTCTGGCGGATATTACTGATGTGCACATCAATGCTGCGATCATAGGCTTCGCGCGGACGACCCAGCCCCTTTTCTGACAGCTCATCTTTGGAAACCACACGCTCAGGGGCGCGCAGCAGAAGCTCCAACAAATTAAATTCAGAGGCAGTCAGATCAAACAACGTGCCGCGCCATTCGCTGCTGCGCGTGGCCGGGTTAAGCGTCAGATCACCATAATTAACGATTGAAGAGTCCGACGGTGCTTCCTGTTGCTCTTCTACGCGACGCAATACGGCGCGCAGGCGCGCTACCAGTTCACGCGGGTAGCAGGGCTTCGGCATATAATCATCCGCGCCCATCTCCAGCCCAATAACCCGGTCAATATTGTCACCCTTGGCGGTCAGCATGATGATCGGCAGACGGCTGTTTTTACGCACCTGCCGCAGCACATCAATACCGCTCATGTCAGGTAGCATAATGTCGAGGATCATCGCGGAATATTCGCCGGATAGCGCGCCGTCCACACCGGCTTTACCGGTCAATACCAGCGAAGCGTTGAAGCCTTCGGCTATCAGATATTCACTGAGCATGGTACCCAGTTCGAGATCGTCATCGACTAACAAAATTTTCATCATTTATTTCCGCCTAACTGAATTCTGGTCATTTTTACCCCTAACCCGGTTACGTGCAGCCGCTTTTACTCTAACTTTACACTCTGCCTTTAGATAATAGCTGACGCTACGCTTCAGACGTCAAAAACACCGGTGGATAAATAGCGGTCACCCCGGTCACAAATGATGGCAACTACCAGGCTTCCAGGGTTATTGCGGGCGACGCGTAGGGCACCGGCAACGGCACCGCCGGAGCTGACACCGCAGAAGATCCCCTCTTCCCGCGCCAGAGCGCGCATGGTTTCTTCAGCTTCGGTTTGCCCCATATCGATCACCTCATCCACCAGTTCGGGCTGGAAAATACCGGGTAAATACGCCTGCGGCCAGCGGCGAATACCAGGGATACTGCTGCCTTCAGATGGCTGCAGGCCAATAATTTTTACTGCGGTATTTTGCTCGCGCAGATAACGACTGACACCGGTGATAGTTCCCGTGGTCCCCATGCTGGAAACAAAGTGACTGATACGTCCTTGCGTCTGCTGCCAGATTTCAGGGCCGGTGGTAGTGAAATGGGCCAGCGGGTTATCCGGATTATTAAACTGGTCGAGCACTTTACCCAGTCCCTGCTTCTCCATATCTAAAGCCAGGTCACGGGCCCCTTCCATACCTTGTGCACGGCTGACCAACACCAACTCAGCGCCGTAGGCACGCATCGAGGCCTGGCGCTCCAGGCTCATATTTTCTGGCATCAGTAACTTGAGCCTGTAGCCTTTGAGCGCTGCAATCATTGCCAGCGCAATGCCGGTGTTACCGCTGGTGGCTTCGATCAACTGGTCGCCGGGTTGGATCTCACCGCGCTTTTCAGCCTGCTCAATCATAAACAGTGCGGCACGGTCTTTGACCGAACCCGCCGGATTATTGCCTTCCAGTTTGACCCAAATTTCGCTGTCCAGATCCTTTGACAGACGCTGTAATTTCACCAGAGGCGTATTACCGATGTAATGTTCGAGCGTGCTCACTGTGATTGCCTTATTTCTGTCGGTTATAAATACCAATCAAAATTGAATAAATGAGTATCAGACGATAAAAAGGGCGGAACAGTTACCGCCCTTTTGTTGATAAATGAATAACTGCTTATACGTTAAAACCCGTCGTGATTAAAAATTATCAGGCACTTTTCGCCAATGCAACGGGTTGAAGCTGATCGTCGCCGGAATAGATGCGCCCATTGAGGCCACCGACGTAAAAACGGTCACCGCGAACGGGAGTTGACTGGCCGTTGAAATCCGACAATACCACGGAGAGCGGTTCGTCATGCCAGCCTTCGGCCTGGACGATCAACTGCCAGAAGTGGCCACGCGGGCTGACTTCCAGCACTTTGACTGGCAGCGGGCAGCGGGCATTACTTTGTGCTGTGATCTCCATTTCCCATGGGCGCAGGAACAGGTCTACCGCTCCCTGATGCAGCGGCGGGTTCTCCAGCGGCCAATGATAATCTCCCACGTACAACTGTGCCCCCCGAATCTCGCCGCCGATTTTATTCACTTCTCCCATAAATTCCAGCACGAAACGGGTGGCCGGATCGCGCCAGATCTCAGGTGGTGTACCCACTTGTTCAATATTGCCCTGACTCATCACCACAACCCGGTCGGCCACTTCCATCGCCTCCTCCTGGTCGTGAGTCACGAACACGCTGGTGAACTTCAGTTCTTCATGCAATTGTCGAAGCCAGCGGCGCAGCTCTTTACGCACCTGCGCATCAAGCGCCCCAAAAGGTTCGTCCAGCAGCAGAATTTGCGGCTCTACGGCCAGTGCCCTGGCCAGCGCCACACGCTGCTTTTGCCCACCGGACAGCTGCGCTGGGAAGCGATTGGCAAGATGAGCCAGTTGGACCATCTCAAGCAGTTTGGTGACTCTTTGTTTTATGGTTTCGGCATTCGGACGCTCACGGCGTGGCAATACGGTCAGGCCGAAAGCGATATTGTCGAACACCGTCATGTGGCGGAACAGGGCATAGTGCTGGAACACAAAACCGACCTGACGATCGCGGGCATGCAAGCGGGTCACGTCTTTACCGTGAAAGCTCAGTCGACCGGCGTTCTGATGCTCCAGACCAGCGATAATGCGCAGTAGCGTGGTTTTACCGGAACCCGATGGCCCAAGTAGCGCCACCATCTCCCCGGAAGCAATATCGAGCGAGATATCGTTCAGCACCTTGGTGCGGCCGAAATATTTGTTGATACCATTAATTTCAATGCTCATTGCTTTCCTCCCGCTCAAGACGGTCATTGTGGCGCTTAAGACGCCATTGCAGGCCGCTTTTCAGAAACAGTGTCACTATCGCCATCAGGGTTAACAGCGCGGCGGCAGTAAACGCACCGGCGGTGTTGTAATCCTGATGCAGTAATTCAACCTGAAGCGGCAGGGTGTAGGTCTCGCCACGAATTGCACCGGATACCACGGACACCGCGCCGAATTCACCGATGGCGCGGGCATTAGTCAATACCACGCCATAGAGTAAGGCCCAGCGAATATTCGGCAAGGTAACGCGGCGGAACATCTGCCAACCGGAGGCGCCCAATAACACGGCGGCTTCATCCTCATGACTGCCCTGACTCAGCATCACAGGCACCAGTTCACGGATAACAAACGGGCAGGTCACGAAGACGGTCACCATCACCATGCCTGGCCATGCAAACATAAACTGAATGTTGTGCGCATCAAGCCATGGGCCCAATGGGCCATTGGTACCGTAAAACAATAAATAGAGCAGACCGGCCACTACCGGCGATACGGCAAAAGGGATGTCGATCAGCGTCAGTAATAACTGGCGACCAGGAAAATCAAACCTTGCCACCAGCCAGGCCAGCAGCGTGCCGAAAATCAGGTTCACGGGCACAGTGATCAGCGCCATCAATACGGTCAACCAGATCGAATGCAACATGTCGGAATCAGACAGGTTCTTCCACACTGCGGCCATACCATCAGAAAGTGCCAGCACAAAAATACTGATCATTGGCACCACCAATAACAGCAGGCATATCAACATGCCGGTGCCGATTAATAACCATTTCACCCAGTCGATGCGCTGACGGGTTGCACCTGCAAAAGCCGGAACATCAGACATCAGTGACCTCCAAGGCGACGGCCATAACGGCTTTGTAAGGTGTTAATCGCAAACAGTAGCAGCAGCGACGCGGCCAGGATCACCGAGGCAATAGCGCTGGCGGCCGGATAATCAAACTCTTGCAGGCGGATAAAAATCATCAGCGAAGTGACTTCGGTTTTCCAGGCGATATTCCCGGCGATAAAAATCACCGCACCGAATTCCCCCAGGCTGCGGGTGAAAGAGAGCGCAGTCCCCGCCATCAGGGAAGGCATCACTTCCGGCAATACCACGCGGCGAAAACTCTGCCAGCGCGAAGCACCGAGGGTTTCAGCCGCTTCTTCGTACTCCGGCCCCAACTCTTCCAGTACCGGCTGTACCGTACGCACCACAAAAGGAATACTGGTAAAAGCCATCGCTACCGCAATGCCGAGCCAGGTATAGGAAACCTTGATATCAAAATGCGCCAGCCATTGGCCGTAGAAACCGTTAACTGAGAACAAACCAGCCAGCGTCAGGCCCGCCACCGCCGTCGGCAACGCAAAGGGTAAATCCATCAGGCCATCAAGCAGGCTTTTCCCCGGAAACTCATAGCGGGTCAGTATCCACGCCATCAGCATGCCGAAGAAACAGTTGAAAATACTGGCGACGCCGGCTGACAGCAGCGTCACTTTATAGGCTGCAATCACCTGATCGTTGGTGATGACTGCCCAATACTCGGCCAGCGTCATCTGCGACAGCTGCATCACCAACGCACTCAGCGGAAGTAACAGGACCAGGCAGACGAACAGCAGGCTGCTGCCAAGGCTTAGGGTGAACCCTGGAAGTACGCGTTTGCTCGACAACAACATTACTTGTGACCCTGCTCTAACAATTTATCCAGCTCACCACCGGTATCGAAATGGGTTTTCATCACTTGCGGCCAGCCGCCAAATTGATCTTCCACTTTGAACAATTTGGTCTCAGGGAACTGGCCTTTGGCGGCCGCCATGGCGTTTTTATCGTAAACACGATAGTTAAAACTGGTGATAATTTGCTGCGCCTGTGGGCTCCACAGATAATTCAGGTAATCTTTCGCCGCTTTCTCGGTACCATTTTTCTCGACGTTTTTGTCGACCCAGGCGACCGGAAACTCCGCCAGAATATCCACAGGTGGGACGATCACTTCATACTTGTCATCACCATACTGTTTACGGATGTTATTCACTTCAGATTCAAAACTGATCAGTACATCACCCAGTCCACGCTCGACAAACGTGGTGGTAGCACCACGACCTCCGGTATCGAAGACCTCTACATTTTTCAGCAGACTGGCCATCTTCGCGCGGGTCTTGTCCTGATTGTTGCCATCTTCTTGGTTAAACGCCCCCCAGGCACCGAGGTAGGTATAACGGCCATTGCCAGAGGTTTTCGGGTTCGGGAACACCAATTTGACGTCGGAACGCGTCAGGTCATCCCAGGTATGGATATTCTTCGGGTTACCTTTGCGCACCAGAAACGCCATGGTGGAGTAGAAAGGCGAACTGTTATTTGGTAAGCGGGACTGCCAGTTGGCCGGAATAAGGTTGCCACGATCGTGCAGGATCTGCACATCGGTCACCTGATTGTAAGTGACAACGTCAGCCTTCAGCCCCTGTAAAATAGCTAAAGCCTGTTTGGAAGAGCCGGCATGAGACTGTTTGATCTCGAGCTTATCGCCACCGTTTTGTTCGGCCCACTGTTTCTGGAATGGGGGATTGAGCGCAGCAAAAAGCTCACGCGACACGTCATAAGAGCTGTTGAGTAATTCAGTGGCAGACGCCGCGCCGCTCGCCAGCAACAGGGCGGCAAGAGAACCTTGAAGTAATCCGCTTTTTATCCAGACTGTTTTCATGCTCAACCTTATGTGAAAGAGACCCGATATGGCCAGGTTCAGCCACGCAATATCACACAGTGTATTTATAACTGCCGGTCAGGCTGTAACGGTTTTATATACCGTTTGGTGATTTTCAAGCATGAAAAGCTATAAGGCATTAAAGGCGATGTGCTGAAGGGGGATTGGCGTGGTCAGCGCGCCCGGCAACGGGTGCGCTGATGAGAAGAGCAGAGTACTAGAGTGCCAGCAATTGGGTTAGCGAGGGGGCAAAATAGTAGCTGCCCGTAACCGGACGAGTAAAACGCAACATCGCGTCACGCTTACCATCCAGATCGCCGAACATGCTCAGTAGTTGCTTCTCGATGTTCCACAAGCGAGCACAATACGAGATGAAATACAGTCCGTGCTCACCGCTGGCAGTGCCGTATGGCAAGCTCTGGCGCAGTATTTTCAGGCCTTTGCCCTCTTCTTTCAGGTCAACGCGGCTGACGTGTGAGGTATCAGGACGGGTGTCGGGGTCCAGCTCCTCATCGGTCTGCTTAGTACGGCCGATTACTTCTTCCTGCTGTTGCACAGAAAAACGGTTCCACTGCGTCAGGTTATGCTTCCAACGCTGTACCATAACATAGCTGCCGCCAGCATCCGTTTCCCCCTCAGGGATGATTGCCACCTGGGCGCGCGCTTCGGCTTTCGGGTTTTCAGTACCGTCTACAAACCCGCTCAGGTCACGCTCTTCAATACCACGGAAACCATGGGTCTCCTCTTCGACAATTATTGAGCGGCCGAACGCTGCCAGAGCGGCCTGAGCAAGAGCGAAGTTAACATCATGACGTAAAGATTGAATATGCAGCAGTACGTCACGTTGAGTAGCGGGCGCCAGCCCTTTCCCCAGCGGGGCAAAAGGTTTTAGCTCAGAGGCACCCTGCCCACCCGATAAGTCGCGCCATATGTCGTGACCAAAAGCCACCACTGCACCAAGATTTTCATGCGGGAATTTCTGCTGCATTTCACTTAATGCCGCTGCAAACTGACGGCAACCCTGCCGCAGGTCATCCAGTTCACCCTGAACTTTGGCCTCGATGAAAATGCCAAAACGGCAATGCTCGAGCAGAATGCCGCTCTGAACCTGATTCATGTTTTATTCCTCATAATTTTGACGCCGCTATCATAACTGAAGTCAATAAAAATGCCTTGCGCGGACGCAAGGCATGGAGGAGTTATCTACACCCAGATGAGGACGTTATTGCATCAGACTCAGTGCGCCGGATTTGCACGCCAGATAATTTTGCTGACTTTCCACTCTTTCAGGGCATCGTCAGATGGCATTAACTCTTCAGGACCGTGCCAGATACCGCTGAACACGTAGGTGACATGCTGGCTCTGTGGTGCCTTACATTCGATATTCTGCGCGTCATCACCCTTGCCTTTCTGGCATACGTCGAAAGCCTTAGGATAGAGGTCGCTGAACGGCGTCCCTATTTTCACACCCCATTCACTTTCAACTTTAGGGTCGGTCACATCAACGCGCTGCACATTGCCTTTTGGCTCGCCGCTGATCGTCATTTTGACCTCTTTGTCATCCATCGCCTGATAGAACGTCAGCATCTTGCCGTCATTCATCGACATGCCACTGCGCAGGCGGTAATCACCATCGAGCGCGTCCTTCACGGCGTCTTCTGTCAGAGGTGTACTGGCCGTAATGCCGCCGACACCCTGGTCGGTCACTTTTGCATTACTGCCAAACCAGTTCATCGGGTTCATGCTTGACCAATGTACGCTGGGCCAGGACATATTTGACATCGTCGAACAGCCAGTTAGCAGCAACGGCAAAACCAGCAATAGTGGGCGGATCCTCATTCGTTTCACTCCTTTAATGTCCATGTCGGTCTGCTGTTCAGGTATTGAGAAGAGCTCAGAACAGAATTGACTCATTATGTCAGCGGCAGTTCGAGTCCTGAGATGCCTGATAAGTTCAGCGTCCAATATCAATTAGCTTTCTGCCAGCCGCTGCCCGCTATCAAAACAGGCGCGTAAACGTCGGCTAATCAGCCAATAAGCCAGCGCGGCTGCATCAAGCAACGCCAACGCCAGATCAATGAGCGAAGGCATATCACTGCTTTGCCACAAGCCTAACCCCTGCAGGGAAAACGTGACAAACATTCCGGCCAACAGCAGCCAGTAGCCGCCCTGCCAGACCCGTGGCCAGAGATGACGACGGCCACTGAGCAAAAAGAGCAGCGCGGGCGGCAGACCCAGAATAATGCCATGCCAGAAACTTTGCGGGTCGGGATAAAAAAGTTTCAGTAAATCGGTTCCCTGCTCGCGCGACGCCCCTGCCATAACGAACAGTAACCAGGTTCGCGCCTGCAAAATCAAAATAGTCCAGAACCACAGCGGTAACCGCAACATGCCGTGGCTGTTATAATCATCCGGGTTCATAGCCTAAGAACTATCCTTCGATTTGATGTGAACAACAAATTAACCAACCCGCCTTAAGAAACCGTTAAGAACAGTCTGCTTTAATGGTCCTCAACGCGGCAACACACCGTCAACGGTGTCATAGTTGCTAAATTCACCAGACCAACCATTCAAGTTTAAGGACGACCTATTATGATGAAGAAGATCACGCTGGCAACCCTCATTGCACTTTGCACGTTTCCGGCCCTGGCTCAACAGAGCGGCGGCTTCAATGGTCCTTCGGCTCAGGAACCGCAAACTCAGGCGGCCAGCCCGCAGGGCGGTTTTACCGGAACCACTGCACTGAGCACGGTAAAAGATGCGCAGAGCATGAAAGATGACCAGTGGGTGATGCTTGAAGGTTTTATCGATCAACGTATCGACCACGATAAATACATTTTCCGTGATAACACCGGGACCCTGAATGTAGAAATTGACGGAAAACGCTGGCAGGGCCAGAACGTATCGCCAAAAGATAAGGTGCGTATCGAAGGGAAAGTGGACAAAGACTGGAACTCTGTCGAAGTTGACGTGAAGTCCGTCACCCTCATTAAATAATCTCCTGCTGCCATCTAAGAAAAAGCCCCGAGGCAAACACATCGGGGCTTTTATGTCTTATAAAACTGTTCTCTGTGATGAAAACTAGTACTCCTGATCTTCAATCAGGCGCTTACCCAGCGACAGCGTATCCGATACTTCGTAACCCAGTTTTTCATACATACTGACCACCGCATCGTTTTCGGCCCGCACCATTAAATTGATTTTCGGGCAACCGCGGGCAATCAGCTTCTTCTCGAGGCGGTTAATCAGCGCATTGGCGATACCGCGTCCGCGATAATCAGGATGCACACCAAGATACCCCGCCGAGCCACGATGACCGTCGTAGCCGCCCATTAGTGTACCCACCACTTCACCGCCGACTTCGGCCACCAGGAAAAACTCCGGACTGTGGTTAATTTTGCGTTCAATATCCAGTTCAGGATCATTCCACGGGCGCAGCAAATCGCAGCGCTCCCATAAGGTCAGTACTTCTTCAAAATCTTCTTGACGGTATACGCGAATTTCCATCACTGATCACCGCTATCCTGTTTATAGGGTAATAAAGGGTTTGTTTAATTATCGCGTGATCTGCTTGATACGCAACATCAAAATAGAAGAATGTCGTATTTTTAACCGTTACATCCAGTCAGGTAAGTCAGCCAAAATGAGAGATAAACAATAAAACTTACAAATAGTTATGGGGTTAATTCTTCATTTACGACACAAAATTCATAAACAGTAATAGTTCTCAGATCGAAACTGTAAAAAAGATACTCTATAACATAGAGCATTCTGTACTTTTCTGACGGTAATGGACTGATGTTAAACCCCCTGAACAAATTCCTTCATTTCCAGCCACTGCCCACTTCTGCCACCCGCCGTCAGCTCTTGCTCTCTGGCCTGGGTTTAGCGATTGCTGCCTTTGGTTCCCGATCTGCCAGCGCGGCACAGCATGAACACATCACCAAAACCGCGCCAGCACCGAAACCTGCGGGCTCGAAAAAACTGGTAATGATTGACCCCGGCCACGGCGGAATCGACTCCGGCGCAGTAGGTCATGAAGGGTCCGAAGAAAAACACGTGGTGCTGGAAATCGCCAACTATGTACGCGATATCCTGGGCGCTCATAGCAATATCGAAGTCAAACTCACCCGAGATGCGGATCATTTTATTCCACTGTATCAGCGTGTAGAGATTGCCCACCAGCATCAGGCCGACCTGTTTGTCTCGATTCATGCCGACGGCTACACCAGTCCGTCTGCCTCCGGCGCCTCGGTTTTCGCGCTCTCCAATCGCGGCGCCAGCAGTGCGATGGCCCGTTATATGTCCAAAAAAGAGAATGACGCCGACCTGGTCGCAGGCAAGAAAGTGGCTCAGGAAGACAATAACTATCTGCAACAGGTACTGTTCGATCTGGTCCAGACTGACACTATTAAAAATAGCCTGACGCTCGGCCACCATGTACTGGACCGCATTCGCCCTATTCACCATCTGCACAGCGAACAGACCGAGCAGGCCGCCTTTGCGGTGCTGAAATCCCCCTCTATTCCGTCGATTCTGGTAGAAACCTCCTTCATTACCAATCATCAGGAAGAGCAATTGCTCAGCACCACGGCGTTTCGCAAAGAGATCGCCCAGGCGATCTCGCAGGGTATTATCAATTTCTTTGGTTACTTCGACGCCACTGAACGCAGACCACGCTAAGCTGCCAACCCTGGCTTAATTCACGCTATACTGATGACCTTATTTTTATTCAGCGCTTTCAGGGCGCTGAATGCCCTTTCAGTTAACGCCAGTGAGTTTACCCGTGAGCCTACCGATACCCGATATCACTCAAGTCAAAGCCTTCCTGTTGTTATTACAGGAGCAAATTTGTCAAAAACTGACCGCCGCTGACGGTAGAGGCCAGTTCGCCGAAGATCAGTGGGTGCGCGAAGAAGGCGGTGGCGGCCGCAGCCGGGTTTTGACCCACGGCGCGGTTTTCGAACAGGCAGGGGTTAACTTCTCCCATGTTTCCGGCGCAACACTTCCGGCGTCCGCCACTGCACACCGCCCGGAACTCGCCGGTCGCAGTTTTCAGGCCATGGGCGTTTCACTGGTTATTCATCCGCTGAGCCCCTACATTCCCACTAGCCACGCCAACGTGCGTTTCTTTATTGCTGAGAAACCAGGCGAAGAACCGGTGTGGTGGTTTGGTGGCGGGTTCGATCTTACCCCGTTTTATGGTTTCGAAGAGGATGTCCATCACTGGCATCTGACCGCACAACAGCTTTGCCAGCCTTTTGGTAATGATGTGTATCCAAAATACAAAAAATGGTGCGACGACTACTTCTTTATCAAACACCGCAATGAGGCACGCGGCATCGGTGGCTTGTTCTTTGATGACTTGAATACGCCCGATTTCACCACGTGTTTTGCTTTCATGCAGGCCGTTGGCAACGGCTTTACCGATGCCTACCTGCCAATTGTCGAGAGACGTAAAATCCTGACGTGGGGCGAACGGGAGCGTCAGTTCCAGCTTTACCGTCGCGGACGCTATGTCGAATTCAATCTGGTGTGGGATCGCGGCACGTTGTTCGGATTGCAAACCGGTGGCCGCACCGAATCTATCCTGATGTCCATGCCTCCTCTGGTACGCTGGGAATACAACTTCCAACCCGCCGCTGACAGCCCGGAAGCCGCGCTTTACCGTGATTTTCTGCCGGTCCGCGACTGGCTCACCAATGGGGAGAAACGTTGATGCAAATCTGGGTTGATGCCGATGCCTGCCCGAACGTCATTAAAGAAGTGCTGTTCCGCGCAGCTGAACGTACCGGCATGATGGTAACGCTGGTAGCAAATCAGACTGTCCGCATCCCTCCGTCAAAATACCTGCGCACCCTACGCGTCGAAGCCGGTTTTGACGTGGCAGATAACGAAATCGTCAGACGAACAGAGCCGGGCGATTTGGTTATCACCGCGGATATTCCGCTGGCTGCCGAAGTGATTGAAAAAGGGGGCGTGGCGCTCAATCCACGCGGCGAACGCTACACCACAGAGACCATCAAAGAGCGGCTCAACATGCGCGACTTTATGGACACCATGCGAGCCAGTGGCGTGCAGACCGGGGGACCACCGACGCTAAACCAGCGCGACCGCCAACAGTTTGCCAATGAGCTGGATAAATGGTTGCAACAAGCCAAACGATAAATCCAGCCGGGCAAAGAGCTCCGCCTCTGACTTTATAAAAAGTTATACCCTACAAAGAGAAAAATATTATGGTCAAAAAAATCATTCTGGATTGCGATCCTGGGCATGACGATGCCATCGCTTTGTTGCTGGCACACGGAAACCCGGATATCGAGTTACTGGCGGTCACCACCGTAGTGGGCAACCAGACGCTGGAAAAAGTCACCCGTAACGCCCTGGCGGTCGCCCGCGTGGCAAATATCACCGGCGTGCCTTTCGCCGCAGGAGCTACCCGCCCACTGATACGCCCGGTTGAAATTGCCGATGAAATTCATGGTGAGTCAGGCCTGGACGGCCCGGTACTTCCGCAACCAACCCTGACTCTTGAGCCTGTTCATGCTATTGATTTGATTATTGACTTAATCATGTCTCACCCACCGAAAACCATCACGCTGGTCCCTACCGGCGGCCTGACCAACATCGCTCTGGCGGTACGTAAAGAGCCGCGTATCGTTGAACGGGTGAAAGAAGTCGTGCTAATGGGTGGCGGTTATCACGTCGGTAACTGGAGCGCGGTGGCTGAATTTAATATCAAGATTGATCCGGAAGCCGCGCATATCGTGTTCAACGAAAAATGGCCGTTGACCATGGTGGGCCTGGATCTTACCCATCAGGCGTTGGCCACACCGGAAGTCGCAGCCAGAATTGCCGCCATTGGCACCCGCCCGGCAAAATTTGTCACCGAACTGCTGGATTTCTTCAGCCTGAGCTACAAAGATCGTCAGGGTTTTGACTCCCCACCCGTGCATGACCCCTGCGCGGTGGCCTATGTCATCGACCCAAATGTCATGACCGTGCGTAAAGTGCCGGTAGACATTGAACTGACCGGCACTCTGACACTCGGTATGACCGTGGCCGATTTCCGTGCCCCGCCACCACCGGACTGCCATACGCAGGTCGCTGTAACACTCGATCATCAGCGTTTCTGGGACTTAATTGTCGATGCGCTTGAGCGCATTGGTGAAGTGAAATACTAAAACACGATGCATTAAAAATGGGCGCCGTAGCCGACCCGACGCCCATGAGCATGTTGTCACAACGTAATACTCAGATTCATAACGGCTCGGTCTGCGCTTCCACCACGGCCAATGCGACCATATTGACGATACGCCGCACTGAGGCGATCGGTGTCAGAATATGTACCGGTTTGGACACGCCCATTAGCACCGGTCCGACCGTCACCCCTTCTGAACTGGAAACCCTCAGCAGGTTATAGCTGATACGCGCCGCCTCCATGTTCGGCATAATTAGGATATTGGCCGCCCCTTTCAGCGGACTGTCAGGCATGATGTCCTGGCGAATACTTTCCACCAATGCGGCATCACCGTGCATCTCACCATCGATTTCAAGATCGGGTGCCATCTGATTGACCAGTTCCAGCGTTCTGCGCATTTTACGCGCTGCCGGGCAATCTGAGGTACCAAAGCTGGAGTGCGACAGCAGTGCCACTTTCGGCTCAATACCAAAGCGCCGTACTGTTTCAGCTGCCATCAGGGTGATTTCAGCCAACTGTTCCGGCGTCGGATCATCATTGACGTAGGTATCAGCAATAAACGTATTCCCACTCGGTAGCAGTAAAGCGTTCATCGCACCGGCCACGCTGACGCCTCCCCGGAAACCAAAGACCTTCTCCACCACGTCATAGTGTTCATGGTAGGTACCAATAGTGCCGCAAATCATTGCATCCGCCTCACCGCGTAGCAACATAATGGCAGCAATGAGTGTCGGGTTACCAATCACAGCTCGTCGCGCCTGCTCCTGCGATACGCCACGGCGCTTCATCAGTTCATAATATTCGCGCCAATACTCGTTAAACCGTGGATCCGATTCATTGTTCACGACTTCAAAATCTTTACCGGCCTGAATCTGCAAACCTAACTTCTTAAGCCGCATATCGATAACACTTGGGCGCCCGACCAGGATAGGCTTCGCCAGCCCCAGCGTGACCAGTTCCTGCGTGGCCTGTAGCACCCGCTCCTCTTCGCCTTCGGCCATAACCACGCGTCTGGCATCCTGTTTGGCCTGAGAGAAAATCGGCTTCATAAACAAATTGGTTTTGTAGATAAACTCCGACAGTTTTTCGACATAGGCATCAAAGTCTTTAATTGGCCGGGTCGCCACGCCTGAATCCATTGCGGCTTTGGCAACCGCAGGCGCGATTTTCACGATCAAACGCGGGTCAAAAGGCTTGGGTATCAGATATTCCGGGCCGAAGGAGAGCTCCTCCTCACCATAAGCTGAAGCGACTACGTCGCTCTGCTCGGCCATCGCCAGATCGGCAATCGCATGCACACAGGCCAGCTTCATCTCTTCATTTATCACTGTCGCCCCCACATCCAGCGCCCCACGGAACAGGAACGGGAAGCACAGCACGTTGTTTACCTGATTCGGGTAATCCGACCGACCGGTACAAATAATGGCATCAGGGCGGACAGCTTTGGCCAGCGGCGGCAAAATCTCCGGCTCCGGGTTAGCCAGCGCCAGAATCAGCGGGCTTTTCGCCATGAGCTTCACCATCTCCTGCGTCAGAACGCCCGGGCCGGAGCAGCCGAGGAAGATATCCGCATCGGCAATGACATCTGCCAGCGTCCGTTGGCCGTTATCATCAATCGCGTAGGCCGCTTTCGTTTCCGCCATGTTTTCTTCACGGCCTTTGTAAATCACCCCGCGTGAATCACAGGCAACAATGTTGTGAGACTTAAGCCCCAGAGCCACCAATAAATTCAGGCAGGCAATGGCGGCAGCACCGGCACCGGATACCACCAGCCGCACGTCTGAAATACTTTTTTCCACCACACGCAGACCATTGAGCACCGCCGCCGTACAGATGATCGCCGTACCGTGCTGATCATCGTGGAATACCGGGATCTTCATGCGCTCACGCAATTTCTGCTCAATGTAGAAACATTCGGGTGCCTTAATATCTTCAAGATTGACGCCGCCGAATGTGGGTTCGAGCGAGGCAATAATGTCGATAAGCTTATCGGGATCCAGCTCATCGATTTCGATATCAAACACGTCAATGCCCGCGAACTTTTTAAAGAGTACGCCTTTACCTTCCATCACCGGCTTGCCAGCCAGCGCGCCAATATTACCCAACCCCAGCACCGCCGTGCCGTTGGAAATGACCGCCACCAGATTGCCCTTGGCGGTGTACTTATAGGCCGCCAGCGGATCTTTTTGTATTTCCAGACAAGGTGCAGCGACACCAGGCGAATAGGCCAGAGCCAGATCGCGCTGGGTAGCAAGGGGTTTGGTGGGGGAAACCTGAATTTTTCCCGGCACCGGGAACTCATGGAAGTCGAGCGCACTTTGCTTGAGTTGTTCGTCCATCGTAAGGTCCTTTTTAGTTTTTGTAGGGAAACAGAGAAGGTTGTTAGTCACCTTTCACATTATTCAGTATAGAGAACCTGACACGCCAAACCATGAAGCGCGACCGAAACTGGTACGTTACATCGATTAATTTTCATTCGCGGAAGACGTCTCGCAATTCTTGACTAAGCTTAAGGTTCCCTCTTGCGCAACTTAGGCTGAAAGCTCAGCCTTGCGTAGGCTTTTGCGTTCTCATTGCTCTGCCCCATTACAGCAATCAGAAAAAGCGCATTCAAATTGTTAACAGAATGATGCAGGGTAGGAGCCCTACGAAAAGAGTCGAACGGCATTAGTGCTGTATCGTTTTTTCTTGCTAAGGAGAATTGGAATGAACCAGTTAGACGCGCTCAAAAAGTTGACCACCGTAGTTGCCGACAGTGGTGACATTGAATCTATCCGTCATTTCGAACCTCAGGACGCCACGACCAACCCTTCCCTGATCCTCAAAGCCGCCGGTTTGTCACAGTATCAGAGGCTTATCAAAGACGCGCTGGATTACGCCCGTAAGCAAGGCGGCAGTAAAGAGGAGCAGGTGATCAACGCCAGCGACCGTCTGGCCGTCAATATTGGTCTGGAAATCCTGAAAAGCGTTCCGGGCCGTATCTCGACTGAAGTTGATGCCCGTTTGTCCTTTGACCGCGAAAAGTGTATTGCGAAAGCTCGCAAGCTGATTGGCATGTATAAAGAACAAGGCGTTGATAAATCACGTATTCTGATCAAGCTGGCTTCTACCTGGGAAGGCATCAAAGCCGCTGAGGAGCTCGAGAAAGAAGGTATTAACTGTAACCTGACGCTGCTGTTCTCCTTTGCCCAGGCACGTGCCTGTGCTGAAGCGGATGTCTACCTCATCTCTCCTTTCGTAGGCCGAATTTATGACTGGTACAAAGCCAAAGAGCCTGCGGCAGAATATGACGTTGAAAAAGATCCGGGCGTGAAGTCAGTCCGTGATATCTACGACTACTACAAATCACATGGTTACAAAACGGTGATCATGGGGGCCAGCTTCCGCAAAGTTGAGCAAATTCTCGCGCTGGCCGGCTGTGACCGCCTGACGATTTCCCCTAACCTGTTGGAAGAGCTGAAAGCCAGCAGCAAACCGGTAGAACCTAAACTGAAACCTTCGAACAAAGGTCTCAAGCAACCTGCCCCTCTGAAAGAAGCAGAGTTCCGTTGGGAGCATAATCAGGATCCAATGGCCGTTGAAAAACTGGCAGAAGGTATCCGCGCCTTTGCCGTCGACCAGCAGAAGCTGGAAGATATGCTGTCCGCCGAACTTTAATTAAGGGAGTAGAAAATGCCCTCTCGTAAAGAGCTTGCCAACGCAATTCGCGCACTCAGTATGGACGCAGTCCAGAAAGCCAACTCCGGACACCCAGGTGCTCCGATGGGTATGGCTGATATTGCTGAAGTCCTGTGGCGCGATTACATGAATCACAACCCGGCTAATCCGCACTGGGCCGATCGTGATCGTTTCATCATGTCTAACGGTCACGGCTCAATGTTGATTTACAGCTTGTTGCACCTCACCGGCTATGATTTGCCGATGGAAGAGCTGAAAAATTTCCGCCAGTTGCACTCTAAAACCCCGGGCCACCCGGAATACGGCTATACACCAGGTGTTGAAACCACCACCGGTCCGCTCGGTCAAGGCATCGCCAACGCCGTCGGTTTTGCTATTGCTGAACGTACGCTGGGTGCACAGTTTAACCGCCCAGGGCATGACGTGGTCAACCATCACACCTACGCTTTTATGGGCGATGGTTGCATGATGGAAGGAATTTCCCACGAAGCCTGCTCGCTGGCCGGCACCATGAAACTCGGCAAGCTGACTGCGTTTTATGATGACAACGGTATCTCTATTGATGGCCATGTTGAGGGCTGGTTTACCGATGACACTGCCAAACGTTTTGAAGCTTATGGCTGGCATGTGATCCGTGGTGTTGATGGCCACGACTCGCAAGCAATTAAAAAAGCCATTGATGAAGCCCAAAGTGTGAAAGACAAACCTTCATTGCTGATGTGTAAAACCGTGATTGCCTTCGGTTCACCGAATAAAGCGGGCACCCACGGTGCGCATGGCGCCGCACTCGGTGATGATGAAGTCGCTGCTACCCGTAAGCATCTGGGCTGGAACTCCCCGCCATTTGAAATTCCGCAGGATATTTATGCTGAATGGGACGCGAAAAAGGCAGGTCAGGCCAAGGAGTCAGCATGGAATGAAAAATTTGCCGCTTACGCAAAAGCGCACCCTGACCTGGCGAAAGAGTTCAAACGCCGCGTCAATGGCGAACTACCCACCCATTGGCAAGCAGATGCGCAGAAATTTATTGAAGAGTTGCAGGATAAACCGGCCAGCATAGCCAGCCGTAAAGCCTCACAGAATACGCTGGAAGCCTTCGGCAAAGTGCTGCCAGAATTCCTCGGCGGTTCAGCTGATCTGGCCCCAAGTAACCTGACGATCTGGTCGGGTTCAAAATCACTGAGCGAAGACCTGGCCGGTAACTATATCCACTACGGCGTACGCGAATTCGGCATGACCGCCATTTCCAATGGTATCGCCCTTCACGGCGGTTTTCTGCCGTACTCGGCAACCTTTCTGATGTTCGTCGAATACGCCCGTAATGCGGTGCGTATGGCGGCCCTGATGAAGATCCGTAACGTGTTTGTCTACACGCATGACTCCATCGGGCTCGGCGAAGATGGCCCAACCCACCAGCCAGTTGAGCAAATGGCCAGCCTGCGCGTTACGCCTAACATGAGCACCTGGCGTCCTGCCGATCAAGTTGAAACAGCCGTAGCATGGAAATACGCCATCGAGCGCAACGACGGCCCCGCCGCGCTGATTCTCTCGCGCCAGAACCTGACCCAGCAGCCGCGTAGCAAAGAGCAGCTGGCAAACATCGCCCGAGGGGGTTATGTACTGAAAGATTCTGATGGCACCCCGGATGTCATTCTTATCGCAACGGGCTCGGAAGTGGGTATCACGGTGGAAGCTGCCGACAGACTGTCCGCAGCGGGCACGAAAGTACGCGTAGTTTCCATGCCATCAACCGATGCCTTCGACAAACAGGACGCAGCTTATCGTGAATCTGTACTGCCAAAAGCGGTAACTGCAAGGGTTGCGGTTGAAGCAGGTATCGCGGATTACTGGTACAAATACGTGGGCCTGAATGGCGCAGTGGTTGGCATGACCAGCTTTGGTGAGTCAGCTCCGGCGGAAGAGCTGTTTAAAGAGTTCGGCTTTACCGTTGACAATGTGGTGGCAAAAACAAAGGCACTCTTGAAATAAAGAGATAGCTGGGGTTTTACACCAACGCCCTGAACAGAAAAAGCACCCATTGGGTGCTTTTTTTATGGCTGTAATGTCATATATCGATAAAATCAGCCTCGTCGCTACTGCGTCACCCACAATACTGGCCATTCTCCACGGGTATTGTAACCATCGCAGCTGGGTTCGGAAGCAAATGAGGTGAGTTGGAACTGTTTTCCGTCATAAATCCAACGCGATGCAACGCCGCAATCACCCACGCCGCGCCCCTTGTCAAAGGTCGAAAGCTCCCCCGTTTTCTGATCGAAGTCAGCGTTAATCAGCTCCGGTGATTGTTCGTCATCGCCAAGTTTGAACGGCATCGTCAGCGCCAGGTCTTCCGCTTTATAAGGCGCCTGACGGGAAACGGTAAAGCCAAGCACAAACAGGTTATAAGCGCCCATATCACAGTCGACTGTCATCAGGGCTTTATCGTTGCTAAGCGCAAACAGATGCACTTCCCGTTCAGAGGGATCCAAACTGCAATCATTATTATCAATAGATGCAGCAGCGTTTTGGGTTATAGCGGAAATTTCACTGTCACTCAGGGGATGCGGCTCGTTAAAGTGGGGCTTGCGCGGAGCAGTGGGAGGCGCAGGCACTTCGCTTGCCGGTTTTGCACCACGGTTTACCCAAGCTGACTTTGTACCCACCCGCCCCTGCTGGGCGTCGATGGCAAGTAACGCGGCCTTTAAGCCTTTAAGCGAGATAGCCGGATGCGACGTTTGTGGCGACGCCAGTTTGCCGCCCAGTTGAATAGCCTTGCCTTCACGAATAGCATTAATGAATTCATTAACCACAACACGGTTGCTCGTGGAGACCTGCTCTTTACTGACATCCCACTCGCGACGATTAAACGTCAACGTTTTGCCATCAAGTTGTAAACGATTCACGATAGGTTGACCGGTGCTTTGCTCTTCACCATTGGGTTGGTACTCAATTTTTACCGACGAGCGGCCTTCAGCACCGGCTTCGCGGGTGATGCTCAGCACCAGTTCCTGCCCATCCTGCGAATTACGCGTGGTGCAGTCATTCAGATTGTCGCAACTGACCTGCCAGTCACTGTAAATTACCTGCAGCGGATCGGCCTGCACATTAACAGCCAGCAAAGCCGTTAACAAAAATAGGGGGACGGTTACCCAGCGAGAAATCATCACGTTCTGCTCTTTTTGCGAATTCATCGTCCTGATAATAGCGTAAGAGGATGCAGGTAATGACATAAATTGCACAATAATCAAATACCCAACAAAAAAATAGGCGATGACACATTAAGTCGCGCGCTGGGCTGATATTCTGTCGTTGAACGTTGCCATATGTCGAAAGCATAAAAAAGAACCAAAAGAATAAACCTCATTTTTCAGGAGAAATGGATGAAGTTTTGGATAATATCGATGGCGCTTTTTTCACTGACCGCCTTTGCCGAAGAGCCACTTTCAGTATTTACCGGCACATTGGGCAAAGCCAACATCGTCATGGAGCTGGACCTCAATAAACCTGATGAAGTTACAGGCCGCTATTTTTATCAAAAACATCGGCTGGATCTGCCGCTTAACGGCACATTTAAAAATAACGAACTGAGTCTGAATGAGGGTGCTGATGATTTTGACGATACGCCCCGCCCGACCCTGACGCTCGACCACGATGAGCAGGGAAACTGGCAGGGAACCTGGACTGATACATCAGGTAAATCGCTGCCCCTGATACTTGCACCTGCCGTACTGCCAGATACCGCAGATGACAGCTATCCTGGCTCATTGCTACACAGCGATCCTTACGAATATTTGCGCTTATCAGGCCTGAGTCTGGTTGAAGGCAAGCAGCAGACGTTTATGGGATATACGCTGCAATGGTGGAGTGAGCCGCAGTCGCAAATCAGCTTATTCGATATTACTTCGGGTTATCCGGAGAAAGAGCGTACGGCCATTAATCAAAAGCTGCGCGCCCGTCTCTGGCAGGAAGTTATTGGCTGGCATGCCTGTATGTTAAGCGCAAGCCGGTTTGGTGAGGGAGAGTATAGCCAGACAGTAACGCCAACCTTTATGAACGCTGAAGTGGTCAGTATCAGCGTATTCACCAACTATGACTGCGGTGGAGCGCATCCAGACTTCGGTGAGGCACCGGTTAACCTTAAAGTCCAAACGGCTGAGCCATTGTCCCTCGAAGATGTACTTTGGGTCGGTGAAGGGAAACCTATTCGCTATATTGAGGCTGAAGATCGTGCATCGGCGGGTAACAGTGACGTCGATTTCGACACCTTTGCAGCATACCGTGAAAAATTCTTTGCTCCTTGGCTGGTAAAACAGATGACGCTGGCCCATCCAACGGAGATGGCTAAACCAACCGAAGATAGCGATGATGACTGTGATTATTCCGATCCCCAGGTCTGGCATTTCCCGGCCTGGTATTTCACCGCCAAGGGGATCTATTTTGGTCCAACCTTCCCCCGCGTGATGCGCTCATGCGAAAGCCCGGACTGGTCAATATTACCTTGGTCAGCCATTGCCGGGCATACCGGCCGATTGATGCTGCAATTACCGAAAAGCAGTTAAACCGCCCGCGATGTGCCTGAAAGTAAATGCAGAGGCAAGAGAGCGTTGCAAAAACAGAGAAGGGCCTTACGGCCCTTCTCTGTTTATTATGTCGAGAGGGTGTCGTGCTGAGGGGGTGACAAATTAACGCGAGGGTTATGCCATCCAGCCCTGAATTTGTGCGTAATGCAGTAGCATGATGGTCTTACCATCTTTTATTCGCCCATCTTTAATCATCTCCAAAGCCTGAGTAAAGGGTATCTCCAGGACTTCAATATCTTCGTCTTCAACGCCACCACCGGCGGCTGTGCGCTGAGATTCGTCATACTCAGCGGCAAAGAAATGCACCACCTCCGTCACGCCACCCGGCGACATGTAAGTTTCAAATAATTTATCCACCTTGCCTAACGCATAGCCGGTTTCTTCGATAGCCTCTTTGCGAATGCAATCTTCCGGCGAGTCGTTATCCAGCAGACCTGCACAGGTTTCCAACAGCATGCCGTCTGGGTTGCCATTGACATAGGTGGGCATGCGGAACTGATTAATCAGCAGGACAGTTTTCTTACTGCGGTTATAAAGCAAAATAGTAGCGCCATTACCACGGTCATAGACTTCACGCACCTGCGGCTGGCGTTGACCATTGCGTTTTATCAAATCGTAGGTGTATTTGCGCAGAACATACCAGTTATCTGAGAGTAACTGGTTTTTGATATTTTCAATTTTCGCTGACATACCGCGTCCCCGCTCAAAGGTAGATGAGAGAAGCCAGACATGATAGATGCCTTGCGGGTGGTAAGCCAATGTCACTCATGCGTTTTTTTAAACTGTAACAGGGAGAGGCAACTTATCCCTGCGCAATAGCGTTGAGGATCAGCTCGCGGTTGAGATCAATCCACTGTGCGTCCAAAGGGCCCCAGCTATTAAGCTGATAATATCCGTCATTATTTCGGATTCCCTGCTGAATAAATTCCAACTCGACGCCCATGCCAGGCAACGCTTTTAAAACGTCCTGCAGGGTGCGCCTGGGCCAACCGGTCAGCACCATTAATTTAGGGACATTCGGCCGCTGTTCATTTTTCAACAACCAGCACACATACAGCCGGCGGGCAAATACCGAATTCAGCCCCATGAATAACTCCTGTTCTCTATTGTCGTTTGATCGCATTATCGTTTTATACTTTATGACCTGTTCATCAAATAGTAGCCTGAGAGTAGGAAAATTGTCGGCAGGATAATGTGTCAGAGCTATTCTTTTTTACATTATCTCCTTTATTTCTCCACGTTTTCTTCCTGACCAACGGGTAAAGTGCTTAGGCACAATGTTGTGACACCCTGGAACATCTGCTGTGGCATCATTTTGCGTAAGAGACTTTTTTTCGATGCGAAGACATCAGCGCTCACGGGAATTTCCTTTTTAGCGTTTATCAACTTGTCAGGATATAACGTCACTCTGCCGGTGACAGTAATTCTGTTTATTTACTGATGTTCGTCATTCCATCCGGGGTGATAACGAGGTTTGTGACGCATGGCCAACTTTTTCATCGATCGCCCCATTTTTGCCTGGGTTTTGGCGATCATTATCTCCTTGTCCGGTTTGCTGGCTATTCACTCTTTACCGATTGAGCAGTATCCGGATCTGGCACCGCCAAACGTGCGTATTACCGCGACCTATCCGGGGGCTTCCGCCCAGACGCTGGAAAATACCGTTACACAAATTATTGAGCAAAACATGACCGGGTTGGACAACCTGATGTATATGTCTTCTCAGAGCAGCAACAACGGTAAGTCCCAAATAACCCTGAGCTTTGTGGCAGGTACTGATCCTAATGAAGCACTGCAACAGGTGCAAAACCAGCTGCAACAGGCGTTGAAGCGGCTGCCACAGGATGTACAAACTCAGGGGGTGACCGTGTCGAAAACCGGTGACACCAATCTGATGACCGTGGCATTCGTCTCCACTGACGGCAGTATGGATAAGCAGGATATTGCCGACTATGTGGCTTCCAATATTCAGGATCCCCTAAGCCGCATTGATGGAGTGGGTAGCATTACCGCCTACGGTTCGCAATATGCTATGCGCGTCTGGCTTGACCCCAACAAACTCAATAACTACCAGCTGACCACCAGCGACGTGGTTTCCGCGATTGAAGCGCAAAACAGCCAGGTTGCTGTCGGTCAGTTGGGGGGGGCGCCATCCGTTGATTTCCAGGCATTAAATGCCACCGTTAACGCCCAGTCACAGCTGCAGACACCGCAACAGTTCCGCGATATTACCCTGCGAGTAAATCAGGACGGTTCACAGGTAAAACTCGGTGATGTCTCGGTCATTGGATTGGGTGCGGAAGATTACAGTATTCTAAGCCGTTACAACGGCCAGGCGGCTTCGGGTATGGGGGTACAGCTGGCCTCGGGCGCCAATGAACTGGAGACCGATGCGTTGGTTCGCGCCAGGCTGACTGAACTGGAAAAATATTTCCCGCACGGTCTGGAAACCCGCATAGCTTACGAAACCACGCCATTCGTGAAAGCCGCGATCACCGACGTGGTGAAAACGCTGTTTGAAGCGATTGTACTGGTCTTCCTGGTAATGTACCTGTTCTTGCAAAACTTCCGTGCCACGCTGATCCCAACTATCGCCGTTCCGGTGGTTCTGCTCGGCACTTTTGTGGTGCTACATCAGTTTGGCTATACCATAAACACACTGACCATGTTTGCTATGGTGTTGGCCATCGGACTGCTAGTCGATGATGCCATTGTGGTGGTGGAAAACGTCGAACGCGTGATGAGTGAGGAAGGTCTCAGCCCCAGAGACGCCACGCGAAAATCGATGGGACAAATCCAGAGTGCGCTGGTCGGTATTACCATGGTGTTATCGGCGGTATTTATTCCGATGGCCTTCTTTGGCGGCACCACTGGCGCCATTTACCGCCAGTTCTCTATCACGATTGTTGCAGCCATGGTGTTGTCAGTGTTTGTCGCCCTGACACTCACTCCAGCCCTCTGTTCGACCTTACTTAAGCCTATCGCTAAAGGACATCACCACGGTAAAACCGGCTTCTTCGGCTGGTTTAACCGCATGTTCGACCGAAATGCCAACCGTTATGAAAAAGGCGTAGGCAGCGTTCTTAAGCACAGTATGCGCTACATGCTGGGCTACTTGCTGATCCTGGGAATTCTGGCCTTTCTGTTCATCAAGTTACCCACCTCCTTCCTGCCACAGGAAGATCAGGGTGTGTTGACCGTGCAGGTGCAGTTACCACCGGGTTCTACCCTGCAACAAACACAGAAAGTGGTCGAGAAGATCGAACACTATTTCCTGACGGATGAGAAAAAAGACGTGGTCTCGGTGTTCTCCACGCTGGGTGCTGGACCGGGTGGTAACGGTCAGAACGTGGCCCGACTCTTTATCAGCCTCACCGACTGGGATTTACGCACCTCCGGTAAGAATTCAGTGTTTGATATCATCGAAAGAGCCACGAAGGAATTTAAGAAGATTAATGAAGCGCGGGTCATCGCCAGTGGTCCCCCTGCTATTAATGGACTGGGAACCTCTGCCGGCTTCGATATGGAATTACAGGATCACGCCGGTAACGGACACGATGCCCTGATGGCCGCACGCGACCAACTGCTGGAAATGGCGGCGAAAAACAACAATCTGAGCCGTGTTCGCCACAATGGTCTGGACGACAGTCCGCAATTGCAGATCGATATTGATCAGACCAAAGCACAGGCTCTGGGTGTTTCGGTGGCCAATATTAACAGCACGCTGAGTACCGCGTGGGGTTCGACTTATGTGAATGACTTTGTGGACCGTGGACGCGTGAAAAAGGTCTATGTTCAGGCAGAAGCCCCCTTCCGCATGATGCCCGATGACGTCAACAAATGGTTCGTGCGTAACGCGGCAGGTACCATGGTGCCGTTCTCAGCATTTGCCAGCTCACACTGGGAAACCGGATCGCCGCGCCTTGAACGTTATAATGGTTATTCGGCAGTGGAAATTGTTGGTGAAGCCGCAGTCGGCGTCAGCAGCGGTACGGCGATGGATGATATGGAACAACTGGTTGCTAAACTGCCGAGCGGGTTTGGTCTGGAATGGACCGGCCTCTCTTACCAGGAGCGTTTATCTGGTGCACAGGCTCCGGCGCTCTACGCCATCTCACTGCTGGTCGTCTTCCTTTGTCTGGCCGCATTGTATGAAAGCTGGTCCATTCCTTTCTCGGTCATGATGGTAGTGCCGTTGGGTGTGATTGGGGCGGTGATCGCCACCTGGCTGCGCGGTCTGGAGAACGACGTTTATTTCCAGGTCGGGATGTTGACCATCATTGGGCTGTCGGCGAAAAACGCCATTTTAATTGTTGAATTCGCCAATGACCTCAACCAAAGGGGCAAAACGTTGGTGGAGGCCACGCTCGAAGCATCGCGCCAGCGTTTGCGCCCCATTCTGATGACATCTCTGGCGTTTGTTTTTGGCGTCCTGCCAATGGCGACCAGTCAGGGCGCAGGCTCAGCCAGTCAGCATGCCGTGGGGACTGGCGTTATCGGAGGGATGATTTCCGCTACTGTATTAGCTATCTTCTTCGTTCCACTGTTCTTTGTACTGGTGCGCCGTCGTTTTCCGGCCAGGCACCCGGCAACGCCGCTGATGGGTGATATGGTCGAACCCCCACAGGATCCACATAAATAAAGACGAAAATGAGTGATAAAAAAAGGCGCTAACCTGGGTTAGCGCCTTTTTATTTACTGTCACTTTTACTGCAGCGACCTTCTCAGATTATATAAAACTAAACTTTATGCTGCGTCGTAATAAGTGATTCAAGTGTTTCATCCTGACATACTTTTTTATATCACTGCGTATGCCGTTACAAGATGAGTATGTTTCTATCCGGTTCCCACGGGTGTCATAATAATACAAAGCAAAATGAGGCAATGACAACGAACTCAACAAACACAATCTTGATGACTCTTTACCGTTTTAGCCTTCTGAGCGATTAACCGCGCAACATAGCTTCGATAAAGTCTTTCCAGTTACCTAACTCTTGTTCAACCATGATACTCCCCTTTAAATTAACGAGCGGGATTATACGGCGAAAATTTAAGCGCACCAATTCTAATTACCGGTATTTTAATCAGGATCACAGTTGAAAAACCGGTAATCAGGGGAATCATGACGTTAGCGTTAATCCTAAAAACCCGACGCTTATTGCCCAATTCACCGCGACGCGCTATTTTATTTGGCTTTAGTGATTAGCCGGTACTCGCGCAGCACTTCGTTAACTGTTCCCGCTTCCATCCGAAAAGAAAGAGTAAGGTCAGTATACATGCTACAGACAATTGAGAAACTGAGCCGTCAGGGCCGTTATGAAGATGCGCTGCAAAGCGCGCTGAGTATGTTGTCTTCGAAAACGCAACATCCGCAACTGCTTTATAAAGTGGCTTCCCTGTATGATGTTCTGGGACTCGAGCAACAGGCTATTCCTTTCTATCTGGCAGCGATACAGCACCATCTCGGCGGCCAGGACTTACGCGATGCTTATTTAGGGTTAGGCAGTACGTACCGCGCGCTGGGACGTTATCAGGAGTCCCTGGAAACCTTCGATGAAGGATTGCGCCGGTTCCCTGATGCCAACGATATCCGAATGTTCCGCGCCATGACGCTCTATAATTTGGGCCATGCCAAACAGGCAGTATCGCAATTATTAATACTGATGACGGAAAATACTTCGTCGCAGGAAATAAGCCGCTATCAAAAAGTCATTGCCCATTATTGTGATGACCTCGATCGCATTGAATAAATGCGGAGATTGACCTCTTCGTTATAATGATAATCCCCCTGATAATTCAACGCTTACCTGAGCAAATTGATTAACAAAACTTCACAGTGATGAATTTAAATAATACCCCTGCTTATTTCCTGACGAAACGTTGAGCGCACCGCGCGGCGCCAATGAATTGATTCAACAATAAATTAACCGTTTTAACCATTTCATGTAACCTGGCCGCACAATTTTCCAATGGAATCTGCCAGGTAAACAAAGCTGCAGAAGAATCATCAGATAAGAAAAATGCGTAATAAATCCGGACCGGGGCTTTAAGCCCCCTTCCTGTCTGGATCCCGTCTCGATTTTCCCGCATTATTGTTAATAACTTTGGGCAGTCATACTGGCCCGGCTTCACATCTTGATCACAGGTAACGTTTTCCATGGCAGAGACATCCTCAGCGGTTCCTTTCATCCTTTATGGCATTAAAAACTGCGACACCGTTAAAAAAGCCCGCCGCTGGCTGGACGAGAACGGTACCGGCTATCGTTTCCATGACTATCGGGCAGAGGGTCTTGATGACGCGCTCCTGCAGCAGCTTATCGACAAACAGGGCTGGGAGGCGATGTTGAACACCAAAGGCACCACCTGGCGCAAGCTGGATGAGGCAACGCGTGCTGCCTGTGACAATCAGAGCGCGGCAAAAGCCCTGATGCTGGAACATCCCGCCATCATTAAACGCCCTTTGTTACTCGCCGCCAGCGGCCAGTCCCTGTTGGGTTTCAAGCCTGAGAGCTATCAGCAGTTCCTCGCGGAGGTGAAGTAACATGAGTTGCCCGGTTCTCGATTTAGCTCAACAACTGATCCGACGCCCTTCTCTCAGCCCGGACGACGCAGGCTGTCAGGAGATCATGGCTGCCCGACTCAAAGCTATCGGTTTTCACATCGAAGCCATGAATTTTGGCGATACCCTGAATTTTTGGGCTACCCGTGGCGAAGGCAAAACGCTGGCCTTTGCCGGGCATACCGACGTGGTCCCAACCGGCGACCCTAAACTGTGGGTCACCGGCCCGTTCGAACCGGCACTGCGCGATGGCATGTTATATGGCCGCGGGGCTGCAGATATGAAAGGTTCACTGGCAGCTATGGTGGTCGCCGCCGAGCGCTTCGTCGCCAGCAATCCAAATCATAAAGGGCGCCTCGCCTTTCTCATTACCTCGGATGAAGAAGCCAGCGCGGTCAACGGCACGGTGAAAGTGGTCAATGCCCTGATGGAACGCCGCGAACGGCTCGACTTCTGCCTGGTCGGCGAACCGTCCAGCACCACTCGCGTCGGCGATATCGTCAAGAATGGTCGTCGTGGCTCCATGACCGCCAATCTTCACGTTCACGGCGTGCAGGGCCACGTAGCCTACCCGCATCTGGCGGACAACCCGGTACACCGCGCGATGCCCGCTCTGAATGAGCTGGTAGCCACCGAGTGGGATAGCGGTAATGAATTCTTCCCGCCCACCAGCATGCAGATTGCCAATATCAATGCCGGTACCGGCAGCAATAATGTGATTCCGGGCGAGCTGTACGTGCAGTTCAATTTCCGCTTCAGCACCGAGCTGACCGACTCCCTGATCAAACAGCGCGTGGCAGAGCTGCTTGACCGCCATAATTTGCAATACACCCTGAACTGGGTGGTTTCCGGCCAGCCGTTCCTCACGTCGCGTGGTGAACTGGTGGATGCAGTGGTTAATGCGGTGCGCCATTACAGTGAAATCACGCCCGAACTGCAAACCACTGGCGGCACCTCAGACGGACGTTTTATCGCCCTGATGGGCGCGCAGGTGGTTGAATTGGGGCCAGTCAATGCCACTATTCATAAAATCAACGAATGCGTACATGCTGCTGACCTACAACTGCTCAGCCGCATGTATCAGCGCATTATGGAGCAATTGGTCGCATGATAGACAACGCGATGCTGACTGGCCGTTCAGCGACACATCTGGTGCTGCTGGGTGAGGGCCCCCACCGTTTACACCCTTCCGCCGCCGAGGCGTTTAGCCGTATGCAAGCGGCAGCACGTATAGCCGGATTTGATCTGCAACCAGCAAGCACATTTCGTGATTTTGAGCGGCAACGGGCCATCTGGAATGGCAAATTTCGCGGTGAACGACCAGTATTAGATAAGCGGAGTCAACCGGTTGAGGTCAGCTCGCTGACGGATGCACAACGCTGCGAACTGATCCTGCGCTGGTCCGCCCTGCCAGGTGCCAGCCGCCATCACTGGGGCAGCGATCTGGATGTTTATGATCCGACGTTATTACCGGCGGGCAGTAAATTGCAGCTGGAGCCCTGGGAATATGAAACCGGCGGTTATTTCGCTGCGCTGAATCAGTGGCTTACGTCTAATATGAATGAGTTCGGTTTTTACCGGCCTTTTGCCGTGGATCGTGGCGGCGTAGCCGTCGAACCCTGGCATCTGAGTTATCGTCCTCTGGCCGAGTTGTGCGAAGCACAGCTCACTCCGGAGGTTCTTATCAACGCTTGGCTTGGAGAGGACGTTGCAGGTGCAGACTGGGTGACAGCCCATCTGGCAACGATCTTCCCGCGTTTTATCGCCATTAATTAAGGAGTGAGCCATGGAGTGGATTAAAGATTACTGGTGGATCATTTTGATCGTACTGGCTGGGATCATCATCAGCGGCGTTAAAGAGCTGAACCGTGTTGATGTTAAAAAGTATCTGAACGACAAACCTGAAGTTCCGCCGCATCGCGATAATAATGCCGAGTGGGATAACGACGACGACTGGCCGAAGAAGAAGTAATCTGTCAGCCACAAAAAAGCAGCCTCAGGGCTAATGCTGGTCACTTAAGGTGACCAGCATTGTTTTTTAAGGGATATTTCGACCTTTTTTCTCTCACTTCCCTTGCATATTCACGCTCACGCCTCGAGGGGAGTTTTAGCATCGCTGCGTTGC
>Ga0105855_1000187_pt1 | contig 34347 bp, 29 predicted proteins | sample OrgsoiDNA_201059_FD_89680 | JGI IMG/M metagenome (GOLD analysis project Ga0105855, IMG submission 89680) | Permafrost soil microbial communities from the Arctic, to analyse light accelerated degradation of dissolved organic matter (DOM) -... | ecosystem: Environmental > Terrestrial > Soil >... | reverse complement strand
TTCACCGGTTTTTAACTGGTTTGAATTGGGGGTATAGCTCAGCTGGGAGAGCGCTTGCATGGCATGCAAGAGGTCAGCGGTTCGATCCCGCTTATCTCCACCAACTTCCTTCCCAGGATAAGTTGGATGTTTCCTTCCCAAGGAAGCAGGAAGAAGTAAAATGTGTACGACCTCGTGTGGGGGTATAGCTCAGCTGGGAGAGCGCTTGCATGGCATGCAAGAGGTCAGCGGTTCGATCCCGCTTATCTCCACCAAAATTTAAAGAACCGGCCTCTCTGGCCGGTTTTTTGCTTTCTGACGTTCCCCTTTCTGTTCAGCCCGACATTCATCAATCACCAAATCCCAGACATAAAAAAAGGCGCCGAAGCGCCTTTCTTAAACCACCAAAATCACTTCACGATGCTTGCTACTTACGCCAGAACCAGACCGGCAATAGAAGCAGACAGCACGCTCACCAGCGTTGAGCCGTAGAGCAGCTTCAGGCCGAAGCGGGAAACTACGTTGCCCTGATGTTCGTTCAGGCCTTTAATCGCCCCTGCAACGATACCAATCGACGAGAAGTTGGCAAAAGAGACCAGGAACACTGACAGAATGCCGACGCCGCGTGGTGACAATTCTGTTGCCACTTTCTGCAGATCCAGCATCGCAACGAATTCGTTGGAAACCAGTTTAGTGGCCATAATACTGCCCACCTGCAACGCTTCGTGACTTGGTACGCCCATCATCCAGGCAAAGGGATAGAAGACATAACCCAGCAGTTTCTGGAAGCTCATACCCTGCACGTTGAACAGAGTAAAGATCCACTCAGTTAAGCCGTTCAGGGCAGCAATCAGCGCGATGAAACCAATCAACATGGCGGCAACGATGATCGCCACTTTGAAGCCTGCCAGGATGTATTCCCCCAGCATTTCAAAGAAGCTTTGACCCTGATGGATATTGCCAATCTGCAGGTCCTCTTCTGAATCAACTTTATATGGGTTGATCAAGGACAGTACGATAAAGGTACTGAACATGTTGAGGATAAGCGCTGCAACGACAAAGCGTGGTTCAAGCATGGTCATGTAGGCACCGACAATCGACATAGAAACGGTCGACATTGCGGTAGCGGCCATAGTGTACATGCGCTTTTCTGACATCTTGCCCAGAACATCTTTATACGCGATAAAGTTTTCTGACTGGCCGAGGATCAGTGAGCTAACGGCGTTGAAGGATTCCAGTTTCCCCATGCCGTTGATTTTTGACAGCACGGTGCCGATTGCGCGAATAACGACCGGCAAAACACGAATGTGCTGCAAAATACCAATCAGAGCAGAGATAAACACAATTGGGCACAATACATTCAGGAAGAAGAACGCTAATCCTTTGTCACTCATGCCTCCAAATACGAAGCCGGTCCCTTGTGCGGCATAACCTAATAATTTTTCGAAGAAATCTGAGAAGCCTTTAACGAATCCTAACCCAACTTCTGAGGACAGGAAGAAATAGGCTAACAGTACTTCGATGACCAACAGCTGGACGATAAAACGCAAACGGATGTTTTTACGATCGCGGCTTACCAATAACGCCAGTATAGTGACAACGGCCAACGCTAATACAAAGTGCAGTATTCGGGACATGGGTGCTCCAAATTTGAGGCAGGCTATATTTCGACGGACATTCTATGTAACGCGTACATTTAAAACGTGAAGTGGCTTGCAAATATAGAAATTACAGACATCAATTGCAACATTTCTGAGCAGATGACACAAAAGATCAAGATGTTAGTAAAACAGGCACAATTGGTATTCCTGTGCTAGCTTTATTATCTGCCGTAGTACGTTCAGAATCTGGCCACTTATCTGTTTCAGGGAAATGTTCGTTTCAGCAAAGGGTATGTCATTGCCCCTACGGATAGCCTGGCAGATAACATTTCAGTCGCTTCCTGCCTATCAGAACAATCATTCATAACAATTTAAATGCGCTTGATAATCATTATCAATTAGATATGATGGCCAAAACGCAATAAAAGTAAGGTTACTGATATGCAGAACAGCCGTGCTGAGTCCTCCAGCCGCGCATCCCGCAAGTTAAAGCTCTCCCTGATGGGGCCTGCTTTTATTGCCGCTATCGGATATATCGATCCGGGTAATTTCGCCACCAATATTCAGGCAGGTGCCTCATTTGGCTACCAGTTGCTGTGGGTAGTGGTCTGGGCCAACATCATGGCGATGCTAATCCAGCTGCTTTCTGCAAAATTGGGTATCGCTACCGGAAAAAATCTGGCCGAACATATTCGTGACCGTTTTCCCCGTCCTGCCGTCTGGGCCTATTGGGTGCAGGCAGAAATTATCGCTATGGCGACCGATTTGGCTGAGTTCATTGGCGCAGCGATTGGCTTCAAGCTTTTATTAGGTGTTTCACTCTTGCAGGGCGCGGTACTCACGGGTATTGCCACCTTTATTATTCTTGCCCTGCAAAAGCGTGGGCAGAAGCCGCTGGAGTTGGTGATTGCCGGTTTACTGTTGTTTGTGGCAGCGGCATACATCGTTGAACTGTTCTTTTCTCAGCCGAGCATGGTTGAGTTAGGAAAGGGGATGTTAATCCCAAGCCTGCCATCGGGTGATGCGGTCTATCTTGCTGCCGGTGTGCTTGGCGCAACCATCATGCCGCACGTGATTTATCTGCACTCTTCGCTTACCCAGCGGGCCGGTAAAGCGTCGAAGGCAGAGCGCTATTCCGCTACCAAGCTGGATGTCAGTATCGCCATGACTATCGCCGGTTTCGTTAATCTGGCCATGATGGCGACCGCAGCCGCAGTGTTTCATTTCAGCGGTCACAGCGGTATCAGTGAACTCGATCAGGCTTATCTTACGCTGCAACCGCTGCTTGGCAACGCTGCCGCCACCACCTTTGGTCTGAGCCTGGTCGCCGCCGGGCTTTCATCGACTGTGGTCGGTACGCTGGCCGGACAGGTGGTGATGCAGGGTTTTGTAAAATTCTATATTCCGATTTGGGTACGCCGCGTGGTGACCATGCTGCCGTCCTTTATCGTGATTATGATGGGTCTGGACGCCACGCGAATTCTGGTCATGAGCCAGGTGCTACTGAGTTTCGGGATTGCGTTGGCTTTACTGCCGCTGCTGGCATTTACCGGCAACCGTGAACTGATGGGTGATATGGTGAATTCGAAAACTGTGCAATGGGCGGGGCGGCTAATTGTGTTGATTGTCGTCAGTCTGAATGCCTATTTGCTGGTGGGAATGCTGGTGAAATAGCTATTTTTCTGGGCATCAGCCAAGAAAAACGGGACAGTTTGCGCTGCCCCGTTTTTTATGTCTGACACTTGCTGGCTCAACGGCGATGATCGCCGTGCCCCCCGCGTCCATCATGACCACCGTGCCCGCGATCCGGACCACGGCCGCGATCGTGTCCATGATGGCCATTATCATGATGTGGGCGACTATAGTAATGCGGCGGCGGCGGCGGCGGTGGTCGATGATGTGAGCGACGGTCCCACCAGCCCCGGTCACGCCAGCGGCCGCCGTCCCAATAATAGCCACGATGACTGCGTTCACCGTAATAACGTCCTCGGTGATTGTTCCACCAGCTGGCATCGCGCCAGTCATAACCATCCCAGTAGTAACCTCGACGGTCGCGGTCACCGATATTGATAGAAAGACCCGGTGTATTCAGGCTAAAGCTACTGGCTTGCACCGCGGGTGCAGCAGCGGGCAGCAGAGCAAACAATAATGTTCCAAACAATAAAGGCTTTAACATGACGCCTCCTGATTCCTTATAATTTCTGGTAACAGTTATAAGGGGGAAGCGATCACTATTCTATTGCCTGCAATCCTGTTTTGAATGCTTTACCCAGCTTAACGAAATACTTACACACACTTTTACAGACAATTGGTGCCATTATGAACCGCGATGGGTAAACGCTTACACCAAAATTGCTTCAATATCCGCCAGCTCTTTTTCGCTGAAATGACGATTGGATATCATGCCTACGGCATCATCAATTTGGCTGGTTTTGCTGGCCCCAATCAGCACGGAGGTGACTTTATCTCCACGCAGTACCCAAGCCAGTGCCATCTGTGACAGTTTCTGGCCACGCGCTTCGGCGATAGCATTCAGCTTGCGCACTTTCTCCAATTTTTCAGCCGTTAACTGATCGCTGGTCAGAAACTGGCTGCTGCTGGCAGCGCGAGAATCCTGTGGGATCCCTGACAGATAGCGGTCTGTCAGTACGCCACCGGCCAGCGGTGAAAAGGCAATAGAGCCCACTCCACTTTGCGCCAGCGTATCGAGTAAATCGGCTTCAACCCAGCGTTCAAACATGGAGTATTTCGGCTGATGAATCAGGCACGGCGTGCCGAGATCTTTCAGGATCGCAAAGGCCTGTCTGGCGCGTTCTGCCGGGTAATTCGACAGACCGACGTAGAGCGCCTTGCCCTGGCGAACTATCTGGTCCAGCGCGGCCATAGTCTCTTCCAGCGGCGTCTCCGGATCCGGGCGGTGATGGTAGAAGATATCCACGTATTCCAGACCCATACGCTTGAGGCTCTGATTAAGACTGGCGACCAGATATTTCTTTGAGCCCCAGTCACCGTAAGGGCCGTCCCACATGGTGTAACCGGCCTTGGAAGAGATGATCAGTTCATCGCGGTAAGGCAATAAATCTTCCTGCAGAATGCGCCCAAAATGCGCTTCAGCCGAGCCCGGAGGCGGGCCGTAATTATTGGCTAAATCAAAATGCGTGATGCCGTGGTCGAACGCATGGCGGATCAGTTTACGGCCATTGTCGAAGTGCGCATTGTCACCGAAATTATGCCACAGGCCGAGAGATACGGCGGGCAGTTTGAGACCACTGTGACCACAGCGGCGGTACTCCATTGAGTCATAACGGATCGGGCTGGCCTGGTAAACCATAGGTGTCCTTATTATTTTAATCAGCAACGAAGTGCTGGCAGAGAACAGAGTAAAAAGACGTTTTAGTGTATGCGTTTTCACAGTGTTTGCCAGCTAACTCGATCACACCCCGCGCTGATAATCCGCTTTCAGAGCATTCCTTTATGGCGTAAAGCAAGGGTTACGCCTGCGCATTACCTTTACTGATTAGCCAGAAGCTATGCGACACGAACGTGCAGGGCTGTAACCCAAAATTTCCAATGACTATTTTTTTTAATAAATGTCCTAATTCACAAACTGCGTTAATACTTCAATAGTGTGATCGACTATATAAATCAAAAATTGCAGGGGATCATGATGAATACGGCTTATACAGTAGGTGACTATCTGCTAGACCGCCTTAATTATGCGGGCGTGACTGAACTGTTTGGAGTGCCTGGCGACTATAACCTGCAATTTCTTGACCATGTGATCAGCCACCCGCACATTGCCTGGGTAGGTTGTACCAATGAATTAAATTCCGCTTATTGTGCTGATGGTTATGCGCGTCGCAAAAGAGTGGGCGCACTGTTGACGACGTTTGGCGTGGGTGAACTCAGCGCCCTCAATGGTCTGGCGGGCAGTTACGCTGAATACCTGCCCGTCATTCATATTGTCGGTGCGCCCCCGCTCTCATCGCAGCGCAAAGGCGAATTACTGCACCATTCACTGGGCGACGGCCATTTCGGCCATTTCGCCAAGATGTCGCAACCGGTCAGCGTAGCCCAGGGGTTACTGACGCCAGAAAATGCGCTGGAGGAGATTGACCGCGTTATCTCGCAGGCGCTTTATCACTCGCGGCCGGGCTATTTATTGTTGCCGAGCGACGTCGCGGCGTTGCCGGTATTAAGCCGCGCCGTGCAGCAACCGGCGCTGACGCCCGCTTTCTCTGAGGAGTCACTGACGGCCTTTGTGGCAGCAGCGAGGGGGCTGATGCAAGGCGCACGGCACGTGGCGTTATTGGGGGATTTTCTGGCCGACCGCTTTGGCGTTCAGGACGCGCTTTCCCGCTGGATGGAAGAAGTGCCTTTGCCGCATGCAACGTTACTAATGGGCAAAGGGCTGTTCAATGAACAAAGGCCGCACTTTGCGGGGACTTACTCCGGAGCAGCCAGCTGCCCGGTGGTCAAAAATGTTATTGAGCAGGCTGATGTGTTAATCAACATCGGTGTGCGTTTCACCGATACCATTACCGCCGGATTTAGCCAAAAGCTGCCCGAAGGCAAATGCATTGATGTTGACCCGTTCAGTGCGCGCATCGGTAAACAGATTTTCCATCAGTTGCCAATGCACGCCGCGGTCAACGCGCTGCATCAACTGACGGCGCAACTCGGCACACAATGGGAAACTCCGCACTTTACCCGTACACCGCTGCCGGTTTCCGATAACATTCGCCTCGACCAGCAGGTGTTCTGGCAGCAAATTCAGGAATTCCTGCAACCTGATGACATACTTGTGGTGGAGCAGGGAACGGCAAGTTTTGGTGCCGCAGCGCTCAATTTACCGCAGGGGTGCGACTTTATGACTCAGCCGCTGTGGGGATCGATTGGTTTCACTTTACCGGCGGCTTTTGGCGCGCAGATAGCCAAACCGGAGCGGAGAGTCATATTAATCATTGGTGATGGTTCGGCTCAGTTGACCTTGCAGGGGCTGGGCGCGGCTATCCGCTACGGGCTGAAAACGACTATCTTCGTGATCAACAACGACGGTTACACCGTGGAACGGGCCATTCATGGCGAAACCCAGCGTTATAACGATATTGCCCAATGGAACTGGACGCTGTTTCCGGCGGCGTTTGGCGGTAAAAATGTGCTGAGTGAGCGGGTTGAAGATCGCCATCAGCTCAGTGCCGTGATGGCGAAAATAAGAGATAACCCGCAAATGGCCTGGGTGGAAGTGGTACTGCCGAAAATGGATATCCCCGAGCTGCTGGTGGCCGTAACGCAATCCATAGCCAAACGTAACTCGGGGCAGTAGCGCCTTCAGCCACCACTCTTCAGATTTTATCGGCCAGTTGCGGGTCTATCAGCTGGTCGATAAACCAACTTCCCGCTGGCCCCGGCTGATTGTTTTTACTCCAGACGACATCAACAGAAATCAATTTCGGCCAGCCGCGCATCGGCAGTGTCACCAGTTTATTATGCCCAAACTGGCGCACCAGCCAGTGCGGCAGAATTGACCAGCCAAAGCCCTGTTCGGCCATCTCAAGTAACATCAGATAACTCGGTGCAGACCAGGTTTGTCCCGGTGCACGTGATTCCGTACGCCGGTAGGGTTGCAGGATCAGTTGGCGAAAAGTATGCAGCTGTTCTGGCTGAATATTGGCAAGCTGAGCCAGCGGGTGCTCGCGGCTGACGAAGATATCCATGTCAGTCTGTTCCGGCAGTCGGGCAACGCCGATATCCGGTGGATATGAATTCTGAACTTCCAGCATGCCAATATGTGCCCGTCCGGCCTGTAAAAGGTCAATGACATCCTGATCTTCCGCGATAAGACATTCAAACTCGATATCAGGATAACGTCGTTCAAAACGCTTCAGCAGCTCTTCATGGTGCGTTGGCTGGTAAGTATCGGAAAGCACAAATGTCAGCTGCGTTTCGATTTGCGTGGAGAGGCGGATCGCCAGTTCATCCAGACGCTCACTGGCTGCCAGAATAGCCTGAACATGATTCAGCACTCGCTTCCCGTGGGAAGTCAGTATCGGCTGGCGGCTGCTGCGGTCAAATAAGGTCAGACCTAAATCAACCTCAAGATTCGCAATCGCGGTGCTGACCGTTGACTGACTTTTGCGTAATTTACGCGCGGCGGCGGAGAAGGACCCCGTATCAGCCGCTTCAACAAATGCCATCAGCGCTTCCGGGGAATAACGCATCGCTCTCTTTTGCCTCTTTTATAAACATTCAATCCATCTATTTTATCGATATTAACTATCTTTAACCCATCTTATTTAGCGATGATAATGGCGACCTGTGACAGCCGTCACTGTTTAATTTGTAAGATAACAACGGAAAATGGCAGGTCTTTATGTCAATCACTATTAAAAACGCATCTAAAAAATCATTTGCTGAACGTATTTTCCACGCCATCGGTTTTGAGGCGCTGGCGGTGCTTATCTCCGCTCCGACGGCGGCATGGCTGCTAAACAAATCCATGTTCGAAATGGGTACGCTGGCCATTTTGCTTTCCACGACGGCGATGGTATGGAATATCATTTACAATGCGATATTCGACCGTTTGTGGCCGGTGAACCGCGTTATCCGGACCATGAAAGTGCGTGTATGCCATGCGCTCGGTTTTGAAAGCGGGTTCATCCTGATCGGGTTACCGATCGCAGCCGGATGGTTGGGTATTTCGCTGCTGAATGCGTTTATGCTGGAGATCGGCTTCTTCCTGTTCTTCCTGCCGTACACCATCGCTTATAACTGGCTGTACGACACTCTGCGTCAGCGCCTGCTGAACCGCAAAAGCCAGCGTATCAGCCGTGATAAAGCCGCAAAACGCTGTTCCGCAAAACAGTAATTTTTCGGGCTTGTTTGTCAGCAGACGGCACCTCGGTTATGTTCTTATTCTGAGAGGGATAAGAACAACCAAAAGGCGTAGCAGATGAAAACATTAGGCCTGATCGGCGGCATGAGTTGGGAATCCACGGTTCCTTACTACCGCACTATCAATGAGCACATCAAACAACAGCTTGGCGGATTACACTCTGCCAGGCTATTTTTGCATAGCGTGGACTTCTACGACATCGAGCAGTTGCAGGCGAAAGGGGACTGGCAGCAGGCCGGTCAGATTCTGGGGGACGCCGCACAGTCTCTGGCCCGCGCCGGGGCAGAAGTGATCATAGTGTGTACTAACACCATGCATAAAGTGGCCGACGATATCGAACGCATTGGCGGTTTACCCTTGCTGCATATTGCCGACGCGACGGCTGAAAAAATCAAACAGCAGGGACTGAGCCGTATCGGGTTACTGGGAACCAAATTTACAATGGAGCAGGATTTTTATCGCGGACGCCTGCAGAATAAACATCAGATTGAGGTGGTGACGCCGGATGAGGCCGACCGCGATATCGTTCACCGCATCATTTATGAAGAACTGTGCCTGGGCAAAATCTGTGACGCCTCCCGTGAGGAGTATCGCAGGATCATTGGCAAACTGGAGCAGCAGGGTGTTGAGGGAATCATTCTGGGGTGTACGGAAATTACCTTGCTGGTGGGGGCCGAAGATGCGGCAGTGCCGGTGTTCGACACCACCGCGATCCATGCGCTGGCCGCGGCAGAGTATGCGCTCTCCGTCCCGTAATACTTTACTCTGGTTCGCTCTTATTGCGTGTGGCCGGCAGGTATTTGCTGACCAACATCAGCGGTCTGCCAGCCAGTAATAACCAGGCTGGCAGCATCACAATACAAAGCAGCGGTAACAGTTTGAAGCCCGGCACCACCGCTGCTGCCATAAACAGACTTAGCCAGCCATCGCGGGTGACGACCAGAACCATGCCCATCACGGCGCAGGAAACCGTCACCGCCGCCGGGACATTCGGCGCGTACTGATGCAACATCAGGCCGAGCGATACCCCGACAAACACCGCCGGGAAGATGCGTCCGCCGCGAAAACCGCAGGCGGCGGCCACAACTAATGCAGCCAGCTTAGTCAGCGTGATGGCCAGCATTGAACTGATGCCAAACATCTCGTTGGACTGCGCCAGCTGTTTCATCTCATCAAGCCCTTTGAACAGCGTAATTTCCCCACCAATCAGCGCCAGTAAACCCAAGACAAATCCGCCGATACCCAGTTTCAGGATGGGGTTATGAATACTGTTAAACATCCGGTGCAGATAAGGGAATATCCACACGCCAATCATCCCAAGCGCAATCGCGATCAATACCACAACGGAACCGCTGAACAGATCAATCAGTGAGGTGGCGTTATAGGGGGCAATCTTCAGGGCGAAATCAGGGACGAAGAACTGATCGGTGGTCACGGCACCGGCCCCGGCAGCCACCAGCGGGGCGAACAGACGATCCCACAGCGGCACATCTTTATCTCCGCCCAGCGTTTGGGAAAAGATCAGCGCAGCCGCGACCGGTGTGCCAAACAGTGCGCCGATGGTGCCAGACGCTGCCAGGATCACCCAGTCAGTGGTCGGAACCTGAGGCAAGAAACGCCTGCCCACTGCCGCTGCCAGCGCAATGTTAATCACGGTAATCGGATATTCAGGACCGAGGCTAACGCCGCCTGCCAGGCCCAGCATCAGTGCCAGTGCCAGCCCCGGAAGGGCGTTGAGCGCTACCGGAGCACCAATCAGTGATTCAGTGGCTGGATCGGGTCCGGCGTGTCCCGGCATATATTTGATCAATGCCCCGACGCCCAGACCTGTCAGCGTTAACATAAACAGCGTCCAGGTTACCGACTGCGTATTAATATGCAGGGCCGAGGGAATATGTTGCCAGAGCAGCGATTGTAATGCGCCCGCCAGCAGCATAACGGCGACCAGAATCAGGCTTGAGAACGCGCCTATCACCATTGCCGGCAGGGCAAAGGCCAGCATCGTTTTCGCACGGGGATGCAACATGCAAAATTTCCTTTATATAAAGTAAAGCACTTGCCCGGGCATCAGCACTGGCTTAATGGGCCCATGATGGCCAAGAATCTCGTCGGCGGCGATATTATTCTTAACGACGTTATGCATAAATGCGCGTTGGCTCAAATCGGCGTTGCAGCCTATAGCAATTACCGTTATTTTGCCCTCACTATTGTGCGATCTTTTAGAGTCCTGCGGGTAGGATTGAACACTATCAATAATGGATAATAACGGCTTTACAGGTTTTGTTCAGCCCCGATATTCAGCAGGATCAAGAATTTACTTTTTCGGAGAAAAAAATGACTCAATACTCCCTGGTGGGTGATGTCGGTGGCACTAACTGTCGTCTGGCACTGTGTGCGCTCGACAGCGGTGAGATCTCTGCGGCGCAGACCTTTTCGGGTCTGGATTACGACAGCCTTGAAGAGGTGGCACGCGTTTACTTGCAGCAGCAACATCAGGATGTGAAGCATGCCTGTATCGCGATTGCCTGCCCTATCACCGGCGACTGGGTGGCAATGACCAATCATAGTTGGGCTTTCTCTATCGCGGAAATGAAAACGGGTCTGAAACTGGATCACCTCGACGTGATCAATGATTTTACTGCAGTATCAATGACCATCCCGATGCTGCAGGAGAAAGACTTATTACAGTTTGGCGGTAAAAAACCTATTGATGGTAAACCCGCGGTGATTTATGGCGCGGGTACCGGGCTTGGCGTCGCGCATCTTATCCATGCAGAGAAGCGCTGGCTGAGTCTGCCGGGCGAGGGCGGTCACGTTGACTTCGCACCGAACAGTGAAGAAGAGGACATGATCCTCGAGCAGTTGCGCACTGAAATGGGCCATGTCTCCGCCGAGCGTATTCTCTCCGGGCCAGGACTGGTGAATCTTTACCGCGCGATTGTCAAAGCCGATAACCGCGTGCCGGAGAATCTGGTGCCGAAAGATGTGACTGAACGCGGCCTGGGCGAAGACGATATTGATTGCCGCCGCGCACTCTCGCTGTTTTGCGTGATCATGGGACGCTTTGGTGGCAACCTGGCGTTGACCATGGGCACCTTTGGCGGCGTGTACATCGCCGGTGGAATCGTGCCGCGCTTCCTGGAGTTCTTTAAAGCCTCCGGTTTCCGCGCCGCCTTTGAAGACAAAGGGCGTTTCAAAGATTACCTGGCGGATATTCCTGTCTATCTGATCACCCACGACCAGCCGGGTTTACTCGGCGCTGGAGCCTATCTGCGCCAATCAATGGGGCATACCTTGCGTCCTTGAAGCCACAGCGGCGTTAGTTGCATTCGTGCACCCGACTCACTGACTCGGGATTCGCTCGTTTGCTGCTTTGCTGCGACTTCAATGACTTTGAGGATGCCATGCGGTTCTTCTTTCTGGAAGAACCGCTTTTTTATTGCACTAAAACCGCATTAAACTTCTGAATTCCTTCACCTTGCTTCTGCTTACCGGCACTTCGAAATCCAAATCACTTAAGCGCAAAATGTAGGTGTTGTTAAACCACGGCACGATCTCGCGGATCTTCGACAGATTCACACAGTAAGAGCGGTGACAGCGGAAAAAATATTCTTCCGGCAGGCGGGTGCACAACTCGCGGATGTTCATCGGCATGGTGAACTCCTCCTTGCGGGTAAACACCTGTGTGACCTTTTCCTGTGCGGCGGCGTAATAGATATCGTTGATATCAGTGACAATTATCCGCTCATCTTTGATCAGATTAATACTGTGGCTCACCCGGCTGGCGCTGGGTGTCGTCTGAGTCTGCTCCTGTTTGTCGCGCTTGAAGTGCGACTCGAGCTTTTGCAACATGGTGACAATCCGTGACTCATGATACGGCTTAAGAATGTAGTCGAAGGCTTCAATCTCAAACGCTTGCGCAGCATGCTCTTTATAGGCGGTGATGAACACGATGTAGGGTTTGTGGGCGAATTTACTGATGTTTTGCGCCAGCAATACGCCGTCGAGTGAAGGAATGCTGATGTCGAGAAAAATAGCGTCCACTTCATGAGTTTGCAGATACCTGAGCACATCCAGCCCGTCATCAAAGGTGGCTTCAATCTGGATGGTGCTGTGGGCCTTAATCAGATAACTCAGCTCCTCCTGAGCGAGGACTTCATCCTCAACAATGATGGCTTTCATGCGGTTTTTTCCCGGGTGATCAAAAATGAAATTTCGGTGCCGGGTTCCAGACGACGGATCTGCAAACCCTGACCGTAAAGTAACGAAACACGATGATGTACATTCAGCAGGCCAATTTTATTGCCCGGCATTTCGTTGGCGGCGACGCGCTCTATAGTCTCCTGATTAATACCGTGGCCAGTATCTTTAACCGATACTTTAATATTATCGCCGCTGTGTTTCACGGCAATCACCACCACTCCCTTGCCGCTACAAGGTTGAATACCATGAACAATGGCATTTTCCACTAACGGCTGAATCAGCAAACTCGGTATGGGTACTGAAATATCTTCATCAATATCATAAATCACCGTCAGTTTACTGCCAAAACGGGCCTGTTCGATGGCGATGTAATCCTGTACCTGATGCAGCTCTTTACGCAGGTCGATAAGCTCGTCATTCAGCTCCAGGTTATAACGCAGATAGCGCGACAGGTTGATGATCAGCTGGCGTGCGGTATCCGGGCGAACGCGGATCGACGATGAGATGGCGTTTAGCGCGTTAAACAGAAAATGGGGATTGATTTTACTTTGCAGGGCGCGCATTTCGGCTTTATTGGCCATTTCGCGCAGCTGTTCGGCTCGGGATACTTCCATCTGCGTCGAGATAATCTGCGACAGCCCGATGGCCATCACTTTCAGCGAATAGGTGATACGGTGCGCGTGGCAGTAATAGATTTTCAGCGATCCGGTTACCACCCCTTTTTCCCACAACGGAATAATGATCAGTGAATGAATTTGCGGCGTACGGTGCATCTCATCATTGTTCTTGATGGTGATTTTGCCCTTCTCGATCGTCAATTTTGTGATATCGCTGAGACTCTCATGACCAATATTATACTTCTCGGCGCCGACACCCACGTAGGCCAGAATATTTTTGGTGTCTGTTATCGCCACGGCATCGGCATCAATATCCTCACGAATAATGCTGCAAATAGTCGCCAGGGATTGAGCATTGATATTGGGGCCCTCTATATGACGGAAATAGGGCAGCGTTTTATTGGCAATATCCAGCGCCAGTTTTGCCTGACGGGCGGCGATCACTTCTTTTTCATCTTCTACGCTTTGCACCAACAGCACGATAAGCCCGATCGAACTGGCCCCCAGAATCAGCGGCGCGGCGATATTCATCACAATATCCAGCCCGAGTGAAAAAGGTTTCGCCATCAGCAGGATCAGTACCATCGTCAGCGCTTCGCACAGCATCCCGGCGGCAATACCGACTTTCCAGTGATTGGCTTTTTTGACCTTCAGGTTGATATAGCCCGACATAAAACCGGCGGTAATACTGGTGATGAGGCAGGGCAGGGAATTTGGACCGTTGATATCTATCAGGTAACGGTGAGTGCCCGAAATCACACCGGTAATAATGCCCACCCACGGCCCGAACAGAATGCCGCCCGACATTATCGCGATGGTGCGCACGTTAATCAGCGAGCCTTCAACATTGATCCCCGAGAGTGTGCCAAAAATGGCAAACAGGGAAAAAATCGTGGTGACGGCAGCCAGCTCCAGCGGCGTATGGTTGTGGCTCTCTTTTTGTAGCAGCTTGCGGAACAGGCGGGTGCGGGTCAGGAAGAACAGACAGATCAACATCAGGGCTGCACGGTCAAAGACCGCCAGCAACATCTCAAATACTTGCGGCACGGCAGGCTCTCTGGGTTGTAGCATAGGTAATGCGAACTATTATATGTTGAAAATGCCTGAACGCGGGCAGAATGCCGGATTATTTCCTTTACGATTTTGCGCAGGATGAGTGATGAAAACGCTGAGCCCTTTGCAGTTAACGACTGAACGTTTGGTGATGCAACCGATTGAAGAAGAGGACTGGTGGCTGTTTCAAAAGCTATATCAGGACCCCAGCGTGATGCGCTTTATCGGCGATCTGGATACCCCGGCGCAAATACGCAGCCGCTTTGAACAGCGGTTAGGTTACTGGGACCGCTACGCTGATTTCTGGTTGTGCCTGACCATCCGCGAGCGCAGTACCGGCGCGGCCGTAGGGCTGACCGGTTTTTTTCCCGACTGGCGACCCTACCAGCAGGGGGAAGTGGGTTTTATCATCTCGCCAGAGCATCAGGGCAAAGGCTATGCGGTGGAATCCCTGCGTGCGGTGCTCGATTTTGCGTTCGACCAGTGCAGTTTCCACCGTTTACAGGCCAATGTGCTGGAGGGCAACGACGGTTCACGCCGGGTGCTGGAGAAATGCGGTTTTCGTCTGGAAGGCAATTTGCGTGAAAGTTACCGTATCGGTGAAACCTGGCATAACGACTGGCTGCTGGGTATTCTGGCGGGCGATCCGCGTAGTTAAAAATTTGTTGCTCAAAGACTCGACAGTTTTTTGCGCCTGAGATATGTTCATTGAGGACCGCAAATGCGGTCAGCGTCGCTCGGACGGTCCGGGCGCTCACGTATCCTCGAGGAATTTATGGCTGACTCCCGTTCACCACGTCGTTTTTCACGTATCGATCGTCTTCCCCCTTATGTTTTTAATATCACCGCTGAATTGAAAATGGCTGCGCGACGTCGCGGCGAAGATATTATCGATTTCAGTATGGGGAATCCGGACGGACCGACGCCGCCGCACATTGTTGAAAAACTGGTGCAGGTCGCCCAGCGCGAAGACACCCACGGCTATTCTACCTCGCGCGGCATTCCACGCCTGCGCCGGGCGATTTCCCGCTGGTATGCCGACCGCTATCAGGTTGACATCGATCCTGAAAGTGAAGCCATTGTTACCATCGGCTCAAAAGAGGGGCTCGCGCACCTGATGCTGGCCACGCTCGATCACGGTGACACCGTTCTGGTGCCCAACCCAAGTTATCCGATTCATATTTATGGTGCCGTGATTGCCGGTGCGCAGGTGCGTTCTGTGCCGCTGACCGAAGGTGTGGACTTCTTCGCCGAATTGGAACGCGCGATCCGCGAAACCATTCCGCGCCCGAAGATGATGATCCTTGGCTTTCCGTCTAACCCAACCGCCCAATGCGTAGAGCTCGATTTCTTTGAGCGCGTGGTGGCGTTGGCCAAACAGTATGACGTGCTGGTGATTCATGACCTGGCCTATGCCGACATCGTTTACGATGGCTGGAAAGCGCCATCCATTATGCAGGTGCCTGGTGCTAAAGACATTGCGGTGGAGTTCTTCACGCTGTCGAAAAGTTACAACATGGCAGGCTGGCGTATCGGCTTTATGGTTGGTAACCCTGAACTGGTGAGCGCGCTGGCGCGCATCAAAAGCTATCACGACTACGGCACCTTTACACCGTTGCAGGTGGCGGCCATTGCGGCGCTGGAAGGCGATCAACAGTGTGTCAAAGACATTGCCGAACAGTACCGTCAGCGCCGTAACGTGCTGGTACGCGGGCTGCACGAAGCGGGGTGGATGGTTGATAACCCGAAAGCGTCAATGTATGTCTGGGCGAAGATTCCTCCGGCCTATGCGCATCTCGGGTCACTCGAGTTTGCTAAGCGTCTGCTGGCCGACGCCAAAGTCTGCGTCTCACCGGGGGTAGGTTTCGGTGACTATGGCGATACCCATGTGCGTTTCGCCCTGATCGAAAATCAGGATCGTATTCGTCAGGCCGTGCGCGGCATCAAAGCCATGTTCCGCGCCGACGGAGTACTTCCCCCGAAAGCCTGATGAAGTGCTTTCCTGGACACAATAAAAAACCCGGCTTGCGCCGGGTTTTTCTATCTTATGACCTGAGTCTGTCGGGTCATTATCAGACGCAAGCTATCTGCGACCGACCAGTTTAGCCAGCAGGAAGCCGACACCGGCAGCAATCAACAGGGCCGGAACCGGGTTGTCAGAGGTCTGACGCTTCACGGTGTCTACGGCATCGTTCACCGCGTAGGAAGCCTGAGAAAGATTTTTGCGTACTACGCCTTCAGCCTGCAGATCACGATCTTGCGTTGCACGGCCAAACTCTTCCTGACCTTTACCTACCACTTCTTCAACTTTATCTTTCGCTTTATCAAACATAAGCAGTTCCTTCTTGTCTGCGGGACCGACCAGAGACGGGTCCGGCTCATTCAATGAATAAAAACGTCATGAACAAATCAGTTCTCATGAACAAAACAGTGCATGTCTTCCACACCAGACTAACTGTAGACCATCAGGACAGCGAAACCGGCCGTGGTTAACATTGAGTAACAAACACGGCCTAAAAAAATTGTGCGGCAGGGTCGCGTCAGGCTTATTTCACTGGCAGTGCCATCACTTGTTTCGTGGTCATGATTTCGGCGAAAACGTCAGCCACACCGGCCAGCGCAGAACGTTGCAGCGTAGCGTGATCGACTTTCTTGTTGTCCCAGGTATCGAGGTCACGGGTAGCCGTGGCATCTTCAGGGATGATCACCTCAAAGCCCATCGGAACGGCGTCACGCGCGGTTGAAGAGACACACATGTGGGTCATCAGGCCGGTCACGATGATCTTTTGGATACCCAGATCTTTCAGCTGTTTTTCCAGATCCGTACCCACGAATGAACTTGGCGTGGCTTTGGTAATAACTTTATCACCCGCAGCCGGTTGCAGATCTTTATGGAATTCTGAGAAGGTGCTGCCTTTGGCGAACAGTGGGCCGTCAGCCGGGCCTTCATGACGTACGAAGAACACGGGCATTTTGTTGTCATGGGCAAATTTCACCAGCTCCTGCGTCTTTTTCAATGCCTTCATCCCGTCGGGAATAGGCATCTTGCCGGTGAAATATTCGTTCTGGAAATCAACGACGATCAGCGCCGTAGCGCCAGCGGGCAAAGAGGTACTTGCCGGTGCGCCGCTCATGGTGCGGATAGTCGGTGCTGAGTGAGTTTGTGCGTTTGCAGTGTTCATTGTCATGGTTGTCGCCGCCATTGAGAGCGCCAGAGCGCTGTAAGCCAGTAGTTTTTTCATTGTAGTATCTCCATGAGATCGCGTTGATCCCGGTCCGTTGGGTTGAGCCACACAGACTGTTGCATGAGTTGCGCTGTCTGCGATGGCGGCCATTCTGGGGCTTCAGTCGGGGTTGCCACAGTCAGCGCGGTAACCAAAAGCGGTATTTTTGCGCCAAAATGCTATTTTTGATCTCTGATCCGGTCATTGCCTGCGAGCAACAAGGAGTGTTATGTCCGTTATTAACGTCGGTATTGTGGTGTTTCACGACATCATTCCGTTCCACCTGTCGGTGCCTTGTGCGGTGTTTGAAAAAGCGTTGAACGCACAGGACGAACCGGCTTATTGCATGAAGATTTGTGCGACTGAAGCAGGGCCGCTGCGCACCAACGCGGGTTTTTCTATTCTCGCCGAGCATGACCTGGCCGCCCTTGAGTCGTGCGATATGGTTATTATTCCGAGCTGGAGCACGCCGCAGCAGGCACCGCCGGCTGCGCTTATTTCGGCATTGCAGCGCGCTCATGCCCGCGGCGTGCGTATTGTCGGATTGTGTATGGGCGCGTTTGTGTTGGCGGCGGCGGGGCTGCTGGATAATCGTCGGGCGACCACTCACTGGCACTGGATGCCGGACTTTGTGCGCTTGTATCCATCCATTTCAGTCGACCGGAACGTGCTGTATGTGGACGATGGCGACATCGTCACCTCTGCCGGAACGGCCGCCAGTATCGACTGCTGCCTGCATCTGGTGCGTCAACACTGTGGCGCCGATGCCGCCAATGCCGTGGCTCGCCTGCTGGTGGTGCCGCCGCACCGGCAGGGCGGTCAGGCGCAATACATTGAACAACCCGTCTATAACACCGCCGGTGGTGACCGTTTTATGGATGCGTTGAGTTGGGCCTCCGAGAATCTGCAAAGCGATCTCAGCCTGGATGTGATTTGCGAGAAAGCCTGCATGAGCCGCCGCAGCTTTACCCGTCGTTTTCAGCAAACTACCGGCACCACCGTCACACAGTGGTTGTTGAATCAGCGGCTGGCCGTGGCGCAGCGTTTTCTGGAAAAAACCGATCAGCCCGTGGAGCTGGTGGCGCAAAAATCCGGCTTCAGTTCTGCCTTGTCGATGCGCAGACACTTCCAGCAGCAGTTCAAAACCTCCCCCTCGCTTTACCGGCGTGAATTTCGCGGTAGCCATAGCTGATGGCTAATCCCTTGTGTTGCTGAGAGTTTTCTTATTTGCCCTGTCAAATGGGCAAATTCAGCGCAAGTCACTAGGCTTAATGAGGTGATTTTAAATTTCATCCATGGGGTGATAAGAGGGCGAAAATGACACAAGACGCGCTGAAGAAAGACCGCATCGAGGTGGTCAGGCAGTTTTACGCCAAATTGGATCAGGCAGATGCAACCCTGCTGGATCTCTTTACTGAAGATACCGAAGTCTTCTTTCCAAAATTCGGCACTGCCAAGGGCAAATCATCTCTGGGAGAACTGGGAAAACGTTTTGCGCTGGAGATAGATATGATTCAGCACATTCAGGATAAATTTCGCTTTATCAGTGATGGCGATACGCTGGTGCTGGAAGGGCAAATGCGGGGTGTGATGCAAAACGGCGAGCGTTGGCCTGCACCGCAAACGGGCAGCCATCATTTCTGTTCGGTGTTTGAGTTTGAGGATCTGCGTATTAAAAGGTTGAGCATCTACCTTGACCCAGATTTCAATCTTGAGGATAAAAAGCGCGTTAAGAACTATCAGCAACCGCCGAAGCCTGAGGATATATGAGGCTTTGTGTCGGTGCTGAATGAATAAAAAAAGAGGGAGAAGGGCCTCAACCGGCCGATCTCCCTCGCCAACTGTCTTAAGACGCGACAGGGACAATCAGGTTCTTATACTTTTCCAGTACCGGTGCTGAGGCATCCTGCGGATTTTGCAGCTGCCACAGGTTGCGGCTGATGCCATCATTCACCAGATAAATCACGCCGGTTTCAATTGCGGACATCAGGCAGAGCATCACCGGCTCATTCGTGGTGTAGCCCAACTCTCCTTCCAGTAATCGCTGATAATCCACAAAGCGGAATACCCCGGCCTGTACTTCATAGGACAATATGGTTTTGCTGGTATTAACAGACGACAGAACTTCCCCGGTATTGACGTCGACAGCACGCAGGTTCACGGCTATCTGGTCTAACTGATACTGCGTGCTGGCACCGATACCGAAATAGCGCGCACCAACCCCGCCAGATTTCACATTGCTTTCATAACCAATAATCGAACCCTCAATCAGAATATTGGCTGCTACCAGTGAAGAGAGGGGGCGCGCATTATTCACAGCCACGCTGCCATTCTCCTGCGCCGCACGGATAATTTTGCGTTCATTGAGCAGGTTCTGTAACCCTTGACGCTCCAGCGGAATAAACCACTTGGAGTCCTTAAGTGCTGAGACCAGCATCGCCGTGGCGCTCTGTGGCACCGCCGTGGAGAAGTTACTGGCCGGATAAGGCTTGAACTGGCCGGTCTCATCCTGAATGTTGTAAACCGAGACAAAAATTTTGCCACGTGCCGGCGGCAGGTTGGTCAGATCCTGATAACTCTGAGCACGGGGTAACAGCGTAGGTTTCGCTGCCTGGTTCGGTGGTGCAGTCAAACACCCGGTCAGGGCGAGAGTAGCAAGAAGTAAAAAAATGCTGCGCATGAGTAGCCTTCCCGATCTTTGTTGTGAGTCGATTTTTAGGGTGCTGTGCCGGTCAGGTTCAATTGGCGCCAGAAATACCCTGAACCTGTATGGTGGAAACCTTACCGGTTTTACGGTCGGTCACATTCATGACCAACTGGCCGTCGGTATTTTGTACGTCAACGATAAAATCCTGCGTGACCATCCGCCCCGGCTTACCCTGGCTGATGTTACCCATCAAATTGCCGAGCAGCTGTGACTGCAAGGCCGAGGTGAAATTATCGAGTGCCGAGGGTGTTGAAGAGTCAAAGTTGTAGCCATTAGGATCTTTATACGAATTCTGTGCATTGGCCTCGTTAAGCAAAAACGAGCCATTGTTGGGGTTACCGCCAAAGTTCGGGTTGACGAACTGGAAGACCATATTTCCTCCCCAAGAGAGCGGGGAGACCAATAACAACGACAAAAGGGATACGTAAGTTTTCATGGTGTGCTCCTAAAATTCATCGCCGGTAAGATCGCCGGTGCTTAGCAGGGCTTTATCAATCTGGCGGCGAGACAGTGCGTCGAGCACGCTGGTGACCGCTGTATCGATCTCTTTGTTAAAGTTGCGACGGTTGGGAAAGAGCAGGGTCTGATAAAGGGTGTCCTGCCCAACTTTAATGCTTATCCAGCTCCCCCAGCGCGCACTGGGCCTTTCACTGATGGTGATGGTTTCCGGGTAATTCTTTTCCCAGCGGTCGGTAAATCCGCGATAGAAGTCATGACCGACCGACGTTACCGTGTGGTCAGTGATCAGCCCCGGATCTTTAAGTTCTGCGGCACCTGCACGGCAATTAAGCGCAAGCGTCAGACAGAAAAGCAGACACATGGCAGCTTTTTTCATGTCAGCACTTCAGATTATCGTTGGCCCAGGAGACGGCCTGAGTCCGGTTCTTGACGGAGATCTTCCTGAAAAGGTTATAAAGATGTGTTTTGACGGTGTTCTCACTGATAAACAACAACCGCGCGATCTCCGTATTTGACGCACCCACCCGCAACTTGTTGAGGATCTCCTTTTCACGTTGGGTGAGGCCTGACTCTTCGTAATTGAGGTAACGATATTGCCCTGACTGATTAATCAGATAACTGGCAAATCCCTGGGTGAAATAACACTCTCCGTGGAGAACGCTATTGATCCCTTCGACTAATTTACTTTCATCGGTAGAGGTATAAAAAACCGCGCTGATCCGCGGCCAGGTCTCGATCTCGCGAAAATGGTAGTCAACGGGAGTATTGAAAAGTAATAACTTGGTATTTTCATTGAAGCGGCCAAGCACGGATTGCCAGAGCAAAATCTGTCGTCGGTCTGCTTCCAGCATATCAAACAAAATAAGTGCCTGAGCTGACGCAGTATCATCCAGAGAGTTATTTTCCAGAGACTTATTGATATTGTGCAGCTTGGTGCTAACACACAGTTGTTGTTTAAGTTGTTGTAATAATGCGCTGGCCTGTAATGACGGTCTGGTTACTAATAATAAAAGATTATTATTTATATTTGCTTCATTATTCATAATGAAACTCCACCCTGATTTTATTCCGCAACCTGCCAGTACCTTATAATTGAAGGCACAAAATAGATTGCATCACTGCTGCTGAATGTGACTTGCGCAATAGCCTGACTGTTTAACCAGAAATAAGCTTTAGATAGTTAAAAAGTGAAATGGCCACGGCACAGGTAAAGTACATTTTTTTGAAGATTCGTTGCTTGGTACAGATTCAATCTAGCCATTGGCAATTCTAAAGCAAGGCCTATTTGTGTTTCTAAATGTAAATGAAAATGAGTAATTTTTTCTTAACGATCTTTATCCCTACATAACCAGATCGATAAAAATTGTTTAACTGATGCCTTAACACATTCTTTACAAACCCCCTTGTAAATACAGTGATTTTCGCGCCGGGCAAACAGACTAATCCGCTGGTATCAGTAATTAAGTGCATCTTTCTTCTCCTTTATCCCAAACGCAAAGCCATATTTCTGCCCGTTTTGCTTAGGAAAGGAAGGCCTCACGTATTTCAGAGGCAAGTATTTCCCCGTGGAAATGGGTGATGCAGCGCACAATCTCACCCGAAAGGGGCATCGACCCGCAACGAATCGTCTTGCAGACCCTTAATTCCCCCTCAGGAGTTAATAAGATTTTATCGATTTGTGTGATGAATTAAGAAGCGCAGTAACTCTATTTTAGGATAAATGCCATATCGCATTGGGCTATTGATGTCACTCAGGCAAGAGGGAGTATCAAAACAGAGAAACTCATACTTTGTGATGAGGATGCAAATAAAATACGACTTCCAGGTGAGTTTTTTATTCTCACGAATATCCATACTCAACTCGTCAAACAGAAATCGTTTTAGCAACCGAAAATATTTATCGCTTTAACCACCGCATCAATGTTGAGTGAAAATAAATCAGGGCTGCATTATGAAAACAAAGATTTTTACTGCTGCATTGTTGTCCTTGCCTTTTATTATCATGGCGCAACCTAATGATTTGGCGCACAGTGAAATAGGTATGGGCATCAGCGATACCTATAACAGTTCTTTCGAACAATTAGCGGCAGGTGGAATGTCAGCCTCCGGAAATTCCAGCGTTATTGTCCAGCGTGGAAACAGCAATATAGCTATTACACGTCAGGTCGGTAATGGTAACAGAAGTAATGTCACGCAATTTAACAATGACAATACGGCCTATGTTAATCAGCGTGGAAATGGCAATAGCTCAGATGTAACGCAAAGTGGCAGTGATAATACAGCCGTCATTGAGCAGCTGGGTAATAGCAGCTCAGCGTCTATTGATCAGAAAGATTTTGGCAATACTGCGGTAATTCTCCAGCGAGGCAGCCGGAGCGTGACGCAAATTAGCCAAAGTGGCACGGACCGGTCCGCCGGCGTCGTGCAAAATTCGTCAGGAATGGCGATTAGAGTGACACAGCGTTAAATATTCCGTTTCAACTGCAGGTCATCCGTAATTTAACCAATGGGGTAGCATCATGAATCTTTGGAAAATTGTAGCAGTATCCGCTTTAGTCGTCAGTGGCAGTGCGTTTGCAGGTCACACCGGCGGTGGTTCAGGCCCATCAACTCCGCCGTCAACAACGCCAGTATTCCAGACCACGGACTGGAACGCGGAAATTCAGATTTACCAGGCAGGCACCTCTAACCTGGCAAATGCTAACCAAACAGGTGTTTCAAAGTCGCTGACCGCTATTGATCAGCACGGCTTTAAAAACACCGCTGGAACTAATCAGACCGGTGACAAAAGTCTGGTAAAAGTGAGTCAGTTTGGTGATTACAATACATCCAATGTGTCACAAAGCGCGGATAAGAGCATCGTGTTGGTCAGCCAGAACGGTACGGCTAACTACGCTCAGGCCGTTCAAAGTTCTGATGGCAGCCTGGCAAATATCCAGCAGTACGGCAGCAACAACCAGGCTTATGCTTCGCAGCATTAATCTGGTGGTTTCTCTGTAATCAGCATTCAACAAAACAGGGCCCGAGCCCTGTTTTGTCTTTTCATCCGGGGAGCCAGGCTAATGCATGTTTTATTGATTGCTGCCGTCATGTCGAATCAGTTGTGGTTTGACACGCACGCGGATGCCGATACTTATGTAATTACGCCGATGGCGACGCTGGCTGCGCGTTGCGCATGCCAAATCACCCTCGCGGTTTCCCACCATACCGAAGCGGGGCAAAGTACCAGCCGTCAGCAGGGCAAGATTGTGCTTGCCGCCAACCAGCAACAACCGTTGGGGCAGATGCGATTTTCAATGCAAAAGGGGGACTGGACACAAATTACTGTGATGCTCACCGACGGCAAAGGCTTACTCATGGAGAAGCAAATAGTATTGCCGGATAATCGGTAAGCTTAGGCGGAAATATAGGAATTTTCTCGCCTGCGGAAAGAGAGAAAATAACCTGTTCGCATAATAAATGATAATAGAGAATGATATTGATGAGAGTGATTAATCATAGATTAATTATGTAAATAAGATGGGCTGATTTAGCGTATTCTTCGATTGAATAACGCAGAAATCCATCGCTTTCCGCCCCCATTACGCCGCTATTCTTATTGCTAGTTTTCTGATATATAAGAAAATTCCCACCCATGCCTGAGATATTTCTCCCTGGCGTGAATATTTCGCTGCGTAAATAAAATAATATTTATTGTAAATAGATTTTACGTTGGCATAATGCGCCGCAACAAGGATGCTTTTTTTTTCTACAAGATGCTAATAAGGATATTCCGTGCTTCGCCCTGCGATTAATATTGCCTGCCGCGCATTGGCTTTTACTTTCAGCTTTATTATGTCTGCGAGCTTTGCTGCCCCAGTTTCAGACTTATCTCCGCTCAATGTGCAGCCGCTTACGTCGTCGCAACCTGTTGAGTCGTTGGCCAACGTCCCGCCGTCTGCACTCTCACGCAACGCCGCCGCTATCGATGCTCAGGAGCAAATCCGCCAGCAGGAGCGGGAGCGCGCCTTACAGCAACAGAACACTCCACAAACCGACATCCGGCTTGCCCGGCCTGAGACCCCATTACCGGATTTCCCTGCGAATGAGTCCCCGTGTTTCACGATCACTACCTTCAGACTGACCGGCGATTCAGCTAACCGTTTCCAGTGGGCGCTTGACGCGGTGAAGAACGCGAAAGGCCGCTGCCTGGGATCACAAGGGATCCTGCTGGTGATCAATAAAGTCCAGAATGCCATTTTAGAGCAAGGGTATGTCACCACGCGGGTTATGGCTCAGGAGCAGGACCTCACTCAGGGGACTTTTACCCTGACGTTGCAGCCCGGCCGCATTGAGCAGATCCGTTTTGACGGGCCAGTCTCATACCGGGCCAGACTCTGGAACGCGGTCCCGGCCCGTTCCGGGGATATCCTTAACCTGCGCGATATTGAACAGGCGCTGGAGAACTTCAAACGTGTTTCCAATGTTGATGCCGACATCAAGATTGTGCCCGGTCAGAACGACGCCACCAGCGATCTGTTGATCGCCTGGAAAGAGGGGCGGCCGGTGCACCTCAGCCTCGGGCTGGATGACAGTGGTTCTGAAAGTACCGGTAAATATCAGGGGTCAACGACGCTGGCGATTGACGCCCCTTTTGCCCAGAACGATCTCTTCTACGCCAATATTGGCAGAAGCCTGTTTCGTGATGGCCCTTATGACAGCCGTTCCAACACCTTCAACTACACCATTCCGGTGGGTTACTGGGGCTTCTCAGCCAATTACAACGACTACAATTATCACCAGAATATTGCCAATGCCAATGAGACGCTCACTTACAGCGGCAAAAGCGAAAATGCCCAGTTCGCAGTTTCACGTTTACTGTTTCGCAATCAGTCACATAAAACCACACTCAATATGCGCGTCTATCGCCGTCACTCCACTAATGCCGTGGACGACATCCCGATCGATCAACAGCAACGCCGTACAGCGGGTTGGGAACTCGGGCTGAATCAGCACAGCTTTTTCGGTGACGCGGGCGTGGATGCCAATATCAACTGGCGGCGCGGTACCGGAGCTTTCGGCGCATTGCCTGCACCTGAAGAAGCCTATAACGGCGGCACCTCGCGCCCGAGTATGCTGATGGGCGATATCAGCCTGAACCTGCCTTTCCGCTGGGCAGAACAGTCATGGCGCTATAACAACAGTTTGCGCGGGCAATGGAGCAATACGCCACTGACTCCGCAAGATCGCCTGGCCATCGGTGGCCGCTATACCGTGCGCGGCTTTGATGGCGAACAGAATTTATCCGGTGAAAAAGGGCTGATTTGGCGCAATGAGCTGGGCTGGAAGGTATTGGAGAGTGAGCATGAACTCTATTGGGCTGTGGATTATGGCCGTGTTGATGGTCCGGGAACACAATATCTGGCCGGGCAACAACTGGCGGGCAGCGCGTTGGGTGTGCGGGGGGCGTTTTGGCAGCGCTTCAGCTATGACCTTTTTGCCGGTGTTCCTCTCTACAAGCCAGAGAGTTTTCACACCTCGGGTGTGACCACGGGTTTTAGCATCAACCTGCAAATCTAGGCCTAAGCTGCCCGGGGAATGGGCAAACGCGTTGGACTGAATAGATCCGTTTTTTAACAGGGACGTTACTCATGAACAAACAATGTTATCGCATCATCTTCAGCCGTACTCATGGTGAGCTGAGAGTGGTATCAGAACTGGCCAGCAGTTGCAGTACTCAGCCCGGGCAAAGCCGGGGTGCAGGCTGTGCGCGTCTGTGGGTAACCCTGCGCCCTGTGATGTGGCTGGTGGGGCTGGCTCTGTGCAGCGGGCCCGCGCTTGCCAGTGGGATCGTTGCCGACAGCCAGGTTGCGCCCGCGCAGCGTCCCGAAGTGATTAGCACCCAGAACGGGTTGCCACAGGTCAACATCAATGCGCCCAATCAGGCAGGCGTCTCGCACAACCAATATCAGCAATTTGACGTCGGCCAACAGGGGGCGATCCTCAATAACTCCGCGGTCATGACTTCCACCCAACTGGGCGGATACATCCAGGGTAACGCCAAACTCAATCCGAATTCGGCTCCGGCTAGCGTCATCATTAACGAAGTTAACAGTAATAACCCCAGCCAGTTACGCGGTTTTCTGGAAGTCGCAGGCGGAAAAGCACAGGTGGTGGTCGCCAACCCGTCCGGCATTGTGTGTGACGGCTGCGGGACCATTAATGCCGGGCGCATGACGCTGACCACCGGCAAGCCACAGCTGAACGCCGATGGCAGCCTGGCGGGTTATAAAGTCGAGCGCGGGCTTATCCGCATTGAAGGCGGGGGCCTTAATGGCGATCCGCGCCATGACACGGAATATGCTGATGTTCTGGCGCGGGCCGTTCAGATAAACGCCGGAGTGTGGGCGCGCGAAGAAGTCGCCGTTGTCGCCGGGCGCAACCAGGTGAGTGCCGACGGAAAGACCGTCACACCTCTGGCGGGTTCCGATGGTGCGGTGCCTGAGATGGCTATCGACATGGGCCAGATGGGCGGCATGTACAGCGGCTATATCCGTATGGTCGGCACCGAAGCTGGCGTAGGGGTGCGCAATCAAGGCGGCCATTTGCAGGCCGACAAGACGTTAACGGTCAGCAGCGAAGGCAAGCTCATCTGGCAGGCAGAACCTAACACGCAAGCCGGCGGCAATATCACCTTAACGGCCCGCGACAGCGTCGAACATCAGGGCAAACTCTACAGCGGTGGTCAACTGAATGTGCAGAGTCGGCAGGGAGAGATCACGCAGTCTGGCACGATGGCCGCGGCAGGGAATGTGACGTTGCGCGCTGAGCAGGGCATCCAGAGCAGCGGGCATCTTCTGGCGGGCAGCGATGCCAGCAGCACGCTGGTGCGCCCGGCGGATTTAACGCTGGAAAGTCAGGGCGATATCCGTGTCAGCGGCAGCCTGATGAGTCAGCAAAAGGTTAATGTCACCGGCCGCCGGGTAGATATCAGCCAAAGCCGCCTGGCTGCCGGGCAGACGGTATTGACCTCGACGGGAGGCGATGTTGTCCTGAATCACACACAGGTGGACAGCGATCAGTTCACCGTAAACAGTCAGTACAATGTCTCTTCGCAGCAGGCAGAAATTCGCGCCGGACGCTGGGAGATCACCGCCGACAGCCTGTTCAATCAGGGCGGCGTCTGGTCGCAAGTGGGGGCGAGTGAAAGCCGCTTCGCGCTGACCGGCGCGCTGGATAACACCGACGGCAGCATCGAAGCCCGCCAGCTCAACCTGAACACCGCCACTCTCAACAACTTGCGCGGACGAATGATCGCGCTGGATAGCGCAGCGCAGCACTGGCGTGTCGGTGGCCTGCTTTCGAATCAGTCCGGCGTATTGGGCAGTAACGGCACGCTGCAACTGGAAGCCGGTGCGTTGAATAACCAGCAGGGGACGCTGCAAAGCCAGTCAGATCTGACGCTGGCAACGCAGCAGGAGGTCAATAACCGTCAGGGCAAATTACTGTCCGGTGGCAATCTGACCCTGAACAGTCAGGGAGTGCTCAGCAATCAGGCCGGGGATATACGGGGGCAAAACCTGCAGATCGCGGCACAGGGTATGAACAACGCACAGGGGCAGATGATCAGTCAGGGGCGACTGCAACTGACGGCCGGTCAGTCTCTCGATAACCAGCAGGGGCTGATGGAAGCTGGTGATGCGTTGGATATCGCCACCGCTGGAAATTGGGATAACCGCAATGGATCCGCCGTGGGGGCGAAGCAGGTTAACGTCGCGGCCGGCAGTCTGGACAACGCCGCAGGTAAGCTGCAGTCGGGCGGCAATTTAACCCTCACTACGACCAGCAACGTCAATAATCAGGCGGGCACCCTGACAGCGCAACAAGCGCTGTACTGGCAGGGCGGCGCGCTCAGCCTGCTCAATAACGATGCAGGTATGCTGTTAAGCGGTGGCGCGATGTCACTTCTGGGCGGCCAGTTGAATAACCGCCAGAACGGATTGGTACAAAGTCAGCGGGCGCTGACTTTGAATCTTGCCGGTGAATGGGACAACCAGAACGGAAAGTTAGCCAGCGGTGGCAGCAGTACGGTGCGCGCGCTTAGCCTCATCAACGCGCAGGGTGAAATTCAGGCACTGGATTCACTGGATATGCAGTTCACCCGCGCGCTGGATAACCGTAGCGGCAACATCATCAGCCAACTGACGCAGCGTTTACAAGCCGAGAACATCTTCAATAATCAGGGTTGGATCGGCAGTCTCGGCACGCTCACAGCAGTAAGTCAGGGATTTGACAACCGGGAGGGGCAAGTTGTCAGTCAGAAAGATGCCTCCCTGACGGCCACCCATCTTGATAACCAAAACGGCACACTGCAATCAGCGGCCAGCCTGATGCTGCGCACGGCGCAGGATATCTCTAATCAGGGCGGTAAAATCAGCGCTCAGTCACGCCTCTGGCTGCAGGGGCTTACCGATGCTATGGCGACCGGCACGCTACATAATGCGGGCGGGCAACTGCTGGCCGGGGAGCAGTTATGGGTCCACGCACGGGGCATCGACAACCAGCAAAACGGGCTGCTCTATAGCCAGAAACAGCTGCAACTGACGCTCAATGACCAGCTGGATAACCGGCAGGGTAAACTGCAAAGCGGCGAAGGGATGCAGATAAGCGCCGCTGAACTGCTGAACACTCAGGGTGTTATCGACAGCCAACAGCAGCTCGACGTGCAACTGACCGGCGCGCTGGATAATACGTCAGGGACGGTACGCGCCAATCAGGCCCAGAACATTGTGGCCGACCGTGTACTGAACGGGCAGGGTGTGATCAGCAGTTTGGGTAACCTCAGTCTGACCACCAACCAGTTGGATAACGTTGCCGGCATGGTGATCAGTCAGGGAGCAGGCGACTACCACTTCAGCGCTCTCAACAACCAGCAGGGTAAAATTCACAGCGGGGGGGCACTGGCGCTGAGCGGTTCCAGCGTGGACAACCGGGCGGGTCAATTGGTTTCAAGCCAGGCGCTGATGCTCACCGGTGACAGCCTTGATAACAGTAATAAGGGGGTCGTGAGCAGTCAGGGGGCATTAACCCTGTATACCGGGCAACTGAATAACCGGGACGGCGGCCTGCTCATCGGCACCACGCAGACTGACGTAAGTGCGCGGACGCTGGATAACACCGCGGGTCGTGTGCAGAGTGCCGGTACCCTGACGCTGTCGCAGCTGGAAACGCTGGATAACCGTCAGGGCGCGATATTATCCAATAACGACCTGAGTATCAGCGCTGGAGACGCCCCGGCGCTGGCGCTGTTTAATCAGGGCGGCAATATTCAGAGCGGTGGGGCCTTATCGGTCACTGCCCGCACATTCGACAACCTCGGCGGAACCTTACTCAGCCAGCAGGCATTGCAGCTGACGCTCGATCAGGATTACACCCACCGTAGCGGGGACACGCTCAGCAGTAACACTGCGGTTACTTTGCGGGTGGCCGGTATTCTGACTAACCTGGCGGACTGGCTGTTGCCGGGCGATCTCACCCTCTACAGCACTCAGTTGAATAACCTGGCCAGTCTGGTCGGCAACACGCTGCATCTGACAACGGGAACGTTGCTTAACCAGGGACGCATTGAAGCCGATAACCTGACCATCGACAGCGACAATCTGGACAACCAGACCACGCTGATGGGCGATAACCTGACGGTTAACAGCCGGATCATTGACAACCACGGTCGCGACGCGCTGATCGCCGCCACGCAGAACATCAGCCTGCTGACCGGCGAACGCCTGACCAACCGTGATGGCGCGCTGATTTACAGCGGCGGAACGTTACAACTCTCCAGTGGAGACCTGATCGAGAACCGGGCCAGCAATATTGAAGCTGAAGGGGATCTGACCCTGACGGCCAGGCGTTTTGATAACCTGCGTGAAGGGCTGGACATTACCCGAGAAGCGGAGAAAAGCGACTACAAATGGCACCGCTATAACTACTACTGGCGCTCTTACGGCTCGAAGGTGAACACCGATGTCAGCACCATGGCGCCAACGACTCAACAGTTGACCTTCCGTGACGATGCTGCAGCCGCTAGCAATCCTTATGGCACACTACTCAATATTGACGCACAAGCTAAGCGGGCGGAAGTGCAGGTTACAGATACCAAAGGACAACTGACTACCTTGTGGGTCAACTATCTGGCGCTTATCCCCAATGCTGATGGCAGCTATGCCATGACATTTTACGAAACGCGTGGCTGGAATCAGAATGTCATGCCGACTCCTTATCAAAATGCCTTCCACTGGGAATACGACTGGACACAGGTAATTGCATGGGATCCAGAGCAGCACCTTGATATCGCCACAGCTCCCTTAGTGACTGACTACAACAACCTGCGTGAACGCACGGTGACCGGCACGGTAACAACGGACAAACTGGTCTCGGCTGGTATCGGCGCGTTCGTGCTGTCGGGCGGCAATATGGTTCTGCATATCGCGGAGCAGTTGCTTAACGACGCCAGTACCCTCAGTTCCAACGGCAACCTGACGATTGACGGTACCTCCAACATTATCAACCGGGGCTATTCCGTTAATGAGCGGCGACAGGAATATATTGTTGACCATTATGATCAGGACACTAATCACTGGTATCCGACGTTCAATCTTGATCAAACCACCGCACTGACCACCATCGACGGCGTGATCACCGGGTATGGCAACGTTACGATCGGTGGCGCACATCTTGAGAATACCACCGTCAATCAGGCGCAAATCAGCAGCGTGGAAGCGGCACAGAAAGCCGCCGCTGCCGAACGTGCCGAGTGGGAACGCAACCCTCTCGGGGTGGATATTGCCACCGGTGACTGGGAGCCGGGCGATACCGGTCTGGCGCAAGGGACCGGGCCACTGACGCCCGCTGAACTGGCGCTGACCGACAAACAGCATCTGGCCAACGTGGCGACCAACATTCCCAATAATGGCCTGTTCCGCCAGCAAGCGTCCCCTGCCAGCCCGTACCTGGTGGTCACCGATCCGCGTTTTGCTAATAAAAGCAATTTCATCAGCAGTGACTATATGCTGGAGCGGGTGGGGTATGACCCCAGCCAGGTGCACAAACGTCTGGGGGATGGCTACTACGAACAGCGGATAGTGCGTGAGCAACTGCTGATGTTGACCGGTCGTCCGTCCCTGCAGGGTGACGATGCTATGGCGCAGTACCAGTCGCTGATGAACAACGGCATTAAAGCCGCGACGGACTTCCATCTGGTACCGGGCGTGGCCCTCACGCCGTCACAAATTGCCGCTTTGCAGCAGGATATCGTCTGGCTGGTGAGCGAAACCGTCGACACGGCCGAAGGGCCACAGACGGTCTGGGTGCCAAAAGTTTATCTGGCCAACAGCACAATACGCCTGACCGGCGACGGTGCGGTGATCGCGGGGGGCAACCTCCAGCTCTCTACCGGCAGCCTTAACAACGCGGGTAACCTGTTTGCCGATAAGGCCCTGAGCATTGATACCGGCCAGTTCTTGCAAACGGGCGGTGATATCCGCGCCGATACCCTCAACGTGCAGGCCGACAGCATCACCCTGAGCACTAACCTGCAGGATGCGCTGCGTCAGGCCAGCATGAGTGCACGTGATATCAGCCTCAGTGGCAGTGACATCAGCCTGCAGGGCGCGAAACTCAGTGCCAGCGATAATCTCAGCCTGAGCGCCAGCAACAGCCTGAACATTGGCACGGTCCGCAGCACCAATACGGCAGATGTCAGCGTGATATCCGGTTCCATGGGTAACCGCAAGCGTGAGGGCATGGAAGAGGCCGGAGACCGTATGGCGCAGGTCAGCGGGGAATGGCAACAAGCGCTCGGCAGCAGCCTGACGGCGGGAGGCAACCTCAGTCTTAAGGCCGGGCAGGATATTACCCTGCAGGGCAGTCAGGCTTCAGCCGGGGGTAAAACCCAGGTGCAGGCCGGGGGCAACGTCTCCCTGCTGGCTGACACTACCACCAATACCACCCATCTGGACGCGAACAGCCGAACCTCGACGGTCAGTAACGATCGCCGGGAAGATACCCTGCACACCAGCGCATTAGGTGGCGATAGCGGTGTCACTATTCTGGCTGGCGGGAACTTCCTGGCCGAAGGGGCGAAGGTCGAGAGTACTTCGGGCGGCATTGGCCTCAGTGCCCAACAGGTGACCATCAAAGAAGCGCATCAGCAACGGACGGAAAGCGACAGTGAACGGAACAAGGCAAAAAAGACGCGAAGCGAGCGTGATACACAAAGCGCCAGTAATACGTCACAAGGCAGCCTGTTCAGCGCGAAAGAAAGTGTCACAGTGATCGCCCAACAGGGCGACCTCACCGTGCAGGGCAGTACGGTACAGAGCGAACAGGGGACAATAGGGCTGAAGGCGGCTGGGGATGTTTCCCTTACGGCCAGCCGCGATGAGTATGATTTATCGCAGCAAGGCCACAGCAAAACCAAAGGGTTCCTGAGCAGCAAGGAAAGTGCATATCAGAAAGAAGAGCACAGCAGCACGGCCAACGGCAGCCTGCTGAGCGGTCAGGAAGTGATCCTGCAAAGCGGCCGGGATATCAACGTGATGGGCAGCGATATTGTGGCCAGCGACGATGTCTCCCTGACGGCGGGCAACAATATTACGCTGGGTACGGCGGAGAACACCACGCAGTCCAGTTCGGCCAGCCAGAGCAAAAAAACCGGCTTCTCCGGCACCGGCGGCATCGGATTGAGCTACGGCACCAACAGCCTGAACATGACCGATACAGAAAACAGCGTCACCAGCACGGGCAGCACGGTCGGCAGCACGCAGGGTAACGTGACCCTGAATGCGGGCAATACCCTGACGGTGAAAGGCTCGGACGTGCTGGCAGGAAAGGACATCAACCTGACGGCGAAAGAGGTCAACATTCTGGCGGCGGACAACCAGAGCGTGCAGACCCACACCGTGGAGCAAAAGCAGAGCGGATTCACGCTGGCGCTATCGGGTGCGGTCGGCAGTGCGTTAAACACGGCCGTTTCCACCGCCAACGACGCGACAACCGCCAGCACCGGGCGTCTTGCGGCGCTGGACGGTATGAAGTCGGCGCTCGGCGGCGTGCAGGCCTATCAGGCGAGTGAACTTGGCGCGGCCGAGGGCAAAGACCCGGAGAACCTGTTCGGGCTGAACCTCTCCTACGGCAGCCAGTCGTCAAGGTCGGAACAAACCCAGACCTCCAACCAGAGCCAGGGCAGTTCGCTCACGGCGGGCGGCAACCTCAACATTCACGCCACCGACACCGACATCAACGTGCAGGGCAGCCAGCTGCAGGCCGGTAAGGACATCGGGCTTATCGCCAACCGCGACGTTAATCTGTGGTCGGGTCTTAACACCTCGGAGCTTGACGGCAGCAACGAGAGTCACGGCAGTTCGATAGGTGGCGGGTTTAACTTCGGTCAGGGCAGCAGCGGCCTGACGGTCAACGCCAGCGGCAACAAAGGCCGGGGTTCTGAAGACGGCAACGGCGCGACGCACACCGAGACCACGGTCAGCGCGGGCAATAACCTGAACATCGTCAGCGGGCGGGACACCACGCTCACCGGCGCGCAGGTGAGCGGTGACCGCGTGACGATGGACGTTGG
>Ga0105855_1000139_pt1 | contig 41373 bp, 34 predicted proteins | sample OrgsoiDNA_201059_FD_89680 | JGI IMG/M metagenome (GOLD analysis project Ga0105855, IMG submission 89680) | Permafrost soil microbial communities from the Arctic, to analyse light accelerated degradation of dissolved organic matter (DOM) -... | ecosystem: Environmental > Terrestrial > Soil >... | reverse complement strand
CCCATGATAATGGCGAGATCGGTATGGTGCCCTTTGCCGGTTAACGACAAAGAGCCGTAAATATCTACCACGACGCGGGTTGTATTATTTATATGGCCGAGGGAGATTAGTTCATCGCTGAATATTTTCCCGGCTTTCATTGGGCCGACAGTATGAGAACTGGAAGGGCCAATACCAATTTTGAAAATATCGAAGATGCTGATCACGTCTGACTCCATGACTAATAAGTGTCAATAAAGGGCCGGGCGAAGATAGTCGCCGGAGAAACTAAATTAAAGATAAACACAGGAGTGGGGAATTTAAATGCCGGGCAGGTTTTATCCTGCCCAGGGTAATAACGTAATAAAGACTTAACCTACCAGCGTATAAACAATCGCTGACATAGCAATCAGACCCATCACGACCACGAATACGTTGCTGATATGACCACTGTATTTTCTCATCGCAGGAACTTTACGGATGGCATACATTGGCATCAGGAATAAGAGCATCGCAATAATTGGTCCGCCAATATTTTCAATCATGCCCAAAATACTTGGGTTTAATGTCGCTACCAGCCAGGTAGTCAGTAACATGAAAATAGCGGTGTAACGGTTCAGCGTTGGCAGTTCAATATTTTTCCCTTTGCTGCGCAGTGACTTAATGACCATACCGTTAAAACCTTCGCGGGCGCCAAGATAATGGCCGAGGAAAGATTTGGTAATAGCAATAAAGGCAATAAACGGCGCGACATAGGCAATCATTGGGTTAGCAAAGTGGTTCGCCAGATAAGACAGAATAGAAATATTCTGTGCTTTCGCTTCCATCAGGTTTTCTGGAGACAGGCTGAGTACACAGCTGAATACGAAGAACATCACGGTTAATACCATCATGATGTGGCTGTAAGCCAGGATGCGCGAGCATTTTTTCTCCGCGTCTTCGCCGTACTCTTTACGCTTGGCAACCGCAAATGAAGAGATGATGGGTGAGTGGTTGAAGGAGAACACCATCACCGGGATCACCAGCCACAGGGTCATCAGCAGGCCGCTGCCCACGCCGTTACCGGAAAGAGAGACGTTCTGGAACACAGACATATTCCAGTTAGGGATGAGGTATAAAGCCAACGCCATCAGCACGGCGACAAAAGGGAACACCAGGATGCTCATCGCTTTAACGATGAGGTCCTGACCGAAGTGCACAATCCCCATCAGGCCCAGAATCAGCACCAGAGAGAGTAAGGCGCGCGGTGGAGCAGTCCAGTGCATCTGGTGAGTAATAAAGCTTTCGACCGTATTGGTGATCGCGACGCTATAAACCAACAGGATAGGATAAATAGCAAAGAAATAAAGCAGGGTGATCAGCTTACCGGCAGAAATACCAAAATGCTCTTCAACGACTTCGGTAATATCTTCACCGGCATTTTTCCCGGATAATACAAAACGAGTCAGACCACGGTGCGCGAAGAATGTCATCGGGAAGGCCAGGACGGCCATAATAAGAAGTGGAATTAAACCACCAATACCGGCATTAATTGGCAGGAATAGTACGCCTGCACCAATTGCTGTACCGTACAGACCCAGCATCCACATGGTGTCCGTTTTACGCCAACTCGTTGCCGAGCCCTGAACCTGCGTATCAATATGTGTGTTGTCCATAATCCCTCGGTATAGAAAAATAAACTGCTATTTTAAATTGGTTTTTTATGACGTCGTTTAGGCGCGGTATATGCCACCAACGCATTCTTAAAAAAACCAATCAAACGAATAAAACATACCATTAATGCCGGGATGATACCTACCGGCAGCATAAAAAGCTGTCATTTCGCGTAGGATTGAGATCAAAGTCACGATTAATAATCTTCATTCGATAATTCCACTTAAGAACGGTCAATTATTAACATAATCACCCACAGGGAGTAGCCATTAATGATCATTCAGTAACAATTTATATTTGTAGCCATCAACATATTTGCGCAGATTATTTATACCAATTGTTTGTAAAATGACCGAAGCGGTGATTATTCAAACGATCAAAAGGTGCTGTTTATTTGTTCAATGCGGGATAATACCCGAAAGTTACTATTTATCCGAACCGCAATAATATCCGATGGTACTGACCGGCTGCGTGCAAAAAAAAAGCAGGACGTCATCCGTACGAGGGTTCTGCACCACGCTATCTGCCCGCTCGCCTTACTCATCTCCTGCTCATTTATGCTGCAGAAGAGAGGCGTCTCTCATTTTTCATTAGCCGGATAAAGACAAAAGTTGCTAAAGTTATCGCGGGTAGGAAAATTCTCATTTCAACTCCCCTGCGCTTACAGCGTTCCATGCAACGTTCTCTTATTTTTGTTACCAAAGCGCGAGTCAGCATATGGGAATAAACCAACAAGGTTTCCATTACACAGGTCCTCTTCTCTCTGGCTGCTTCAGGCGGGCATTACGTGTCCTTTTGTTCCTGAGTTTTATTAGCCTTATATATCCTGTGGATTTATGGGCACAAAATCCGTCACCTTCCGAGAATAATTCATTACCTGCACAACAGCAGGAAGTGGCGAATACCGTAATGGGGGTCCTCAGCTATTCCCGTTGGCCGACTCCCCCCCACCACGAAACAATCAGATTATGTGTCATCGCTCCGGTGAAATTTGCCGCGGGGCTGGTACCAGGAAATAACAACATGACGGGTAAGATGCTGACGGTGCGTTATATCTCTGCGGACAGCCCGACATTAGTTAACGACTGCGACGCACTGTATTCAGGTCTGATGTCGGTAGAGCAACAACATTCCCTGCATAGCCGGCTGGTAGGTCATCCGGTATTAACCATCAGCGAAAATGACAATGACTGCGCGCTACTCAATGCGTTTTGTCTGGTCGTCAGTCCCGCTCATGTTGGCTTCAAACTGAATCTGGATACTCTGGCCCGTAGCAACGTCAGGGTATCCCCCAATGTTTTGCAGCTTGCCAGGGAAAAGGAGTAAATGATGGAACAACGCCCCCCTGATTCGGTCAGTGAGACTACCGATACACGGCCATCGTTAAGCCGCGAACTGAACCGTATACATATGATGGTGATTTTACTGGGTATGGGTCTGGGCGGTTTTCTGCTGACCGTACTGGCCCTGATCGCCCTGCGCTCGCACGCTGATTACAATTTGCAGCTCACCGCCCGCGCCATCGGCTATACCACTGAGGCCGCGGTGGTCTTTAACGATAAACCCGCCGCGCGTGATGCCCTTGAGCTCATTGCCACCAATGAAGATTTCTATCAGGCGAAAATCCTGACAGCGAATGGCACGGTGCTGGCGGACTGGAAGCGCCCGGAGAACAGCACCTGGGATAAACTCGGGCAGATTGTCGGCCATCTGGCCTTTCCAAACCCCATCACCCTGCCCATCCTGCATGCTAACCAGCAGATCGGCACCGTATGGCTGGCCGGCGACGGCACCAGCTTGATCGGATTTCTGCTTAAGGTGTTTATTGGCCTGCTGGCCAGCCTGCTGCTGACCGCAACGCTGGCGTTCACGCTTTCGCGGCGCATGGTTAAACGGATTGTCGGCTCGTTGCAAAATATCACCGATGTGACGCACGCCGTCAGCGCCAACCGTACCTTTAATCTGCGCGTGCCCTCAGCACCTATTGCTGAACTGCATACCCTGAGCTGTGATTTCAACAGCCTGCTGACGGAGCTGGAAGCCTGGCAACATCATCTGAAAAATGAGAATGACTCACTGGCCCACAAGGCGCGACACGATAGCCTGACCGGCCTGCACAACCGGGCTTTTTTCATTGATACGCTTAATCAGTGCTACAACCCGTTGCGGCCACAGACCTCACTGGCGCTGCTGTTTATTGATGTCGATAATTTCAAAGAGATCAATGACACCTTTGGCCATGCCGCAGGGGATAAAGTATTGATTGATATCGGCGAACGTCTGGGGCTGCAACTGCAGGACCATGATCTGCTGGCACGACTCGGTGGCGATGAGTTTGCCGTATTATTGCAGATGCAAAATGCAGCTCTGCCAGAGGCCAGCGTTGAGGAAAAAGCCATCAGCGTTGCACAGGCCATGGTGAAGGCGATGCAGGAACCACTGACTCTGCCCGATGGCACCCAACTGTTGGTCGCGGTAAGTATCGGGATCGCACTTACTCCGGTTCAGGCAGCAAATCCTAAAGAACTGCTGGAACGTGCCGATGAAGCCATGTACCGCTCGAAAAGGTTTCCTGGTAGTTGCTGGCATCTGGCGGACCATGCCCCCTTAACCGCCATGGCGGATACACCCTAAATCTTTCGTAAAAAGGCTGATTCCCTTGAGAATACATAATTCCATTAAGACATTACTGACGCCGTTTCTGCTACTTTTTTGCCTGCTGACGCTGGCCGCGTGCCAGTCAAAACCGCAGGGACTCACCCCCGAGCAGATCGCCGTGCTAAAACAGCAGGGCTTCAGTCTGACCAGCGAAGGCTGGGAGCTGGGGTTGAATGCCAAAGTGTTGTTTGGCAACAATCAGGACACCCTGTCCCCGCAGAGTCAGAAGACGGTAGAGACCCTCTCCCGTGAGCTGGTGCGGGTCGGGCTGGTGAAAGTTAACCTTGATGGTTATACCGATGATTACGGCGATGATAAGTACAACGAGGATTTATCCCTGCGCCGCGCCAACACCGTCGCCACCGCGTTTGCCAGCGCCGGAATGCCGCGTGCCAATATTCACACCCGCGGCATGGGCAAACGCAACCCGGTCGCCAGCAATAAAACCCAGGCTGGCCGCGCGGAGAACCGCCGCGTATCCGTGATTATTGTGGTGTAAACCCGTCGTTGCTTCGCCACATCGCGCTTACAACACCTTGAGAAAATGCATCACCGCTTTGCCGTTATCGTTACGCCGCCATGCCAGCGCAACCTGCGTGGTCAGCGGCGGACCGGCCAGCGGCAGGCAGGTGACGTTTTTATCATCAATTTTTCCCAGCGAGGCGGGGACTACCGCGTAACCAAATCCGGTGGCCACCATACTGATGGCAGAGGTCACCTGGGGGGATTGCTGGCCAAGCTTAGGGCTAAAACCGGCGTCATGGCAGGCGGCGATCACCAGGTCATAGAGGCTTGGCGCGACATCGCGTGGAAAAGTGATCAGCGTTTCATCTTTGAGAGTGCCAAGTGCAATGTCCGAGCGCTGCGCCAGCGGATGTGCACGGGGCAGCGCCACGACCATCGGCTCAAAATCAATCACCCGGCAGGCAAACTCCTTCGTTCGCTCACACGGTAAGCGAATGAAGGCCACGTCGATGGCGCCTTCCGCCAGCGCGGCCGTCAGGGCCGCCATCTCCTTCTCCTGCGGTAATAACTCCATTCTCGGATAGCTTTCGCGAAAACGGTGCAGCAGCGCAAATACCTGCGGATTAAACGCCGTAGAGCTGGCAAAACCAATGCGCAACGTCCCACTGACACCCCGCGCCACGCTGCGTACGCGCTCCAGGGCCGCATCGGTCAATTTAAGAATATTCACGGCGTCGTCGTACAGCGTTCTCCCTGCATCAGTCAGCTCAATACTGCGTGTTAACCGGCGCAGCAGAGGTGCGCCAATTTCATGCTCAAGCCGCTGTATTTGCTGGCTTAGCGGCGGTTGAGAAATACCCAGTTGTTCGGCGGCACGGGTGAAGTTCCCGGCATCGGCCACCGCCACAAAATAACGCAGATGACGAAGTTCCATATCAAAAACGTCTCAAAGTGAATACCCCGTCATATTGGAACTCCCGGCTGAATAGAGTCAACCTTTAGTTAACAACGCTAACCATTCCCAACCGGAGCGACAACATGACTGCCCACAACCTTCACCGACATGACGACCACAGCGACTGTTCCTGCGTGGCCGACATCACCCGCAGCGCCCTGCAACTTGAGCAGAAACATCCTGAACGCGTGATTTATCAGTCGTCGATGATGAGCGCCTTGCTAAGCGGCGTTTACGAAGGCAACACCACCATGGCGGACCTGCTCAAACACGGCGACTTCGGACTCGGTACCTTTAACCACCTCGATGGAGAGCTGATTGCCTTTAACAGCAATATTTTCCAGCTGCGCGGTGACGGTACCGCCCGCCGCGCCCGTCCGGAACAGAAAACCCCTTTCGCGGTGATGACATTCTTCAAACCGACTAATGAGTATAACCTCGATAAACCGCACAGCCGCGACGATATCCATAAAATCATCGACGAGGTTATTGCCAGTAAAAATACCTTCTGCGCCCTGCGCATTGACGGCCTCTTCAGCCGCGTCGAGACGCGTACCGTCCCCGAACAACACCGCCCGTATAAACCGATGCTGGAAGCCATTGAGGAACAACCCACCTTCCATATTGAACACAGCGAAGGCGTGCTGATCGGTTTTCTGACGCCGGAATACATGCAGGGCATCAATGTCGCGGGTTATCACGAGCACTTTATCAACCGCGAGCGCAGCAGCGGCGGCCACGTACTGGACTACCGGTTGGAGAGCGGCGTGCTGACCTTCGGCACCGTGGATAAATTACTGATTGATTTCCCGACTGACCGCGACTTTATGCAGGCAGACCTTAGCCCTGCAAACCTCGATGACGCCATCCGTTCTGTTGAAAGTTAATCGCCACCAGACTGACGAAGGAGTGTAACGCATGAAAAATTCAGACAGCAGGAACACGTGGAACTGTGGCGCAGATCTGGTCGTCGCACAGCTTGAAGAACAGGGCGTGAAGCACGTGTTTGGCATTCCCGGTGCCAAAATTGACCGGGTATTCGACTCCCTGGTCGACTCTTCTATCATCACTATTCCGGTTCGCCACGAAGCCAACGCCGCCTTTATGGCCGGTGCCGTGGGCCGCCTGACCGGCAAAGCGGGCGTGGCGCTGGTCACCTCCGGTCCCGGTTGCTCGAACCTGATCACCGGAGTAGCTACTGCCACCTCAGAAGGTGACCCGCTGGTCGCCATCGGTGGTGCTGTAAAACGCGCCGACCATGCCAAGCAGGTGCACCAGACGATGGACACGGTGTCCATGTTTCGCCCGGTGACCAAGTTTGCCGCCGAAGTCACCTCGTCATCCGCGCTGTCCGAAGTGCTGGCCAATGGCTTTCGTGCCGCCGAGTTTGGCCGCCCCGGCGCTTCCTTTATCAGCCTGCCGATGGATATTATTAACGACCCTGCACAAGGGCGACTGCTCAGCTCGCAATTACCTACGCTCGGCAGCGCACCGCATGACGCGATTCGCCAGGTTGCTGACTGCCTGAAAAAAGCCAAAAATCCGGTGCTGCTGCTTGGTCTGATGGCCAGCCAGCCACGCAATGCGGCGGCCATCCGTCGGTTGCTCAACAAAAGCGATCTGCCGGTCACCAGCACCTATCAGGCGGCGGGCGTTATCGATCAGGCGCATTTCCATCGTTTTGCGGGCCGCGTCGGCCTGTTCAACAATCAGGCCGGTGACCGCCTGCTGCGTAATGCCGATTTAGTGATCACCGTCGGTTACAGTCCGGTCGAGTACGAACCAGCACAGTGGAGCAACGGACAGGCCGAGCTGGTACACATCGACGTCGTGCCTGCCGAGACCGACAGCGATTACACCCCCGATGTGGAACTGGTGGGCGACATTGCCGACACCGTTGATCTGCTGACTGAACAGGTCCATCAGCACTTTGAACTTAGCCCGGCAGCGCTCACGATCCTTGACGATCGCCGTAAGCAACGTGAGCTGTTGGCACAAAAAGGCCATAGCCTGAACCAGTTTGCCATTCATCCGCTGCGCCTGGTGCGCGCCATGCAAGACATCGTCAACAGCGACGTGACGCTGTGCGTAGATATGGGGAGCTTCCACATCTGGATAGCCCGCTATCTGTACAGCTTCCGTGCACGTCAGGTATTGATATCTAACGGCCAGCAGACCATGGGCGTAGCACTGCCGTGGGCAATTGGCGCAGCGCTGGTTGATCCGGGCCGTAAAGTGGTCTCTGTCTCAGGCGATGGCGGCTTTATGCAATCCAGTATGGAGCTGGAAACCGCGGTACGTCTTGGCGTCAACCTGTTGCACATTATTTGGGTCGATGACTGCTACAACATGGTGGCCATTCAGGAACAGAAGAAATACCAGCGCACCTCCGGCGTACAGTTCGGCCCGATAGATTTCAAAGCCTACGCCGAATCCTTCGGAGCCAAAGGCTTCGCCGTCACCTCATCCGACACCCTCGAAAGCACCCTGCGCGCGGCAATGGACGTCCAGGGCCCCGCCGTCGTCGCGGTGCCGGTGGATTACAGTGATAACGCGTTGCTGATGGGGCAGTTGAATATGGGGGAGATGTTTTAGGTTGAGGATAATGAGATTTTTGGGAGGGGCGCGAGGATTGCGCCCTTTTTTATTCTGCGATGAAGATTTTATTTCGGTGATATTTTAGCTGGCTAATATCCGGTGAATATTTGAGAGGAGAACGTAGTTTTTTCCCTTCATAATTCGCAAAATTTTCAATGTAAATCGCACTTTTGAGTTTCTTAATTTGCGGTGAAAGCAGCATCTCAAGATCGTCATTAAAAGAGATCAACCCACGATCGAAGGCTTTGTCATGCAGGCTTGAAAGACATAACCCATTACTCGGATTCAAGCGATGTTCAACAGCATGGCTCCAGGGACGAATATGGCTGGCTACTAATAAGCTGGGTTCTTCAAGTTCAGTCAAACAACAGCGATATTCGTAGGCTTCAAGAACATGTTTGCGAAACAGTTGCTGATCAACACGGGCCTTAACTATTGTCGTTCTCTCTCTTCCGCTATAGTCATGAACTTCACTATCATGCATTTCTATCACGGGTGGCTCTAATTTCTCCAGAGCGTATTCACATTGCGCTTGGAAAGATGTCGTATCTTCAGACATTTCCCGCCATATGGCACGGTCTGCATTGGACGCACCTTTTAGCCCGGTACGCCCTGACTCAATGATGAAAGGGTCAAGACTGGCGAAGTTAACCAATTTCATAGCTAATGCGGAAGGGGTACGGCCGATCAATTTCGCATAATGAATAATGTCAGAATTCTTAGAATGTAATCGCCCAAAGGGAATTTGACTGTAAAGCGTCAACGCAACGAGAAGCTGATCGCGAGTCCAATGATTTACACCAGCCATGTGCTTGTTATCCTGAGAGTATGAGTTCGACTTACCGATTCTACTCACTATGCTGGTGTAAAAACAAAATACAAAACGCAGTTTCTAAATAAATGTCCTTTTGTGGAATATTACTCACCCATCAATATATTTGTATCAAGCAAACCGATTGCCTGTTGAGCACGATTGATGTCTGCATCACTCAGTAAGGCAATTCGGTCTATTAAGCTAAAATCTGAGCGATCGATACGCGACAAGTCGTAGCGTTCAATAAATTTACCGCTTCCAATGGCGTAACACCTGCATTGATATGCTCAGCCATCACTTCAACATCATGAAAAGGAGTATCGTTTAGTGCGAGGCCATAGTGATGCTCAAAAAGATAAGTGAATAGCGATTGCCAGGTTTCGAAAGGAGAAAGTATTTTAGGTTTTGGACTCACTTTTTTAGTTCCCTCTTATTATCCGCCCACGTAGAAATAGACCGGGATACTCACCAAGCCCCATGAATTTCAGCAATTACATTCATCCTTTCGAGACATCGCGCATAACCGAAAACTCGTCCCAATCTCAGCTCACTGTACAAAAAACCATGTAGTAGACTCTCCTCGCTGCGGCAAAATCCGCAGCCGGAGTTAGCGTTCCGTACTCAACAATTCTCGGCAGCACTATGTAATAATGCTGCTCGCTTTAGCTCACCTCAAACAATGGTGGCTCAGGTGGGGGCTTCGAAAGAGGCGCCGGTTTTTTCCGAGAGTTGCCGGTACGCTAACCCCGCCTGAGCTGCCACCCGAGTTTAGCGTCTCATGTGGTGTTCATACTTAACTTTTGGAGAATTAAAATGACGAATACCACAACTGAAACAACTTGCCCTGAGAACTCAGTTACCCTATTCCGCTCTCTGATTTCTGAGCTGGATCTCAGTGGTTTTAGCGATGCACAACTGTATGACCTCGGTGCCGTTGCGGCGGAATCGGCCGAGGGCCTGTGCCAGGGTTTGTTATGCATGAGTGAATCGCTGGAAAACTGTGAAATTGTGCCCCCCGAAGGAATATCGCAATTAAGTGCCTGTCTCAAGGCTTCCGCGCATCTGCTGCCCGCCCTGTTTGAGCTGTGCGAAAAAGCCAATAATAGCAGGAAGCAGCCTCAGATAATGAAAGCGACACATTTACAGTAATTGTTCGCGCGACGGGTGTGCCCGGCTGAATGAGAGTCCCAATTGAAGGCATAAAATTCAGACACCTTAACGGGTGTCTGAATTTTATGTCTTACTCACGCTCACCAGGAGCGGCTATTGGTATACCTTTGAGCGCCTTAAGAGCAGCGTTTAGCCGATTCTCCATATAGTATTTGCGTTCACTTAGAATTCCAGAACATGTCAGATTAAAAAATGGGGAAAGAGTCTCTTTTATCCGGCCTGTGCCCTTCCCTACATACTATTTATCTTAATGATAAATTCAAGCAGATAGATATATTTAAATTATATATATCGCACTTTAATGCCGGAAAAGTCCTACTAATGAAGGAAAGTTCTTAAAGAAAAATCCTAATAATTATAAAATTGTAAAAACTGAAACATATTTTTAATTGCAAAAACATTGTATGGAGAAGTGGTTTAACTTCTATAAAACCACAACACACATAATATGCAACCAATTGATATTTATATAATTATTAATTTAATTTCTTTTCAAGAACTTCCAAAAATGCCAGTTAATACCATTGATAGGAAATGACCTATAGATTTTACCCTCACTACCAGTATTGATTAATTTGAGTTAAAGAATATGATGCGCGTGTAAGATCCTCATTAGACTTTTTAACAATGAGCGCGTCTTGTTCCAACTCCGTTTGTGGCCTTGCAGGAAGCAGCGCTCTAATTTCTGCTTGTCGCAAAATAGATAACGACCCTAACTACAAGCAGGGAATGTGTAATGTCCAATAGCTTCCAAAATGAGATCCCGAAAGCTCGCGTTAATATAAAACTTGATCTGCACACCGGTGGAGCGCAGAAGAAAGTCGAATTACCGTTGAAACTGATGGTAATGGGCGATTACAGCAACGGTAAGGAAAACCGACCTTTATCCGAGCGCGAAAAAGTTAACATCAATAAAAACAACTTCAACAGCGTGTTGGCCGAATTCAGCCCTTCTCTGAATCTGACCGTTGAAAACACACTGGCTGGCGACCGCAGCGAAGAAAGCGTCAAACTCTCTTTCAGCGAAATGAAAGACTTCGAGCCTGAACAAGTTGCCCGACAAATTCCGCAACTGCGCGCCATGCTTGCCATGCGCAATTTATTACGCGACCTCAAATCCAATCTTTTAGACAACGCCACGTTCCGTAAAGAGCTCGAAACCATCCTCAAAGATGACCATCTGAGCGACGACTTACGCAATGAACTGGCGGCTCTGGCCCCGAAAGACGCTTAACCCTCCCTGAACCGGATTAACCTGAGACGATGCTTATGTCTGTTAACACAGAAAATAATCAAGAAAGCCGCACTACCGTGCTGGAACATGCCGATGCAGGAAGTGTTTATGCGTCATTATTTGAAAAAATCAATCTGACCCCTGTTTCCTCACTGGGCGACGTGAACGTCTTCCAGGACAACCAGGCCATGTCTGATGTCACGACTGACGAACGCGTGACCGCCGCAGTACAGGTGTTCCTTGAGCGCCTGAAGCAGTCAGGTCAGAAAGTAGAACGTCTGGACAAAACCCTGCTGGACGGCCATATCGCCATGCTTGACGAGCAGATCAGCCGTCAGTTGGACGTGGTCATGCATCATCCTGATTTCCAGCGCGTAGAGTCAGGCTGGCGTGGTCTGAAGTTCCTGATCGACCGCACAGATTTCCGTCAGAACGTGAAAATTGAACTGCTGGATGTATCCAAAGACGACCTGCGTCAGGACTTCGAAGATTGCCCGGAAATCATCCAGAGCGGCCTCTACCGTCATACCTACATTCAGGAATATGACACACCGGGTGGCGAACCGATTGGTTCTGTGATCTCCAACTACGAGTTTGATGCCAGCGCACAAGACGTTGCTCTGTTGCGTAATATTTCTAAAGTATCTGCCGCGGCCCACATGCCGTTTGTCGGCTCCGTTGGCCCGAAATTCTTCCTGAAAGACTCCATGGAAGAGGTGGCTGCCATCAAAGATATCGGCAACTACTTTGACCGCGCCGAGTACATCAAGTGGAAATCCTTCCGTGACTCCGATGACTCCCGCTACATCGGCCTGACCATGCCGCGCGTGCTTGGCCGTCTGCCTTATGGCCCAGACACCGTACCCGTTCGCAGCTTCAACTACGTAGAAGAAGTGAAAGGTCCGGATCACGAGAAATACCTGTGGACCAACGCCTCTTTTGCGTTTGCTGCCAACATGGTGAAAAGCTTCATCAAAAACGGCTGGTGTGTACAGATCCGTGGTCCACAGGCTGGCGGTGCCGTCACTGATCTACCGATCCACCTGTACGATCTCGGAACGGGCAACCAGGTGAAAATCCCATCAGAAGTCATGATCCCGGAAACCCGCGAGTTCGAGTTTGCCAATCTGGGCTTCATCCCGTTGTCGTACTACAAAAACCGTGACTACTCCTGCTTCTTCTCCGCCAACTCGGCGCAGAAACCGGCGCTGTATGACACCGCCGACGCAACGGCCAACAGCCGCATCAACGCGCGTCTGCCGTACATTTTCCTGCTGTCACGCATCGCACACTATCTGAAGCTGATTCAGCGCGAAAACATCGGCACCACCAAAGACCGCCGCCTGCTGGAGCTGGAGCTGAATACCTGGATCCGCACACTGGTCACCGAAATGACCGATCCAGGCGACGATCTGCAGGCTTCTCACCCACTGCGTGACGCGAAAGTGACCGTCGAAGATATCGAGGACAACCCTGGTTTCTTCCGCGTAAAACTCTACGCCGTACCGCACTTCCAGGTGGAAGGCATGGACGTGAACCTGTCATTGGTTTCTCAGATGCCAAAGGCTAAGGCATAAACGGAGAAACGATGAAAATTTATCGTCCGTTATGGAACGACGGGGCCTTTTTGGCCCCGCAACAGTTCCAGCAGCAAGCCCGCTGGGATGCCTACGTCGCAGACAACGTGGCGCACATGACGCTCGCTCATCCATGGGGCGTCATCAATGCAGCCTTTGATAGCGGATCGCTGGCGCTTTCCCGTCTGAACGCACTACGACTGGTGGTTCGCTTTCCTGACGGCACGCTAATCGACTCGGAGCGGTCAGATAACTTGCCTCCGGCCTGTGATTTGTCCGCAGTTTCTGACCGCGACAGCGTGGATGTTGTGCTGGCGTTGCCTCTGCTCTCAGCCAATGGTGGCAATCTGGATGATGGGCAGGACAGTGAGCGTCCGCGTCGCTGGCAGCAGGAGTGGGTAACGGTGCAGGAACTTGCCGGCCACGAACGCACAGAACTTGCGATAATGCGCCACGCAGTCACACTGCGTTTTGCTCACCAGGAAAACAGCGCCTGGCTGACCTGTCCGGTGGTGCGTCTTATACGTAATGCCCAGGGGCAGTGGATGCAGGATGCGAATTTTATCCCACCTATGCTCTCGCTGGCAGCAAGCCAGGCCGTACTGACCGAATTGGGAGATTTAATTCATCGCCTGCAGGCACGTCGACGTCGTCTGATGTCCATGCGCCGTGAAAGTAACGAGCGGATGGCCGATTTTGCGGTGGCTGATGTTTCCCTGTTCTGGTTACTGAACGCGTTAAACAGCGCCGAGCCGGTATTGATGGAGCTCTATCAGACACCATCCCGCCATCCGGAGTTGTTTTATCGTGAACTGGTGCGGCTGGCCGGCAGTCTGCTGACCTTCTCCCTCGAGCATAAAGCTGAAGATATTCCACTCTATCAGCATGATGCGCCGGAACAGGTTTTCCCACCGTTGTTTACGCTGCTGGATGCGCTGCTCGAAGCCAGCCTGCCGTCCCGTATGGTGGCTATCGAACTGACCCGCGAGGGCCAATTCTGGACTGGTTCACTGCACGATGCCCGCCTGCGCGAAGGGGCTGATTTCTACCTCTCCGTACGCTCGTCGATCTCCAACCATCTGTTGCAGACTCAGTTCCCGCTGTTGTGTAAAGCGGGCAGCTTTGAAGATGTGTCGGATGTGGTCAACGTGGCACTCAACGGCGTGGCAATGAAGCCGCTGTCTCACGTTCCGGCAGCTATCCCGCTGCGTCTGGAAAATCAGTACTTCGCCCTCGATCTAAAAGGTCCGGCTGCTCAGGCAATGCTGGATGCGGGCAACTGTGCTTTCTATACGCCGGGATCGCTGGGTGATATCAAACTCGAACTGTTTGCGGTGCTGCGCTCATGAGCAAAATAAATACCTCTGTCATTGATGCTGTGTTTTATCCCTGCTGGCTGATGGTCAGCCAGTTGCGCAACGGCCAGGAAGTGGAAGACGGTGAAGCCCTGTACCGCCGCGCCTGTGAATGGATTGACGGCGCCCGCGAAGCCCTCTCGCGGGCCGGTTTTAGCGAAGTCAGCTGTGACCATATGCTCTACACCCAGTGCGCATTACTGGATGAAAGCGTACTGAACCGCCAAAAACAGGACAGTGGCTATACCAAATGGTTGAAAGATCCGCTTCAGGCCCGCTATTTCAATACCCTGAACGCCGGTGAAGAGCTGTGGGAGCGTATCCGCACCGTATTGCATGAGCCTGCGCCCGATTTGGCAGTACTGACCTGTTTTTATCGGGCACTGACGCTCGGATTTGCCGGTCGCTACCGTGAACAAGGTGATGAGCGCCGAGAAGACGTCGTACGCAAGTTGAGCCTGCTGGTTCCACCTTTCGCTTCCTCACAGGAAACACCGGTGGTCTCGCGCTCCTCACGTCTGCGTTCAGGACGAAAAACCTATTGGTTATCCTGGGTTGTGGGCATCGTCATCCTGGGTGTGCTGTGGTTTACATTTTCCACCCGGCTTACGCACATGGTGTCTCAACTGACAGGGATGCAATAGCGGATGCGCGGATTAACACAGTTACTCCTTTTGCTTCTGGGCATGTGTCTGGCGCTGTGGCTGATCCTGGGTTTCTGGCCATTGGGAACGGGCAGCCGCGTAGCACTGAGTATGTTGGTTGTCATCCTCAGCGGTGCGTTCGGTTATTTCCAGTGGCGCAGGCACAACCGCAATAAAATAGCCTTTGAGCACACGGCAGATTCCATCCTGCCGCCCGAAGATTTTCAGGGGGCCGTGGTGCTGGTTTGCGGCGACAGCAAAGCCTTGTTCTCAGCTTCTGCTCCCTTTCGTGAAACCCATCAGGGCTGGTATCTGGCCGTTAACATGCCAGAACAATTGCCTTTGTTGGCGCAACATCTGGCGTCTGAACGCCCAGCACTGGTTGCCCAGATCTCTGTCTTACTGGCCATCGTGCCGGAACAACATCAGGATCGGGATGACTTTTCCCAGTCTTTGCGAGCCTGGCACAGGGCTATCGTCCAGTGCAAAAGATGGCTGGCAGGTATTCCTCCTGTCTGGCTAAGCATTTGGGTTTCCCCCCCTGCGGCCTCGTCGGTGCAAACGGAACGCTGGTTCACCGTCACTCCGGGACTGACAGGCATTCAGGTTCAGGAAACCGGCGCCGGCATCATGCCGCTGGTTGAATGGAGCCAGCAACCGGATACACGAAGTGGCCATGAAAGACTGAGTTCGGCATTCTGGATGGAGAGTCTTCTTACCTGGCTGGAAGAACACGTCCTGAGCATCCTGACTCAGCGTCAGGGAGATGTCCCACCGCTGACCCTTTGCGCATGGGGCAGCTGCCTGACTCCCGTTGTGGGATGCCAAAACAATCTGTGGCAGACACACATTGCCGGGATCACAACGCTGGCACCCACCATGTCCATCCAACAAGATTGCCTGCCGCTACCAGACGTGCTGCTGCCTTATCTGCCCCGCCGCCGTGGTGTCTCTCGCTTGATGCAAACCTGGCTGATGGCTGGTGCAATGTGCGGCGTATTTTTGCTGTTTGCTCTGCTGGCCTCTTTCATTAACAACCAGCGGCTGGTTCAGAGCGTCAGCGATCACCTGTCGCTGTATAACCACCTTACCGGCACGCCTCCAGAGCCTAAAACCCATGCCCAACAACAGCTTCGCGCAGATGCACACCTGATGGATGACTGGCAGCGCAGCGGTGCGCCAATGCGCCTGTCATTGGGTTTATATCAGGGGCTACGACTGATTCCACCGCTGGAATCCGCCATCAACAGCTGGTCACCACCACCTCCTCCGCCTCCAATTATTAAGAAAATTGTTCAGGGGCCGAAAACCATCCGTCTGGACAGCCTGTCGTTGTTTGACACAGGAAAATCCATGCTTAAAACCGGCTCCACCAAGGTGCTGATCAATGCGCTGGTGGGCATCAAGGGCAAACCCGGATGGCTGATTGTGGTCGCCGGTCATACCGATATTACGGGTGATGCCAGGTCCAACCAGATCTTGTCGCTTAAAAGGGCGGAATCAGTTCGTAACTGGATGCGCGATACCGGTGACATTCCGGAAAGTTGCTTTGCCGTACAAGGCTATGGCCAGAGCCGCCCATTGAAATCCAACGACACGGAGGAGGGCCGTGCTGCCAATCGTCGTGTCGAAATCAGTCTGGTACCGCAGGCCGATGCCTGTCGCCTGCCAGGCGTAAAAACGGCGTCACAGGATGAAAGTGACGTATCAACTCAAGAAATGGAGAAGTAAACCATGGCAATTCCAGTTTATCTGTGGCTGAAAGACGACGGCGGTGCGGACATTAAAGGTTCCGTTGACGTTAAAGACCGCGAAGGCAGCATCGAAGTGGTTGCACAGGAGCATAACCTGTACATCCCTACCGACAACAACACCGGCAAACTGACGGGTACCCGTATTCATACCCCGTTCCTGTTTACCAAAGAAATCGACTCCTCCAGCCCGTATCTTTACAAGGCAGTGACCACCGGCCAGACCCTGAAATCTGCCGAGTTCAAATGGTATCGCATCAACGACGCAGGCCAGGAAGTGGAGTATTTCAACACCAAGCTTGAGAACGTCAAACTGGTCAAAGTTGCGCCAGAGATGTACGACATTAAAGATGCGTCGAAAGAGAAGCACAATCATCTTGAGCGCATTGAACTGCGTTACGAAAAAATCACCTGGACCTACAAAGACGGCAACATCATTCATTCCGATTCCTGGAACGAACGTACCACCGCGTAATACCTCACTGCAGACGGTTCGCCGTCTGCAGCTTTTGTTGTTTGCGAAACCGCTTACTCAGGCCGTTTCGCCAACAGCAAAACACTTCGGACATCGACCTAATGGGCCTGGGTTCCTGTAAAGGAGAGGCTACGGGCGGTAGCGTACCCAAAAAAGGAATGCAGCATGGAAAATCAGTCAGCCACCCTACTTCGTCGTCTCAACCCATTCTGCGCGCAGGCGCTGGAAGCCGCCGCTACCCTTTGCCAAACCCGCGCCCACAGCGAAATCACCATCGAACACTGGTTGCTGAAACTGCTTGAGCTTGGCGAAGGCGACATCACCGTGCTGGCGCGCCGCTACGAGTGGGACATGGACAGCCTGTGGCAAAGCCTGTTATCCCATATCGACACCCTGCCGCGTTCGGTGCATACCCGCCCGGTGTTATCTGACGCCCTCAATGCCCTGATGCAGTCCGCCTGGCTGGCCGCCTCGTTGCAGGACAGCGCCGACCGCGTGCGCAGCATTCATTTACTGGAAGCACTGACCGCGCAGCCGCAGCTGTTGCGTTGCGAAGGCGCATGGCCGCTGTTCAGCCTGAGCACAACGCAAATATCCCGCCTCAAGCCGCTGTTGGACGCCCAGTCAGACGAGCGCCCGGAGCTGCAACAGCAGGCCAGCCTGAATAGGCCGATCTCTTCGCTCAATGAACCTTCTGTAAAACCTAAAGCCGACAATCTGTCCGGTCAGGCATTAAGTGAAGCCTTACAGGCCGCGCTGGATAAATTCACGTTGGATATCACCGCGAAAGCCAAAGCAGGGCAAATTGATCCGATCTTCGGGCGCGATACCGAGATCCGTCAGATGATCGATATCCTGTCGCGTCGCCGTAAAAACAACCCGATTTTGGTGGGTGAGCCGGGCGTAGGTAAAACCGCGCTGGTCGAAGGTCTGGCGCTGCGCATTGCCGAGGGCAATGTGCCGGACAGCCTGAAAACCGTTAGCCTGCGCACCCTGGATCTTGGCCTGTTGCAGGCTGGTGCCGGTGTCAAAGGCGAGTTTGAACAACGCCTGAAAAACGTCATCGACGCCGTGCAGCAGTCGTCAACGCCGGTGCTGCTGTTTATCGACGAAGCGCACACCATTATCGGTGCGGGCAATCAGGCCGGTGGCGCCGACGCTGCCAACCTGCTAAAACCAGCCCTGGCCCGTGGCGAACTGCGCACCATCGCCGCCACCACCTGGTCAGAGTACAAACAATATTTTGAACGCGATGCTGCCCTTGAGCGTCGCTTCCAGATGGTCAAAGTAGATGAACCCGACGATGCCAAAGCCAGCCTGATGCTGCGTGGCCTCAAAGGCCGCTACGCCCAGCACCACGGCGTGCATATTCTTGACGCCGCCATCACCGCCGCCGTCACCCTTTCCCGCCGCTTCCTGACCGGCCGTCAGTTACCGGACAAAGCCGTCGACCTGCTCGACACCGCCGGTGCTCGCGTGCGCATGAGCATCGACACCCTGCCGGAAGCGCTGATGGAGATTAACGCTGAACTCGCCGCGCTGGCGATGGAGCAGCAGGCCATTGAACAAGATCTTCTGCTGCTGCCCAATATCGGTTCAACGCGCCTCAGTGATATTGAAAAACGCCGCGAAGAACTGGCCGTCGAACAGCAAAAACTCGAACAGCAGTATGAACAAGAAAAACGCCTGACTCAGCTGATTATTGAAGCCCGCAAAGAGATCGCCGACGTCACCCGACTGGCCCAGTTGCAGGAAGAGTTAAGCCAGATTCAGGGCAACGCGCCGCTGCTGTCACTGGATGTCGATGCGCGCACCGTCGCCACCGTCATTGCCGACTGGACCGGCGTGCCGCTCAGCAGCCTGCTCAAGGATGAGCAGACCGACCTGTTGCAGCTGGAAAACCACCTCGCGACCCGCGTCGTCGGGCAGGATGCCGCACTGATTGATATGGCGCAGCGCCTGCGCGCCGCCAAAACCGGCCTGACGGCTGAGAACGGTCCGCTGGGCGTGTTCCTGCTGGTCGGCCCGAGCGGTGTCGGCAAAACCGAGACGGCGCTGTCGCTGGCCGATACTCTGTTCGGTGGTGAGAAATCCCTTATCACCATCAACATGTCCGAGTATCAGGAAGCGCATACCGTTTCCCAGCTCAAAGGCTCGCCTCCGGGCTATGTCGGTTATGGTCAGGGCGGCATTCTGACTGAAGCCGTACGCAAGCGCCCATACAGTGTGGTACTGCTCGATGAAGTCGAAAAAGCCCACCGTGACGTGATTAACCTGTTTTATCAGGTATTTGACCGCGGCATCATGCGCGACGGCGAAGGCCGCGAAATCGATTTTCGCAACACCGTGATCCTGATGACCGCCAACCTCGGTAGCGATCACCTGATGCAACTGCTGGACGAACAGCCGGAAGCGACTCACGGCGATTTGCAAGAACTGCTGCGTCCGATCCTACGCGATCATTTCCAGCCCGCCCTGCTGGCCCGCTTCCAGACGCTGATCTACCGTCCGCTGGATGCAACAGCCCTGCGCACTATCGTCGAAATGAAACTGGCGCAGGTCGCCAAACGCCTGAACAAACATTACGGCCTGCAATGCACCATCGAAGAGAGCCTCTATGACACACTGGTTGCCGCCTGCCTGCTGCCGGACACCGGCGCGCGCAACATCGACAGCCTGCTCAACCAACAGATATTGCCGGTGCTGAGCCAGCAATTGCTTCAGCGTATGTCCGAGCAACAGCGCACGACGTCGCTGATCTTAGGCTGGGATGAAGAGGATGGGATCACGCTGGGGTTTGGGGATGAAACGAAGCAGCAGTCAATGTGAGATGAAATGAAAGTCTTCATTTTTATTATTCTGACATTGGCCGGAGTGCTGTTCTTACCTGAACAGCACATCGCCAATGTTTTGACCCGCCATTATCATATCAGCGGTGATGGCGAAGAGGCTATTAATAGGCTCGCCACGTTGACGCTGCTTATAAAACTGCTAATAAGTATGGCCGTTGCTTTTGTGCTAACAAAACGTTGTGAGTATCAAAATCTCTAATTTACGAGCTTACCTTATTCCTATCAAAGAGGATGAGTTCACATATAAAAGCTGACTCCACTGTTATTTGGTTATCATACGTTTCTGAACATAAGGATAGTATATGTCTGACCCAGAGGGGCAGTTAAGGAGAATGACGTCGGGGGAGATTGCATTAGCTCAAGCTCTGTACAGCGATCAGATAAACTACACAACCGTCTGGATCCATTGCGATAGCTATCTTCCTTTCGGTTTACAGTCAAAAAACGTCGCGATGACGCCAAATGGAGAAATTTATTTCCGCGATGGCTATTATTACGCTGATTTCTCGGCAGACAATGTAAGCACTGACAGTAAACATATCTTTTTGCATGAGTTGTGTCATGTCTGGCAGTATCAGCATGGCATGATGGTTAAACTTCGAGGACTGTTCAGCTGGGCGGTCGATTATCACTACAATTTGGCGAAACCACGCCTTTCCGACTACTCCATGGAACAGCAAGCCTCAATCGTCTCAGACTATTACATATTAAGAGATTATGGATATAGTCAGTGGCAAGATCTTTGGGGTAATAATTTCATCAACAAAGACGGTGACTATAACGACACTGATCTTTTACGAATGTATGAAAAGATATTGGGATCATTTCCATCACCGGAGGCATTATGAGGAAACTAGCTTTTACTCTTTGTTTTCTGCTAACAGGTTGCCTGGGGGATCGTATCCCATGGGATATTGCTAAAGTGAAGCAGTCTGATGGAAATATTTGCGTGTATGCACCAGATATAGATGGGAATTTTATTTTTGAGCGCATCAAGATACAACGGTCTGGTGAGACAAAAGAATTCGTCTCCAACATTACTGGTCATGAATACGCAAAAAATAATTGCTTACCTATGATGGGTTATAAATTCATCAATAACAATGAATATAACGTCAGTTTCTCCGCTGTAAACAATAGCGGAAAAAGAAAAGTCTATGCAGCCAGATTTATATATCAACAAGAGAAAGTTAATTAACTTATAACATATCGATATCTTCACGATCAGAAATATGAATCTTACCCGTTATGACTGGTAGATATATTTATTCAATAGTTAATTCAAAGGACGTGTGTTACCGGAGCATAACTTGCTGACTCAGGTTAATACAATGCAGAAGGAAGCATAATGAATATTATCAATACATTAGCCGATGCAGCAAAGTCACTTTCCGGTGGCCTGAATCGTTACCGCCTCAGCGTTCAGGGCTGCGATGCTTATCTTGACGTAGAGTCCTTTTCTGGTCGGGAAGGCGTGAGCTCCGGATATCGCTATAAGATTGACTTTACCAGTGCCGATAAGGACATCAGTGCGCAGGTGATGCTAAACCGCAGCACGACACTGACCATGCAAACTGGTGGGGCACTGCTACCGGTTTTTTCCACAGCTCAGGTTCAAAAAGTTGTTCATGGTGTCGTCACTCACTTTACCCGTTTATCAGGCTCTGCGGATGAAGCACATTACCAGATAACGCTTGAACCGTTCTTTGCGCTTTTGGGTAACCAGAAACGTTCTCACCGTTTCTTCCTCAACAAATCCATTCCTGAAGTGGTTGAGCAGATACTGCGTGAACATAACTTCAAGGGCTGGGAATTTGAACTCGACTTGAAGCTGAACTACCCGAAACGCGAACAAATTAACCAGGTAGACGAAAGTGACAGGCGGTTTATTGAGCGTCTGCTGGCAGAGGTGGGGATTTTCTACACATTCACACTTCAGGAAGATACACAAACGGAGGTCATGCGGTTAGGGGATAAACAAAGCTGTTATCAGTTTGGTAAAACGCTGCCGTTAGGTAATCCGGCCGGGATGAATGATAACGCATTGGAAGCTGTCTGGGGGCTATCGCTGCATCATCAGGTTGTTGAGGCTTCTGTACAAGCTAAAGATTATAACTATCGTGAATCTCAAAACTCTTTAGTCTCTGCTCGCGCAGACATGACTCGTGGTGAAGGGGATGGCATTACTTATGGGGATGTATACCAGTATCAGCCCCGCCATTTAGTGCGCGGTGATGCACTAACACCGGCACCGGAAAGTGGAAACTTCTGGGCACGGCTTGAGCATGAACGTTTTTTAGCCACACAGACCCAACTGCAAGGAAGCAGTACTGATCCTTCGCTGGCATTACTACAAGTACTCACTGTTCTGGAAAGTAGTTTGCCTCCGACCCTTCCGGCAGTATGGCAAGCCCCCGTAGTGATCATCAGTTTGCGTTTTGCAGCAAGCCGGGCAAGTGCACTGCGGGTAAACTTTACCGCCGTGCCCTACAGCGAAACCCTGTGCTGGCGCCCGACATTACTCCCGCGCCCCAAAGTCAGCGGCACGATGATGGCGCGCGTAACCAGCGCCAGGGCCAACGACATCTATGCCTGGCAGGACACCACCGGTTTGTACCGGGTAAAATTTGATGCCGACCAGGACGACAAAGCGCAGGGCCAGGAAAGCATGCCTGTGCGCCTCGCCAAACCTTACGGCGGCGACGTGTACGGCATCCACTTCCCGCTGATCCAGGGCACGGAAGTGGCAATCGCCTTCCACGACGGCGACCCGGACCGCCCCTATATCGCTCACGCCCTGCACGACTCGCGCCATAAAGACCACGTCACAGAAGCCAATAACACCCGTAACGTGATCCGCACCCCGGCCCTTAACAAACTGAGGATGGAAGACAAGCGCGGCGAAGAGCACATCAAACTCAGCACCGAGTACGGCGGCAAAACGCAGCTGAACCTGGGGCACAATGTGGATGAAAATCGGGCTTTGCGCGGTGAAGGTTTTGAGCTACGGACGGATGACTGGGGATCTATTCGTGGTGGCAAAGGCTTGTTTATTAGTGCAGATTCACAACCACTTGCAAAGGGCAACGTGCTTGATATGAGCGCTGCTGTCGCGCAACTGGAAAATGCCTTGCAATTAGTCACAGCCATCGCTCAGAGCGCAAAGGTATCGGGGTCTATGGATGCCGATGTAGCCTCTCAGCAGCAGCTTAAAGGAATATTAAACAAACTTAGCCAGGCTGGATTACTCATCTCTGCACCTGCTGGGATCGCGGCAGTTACCCCTAAAAATATTCAATTATCTGCTGGTCACTCCCTTACTGCCACTGCTGGCGAAAATGTTGACCTGAGTATTTTCAAGAGATTCACAATCGCAGCAGGAGAGGCTATTAGTCTTTTTGCTCAAAAAATGGGAATGAAAATTTTCGCCGCAAAAGGCATGATCGATATCCAAGCTCAAACTGATGCACTTCGGTTGCAATCAGACAAAGCGATGAATATCAGCAGCGTCAATGGTGAAATCATTCTAAATGCCAGCCAGGGAATTACGCTTACCAGTAAGGGGGGGGCTTATATTAAATTGAAAGATGGGTCTATTGAAATTGGAGCACCAGGTAAACTCAACCTTAAAAGCAGCAATATCAGTTGGGGAGGTTCTGGTTCCTTAGAGGAAGCTCTACAGCCGATGACCGTTACAGACCCAGAATACAAATTCCCAATGTCAGAGCGTTTTCAAGTGTTGGACAAACATAGTAATCAGCCTAAAGCCCACATTGCATATCGTATGGAAACATCTGAGGGTACAGTTATACGCGGTGTAACGGATGAAAATGGCTATACTCAAAGCCATCATGGTGTTGACCCACAATCTGTTAAACTATTTTTTGAGTAAACAGGGAAGATAATATAATGAGTGGACAAGAAAAACCTATTGCTGAAGGAAGCCTAAATAAAAAGGAAGGTAGTGCAGTTGTCGCACAACACGAATCGGTAGATATATATTTTCATCATGAAGAGGAAGAGCTTATTTTCCTTGCATCGTCTGCTGCCAGTCAACTGGACAGCCATGCACGTGAATTAATGGTGTGTGTCGATGAACATCATCAGGCATCGGAGGATTATTCTCTTGCGATTGAAAAGTATGGAGTTATTTATACTCAACCAGTAAAAAATGCCGAACTGCCCCCTTTAGAAGAAAAAGTATCCGCAGCAGAAAAAATATTGGCAGAGAAGAAAAAATCTCTTCTGGAAAAATTAGGTAAATTTGATGACAGTGGCGCAGGATATGAGAAAGTCGTCGAACTTATCCCTATTGCGACGAAAAAAAATCAGTCTGGTAGGAACAGTAGAGGCAGTAAATATATCTATGTTAAAAAATCATTTAAAGACAAATTGGGGACGGGTGTAAAACATACTGTTTCACTTAAAACAAAAGACAAAGCGTCAAGTCCGGAAAGCATTTTCAAACGTGACAAAAAAGGGAATATAAAAAACATAGATACAAAGAAAATGAAGGAGCAGTTGTTTAAACAAGCAAAAAAAGAGTTAAAACCGGACACTGCTATCAAATTTTTAAAAGAAGAAGATATTATTAAAATAGACGCTGTCTTGACAAGTTGGGCTGATAGCTGGAATTTAGGTGAGAATGTTGATATTTCAGCTGGCGCACAATTTATGCGTTTTACATCAAATCTGGGAGCATCAGGGGATTGGGATCCTATAGATGGTAAATTAAAAGTTAAGGCCGAATTTAGTGCTGCACTTTCAGTGGCCTCAGGCACTGCAGAAGCGAAATATTTTATGCCAGACCGTATTGGCTGGCCGCTGAAATTTACACCTACGGGCCGTGCGAGTCCTGTTGATATGGGGATGCTACGAGTCTACATTCAAACTTCACTTATAGGTTTTGCAGGGGCATCTGCACAAGCTGAAGCGCAGTTTCAGGTTACAACCATTAATAGTAAACAAATAATCATGGGCAAACCCAACGAACGCCTCCCTCGGTTTAGCGAGCGTCGGGTTAGGGGTGCTGAATTTCACAAGAAAATGGACGAAAATGATGAAGGGATCAGCGCCAGCGGTGAGATTTTTGGTGGGGCCAGAGCCGAGTTTACCTTAAGCGGCGGCGTCCAGTGGTTACAGCCTCCCACGCTGACATCCCATCAGGGTAAAACGGGGGAGAAAGCAGAAGCCGCTGCTGAATATGTCGATTTCTGTAGTATTTCAGAAAGTGTTGTCGGTATGGCCGGACTTGGCATTGGCGGTACTTTCCAATGTGATTTTGTTAATGGCAAGTTTTGCTTCAAAATTGCAGCCAGCCTTTGTGTTGGCGTGGGGGCCAAAGGCAGTTTCAAAGCCTCTGTCTCCTATGAAAAATTAAAAGAGTTTGGTGAGTGGCTAGTGTACCAACTCTATGGGAACGACTATGCGTTCTTTGAATTGATAACAAAAAGGGCGTTTGAAACCTTCAGTAAAATTTGCGTGATGTTGTTATCTGACATTCAAGATAATATTGTTAAAGAATTAAAATCCCTTACCGGAAATATCGAAAAACTTGATGCGCAGTTCGGGGATTTTATTGACTCAATTGATAATGGGCTTAAGGCATCTCAGAAAAGAAATATTCTAGCTGATAATATAAATAAAAAACCACAAGAATTACTGGCTTATACACCAGAATCAAAAGGTATATTACTTTACTTACTCACTCGGCATGCTATAGCTGACCATATAGATCTTGACAACCGAGGAGATGGCGTTATTCCTGATATTTATTATAATAGAAAAAAAGCCGTCATTACGATTCTAACCAGTATTCAAACTCAGCGTGAGTGGTTCCAAGTATTTAGTCATCGAACGGCCGATGGCAGCGATTTAGCTAATGGAAACTCAGCATTAAAATATATCGTCGCTCAAAAACAAATCGATGAAACAAAAGAGTTCCTACAAGAAGGATTAAACAAAGATAAGGAGATGGAAGAAATATATCGGCGCCTGAAAGAAACCCCTGCATGGGGTTATGCATTAGCAATGAATAATACACAAACATACCGACTACATACTGAAAACAACCCTTTCTATCCTCAAATGGGTCAATTCGGACCAAGGAATGACGTTGAACAAATGGTTTAAACATAGAGAAACCTTATGAATAAAAAATTACTACTCTTGCCTCTCAGTATTTTCCTGCTTGCTGCTTGCGATGATAATTCACCACCTGCCTCCCCAAAAAACAACGACGCAGAACTGGAAAAGTATATTCAACAAATCAAGTCTAATCTGATATTTGTTCAAGGCGGTGAGTTTCAAATGGGAGACTTTGGTGAAAAATATGCAAAAGAACACCTTCCCTATGATGAAAACAGTGACAGCAAACCTTTACATAAGGTTGAGCTCACCAGTTATTCGATAGAAAAGTTTAAAGTCAGCAATGCTGAATATAAAGAATATCTCACATTAAACAATATGAAAGGGAGGGCAATAAATACGGGGCCAAGAGAAAAAAAACGTTGGGAGGAAAAAAATAGCATTCCAGATACCCCGAGCCATGTGGATTGGAACGAAGCGGATAAGTACTGCCACTGGCTAGCAGAGGTTACTAAACTGCCGTTCTCATTACCGACAGAAGCGCAATGGGAATATGCCGCACGTAGTCGCGGGGAATTTGTGATTGCCCCAACAAATGATGGGACCATACGTGCAGATGAAGGAGATAAAAGTAATGTTGCCTCTGAAAATGACACTGAAGCCTATTCAAAAAAAATGGGGACATCATTAGGGATATACTCTCCCCTGCCGGGTAATTTTTACCCACCTAACCCACTGGGCATCTACGATATGTCCGGTAACGGCTATGAATGGGTGAAAGACTGGTATGACCCAGATTATTATCAAAAATCACCGCTAAAAGATCCACAGGGACCTGAGAAACCTATATTTAAAGATCCTGATGGACATTTCACTAAAGTATTAAGAGCACAAGACTACTCGGGCCCAGGACGCGGTTTAACCGTAGTTAGATTTAATGCTGACCCAGAAAGCAGAGACTACTTACCTACAGATAAAACCGTTAGGTGCGTCGTTAACAGTCCTCAACCGGTGAAGTAATCATCTCAAATCGACTTCCCCATACGTAGAATAAATTAAACTTATGCTATTACGCTACCTATTATTGCTCATCGTCACCTTTAATCTGACAGCATGTGGATATAACGACATCCAACTCTATGACGAAAAAATTAACGCTAGTTGGGCTGAAGTACAAAATCAATATCTTCGCCGCTCAGACCTTATTCCTAATCTTGTCGCGACAGTAAAAGGGTATTCTATTTATGAAAAGGAGACCTTGGAGTCTGTAACCCAAGCCCGCGCAGATGCGATTAAATCGACACAGGAGCTAGGAAATGCCCCTTCGGACCCGCAACTTTTGCATCAGTGGCAGCAATCTCAGCAGAATCTAAGCCATGCTATTAAACAGTTTATTGTGGTGAGTGAACGCTATCCCGATTTAAAGGCAAGTACATTATATCAAAATATGATGACCCAATTAGAAGGCACTGAAAATCGTATAGCCGTCGCCCGTGGACGCTATATAAAGGTACTGCAGCAATATAACGTGACGATTCGCCAGTTCCCAGCCGTTGTCACTGCCCGAGTAATGGGCTACCAGTTAAAGGTGAGTCAACTTCCTGCTAATGATGAAAAAACAATACAAACTCCAGTTGTTGATTTTAGCATGGCACCTGCCCACTGATATCAGGGTCACTTTATGTTATTACGCTTTTTAATGCTGTTATTTCTGTTTACATGGCCTTGTCATTCGCAAGAAATACCTACGCCATCTCTGCAACATCAAGTTACTGATACCGCAGGGATTCTGAGTGCAGAAGAACAACAAATGTTAACTCAGCAGCTGGAAATGCTATACCAGAAAAGCTCAGTACAGATGGCACTGCTTATAGTTCCTACAACAGGTAATGACACTATTGAGCAATTTGCTACGAGAGTCTTCGACCAGTGGAAATTGGGGAGTGCAAGTCGTGATGATGGAATATTGCTACTCCTCGCCTGGAATGATCATACTGTCAGGTTGGAAGTAGGGTATGGGCTGGAGGGAACGATAACCGATTTACAAGCAAAAAATATTATTCATTCCACAATGCTCCCCTCTTTCAAACTAGGGAAAGTTTATGCCGGTGTTTCAGCGGGTATAAAAAATATCTCTGATTTATTAGTTAAAGATCCGGGAAGCGTTGTACCTTTGCAACCGATGATGAGATTCCCTCACATCCTTCCTGCTTTCTTCCTATGGGGAGTGGGATTATTTATCCTTCCATTTTTTGTATTTAGAAAAAGCTCATTTTGGGGACGAATTATTAAGAGTGGAGCAGCCTGTTCTGCTCTATTTGGTTTGGGTAGTCTGTTCGGTGCATACCTTTTTGATTATGTGCTGATGTTTATTATATCCGAAGTGCTACTGTTATTTGCCTCGGCTAGATTAATAGACAGATCAAACATCAATAAATCCCAAAAAAAAGGGACGAAAAACCGTAAGGTGAATCAGTCACCTGGTATTTCCACATACTCGTCTTCTGAGAGCAGCAATAGTATCTCAAGTAATAACTTCAGCGGGGACGGCGGAAACAGTGGCGGTGGCGGCGCGTCTGACCGTTGGTAAGTTATGTTTTTATTTATCTATTGTTATTAACGGATTCCACCGAAAAAAAATACAGCTTCAAGCAACTAATAATATATTAAATCATCGATTTCTTACGTCATCAGGAGAGGATAATGCAAGGGATAATAAGAATTGGAGATAAAACAACCCATGGCGGAACCGTTCTTGAGGGTAGCAGTGGGATAAAATTTATGGGTATTAATGTTGCCTGTATTATGGACAAAGTTTCCTGTCCGCTACATGGGACAACATTCATATCTGAGGGGGATGAAGGTTCTCAATACAATGGGCGGGCTATTGCGCTACATGGCCATCGTTGTGCTTGCGGTTGTACACTCATTACTTCATTACCAAATGCCGGGAAAAATTGACTTATGCCGGTTGAATTAAGGAAGATCCCTAAGCCGGAAGTTTTGCCGGTACCTTTGGTAAAAATACGCTGGGCTGTTTGTATTATTTTATGCATCTTTATGGGCTTTGTTCTTACACTCTATTTCTGGCCTAAGGACACGAGCACACATACATTCTGGTTCTGGATGTGCGCATTAGTTATTCCATCCGCCATCGGTGCTATCAGTTATGCGCTCAGATTACGGCATTACGAGCAGCAATGGGAACGAGTTTCCTATTGGAATCATCTGCATCAGGAAAAACGGCAAGAAATGGTGGAACAAGGACAACTGGCTTTGGGTTTGCTGGGAATGGCCTATGTAACTCCTGCTGCAAATAATAAACTGGCTTCGGCTTTATTGCAGGGCGTTGCTCCGCTACGGGCAATTTACCCCCCTGGCAGTACATCCATTTTAATGATGGCGACACTTCCTCTCAAGGCTATAACCGATAGTGAAGCCGAATATTCTCTGCGGCTGGAAACTCATCTTCAATCGGTACTCCAGGGGCTTAAGCCTGAGCTGGAACAATATGCAACGAATGAATCACTTATTGTGAGAATTCGTCATGATCAAACCCTGCAAGATAGGCAGTTCTCAAGTATATGCCAGCGCATATTTCCTGAATACTTCACAGCATCACAGATTATTTTCGGACAGCAAGATAATGGCCTGATGTGGCTGGATAACTGGTTGGATGACCAAAATTCGGCCCTGGTACTCTCTCTGGAGGTGAATTTGTTTCGAGAGGGTCGCGATCATCAGGCAGAGTCCGTTTCTGCACTATTACTGGCTTCACCTGCTTGGTTGACTCATCACAGTTTCATACCAATTGCACGAATACATCGCCCAGTTGCTATAACAGCCACTCAAGAAGCTTTGGAGGATGTCATTCGCTGGGGGATGCTTTCTGCTGAGGAATACTATTTTGTCTGGCGTAGCCAACTACCATCTCAACCACAAACTGAGATGCTTCAGGCAATGGATGCTTTGAAGTACCACATCCATAAAGATCGCGAATGTCAGATAGATGGTTCCCTGGGTAAACCTGCTGCTGCCGTCGGGCACATTACCCTGATTTGTGCCTGTGAACATGCTGCCTCCACGCAACAACCTCAGTGGATTATGTTGCAGGATAAAACCCCTCAATGGGCAATTGTGCGCCCAGCGTAGTTCCGCGTTAAGGAAATCTGAAGTGATTAAGAAGAAACGTCTCAGTACATGGATAATCCTGATTGTGCTGCTAATTATTGGTAGCAGCCTTATCTGGTTTGATAACCCTTTCATTCATTTAGCGACCAAAGAAAAAAGACTGGTTGCCTCAGTTATATTACTCGGCTTTTGTCTTGGGATATTGCTTTTTGATGATTTCTTGACACGGGCATGGAAGGCGATTGTTTCTTCAGAATTTGCCCAGTTACTAAAAGTAAGTTTCACCGGCCAAAAAAATAAAACACAATCCAATATAGTGAGTGAAAACAGTAATGTTCTACGGGTCAAAAGTCTACAATACGCCCTGCGTCAAACCTACGGCCGCTGCTGGCCCCGCAAAGTCCGCATTCTGCTATTAACTGGCAGCGCCGCGGATGTGGAACAACTCGCACCCGGCCTCACTGCCCAATACTGGCAGGAAGACGCGGGAGCCGTTCTGCTTTGGGGCGGCGATCTTGGTGCTCAGGCAGACAGCGCGTGGTTAGGTGCTTTGCGTAAGCTACGCCGCCGCCCGCTGGATGGTGTCGTATGGGTGACGTCGGCGTTAGCTCAGCGCTCAACGTTGGGCCTGAAAGAGGGCCCTTCTCCCCTTTCCGTCGATATGATGGACAGCGTAGCGCAGGCATTTGCTGAGCGCTTTGAGCTGATTGGATGGCGGCTGCCGCTGTATGTCTGGTCACTGCACGACTCCGGTGGGACTCAGGCCGACCGTATTACTCAATCTGTCGGCTGCCTGCTGCCTGCTGGCTGTAAACCTGATGAGCTGAGTTCACAACTTGCCGGGCTGGTGCCTGACCTGATTGAACAGGGTACGCAGCAGGTAAGCCACAGCACACATCATCAGTTCCTGTTGCAACTGGCCGATCAGTTAGCCCGTCGCCCTGATTCGGTTGCAGAACCGCTTGCCACATTGCTTAACCCGTACCGCCCGACCCCGCTGGCTGGAGTGATATTCAGCCCTGCATCGGTAGATGCAAAACGCACTGTAAAACACCATTGGGGCAAAGATAACCGCTGGGACGCGTTGCTCCATTCGCTGCCGTCATTACCTGCCAGCCTTGCTGCGAAGAAGCTGGGTTTTGCCTGGCGTAAAGTGCTGGCAGCGGCAGTGGCCGTCGTCATGGTGCTGTGGGGTGCTGGGATGGTGATGTCATTCCTGGTGAACCGCGACCTCCTCAACACCAGTGAATCTCAGGTCAAGCTGGCCGCAAACGTGCAACAGCCCCTACCGGCACGTCTTCAGGCACAGCTCGATTTACAACACATTTTGGACAGACTTCAGTACCGCCAGCAACAGGGAGCGCCCTGGTACAGCCGGTTTGGACTGAGCCAGAACGATGCATTGCTGACCGCACTCTGGCCGCATTATCGTGCCAGCGCCACCCCTCTGCTGCGCGATGCAACCGCCCTTCATCTTGAAGAGCAACTTAATGCTATGGCGCAGCTTCCACCCGACTCTCCGCTTCGCGACAAGCTGGTAAAACCCGCTTATGACCAGTTAAAACTCTATCTGATGCTGGCACGCCCGGAAAAGATGGATGCCCCGTGGTTCAGCAAAACCTTGTTGAGCGACTGGCCGCAGCGCACTGGCGTACCGGATGGGATCTGGCAAGGCAGCGGCCCTGCCCTGCTGGAATTTTATGCCCGTAACCTTGCCCTCCACCCGGGCTGGCGGCTGACCCAGGATGAAAACCTGGTCAGTCAGGTGCGTACCATTCTGATAAGCCAGATGGGTGCGCGTAACAGTGAATCTTCGCTCTACCAAAAAATGCTGCGGCAGGTGGCGCATCAGTATGCGGATATGCGCCTGTCTGACATGACCGGCGATACCGATCCAGAACGTATTTTTACTACTGATGCCGTTGTACCTGGCATGTTCACCCGTAAAGCCTGGGAGGAAGCGGTAAAACCGGCCATTGAGAAAGTCGTCAGCGGGCGCAGGGAGGAGATGGACTGGGTACTGAGCGACAGCAAAACAGCCGTTGTGCAGCAGGATACCCCGGAAGCCCTTCAGGCCCGTCTGAAAGAGCGCTATTTTGCTGATTTCTCCGCCAGCTGGCTGGACTTCCTCAACAGTCTTCACTGGCAGCAGGCACAGACCTTATCTGATTCCATCGACCAGCTCACCCTGATGGCAGACGTGCGTCAGTCTCCTCTGGTGGCATTAATGAATACCCTGAGTATTCAGGGGAAAACCGGCCAAACCAACGAGGCATTGTCAGACTCACTGGTGAAGTCTGCCAAAAATCTGTTGAACCGTGATGAACAGCCCGCTATTGATCAGCAGGCAGGGGCACAGGGGCCGCTGGATGCCACCTTTGGCCCGGTTATCGCATTGATGGATGGTAAAGCCGGCGGGCAAGGCAGTACCAGTCTCAGTCTGCAAACCTTCCTGACCCGCGTTACGCAGGTTCGTCTCAAACTCCAGCAGGTGGTCAACGCCGCCGACCCTCAGGCTATGACCCAAACGCTGGCTCAGACGGTATTTCAGGGCAAAGCGGTCGATCTGACCGAAACCCGTGATTACGGCAGTCTGGTGGCCGCCAGTCTGGGACAGGAGTGGAGCGGATTTGGACAGACAGTCTTTGTCCAGCCCATGGAGCAGGCATGGCAGCAGGTCTTAACCCCCGCAGCACAAAGCCTGAACGCCCAGTGGCAGGCATCAATTGTCGATGACTGGAACAGTACCTTCGGCGGACGATATCCCTTAAAAGACACCAGCAGTGAAGTCTCGCTTCCATTGCTGGCCCGTTACCTCAACAGCGACAGTGGGCGAATTACCCGCTTCCTGCAGACCCGCCTGAATGGCGTGCTACACAAAGAGGGGAGTCACTGGGTGCCGGACAGCATCAACGCACAAGGGCTGACCTTCAATCCGGCATTTCTTAAAGCCGTGGACCAGCTGAGTTATCTGTCCGATGTAGTATTTGCCGACGGTGAAGCGGGAATACGCTTTGAGCTGCGACCGGGTACGGCAAAAGACGTCATGCAAACTGATTTGATTATCGACAGCCAAAAGCTCAGCTATTACAACCAGTTACCTGTCTGGAAGCGGTTCAAATGGCCTAATGATACCGAAGCACCGGGTGCCAGCCTGAGCTGGGTAAGCACTCAGGCCGGAACTCGTCAGTTTGCCGATCTTCCCGGTGCCTGGGGGCTCATCCGTTTACTGGATAAAGCCGATGTCTCACCGTATCAGGGCGTAAACAGCAGTTTTAATATTACCTGGAAAGCCCCTGACGGCAGGCCGCTGAACTACACCCTGCGCACCGAAGCCGGAGAAGGCCCGCTGGCCTTGCTGAAACTGCGCAACTTTGCCCTGCCTGCGCAAATATTCAGTGTTGACGCCGCAGGTTCTGCCATGGGAGAGGGAAACTGATGGCTACGTTACAAACATTGCTGAGCGCCTGCCATGCTGACCAACAGAAGCTGGCGCAGCAGGCACAACAACAAATCCACCTCTGGGATAAGTGGCTGGCACCCGTATCAGCCAGCTCTGCGGTGGGTGATGACCCCGGTTATGACGACGATTTCCAACAGATGCGCGAAGAGGTCAATAAACTCTCCGGCGCGGATACCGGTTTAGTCTGTGTACTGGCAGAGAAGCTGCTGACTTCATCGTGCAAAGATGTGCGCGTCGCGACCTACTATATCTGGGCACGACTGCACATCGATGGTGAAACCGGTCTGGCCGACGGCCTCGCTCTGCTGGCGGGGCTGCTTCAGCGCTATGGCGACGAACTGCATCCGCAGCGAGGCAACAGCCGCAAACTGGCGCTGGAATGGCTGGCGGGGAGCCGCGTACTGGACAGCCTGTCACTCTATCCGGAAGTGACTAAAGCTGACTTTGAACGCATTGCCGGGGCACTGACGTCAATTGACGAGAGCATTGCAGGTTGGGAGGAGTCCGCACTGCCTCAGCTCGGTAGCCTCTATGCCGCGCTGGAAAACCGGCTGGCACAGTCTGGCGGCCCTGATGCCGTTATCCCACAAAACAGCAGCACCACCAGCCACTCAGCACCGGATGCGCCAGCACTGAAACCGGTCGCCTCAGGGCGTGATTTACTTGATCAGGCAAAACTGCTGGCGAAGTATCTGCGCGACCAGCCGGACGGCTGGCTCTCCGGCCATCATCTGATGAAAAGTATTCGTCTGGACACGCTGCACGAACTGCCGCCGCTGGCCGCCGATGGGAGAACCCGCCTGGCACCGCCGAAACCGGAGAACCGCGCGCTGCTTAAACGCCTCTATCTGCAACAAAGCTGGCTGGAGTTACTGGAGCAAGCCGACAGCCTGTTCGCGCAAGGCGTTAATCATCTGTGGCTGGATCTTCAGTGGTACACCCACCAGGCATTGATGAAAACGGGTGCGCCCTATGACCGCTGGGCCGACATCATTGTGCAGGATCTCAACGGCCTGTTAACGCGCTTACCGGGGCTCGAAGTGCTGGCCTTTAACGATGGCACCCCCTTCGCCGATGAAGTTACCCTGAACTGGATAAACCAGCAGGTCACTGCGTCAAACGACGGATGGGGGCATGAGCCAGCCGCCTCAGCGAACACCGCCGGTGATGACGACATTCTGCAACTGGAGCCGGAAGCGCTGGCGCAGGCCGACAGCGGTGGCGTTGAAGCTGCGCTGAACTGGCTGCAAAACCGTCCAGGCACCCATACACCACGCCATCAGTGGCTGGTGCGCCTTCTGATGGCCCGCGTCGCCGAGCAGTACGGCAAAAATGACATGGCGCTGCATCTGCTGGGTGAACTGGATGGCAACGCTATCCGCATGACACTCACACAATGGGAGCCGGAACTGCTGTTTGAGGTAAAAGCCCGCCGCCTGAAACTTCTGCGCATGAAAGCCACCCGGGCCGAGTCTGACAAACCCCGCCTGCACAGTGAAATGGAATCCCTGCTCGCCGGACTCATCGCCCTCGACCCGGCACGGGCTGCGGTGTTGTGTGGTTAATCAATGATCTTATCCTGATAAAAAGAAAATGATGAAAGACCAAACCCTGCGTTATTACGACGCCGAAATGCGCTATTTGCGCGATGCGGCGAAAGAGTTTGCACAAACTCACCCGGACCGGGCAGCCATGCTCGATCTGGATAAACCCGGCACGCCTGATCCTTATGTGGAACGCCTGTTTGAAGGCTTTGCTTTCTCTATGGGGCGGTTGCGCGAAAAAATTGATGACGACCTGCCGGAATTCACCGAAGGGCTGGTGAGCATGTTATGGCCGCACTATTTGCGCACCATTCCTTCGCTCTCCATTGTCGCGCTGACACCCGATGTCCCGTCGATGAAAATGGCCGAAACCGTACCCGCCGGAATGGAGGTCTACTCCCGCCCGGTAGGCCCGAAAAATACCGTTTGCCAGTACCGCACCACGCGCGATATGGCGCTCAACCCGCTCGCGGTCTCAAAAGTGGTGATGGCAACAGAACCCGATGGCCGTTCCGTGTTGCGCGTGCGCCTGGCATGCAGTCCGCAGACTGACTGGTCGCAGGTGGACTTGCAGCGCCTCTGTTTTTATCTGGCGGGTGAAGCCCCGGTCAGCAGCGCGCTGCATCTGGCACTGACACGCCGTCAGGCTGCGCTTTATTTGCGTCTGCCAAATCAGGCTGACCGGGTAAAGCTGGACGGCTGGTTCTCGCCCGGCGGTTTTGCCGATGAGGATTTGCTGTGGCCTAAAGGAGAAAGCGCCTTCAGCGGTTATCAGCTGTTACTGGAATACTTCACCTTCCGCGAGAAGTTTATGTTCGTGCATCTGAACGGACTGGAAACGGTGACGCTGCCTGCGGGCATTGCCTGGTTTGATATTGAAGTGGTGTTTGACAACCAGTGGCAGAGTGATTTGCCGGTGACGGATGATGCGCTGCATCTGCACTGTGTGCCGGTGATCAATCTGTTCTCACTGGAAGCTGACCCGCTGGTCGTCAACGGTCTGGAAAGTGAGTACATGCTGCGTCCGCGCCGTCTGCAGGATGGGCATACCGAAATTTACTCCGTGGACTCCGTGACCGGATCGCAGCGTACATCCGATGCCACCTATGTGCCGTTTACCAGTTTTCGCCATCGCGGCGGAATGCAGCGACGCCACGCGCCGGAACGCTATTTCCATACGCGCGTGAAACGAGGCGTGACAGGCCTGCATGATACGTGGCTGATCCTCGGTGGTGAGCAGTGGGAGGCTGACAGGTTGTTCTCGCGTGAAGCGGTATCATTGAAGATCACCGGCACCAACGGCCAGTTGCCGCGCAAAGCCTTACAGAGCACGTTGCTGGACCGCTGCGAGGCGGTATTACAGACCCCCCTGAAAGTGCGTAATCTGTGTAAACCTACCCTGCCCGCTTATCCTCCCGCGGAAGATCACTTCCAGTGGCGGGTGCTGAGCCACCTCGGTTCCAGCTACCTCAATCTGATGAGCAGTGCAGAGGTACTGCGCGGAACGCTCGAGCTTTACAACTGGCAGAGTGATGAACTGAATAACCGGCGTCTGGATGCCATTCAACATGTCCAGCACCACCAGATACAGCGTTTTGAAAAAGGCTTCCTGCTGCGGGGTATCGACATTGAAGTGACGCTCGACGGCAACGGGTTTACCGGCGAAGGCGATATCCATCTGTTCGGCGAAATGCTCAACCGCTTCTTTGCTCTCTATGCTGATATCCATCTGTTCAATCAGCTTACCCTTATCGTTCAGCCTGCCGGGAAATGTATTCGATGGAAAGAGAATCACAATCAGCGTCTGCCCGGCTAATTGAACAGCTGCGCGATAAACTGCCTTACACCCAGTTTTATCGCTTCTGTCAGTTACTCGAGCAAAGTCAGCCGGATGCCCCCGCGCTCGGCAGCCACTGGCAGGTCAGGCATGACCCGGTCCGATTTCGGCCGCATCCGGGCATGGGGTTTCCCGCCAGTGAATTTAAGCGGGTGGAAATGCCGGAGCATCCGCACCTTCCCCCAACCATCCGCACCACTTTTATGGGGCTGTATGGGGTGGAGTCACCGCTGCCCACGTCGTATATCGACGATATTACCCAGCGCCGTGATGGGCATGAGGCGGTCAGCGATTTTCTGGATATCTTCAACCACCGGATGATCACTCAGTACTACCGCATCTGGCGTAAGTACTCCTATCCGGCCACCTTTGCGCCGGGCGGTACGGACAGAACATCCCGATATCTGCTGAGCCTGTGTGGTCTGGGCATTGAAGGCTGTGCGCAGAACATTGCCACACCGGTCTCCCGCTTTCTGGCGCTGACCAGCATGATGCGCCTGCCCACGCGCACCAGCGAGGGCATTATTGCGCTGGTTCAGCTGCTGGCACCGGAGACAGAAGCCCGCGTTGTTGCCCATGACCGTTGCCGAATTCCTCTGCGTAACCCGCTGGCGATGAGTGCGCGGCATCCCGTCAGCATGAGCAACAGTCCAGTGATGGGCAGCCATGCAACAGACGTTAATAGCCAGGTCTTGCTGCAACTGAAAACGGGTAATACCAACGAAGCCAGAGAGTGGTTGCCCGGTGGGCAGTTGCATACAGATTTACTGGCCTTATTGCAGGTGTATCTGGGGTCGCGACTACATGTGCGTTTGCAACTGACAGTATTGCGGTCACTGCTGCCGGATGCGCAACTTTCCTGCCAGCCGAAAGGCACAGGCATTCTGCTGGGCAGAACAGCGGTGATGCGGACACAGCGCACCACCCACACCACACAAAATATAACTGAAATGATCACTATTAATCTGGGCCGCTATCAGCGCGTTCAGGAAAATCTTCACCGAAGGGAGACCGATGAACATGGCGATTACCGCTGGTAAAACCCGTTTTACGTTACTGATGTTGGCTATGGTAACCACCTTAAGCGGATGTGGGCTGACCCAAACGGTCAGTGACGGCACCGTTGCCGTGACAAAATCCATCTTTTATAAGCAGGTGAAAACGCTGCATCTGGATATCAAAGCGCGGGATGCGATAAACAACAATGCAACGGGTGCCCCTCTGGCGACCGTCGTGCGTGTCTATCAGCTAAAAGATCGTAAAGCCTTTGATGGGACGGATTATCCCTCTTTATTTGCTGAAGACAGCCAGGCCATTAAAGCCGATCTGTTGGCAGAGAAAGATGTCCGAATCCGTCCTGGTGCAGCCGTAAGTATTGATGTGCCGATGGAGAAAGATGCGCAGTATGTGGCGGTCGCCGGAATGTTTCTTTCTCCGGATATCACCAACAATACCTGGCGGGTGGTGCTGAGCCGGGACGATCTCGATCCGGACAAGGCACGTCAGATTGAATTGAACACCCAGGGGATGATGCTGTTGCCCCTGAAGGATAAATGATATGCCGCAGCCCTCACTCTACGAAATGCTGCTCGGCAACTTCGCCGGGGGCCTCAATCTTCATCAGGTCAGCGAAGACCATCAGGTGATTTTGTCGGTGCTCGACAACATGCAGCGCATTCTCAACTGCCGCGCCGGTACGCTCAGCCATCTGCCGGATTACGGCCTGCCGGATATGAGCAAAATCTTGCAGGGGATGCCCGGCACCGCGCACTCGCTGCTGACCACGCTCTCCGACACCTTGCTGAAATATGAGCCGCGCCTGAAAAGCCTGAATGTAGTGCTGTTGCCACAATCTACGCCGGGGCATCTGGAATACGGTATTGACGCCGAACTGAAAGAGTTCGGGTTGGTGCGCTTTGGCACCGCGTTTATGCCGGAAGGTCGGGTGCTGATCCGGCACATGAAGCAGCAACATTATCTTGATGGTCAGACCCGGTTCTGAGTGTCACCTGCCATCGTCAATGACAGAGGAAGTATGTCAGCAAAAGCGCGTTTTTTAAAAAAACTACAGGACAAGCAGCCAGGCCGTGGCGCATTTGAAAATAGAGGCCAGGCCGATATCGCAGAGTTCCAGCAGCAGATGAATCAGCTGCTGGAGAGCATGGAGACCTGGCTCACCGGCACCGGCATCGAGACGGCAAGCACCACAGTGTCATTGGTGGAGTTTTTGCTGGGCGGGACAGTATTCAGCATTTCCGGTATCCAGCTTCGTTATGAAAACAGAATGGTGAAATTCACGCCCGTATTTTTATATGGTCAGGGCGTGACGGGCTGCGTGGAAGCCACACTCTGCGCTGAAGGCAGCACGACGCACCTTTGCCGATTGTTCATGCGATGCGCAGAACACAATCACTGGACATGGCGTCCAGCGGGTTGGTCCACCCGGCCCGGAGAGCCGTTCAATGAGGAGGTCTTTTTCAACATGGTTGAAGGTTTATTGTCCTGACCGGCCCCTTTGTCATTCTGAGTATTTTAATACCCCCGTCTTCTGAATTAACCAAAGATGTCTGAACAGATACCTTTGAAAGGAATCAATCATGTCTATTGACCGCCAGTTGCGCACCGGGGGCGACCCGCGTGCGCTTGCCGACTACGGCGCTTTGCGCGAAGAACTGAGTAAATTAACCCATCCGGCGCGCCCGGATGTGAACTGGAAAAAGGTAGAACAGCTGTGTCTCGGGCTATTCCAGCAAAATGGCATCGAGCTGCAAACAGCATCGTGGTACACACAGGCAAGAACGCAGCTAGCGGGCCTGTCCGGGCTGAATGAAGGACTGGCGATCATCGACGCGCTGGTCTCGCGGCAGTGGGCCGGGCTCTGGCCACAGCCGGTGCATGCGCGTATGGAGATCCTCTCCGGATTGAGCCAGAGGTTGCAGCAGGCGCTGCGCAGCATCACGCTGGAATATCACGACCTGCCGCAAATCTATCAGGCGGAAAAACTTATCAATGCGCTGTGCGATGTACTGCAACGCCTCGAGCTGAGACATGCCAGCCAGTTGGCCGCCCTGAGTACGCTGATGCACAGCGCCGCCATCCGGCTGGAGAATATGCACGCCACGACGGATCCCGCCGTTGTACTGCCTGCACAGCCGGAGAGAACAGAGAAAGAATGGGCGACCGATAACCACGAGCCCTGGGTGTATGTCGGGCACGCTGAACCCTCGCAGCCGCAGGTGGTTATCGCCGCATCACCACCGGCCAAACGCCCTCTTCAATGGAAAGGGTTTGTCGCAGGCGTGGTGGCCACAGTGCTGATTGGCAGCGGCATTCAGGCGGGGAGACATGCGTTTCATCCGCCGACAGGTGAACAGCTGACGGCTACGCTGCCCGTCTTACCAAAACCGATGACGCCCCAGGCGCTGGAACAGCTGAAAACACAACAACCCGATATGTTGAAGAGAGAAGCGCCGGTGATGATCTCCGCCACGCAGCAGCAAATCAACCGCCTGGCAAAACTGTCCCCACGCTGGGCGCAGGATACCGGCACGCAGCTGGTGAACCAGACTCGCACTCTTTGGCCTGAAAATTCTTCAGCAGCAGAACTGGCAAAAAAATGGAATCTGCAACTCACCGCCAACGCCATCTCGCCGGAAGATCTCAACAGCTGGCATGACGCCAATGTGCAGTTACAACAGCTGGCGGATAAACTCAACGCTTTGGACGGACAACGCGGCCGCTATATGACCGGCTCGGAGCTGAAGACGGCAGTATTTGCCCTCCAGCAGACGCTCGGTAAAGCCCCGCCGGTGGAAGAGTCTCTGCGCAAACTGTCACAAGCGAAACAACAGGGAACCGAAGTCTCACCGGCTTTGACGATGCAACTGGATAATCAATTCACCCAGTTGCTGAACCGTTATGCCCTGCTGGCACCGGGGCCAAATACGGCACAGCCTTAGATATTCGGTATAAAATACCGATTGAAAAGCATAAAAAAGACACCTCAGTGGGTAATGCTGGTCACTTAAGGTGACCAGCATTGTTTTTTAAAGGATATTTCGACCTTTTTTCTCTCACTTCCCTTGCATATTCACGCTCACGCCTCGAGGGGAGTTTTAGCATCGCTGCGTT
>Ga0105855_1000115_pt1 | contig 45594 bp, 59 predicted proteins | sample OrgsoiDNA_201059_FD_89680 | JGI IMG/M metagenome (GOLD analysis project Ga0105855, IMG submission 89680) | Permafrost soil microbial communities from the Arctic, to analyse light accelerated degradation of dissolved organic matter (DOM) -... | ecosystem: Environmental > Terrestrial > Soil >... | reverse complement strand
CTCCTCGCTTCCACAAGAAGCAAAACCCAGTTTCACGCCTAGTCGGGGCGTAGCGCAGTCCGGTAGCGCACTAGCATGGGGTGCTAGGGGTCGAGTGTTCGAATCACTCCGTCCCGACCATATATTTCAATGACTTAGCCCAATCTGAAAAGATTGGGCTTTTTCATGTCTAAACAAATACTCCCACATTTACTCCCACGAATATTTTGGATCTGGGTAGCGTTGCAATCCGGAAGGCGCAATTGTGTTCTGATCTCGTGTCCGGAGGCTCCCCGTGCCAAGGCAATGCTCTGAAGTGACAAGTGCGTTCGTCAACTGTATTGCGGAGGATGGGTATTGGCGGGGTGATAGTCTCGGTTGCTGCTGAGGTGATTCAGACAATCGCTCAGGTTCCGGCAGAGGCATTAGGTATCACGCGGTTTCAGTGGCGTGACGGGGAGAGGGCTGATCAAGCGTGATCCCACTCAGCGAGCCGCAACCATCAGCAGCAACCACGGGTGGACGTGGGTATAGCATTTTGCTAGCTTCGATTCATTTCCCGTTATTCCCTAGGTGGCCTTTTCGGCGTCGACTGACTCGTTTTACCGCTCTGTTGGGTACAAGCAAGTACCGCCCAGGGTTGAGGTCGCGCGCAAGGACAGTCTTCCAGTCCCTTTCACATCAGTTGCGTGAGGCAAACAAGGAGTTCAGTTTGGCGGCCGTATTTATCCACCTCTCCGATATTCACTTCGGACAAGAAAAAGCTAGCAGCATTCGAATAGTCAACTAGGACGCTCGCAGGCAGTTGATCGAAGATGCGGCCGCACACGTGGCAACACTACCTACCAGAACGGCTTCGGGCATCTTAGTGACCGGAGACATCGCATATGCGGGCAAACGTCATGAGTATGACGCAGCTGGATTATGGCTTGATGAACTTGCCTCCCGGGTTGGTTGTACGGCGGCTGATATTCAAATGGTCCCAGGAAATCACGATGTCGATCGAGATCAGATCAAAGGATTGACTGAAATGATGCTCGCGGCGATCGGTAACGAAGGTGAAGCGAAGCTGCATGACTTTCTTGAAGAGGCGGTGGCAAGAGAGGTCCTTTATCTTCGCTTTGAAGAGTACCGACGCTTCGCCGACGCTTACCAGTGTCCGCTCGACTGCAGCGGCAATAGCAGTGCAGAGCGTAGGGTGGAGCTCGCTGATGGACGAGCGATTCGCTTTGTCCGACTAAACTCCGCTTTGATTTGTTCGAGGCGTAAAGCCCCCGGTGTCAGGATAGTTGTCGCCTCTCCGGATTTACCCCCAAAAGCACACCGAGGGCGGAAAGAGACAGCTTGTGACGTACTATTCACGCGAACGCAAAGCCGCATTGCTCAAGATGTTGCTTCCCCCACTGAACCTCACCGTGGCCGAAGTTTGTCGGCGTGAAGGGGTCAGCGACGTATCGATGTACACCTGGCGCAAGATGGCCAGTCTCCAAGGAAGTAACATGCCAGAAGACATACCGCTCTCTGATAAATGGTCTGCTGAAGCCCGGTTTGCCGCCGTTCTTGAAACGGCCAGCCTGACGCAGCTTGAGTTAGGCGAGTACTGCCGTCGAAACGGCCTGTATCCCGAGCAGCTCAACGCCTGGCGTCAAGCCTGCATCAGCGGTCAAGAGGCAGTGCAGGCGCAAAAAATGGCTGACCATGAACAGACGCGCAAAGACAAAAAACGCATCCTGGAACTGGAGCGTAAACTGCGCCGTAAAGATGCTGCACTGGCCGAAACTGCAGCGTTGCTGGTGCTGCGAAAAAAGCTCAACGATTACTGGGGGACCGACGGCGAGGACAACTGACCTCTTTGCCGGAACGGCAATTGTTGGTGGGCTGGTTGATCGAAGCCATCGTAGCGGGAGCCCGACGAGCGCGGGCATGCCAAGAAGTTGGGTTATCACTCAGAACCTTGCAGCGTTGGACCCTGACGCAAAAGTTGCAAGCTGATGCGCGTACGACCACCTTGCGGCCTAAGCCGCGCAATGCGCTGAGCGAAATTGAGCGCCAGGCCATCGTAACCCTGTGCAACAGCCCGACGTATGCCCACTTGCCGCCAAGCCAAATCGTTCCCCGCCTGGCAGACGAAGCCCGGTATCTGGCATCGGAAGCCACGTTTTACCGGGTCTTGCGAGCAGCCGGCCAACAGCACCACAGAGGCCGTAGCCGACGACCTCGACGCGTTGTAATGCCGACAACGCACGCGGCTCAGAGGCCCAACCAGGTATGGTCGTGGGACATCACGTATCTTCCCTCGCCGATACGCGGCAAGTATTACTACCTGTATTTGATCGAGGATATTTACAGCCGTAAGGCCGTAGGCTGGGAAGTTTATGAAGAAGAAAGTGGTGAGAAAGCTGCTGCGCTATTGCAACGCAGCGTGATCAACGAGAAGTGCCTGCGTGAGCCATTAGTACTGCATTCCGATAATGGAGCGCCGATGAAATCGGTGACGCTGTTAAGCAAAATGTACGAGCTGGGGATCACGCCTTCTCGCGGTCGACCGCGCGTAAGCAATGACAATCCGTACTCGGAATCGCTGTTTAGAACACTGAAGTACTGCCCGCAATGGCCAATAGAAGGCTTTGCCAGCTTGGACGCTGCACGGACTTGGGTGAGGGATTTTATGCGTTGGTACAACGACGAACACAGGCACAGCCGGATCCGCTTCGTCACCCCATCAGAGCGCCATGGTGGGCAAGTTCATCAGATCCTGGCGCTGCGGCATGAGCTATATGAGCGGGAGCGTCGGAAAAGACCTGAACGGTGGTCAGGACAAACACGCAACTGGGAGCCGATAGGAACGGTGCTGCTGAACCCGGATCGGGAACAGCAGACCGATAAAAAAGCGGCATAGCAAAACGGTTGACGCGACAACTACCTTGAAAAACGCCGAAAGACGAAAAGGGAAATTTGCTTCTGGGAGCCCGCCAGCGGGTTATGAATGAGGCGATCGGCGAAGAGCTGGTGGTGCTAACTCATCATCCCCTTGATTGGTACGCCGACTCGGCTGAGACCAAGAGGTTCTTAAGAAGCCGAGCTCGAGTTTTCATTTCCGGCCATGAGCACCTGGCAGCAGTAGATGTCCAAAACGTAGAACCTGGGCGCGACCTCATGATGCTTGCCGCTGGAGCTACGACACCTGATAGCTTCGATGACACCTACACTTATGCTTACAACATTATCCAGTTTGACTGGGATGAGAACGACGATGCTCTTGCCGTGACACTGTACGCCCGAGCATGGAACGACGACATGAAGCGGTTCGAGTCAGACGATGTGCGTCTTGGTGGGCATGGGCAACGAACCGTTTTAGGTTCGCCCAATTTTCTTAAGGCAACAAGGCCTTCCATCGGCGCCAGGGTCAAAACAGGCCAGGATGTGGAGCCGGCGTCGGTCGAGATTATCTTACCGCCAGAGGAAGAGATGACCGGCAGCTCGCGCGTTGATGAGACGGAGTATCAGAATCTCCATTTGCGTTTCTTCCGCGATCTTACAGAGGGCGAACGACTTCGTATTTTGGTGGGGCTTGACGCCGTACCTAATGAAAATATGGATCATTTTACTCACGAGACGGAAAGTAAACTTTTCCGAAATATCGCTAAAATGAATCGTTTCGATCAACTGCGCGAAAAGGTGGAAGAAGCCCTCACCAAGCGTAAAACCAACAAGGACAATCAATGAGCAACATGGCCGAATATGCTCGTATTTTTGATACTGGTACTGACGACGGATTGGTGGAGAAACGATTAAAAGCTGTAGCTGAAATCAAAGCGTGGTTTGAAAGTCTCACCCCGGATTTGGCCATTAGTACGGCGAGCCGTATTTCTTCCTCATTCGGCACCAGCGCATGTCTTCCCGATGAAATTGCAGCTATTGGTGAAGAAAAAATTCAGCGGCATGCTGTCTCATTTGTTCGGTCCGCTAATCCAGATGATCTGCAAATCAAGGTGGTTTTGGCAGTCGCCGCAATCGACGTTTTTCAAAGTGTCACTGCTAAAAGCAGCGGGACTTCGGTGGATGCTCTTGCGGCGGCCTTCTGGTCAGCCCTTGCGTTTCAGCTCCCTCTTGAATTGGAGAAGGTTGAACGCCTTCGTCAAGACTTGCTGACAGCCAGCCGCACACATGTGCTGAAAATTACCGATGCCGCGCGTGCGCGGCAGACGGTGCCTTCAATCGGTCTCGTGTCCATCAGTCAGGATTCAACACAGCCGTCTAGAGTCAATAAAGCCTTTAGCCAGGCCGTAGAGCCAATGATCTTGGCGATGCGTGAAAATGCTGTACTCGACCGTGAAGAGCTGGACTTTATGTGGTGGCTACTCTCCGGGCGGAGCGAGTTGCTGGACGAGCCGCTCGATAGTTTGCCGGGTGCAGTCAGCAGCGGTCCGTTCTGGGTGATCCTTAACATCACGCGGGCTGGGCAGCGCTCTCAAAGAATACCTTCTATCAGTAATAATTAACCCTTGAGCACCTTTTGTGAGGCAAGGGCTTCCCTGTGTTTTTGGTTTGAGTGCAATTGCCGGCGGCTCGGATACAACACGTTCAGGCCATAGCCTTTGGGTCGGTATTGGGCCAGTACGGGAACGAGCACGTAAGCCTCTCCCTCAAGCCTGGGCCATCACGGGCGGTAGCAGGGCGATGTCGAGCCCGGCCACGGCGGCCTTGTGCAGTCGTTGTGCAGTATTGCCGCTGAAGTGTCCGACCACTTGCACCTCTTCGGTGCCATTGGTACCGGCCTACGCCAGAGCGGGGCCGCCGAAATCAGCGCAGCTCCGCCAAATCAGTAACATTGAACGCGTTAAGATGGTTTGTATCGCCGGCGCGAATTTTTGTGACCCACTGAGGATCACTGAGCAAGGCACGGCCAACCGCGATCAGATCAAACTCCTCTCGTTCCAATCGGCGCAACAGATTATCGAGGCTTGCCGGTTGCGAGATTTCACCGCTAAAAACACTCAGAAGGTCTCTGGTCAAGCCCACCGAGCCGACGCTGATGGTGGCAGCGCCGGTCAACTTCTTCGCCCAGCCAGCGAAATTCAATCCATGTTCTCCGTCCAGTTCGGGGAACTTGGCCTCCCAGAAGCGCCGTTGTGAACAGTGAAGAATATCCACACCGGCCTCCACCAACGGCACCAGCCAATCGGACATCGTGTCCGGCGTGGTCACCAAACGCGCTTGGTAATCCTGCAGTTTCCACTGACTCAACCGCAGGATTACAGGGAAATCTGCGCCCACTGCGACGCGCACTGCTCTGATTACTTCTGCCGCGAAGCGTGAGCGCTCCTTGATAGAGGCGCCATTGAACAGGTCAGTGCGTTGATTGGTGCCGTCCCAGAAGAACTGATCGATCAGGTATCCGTGAGCCGCGTGAATCTCGACAGTGTCGAATCCCAGCTTTTTGGAATCCGCGGCGGCTTTAGCAAAGGCCGCGACGGTGTCGGCGATGCCCTCTTCGCTCATGGTATCGCCTCTTGGCGTCTGCGGCGCGACCAGGCCCGAAGGGCTTTCAATCCCGCGGCTCGGCGTCCAATCGGTTGACTCACTGGCTACTGATCCGGCGTGCCAAATCTGCGGCCCCATCTTGCCGGCAGACTGATGAACGCCATCAATCACATCTTTCCACCCTGCGAGAGCTTCTTCGCCGTAAAAAAAAGGGATGCCTGGTTCGTTGCATGCCCCGGGACGATCAATCGCAGTGGCTTCGGACAGAATCAATCCAACTTCATTCTCGGCGCGTCTACGGTAATAGGCTGCGATGGCATCATTCGGCACGCCCTCCGGTGCAAATGAGCGGGTCATCGGAGCCATGGCGATACGATTTTTCAGCGTCAAGGATTTATGTGTGAACGGTCGGAAAAGAGATTCGAGGCTTGTAGAGCTCATTGAGAAAGGTTCCGTTTGAAATGAGCCCCAATATATAAGATGTATACTTGACATCAATAAGGCACTTTCAGGTTACTAGTATATTGGAGGAAACCGTATGCTAGGAAGTTGTGATCAGACGCTGAATCAAGACGAGGCAGCACCAGTAGTTTATAGAGACGATTGTTTGAGTCGTTTGCTAGATCAAATCGCAGACAAATGGTCGATTCTTATACTCACTGCACTTCGCGAGAAGCCGCTGCGATTCAATGAAATCAAACGCCGTTTGGACGGCATTACTCAAAAAGCTTTGACCCAAAGTTTACGTCGTTTAGAGCGCAATGGAATTATTGAACGTCGCGTTATTCCTTCCTCGCAGGTCGCTGTTGAGTACAGCGTAACGCCCTTGGGCCGGACGTTGGAAGAACCATTTAGGGCTCTTTATACCTGGACGATTAATTATTCGAACGCAGTAATTTTGGCACAGGCAGCGTTCGATGAGCGGTCATCCGAGGAATCGTAATAGGCATCATGCAATAGTTAGTTGCAGTTGCCTACAATCTGTTTTTATAACGATTTGCTACCGGATATCCCGTCTTGGGTAACTAAATCTGTTACCGCCTGTGCGACAGCAGCTGCATTATGGCACTTGGCTAATTATCTCCCATTTGTTTACTGACTCTGATGACGACACTACTCAACCGCACGTTCATCTGACGTAGATCGCGACTAATCTTAGGCTGTCCGGAGGGGGTGAATCTATCGATTGAATCCAGACAGCAATGCATCCAATAGACTGCGTACGGCGGGCACCATGCCGCGTCTGGAGGGAAAGAGAGCATGCAAACTGCCACTGGGTGATGGGTAATCGAGCAGTACCTGGACGAGACGGCCTTGCATCAAGTCTTCCTGGACCAAACTCAAAGGTAGTTGCGCAATACCTATTCCTTTTTGGGCAGCGTCACGCAGCGTCTCAAGATCGTCGGTGGTCAACCTTGGGTGGTGGGTAAACACGACTGGTTGAGGTGCCAGGAAATGCCACTGGTATTTTTCATTCGTGTTGGCCATAGCCACTGTCGGCATACATGCAAGGTCTTTCAGGTTAGTAAGTGTTGCATGCTGGGCCAACAACTGCGGACTTGCCACCAACACGCGTTGAGAGGTCAGCAGAGGCAGCACGGTCAGATCGGAGTCTTCCAGTGGTGGCAGGCGTACACGCAAGGCGATGTCCAGTCCTTCCTCGATGACGTCAACACGCCGGTTGGTCGCATCGAGCATGATCCGTACCGACGGATTATCAACCAGATATTGCGTAAGAATAGCGCTGGCCCCCATCTGCAAAACACCCAATGGGCAGCTAATCCGCACAAGGCCCTTGGGAGAGACCAGTGTCTGGTCTATCGCCGTCTTCGCAGTCTGGGCTTCCTCCACCAGGGCCACACAGTGCTGGTAAAACAGTCGACCAGCATCGGTCAGGGAGACACGTCGCGAGTTGCGATTGAGCAGGCGTACACCCAATTCCGTTTCCAGTGCTCCGATTCGACGGCTCAGCTTTGACGTTTGCAGCCCTAATGCCTCCGCCGCAGAAGTGAATCCGCCGTGATCCACCACCTTGGCGAAGTAGTACATGTTGTTCAAATCCGTCAAAGGTTCCATGGCTTGTTCCGCGATGATTTGATCGTTCTATTTTCGACAACGTAGCATTGTTTTATACCCTGTTCATCTTCCTTCATTTCAAAACTATGCTGTTTAACGCGGCAATCGGCCGCTTTTTTCAGGAATAGAGAGATGTTAGAGCATCGATTCAGGGCCGATCTCGGCGGTGGCGATTTCGGCTGGCTTAAGGCAAAGCACCATTTCAACGTCACTGCCGATGGCAATCCCGTCCACCGCCCGCTGGGGGCATTGGTGGTCTGGAACGATGACGAGATTGCGCCCGGCAGCGGTTTTCCCATGCATGGTCATCAAAGCATGGAGATCGTCAGTTACGTACTGGAAGGCGCGGTATCCCATCGAGACAGCGCAGGCGGAGAGGGCCGCACCGTGGCCGGCGACGTACAGGTCATGAGCGCCGGCACCGGCATCCGCCATGAAGAGCGCAATGCAGAAAGCATTCCGTTACGGCTCTTCCAGATCTGGTTGCAGCCGCGCGATCGCGGCGGGGAACCCCGTTGGGGCTCACGGCCTTTTCCAAAGGCTGATCGCGCCGGCCAATGGGTCGTGTTGGCCAGTGGGTTGCCTGGCGATGAAAGCGCATTGCCCATCCGCGCTGACGCCCGGGTGCTGGGCGCGGCGCTAAAAGCCGGTCAGTGCTTGAGCACTGTTTGCTCGATGACTCGTCAGGCCTACCTGGTGCCAACGCTCGGGGCAGTGAAGGTCAATGGCGAAAGAGTGGAGACGGGGAGCGGAGTTGCCATGACCGAAGAGGCGCTGCTGGTTGTCGAGGCCATTGACGATACCGAAGTGGTGCTGGTCGAGGTATTTTGAACATGAATACGATCATCATGAACGGCATGAACGGCGGGAATTTCGGTCTGGGCGCGGTGGCCGCGCAGCGGTTGAGCGAGACTCCGGATACTCGGCTGATAAATGGCGGACGGGAAACCCACGTACCACTGGACCTGGCGAACCAGTGCAGTATCGGGCAATTCGCCAAGCAAGTACTCGACACGCTGGGCAAGACAAAAATCAATTCCCTGGTTCTCAATGCAGGGCTTAGCTTCCCGACCGAGGCGCTTACGGTGGACGGCTACGAGATCACTTTCGCGGTCAATCACCTGGGGCACTACCTGCTGCTGCGTCTTCTTACGCCGTCATTGGCGCGAAATGCCATTGTGGTGATGACCACCAGCAACACCCATGACCCATTGTTCAGCCCAGTCGCCCCATTTACATTTGTCGATGCTCAACATCTGGCCTATCTGGACCTTGAAAAAGGCGCACATGGCGGCGTGGCATTCGAGGCTGGATTTCGAGCCTACGCCACATCAAAGCTGTGCAATTTACTGACGGTTCGAGCCTTCGCCGCCTCATCCGAGGTTAAGGCTCGGCGTTTGCGGGTTATCGCCTACAACCCGGGCTATACCCCCGGCACCGGCACCGGCACCGGCACCGGCACCGGCCTCGGACGCAATTTGCCCCATGGTGCGCTTCCGGGACCGGTCATGGCGCTGAGTCCTTATTTCGCAGAAGGCATGCGCATTCAGGCTGGAGAGTTCCTGGCCAACCTGGCGTTGGGGCAAATCGTTCCGCCAAAAGAGCGTTTGTATGCGTCGTTGGTCAGAGGTCAACTGACATGGCCAGAACCTTCGGAACTTGCTCGCCGAGAGGATATTGCTCAGCAACTATGGCGTGACAGCGCAATGTTGACGTCAATGGATTGATTTGAACTATGGCGATTGGAAACTGCTACTAAGAGGCGCAGCCCTATCTCCCGGCGCTCCAGCGTGCCAACGGTCTTGATGAGGTCTTGCAGCAAGGTGTCCAGGCGGCCAGGCCGGGACCGCCAGCACCTGCTCCGACTTGCCGGTCAGGAGGCTGATTTACTGGAGTGTGGGGCTGCCCGCACCGGGATGCGTGCAGATTCTCGGTAGCGATTGACTCTTTTGGGACTTCTAATGCATAAAGCCATCAGAGGTTTGTTTTCGAAACGTCACTTTCGCTCCGCGAACGAACCTCTCCCTGTGATGCTGATGTTCGTCACCGGAGTACAGTAATCCCGACACGCGCAACGCATCACGCTCTCTTTAAATTAAGGAGTTCGGTATGACGACTGTGCAGATCCAGGCGATGCAGTGGGGCGACATTCCCTATATGGGGAACCCTGACCTTGTTCCCTTTTCTGAAGAAAATGACGCCGAGTGTTTTCGCGAGATCCGCGATGTCCTTGCCCGTTATGGCGCACTCAAGCGTTTTGGCGTATTCCTCATCCACAAACACTTCGAAGTTACTGAGGATGAGGAACTAACTGAGTCCACGGAGCACGAAGGCCGTAGGTTGGTGATCGTGCCAAAGAAACGGACCGAAATTGATCGTTCCACGGTCATCGAGACGAACTGGATCTTCACCGACACGGAGAATATCTCTGCCGCTTGCTGCACATGCGCGAAAAATGCGAACGGTCATCTCGGCTACCACCGGTCCAAATAATTTGGCAGGAGGGAAGCGACAAGGATTTGTCGCTTCAACTCATATTTGAACTCCATCGAGACAGGTCTGCACCGGTGCAGGCGGGATCGCTTTTCCCGCTCCATCTTGTCGAGCAGTTGATTGATGAAAATCCGCATCCAGCGTCTGCCGATCTCGATATGCATTGCGGGAAAACACAGGTAAATGCTGACGCCTGTCGGATTACTATTCAGCTCCGACAGGTCGAAATCATGCTCTTTTAAGCCTTTCGAAAGGCCGAGTAGTCGAGAAACCTGGTATGCCGGTTCAGCGTTGAGTGAACACCGAAAAGCTCAGTCCCTTTTTTGCGGTAAAAGTCGAGCGCTGCCGCCATGAGACTCGGCTCACCCCACGCACATGCACGTTGCATAACGCAGCCAAAACGTGCGCTCTCGGCCCTGCAAAAGTAGGAACACCCGCGGCTCATGCTTCTAATATTTTTGCTCTGCATTCACCGAATCCAATCGGCGCTACGCAATCAGCTACCGCACCACCGGTAGTGGGCATGGCCCGATTGTCCGACTGATGAGTCCTTCCGATCTGGGCCACCTGATCAAGCCTTTTGTCTTCCTTGATCTGTTTGAAGGTGAAAGTTCGTTCATTCATGGCATGCCAATGCACCCACATTCGGGGATCGCCACCGTCACCCTTATTACCGAAGGAAATTTGAGCTTCGACGATGCCGGATCGGGCACAGGGATGATCGACTACGGTGGTGTCGAATGGATGCGTGCGGGAGGCGGAGTCTGGCACGGGAAAGAAATGTCGGTAGGTACTTCGAAACGGATTCAAGGCTTTCAGCTTTGGGTGGCTCTACCACCCGAGTTGGAAAACGCCAGCGTCGACAGTCAATACCTAGAAGCAAGCGTGATGCCAGAAGTGGGGCCGGCGCGCGTGATTCTTGGCGCGTACGAAGGTGTCCATAGCCCGGTCCGCGCGCCAGCAGGAATGAACTACCTGCTGGTCACGCTACGTGCTGGAGAATCCTGGAACTATGTGCCGCCCGATGGGCACGAATCATTGTGGTTGAGTGTCGGTCGAGGCGCTCTTTCCGCGCCTGGGATAGTCACCGCGGGAGAAATGGTTATCTTCGAGTCAGGTAGCGGTGCCGTTACGCTGAAGGCTGCACAAAAAGACACGGTTTTCGTGATCGGTTCCGCGGCACCTCACCCGTACGACCTCGCTCTGGGCAACTACTCCGTACCTACCAACCCGCAAGCTTTGCGTGCAGGGGAGGCTAAGATTGCCGAAATTGGTGTTCGGCTGCGGGAGTACCTGAAAAAGCCCCACGATTCTGCGTCTGTACCCGTTTTCAAGTAGCAAGGAGGCAAACTCTTAATCTGTATTACCAAGTCTCGACGGCCGTGCCTGAACGCATTGCGAAACTGATCGTGGCGCCTGTTTCACGTAGAACATTGCCTGCGCGGCTGCTGTACGGATCAGACGCCTTTCAGGCCGTCGAAGCCGAAGTAAGGGTACGCATCGAGACGATGCAATGCTGGAAGCCGATCACTCCCGCTGAAGATTTTGACGCGGAATCACCCAAGTGGCTGTCGGAGTAAGGCGTGTGAAACTATTGATATTTGAAACCCCTGGCATGGCCGGGAGCGGCATCCTGCGCGAATGTTTAGTCGCGCAGGATGTCGAGTCTGTTCGTTCGATCAGCCGAACACGTCTGGACGTTCGCATGCCAAACTTGAACAAGTGATTAGCCCAGATTTCTCCGCCCCGCACACATTGGGCGACGATGACTTGCGTGATGTCGATACGTGCTTTTTTGCCTTGGCGTCTCGGCGGCTGGTTAGAAGAAGGAGCAATATACGAACATGACTCTGTGCTTGGCGCTGGCCGTTGCAAGCTCAATCCCAAAGCGACGTTCGTTTACATTTAGGGGGCAGGTGCCGACAGCACCGAGCAAAGTTCAACAAAGTGAGTACGGGGGCGCGGCATGACGGAGGACAAGTCGCTACGACTTCCATATGAACGAGTGCACGTACTGCGTCCCGGCGTTTTCCAGCCGTTGCACGGAGCTAAGTCAAAGGACAGGTCTTACCGAATCTTTTACCCTCTGACAGGCCCACTCCTCACGATTGTGCGCTACGTTTTCCCTGAGAATGTGTTGGGCACAGAGATAATTGGCTAGTCGAAGCACTCGATTATGCGATATGACACACTTGAAGCCGTGCTTGAGTCTGCGCAAGTTTGTCAACTGCCACCAGGTGAAAAGTCCGGCCCTGGGTTTTGACTACAGCCTACCGAAGACCGGAGGGAGATCACCTAAGATGGTCACTTTTGTGGGGATGACACTACCTTCACCCGCAGGGCGGATGGTTCTGACCGTCTTTGCAGGAGTCGCAGATTTTTAACGCACGCTGTTCAATGAGCGAACCAGCTAAGGCATAAACCTGCATTTTTCAGTATGTTTTTTCCAGTACTTAACTACGTTTAATAAAGTTGATAAAAATGAAAGTTCCAAAAACTACATTATTTGATCTTTATGCCGTGATGGCGGTTAGTACCCATCGAAGCTTTCGAAAAGCTGCCGACGAACTAGAGGTTTCGAGCTCTGCACTGAGTCATGCTATTGCAGCCCTGGAGACTCAGATAGGCGTTCGCTTGTTTAACCGTACCACTCGAAGTGTGTCGATTTCGATGCAGGAAAGTCATTTCTTCAGCGCATAAGTCCCGCAATACAAGAAATTGAGCAGGCCGTAGAAAATGCGAACGAGTTTCGTGACTCGCCAAAAGGAAAGCTGCGTATCAGTACATCTGAAGTGGCGTCCAGGATTGCATTTTATCCCGCTTTTAGTTCGTTTTTTTAGCACGTTTTCCGGAAGTACAGCTTGAATTAGTCGTCCAAGAGCAATTAGTAGATATTGTTGGGGAAGGCATGGATGCCGGTATTCGACTAGTGGACAGCGTCCTAAAGATATGATTGCCGTTCCGTTCGGGCCAGCAGAGTTTCGCCCCATGGTTGTAGCCTCTCCAGGATACCTTGCGCAGCATGGTGAACCTCAGACGCTAGATGAACTGAACAACCATAATTGTATTGCCTACCGATTTTCCAGTGGGCAAATTTACAACTGGGAATTTATGCGCAGCGGAATCCACACGGTGATTAAACCTGGGGGCAATGTCATCGTCAATGAACTGAGCGTAGCTATTAAGGCCGCAAAATGTGGTACCGGCATCGCTTACGTAAATGACTGGAGCATCAAAGCTGAGCTGGAAAAAGGGCGAGCTAGTACCATGCCTTAACGCATGGTCACTGCCTTTTTCCGGCTTGGCCCTATATTACCCAGGGCACCGGTTGGTGCCCTTCGGGCTGCGTGCTCTCATTGACGTTTTACGTGAGGAGCAGGGGTATTGGGAGTAGCTCTTTCAGGCATTCGGAAACTGCGAACGAACGAAAACCTCATAATTTTCGTCGTTCAGCTCTCGCCGTGCTTTGACCAGATGCTCAACGCCATAAGGGAAGCAGTAGCGCAGCCTATCAGTTCCGTCAGTGGCGGCCTCGAAGATATTTTTCGCCACTGTTTCCGGCGTAGCCGCGCCAGCAGCTAACTTTTCCATCGAAGCATTTGTGGCGCAGATGAAGAAGTCTTAACTTGGCACTCCGCCGTTGCCTGTGTTTTCCTCTGCGGCGCGTGCATGGAACGGTGTAATAATCCCACCCGGCTCAAAAAGTTTTGTGATGATATGCTGAGAGGCTAACTCGTAGGCGACTGATTCGATAAAGCCCTCTAATGCGAATTTTGTTGAAATGTAACTCGAACTAAGAGGCAAGCCAAAATCCCGCCACAAGACCCAATATTTAAAATTATTCCGCCCCCCTGTTGTCGGAAGATTGGAATGATTCGCTGCATCACATTCATATAGCCAAAAACATTCACATCAAAGTTTTTACGGATTTTCTCAATAGGGGTACCCTCGAACACCCCATATTGCCCGTAGCCAGCATTGTTGATTACCAGGTCAATGCCCCCAAATTTTTCAACTGCTACTTTAATGGCATAGTCGATACTTTCAGTGTCTTCCATATCGAGTCTTTCTTTGATCAAGTTTGGAGTGGTGTCCAAGCTTTTGGACGTTTCAGGATTTCTCATCGTTGCGACAACATTAAATCCGCGTTCAGCGAACAGTTTGGCTGTGGCTTCGCCAACACCCGATGAGCTACCTGTTATCAGCATGGTCTTTTTCAATGTTATCTCCTTTTTCAGTCCAGTATTTATAGACTTTGGGCAGTGGCTTGATAAGCTACTAAATGCGGGATGGGCTATCCTAAAAAAAGCATCAATTATTGGAATGGTTGATGTCAGGTTTGGTTAAGACTGGGGATTAAAGGCTGTAATGTCCTCCTGCGCCTGTTTGCTGCGAAGGGATATCGCGCCCGGCACCCAGGCTTGGGGAAGGAGTTAGAAGCGATTTTCCTCCACCCCTTCAGGGTGATTTCGGCGATTTCGCGAGCAGAAATCTTGCCGACTTCCACGGGTCGCCTCACACGCTCCTCGTACTGCCGCTTCATCTCGCTGTCGGCGCAAGCGTCGGCGAATTTCGCCAGGCGATTGCGCTCGGCCTCAATGATGCCGGTCAGGGAAAAAGTGGGTGAGAGCACGCTGACATCGACAACGCTCTCGACCATTTTCAGGTCATTGGCCAAGCTCTCCGAGAGCGCCACCACCGCTCTAGTGGCGTTGTAAATGCCACTGCCGGCCGAGTACATCTAGCCAGCCGCGAAGGCGATATTGACGATGCGTCCCTCGCCCTGGTTGAGCATGATCGGAGTGAAGGCTTTCACGCCCCAAGCGACGCCATAAAGACTGACGTTAGTTACCCATTGCCAATCGGAGACGGTGTTTTCCCAAATAGGTGCAGTGACGCCCACGCTGGTGTTTTTGAACAGTAAATGGACGCCACCGAAACATAGTGCGCTCCAAGACGCGCATCTTGGGTAATGCTTACTCGGCACTTCTATCGTTGTGACTTGAGACAAATTGCCGAAAGCGTTCGGTGGGCAAACCTTCGAATAGTTCTGCTGGCGTGCCCTGGACATCGATCAGGCCACCGTGCATGAACACCACCCGATTTGACACGTGCCGGGCAAAGCCCATCTCGTGTGTGACCACAAGCATGGTGCGGCCTTCTTCGGCCAGAGAGCGCATCACCCGCAGCACCTCGCCAACCAGTTCAGGGTCAAGTGCCGAGGTCGGTTCGTCGAACAACATGACTTGTGGATTCATCGCCAGCGCACGCGGTATCGCTACGCTCTGCTGCTGGCCACCCGACAGGTGCGCGGGGTAATAGTCGCGGCGATCGTACAAGCCTACCTTGTGTAGCAGGGCTTCTGCTTCCTCAATGCATTCGGCACGGGAGCGTTTGAGAACCCGTATCGGGCCTTCAATGACGTTTTGCAGCACGGTCATGTGCGACCAGAGGTTGAAGCTCTGGAACACCATACCCAGGCAACTACGCATGCGTTCAACCTGGCGGCTGTTGCTCGGGGTCTGGCGGCCGTCGGCATGCTGCTTCATTTCAATCACTTCACCATTGACGCTGATGATACCTTGATCAGGCGTTTCCAGTAGGTTGATGTAACGAAGGAAGGTACTTTTACCGGATCCACTGGCACCGAGGATCGAGATCACGTCGCCCTTGTGGGCTTCCAGCGAAATACCCTTGAGGACATGTGCGCTGCCGAAGGACTTCTGAATGTTAGTTACCGACAAGGCTGAAGCGGGCTGAGTGCTCATGGCATACTCCGTATCGAATCAGGGATGGGTAGGCAGCGAGGGGCTGGCTTTTTTGACAACGTCAACTGGTCGCTCACGCAAGTGCGGCGAGAGGCGATACTCGAGCCAGGCGACAGCACGAACGACCAGGAAATTCAGCACCAGGTAGATCAAGGCCGCGCAAATAAACACTTCCATCGTGCGATAGGTGCGCTGGATGATCTGTTGCGCGACGCCAGTGAGGTCCCAGACAGTCACCAGGCTGGCCAGCGCCGTGGACTTGACCAGCAAAATGGCCTCGGTGGAGTAGGCCGGCAGGGCTTGGCGCAGAGTGACCGGCGCAATGATCCGGCGCAGCAGTTCCCAGGGCGACATGCCCACGGCCTTGCCCGCCTCGATCTGCCCCTGTGGCACGCTGAGAAGCCCACCGCGAATGATTTCGGCGGTGTAACCGGCGGTACACAAGGCCAGTGAAACCACCGCGCAGCCATAGGGCGACCGGAGCAGTACCCCGGCGAAGCTATCGCGAATGGCCGGGAACTGGCCGAGTCCGTAGTAAATCAGGAACATTTGAATCAGCAGCGGCGTACCGCGAAACAACATGATGTAGAACCGCGCTGGGTAGCTGAAAAACCACCAGCGACTGACCCGCAGGCTGACAATGCCTACGGACAGGGTCAGGCCGATCACCAATGAGCTGAAAAATAGCGTCAGCGTTGTGGGTAACGCTGCCAAAAGCTTGAGCATGGTGTCTGCGAGGAACGGAAAATCGATCATAAGTGGCACTCCCGACTCGAACTAGACTGGGCTGCGTTGCCGCGTGCGACGCACGCGAGCCTCAGCCATGTGGAAAAGCCGACCGGACAGGCCAGTGAGAATGAGGTACACAGCGCCCCCAATGATGTAAAACGTGAAATATTGACGAGTGGATCCGGCTGCGACCTTGCCGGTTATTAACTGGAAAAATATGTAGGAGCGAGCTTGCTCGCGATCTTTTAAGTGATCAAAAAATCGCGAGCCAGCGGTCGTCATGCGGCGGCGCCTGTAGCGCGCATTCATTTATAAATACATGGGGTTTATAGGTATTCAGTGCTCTGACTGACGCTAGGCGCGTGCCTGTTTGTTTTTAAAATGGGGTGGTTAAAAGTCCCCTCATAAATAGTGTGCCATTGTAGTTTCATCTTTATAAATCTATATAACGATAGTCTTAAACGTTACTTTGAGGTGATGTTCGCGCTGAGCATACTTGCCGCTCACTGTTCCACACTTCGGAACTTCGTTGGGGCGCTACTGAGTAAACATCATGCTTCAGGAAACTCAATTTCTTTCACCCACCCTCGGGTGGGCGCTTATTGTCGGATTAGGGATATTCCTGACTATTATTGCGATCACCGTTCGTTTGAAACTGGTGCGCAACACCAAGGATTACATTATCGCCAACCGTAAGGTCGGATTGGGTTTCAGCGTGGGGGCGGTCATTGCGGTATGGACCTGGTCAATGGCCATCGTGATGTCGGCAGCGTCTGCTTACACCTGGGGCCTTTCCGGGCTCTTGTGGTTCACCATCCCTAACGGGATTGCCATTATTTTGCTTGCACCTTTGGCCTTGCGCCTGCGCAAAGTGGTGCCCAACGGCTACACCATTCCTGACTATATTCGCAGTCGGTTGTCGTCCGGTTTTGCGGCGGCCATTGCCACCGTCATCATGCTGCTGGCGCTGCTGTTTTCGATCCTCATCAACCTCAAGGGCACGGTCCTGGTCACCAGCGCGGTGTTCGACCTCAAACCCGCAGCGGTGCTGGCCGTGGTGCTGGTGATCGTGACGGTGTATTCGTATCTGGGCGGTCTCTGGACCTCTGCCATCACCGGCACCATCAACACCTTGCTGATTCTGGTGCCGCTGGCCGTGATCGTGCTGTTCGCCCTGGCAACCATCGGTGGTCCGGAGTGGGTGTTCGATTCGCTGGCCAAGAAGAACCCCGAATACCTGAGCATTTTCAACCATGAAGCCGCTGCGGCGTTCGGCCTGACGCTGGCGCTGGGCTTGTTGGGTGCCTCAGTGTCGGACCAGAGCTTCTGGCAGAAAGCCTGGGCGGTGAAGCCTCGTCACCTGTCGCGCACCTTTATCTGGGGCGGCGCGCTGTTTTATCCGATCCCGATCATCGCGGGCATTCTGGGCCTGATCGGTCTGGGCTACGGCGTCAGCCTGGCGGACATCGGCGGTGACTCGGCCTCTATCGGGCCGTACATCATTTCCCATATCGGTTTGCCAGCGGTGATTGTCGCGCTGTACGTGTTTGTGGTGCTCAATTGCAGTTACTCAAGTATCGATGGTGCATTTTCGGCCATTTCCTCACTGGTGTCGGTCAACGTGCTGATGCCGCTGTTCCCACGCCTGGGCGGCAAGGCCCTGTTTACCCTGACCAAATTGAGCATTGTGCTGTTCGGCATCGTCGCCGGGATCATCGTAATGTCCGGGTGGGACTTCGTCAGCCTGGTGCTGTTGGCGCAATCGCTTAACGCCTCGATTCTGGTGCCGCTGCTGCTGGCCATCACCTGGCGTCGTACCACGGCGGCGGGCTTCAGTTGGGGGATCATTCTGGCGGTGGTCATCGGTATGACCGTGCGTTACTTCTATGGCGAACTGGCGGGCATCCTGACCATCACCGGCGTCAGTGCGATTGTGCCAATCACCCTCGGGCTGCTCAGCAAGCGCCACTTCGATTTCCAGGCCTACGCCCGGCAACTGGAAGCCAATAACTACGTTGACCAGCGCATCAGTAGCGCTTCCTGAGCCCTTCGGAGTCCATTCTCATGATCTACGCCATAGTCGCGGCGCTTCTCGCCGTGCTGATCTCGGTGGTTTATCTGTATTACGTGTACGACGGTATCCAGCGTGCCTCGCGGGAAATCGATAGCACCGCTGAAGAGTCCTACGATTGGGCGTCTTACACGCGCATCAACTTCAAGGTGCTCAACAGCATCATCGGCTCAATCGTGCTGATTTACCTGCTCACGGTCGCCCCGATCTTTTGGTACCTGGTGCCCTTTGCCGGCCTCGCGGCGGCTGTGGGCGTGATCACCGCGTTTATCATCGAGCAGCACTCGGCGGATGCGGGCTGACCATGACGATCGAATTCGGATACTGGGCCCCGAACCTGGGCACCTCGCTGGTGGCCACGCGCATCGCCAACCGCACCGGCGCAAGCTTTGCGGCCAACCAGCGCTATGCACGCATCGCCGAGCAAAACGGCTTCAAATACACCTTGCTGGCGACGCGGTTTGTTTCATCGCTGGAAGGTAACGAAGGGACTTACGACTCAATGGTGATGGCCGCCGGTATTGCCGCCACCACCGAAACCCTGGTGCCCATCGTGGCGGTCGCGACGGGTCTGGCCCATCCGGCCGTGGTGGCCAAACAACTGATCACCCTCGACGAAATCAGCCAGGGGCGTGCGGCGATCAACGTGGTCAGCGGCTGGTTAAAAGACGAATACACCGCCCTCGGTGAACCCTGGCTTGAGCACAGCGAGCGTTACCGTCGCACCGAAGAGTTTATTCAGGTGTTGCGGGCGACATGGGCTGAAGGCAATGCGAACTTTGCGGGCGACTTCTTTCGCATTCGCGATGCCGACTTTCACCCCAAACCCACCCGGGAAGGGGCGATTCCTGTGTTTCAGGGCGGCAATTCCGAGGCGGCGCGGCAGATGGCCGCCCGGCACAGCGATTACTACTTTATGAACGGTGCCACGTTGTCGTCCATTGCGGAGCACGTGGCGCATGTGCGTGCTCTGGCCTCCGAGCAAGGGCGCACGGTGCAGTTTGCGGTCAACGCATTCGTCATCGCCCGGCCGACGGAAGAAGAAGCGCGGCAGGTGCTGGGGTCGATCATCGAAAATGCCGACACCGAAGTGGTTGAGCGATTCCGCCGCAACATCCATCAGGCGGGTCAGTCGACGGCCGACAAAAAAGGCATGTGGGTCGACTCCAGTTTCGAGGACCTGATCCAGTTCAACGATGGCTTCAAGACCGGCCTGATCGGCACGCCCGAACAGATCGCCGAGCGCATTGACGCGTTGCATGCCGTAGGTGTGGACATGGTGCTGGTGGGGTTCCTGCATTACGACGATGAACTGCAGGATTTCGGTCGCGAGGTGATCCCGCTGGTGCGTGAACGTGAGCGTCAGCGGGCGTTGCTCAAGGAATGAGTGAGCACTTGAGCGGTCGTCCATTATGTCATTTAAGGTTTAAAACAATGCCCTACGTAAAACGCAAAGCCCAATTGCTGGGCTTTATCCAGCACGGGGTGAACAGCCACGCCACCGGGATGTGGCGTCATGATCAGGACAAGGTCAACTGGGACTGGCGCACGCCCGCCTATTGGGAGCACATGGCGCGGACGATGGAGCGCGGTTTTTTCACCGGCGCGTTTATCGCCGATGAGCTGGCACCGTACAACAACTACGAAGGCAGCTCGGATGCCACCGTGAAATACGCGGTGCAATTCCCGACGCACGAGCCCTCGACGCTGGTGCCAATCATGGCGCGGGCGACCCGTCATCTGGGCATCGGCGTAACGCTGTCCACCGCGTTCGAACACCCGTACTCGCTGGTCCGTCGGCTGTCGAGCCTGGATCACCTTTCTGAAGGGCGCGTGGCGTGGAACGTGGTCAGCTCCTACTCGAAAAGTGAGTGGGACGCTTACGGCGCGGACATGAGCCAGCGCGAAGATCGCTACGAGAAAATGCAGGAGTACCTGGAGCTTTGCTACAAGTACTGGGACGCCTGGGAACCCGGCGCGATCATTGCGGACAAGGCCAGCGGCGTTTACGCCGACCCTTCAAAAATCAAGGAAGTGATTCACCAGGGGCGCTACTTCAGTTCCCGTGCGCGGCCCTTTGTCAGCCCTTCGCCGCAGGGTCGGCCGGTGCTGTGGCAAGCGGGGTCCTCGGATCGCGGGCGGGACTTTGCGGCCGAGCATGCCGAGGCTATTTTTGCTGTGCATCCCAACGTGCAACGTATGCGCCAATACCACGACGACATGCGCGAACGTGAAGGTAAATTCGGGCGTTCGGCCAAGGGCGTCAAACTGATTTACGGCTTGCAAACCGTGGTGGGCGGGACGCGCAGCGAAGCCGAGGACAAGTACGAACAACTCAAAGCCAACATCCCGCTGGAAGGCGCGTTGGCCTGGATTTCCGGGCATTTCGGCCCGGATTTTTCCAAGTATTCGCTGGATGACATCGTGCAGGACATTGCCATCCCCGGTATCCAGGGCTTGTTCGAATCGATCATCTACGCCAAGGGCGGCGCCCCGGTGACGGTACGTGAAGCGGCGTTGATCTACGCGATGGGCATGGGCATGCCCGTGGCGGTTGGCACGGCGACGGACATTGCCGACCAGATCGAGCACTACATGGACGACGGCGGTGCTGATGGCTTTATGCTTGCGGCCACCTACACACCGGGTTGCTTTGAAGAGTTTGCCGACCTGGTATCGCCAGAACTCCAGCGTCGCGGCCGTTTGCGCGAGCGCTACAGCAGCACAACATTGCGAGGAAACCTGCAAGAAGACTGATCAATAGACCCAACCCTGCGGGCGCGATGTTCTTGTGGGGATTGCCCGCGATACAGGCGACTCGGTTTTACACTTCTAACTGGTCAGCGTTGATTCCGAAGGCCGCCGCGATTTTCTCGCGGGTGGCCTTTCGGGGTTTCGAGACGGTTTCCTGTTGGGCGTAAGCCGGTTGGGAAATGCCCAAACGCTTGGCCACTTCATCCTGGGTCAGGTCCAGGTGTTCGCGCCAGGCGCGGATAGGTGTCGCACCGTCCACGATGCGGCTGACCACGTCGTGCGGGATCAGATCACCGGTGCAATGCTGTGTGACGTACTGTTCGTAAGGAATAACGACGAATGCAGGCTTGCCGTCAGGTCCGTTGATGATTTGAATGTCAGTAGGTGCGTTCATCGCGTTTCTTTACCTCTTGAATGCTGACCACTTTGATCGTGCTGTCTCAATCAAACAGGACTCGGTAGTTGCCCACCCCAGTGGATTGAGTTCATAGGCAATAATATAAGTTATTTATAAGCATTTATGTGGTTTATACTTATATTTTAGGCCCCGACAGCCCCTCGTTTCTTTCTCGATATGTCGTCTCGGGCGCACATTTGGGGCGAGCTGTCGCGCAGCCAACATATCCATTACTGCGGTAACGGCCACTTAAGGTTCCGGCCTTACGCCGTGCCACTTTGAAAAGCGCAAAGTGGCCAAACGCTTTATGCCCCTACCACTCGGTGCCTCGCTGTGGCTCGGCATGCCCTCACCATAGGCCTTGCTCCTTGGGCCCGCCGCGATCGGCCATCCCGGGCCGTGTCGCGGCTAACCCGGCGTCCTGCAGGGTTAGCCACTGCGCAAAACCTGCGTTCGGCCAGCGTGGTTTAAGGGGGCCCTTTAGATCAAAAGCGTGTAGGCGTTTTGGCGCGAGCTTGCTCGCGGTCTTTTAAAGATCACGAGCAATCTAGCGTCGACCGGCTGTTCCCACAGGCTTTGCCACAAGCGGTGCCGCCCCGTCTTCGACGCCGCGCTGTCGCGCGGCAATTCTATCCATTGCTGCGGTCACGGCCACTTAAGGTTCCGGCTTTACGCCACGTTACTTTGACACGTACCGGAAGGGGAGAAAATGGAAAAACCAATTGACTTAAGGATGGTAGACCACTACAGAAACTGCTCAGACGCGTACTCGGCGCGCGGCGGGTGATAGGTCAGTACACTGTACGAACCCTCAGCAGCCACAGGTGGTTCCAGTGCGTCTTTATCAAGGTGGCTCAACTCGGCCATCTAGGCCGCGCCGCGGAGGCACTCCATATTTCACCCTCGGCACTGTCCAAGTGTATTGACCGGCTCGAAGACCAGTACGCTGCCCAGCTATTCCTGCGCATGGGGCGTGGAATCCTCCTGAGCGAGGCCGGACAGTTGTTGCTGGCACACGCAATTGAGGTAGAGCGCCTGCTCGACCAAGCGCAGCGGCAAACCTCCACACTGGGATAGGGCCTGAGCGGCACTGTGCGGGTGGGCGCCGCCGCCACCAGCGTCGATTACCTATTACCGGCGGCATGCAGCGCCCTGCAGCGGGAGGCTCCGGCGGTTGTGATCGAGTTGCAGATTGGCATGAATGATGTGTTGCGCGAGCAACTACGTAGGGGCCAACTGGACATCGTGGTGGGCCCGTTGGGAGAAGGCGATGAGGAGTTGCTCGAGCGTGAAGTCAGCGGTGATGAAGTTGTGGTTGTCGCCCACCGCGACCACTTGTTGGCTGGGCACTTGGTACCGCTAGCTGAATTTAGCGCCCACCGCTGGCTGTTATCACCGCCTACGGTTACCACTCGGCAATGGCTCGATGCGGCTTTTACCCGCTGCGGCTACCCGGTGCCAGCGGTGGCCATAGTCACCAACTCCATCGCCGCGGCGCCGCTGCTGATCGCCGAGACTGGTTTGCTGAGCTTTGTTTCGCGGCATAACTTGATGACCTTCGGCCGTGCTTATGGGCTGCTGGAAGTGCAGTTGCACGGGGACCCACTGACTCTGCGCCGGCGCTTTGGTATCCTGCACCGAGTCGATGCGTATCTGTCGCCAGCCACACTGAACTTCATGAAGTTACTGTCAGGATCGTTGCAAACGTTTCCTTAAAAGAAAGATTGGATGAAAAAACGATAATAGAATCGAATGATTGGAGTCGCGATACTGCCAGCCATTGCACAGAAGCTGGAGTATGTTCATGTCCTATACCATTCTCGTCACGGCGCCCACCCTGGCGCAAGACGGTCGTGAGTTGCTCGACGCTGGTGGCCATCGGTCGATCTACATCCCCCAGGGCCAGAGCAGTGCCGCAATCGAACGCGTGTTGGCTAGGGAACCGGTCGACGCGATTATCTCGCGCATCCAGACCCTTACCTGTACTGCCATTGCCGCTGCTACCCAGCTCAAGGTGATCAGCAAGCACGGCGTGGGCGTGAGTAATATCGCTGTGGAAGCCGCCACTGACCGCGGCATTCCGGTGTACGTCACCCCAGGTGCCAATGCGCAGTCCGTCGCGGAAATGGTCTTGGGGCTGCTGGCTGTTTCGCGGCGAATAACCTGGATGGACGCCGAGCTGCGCGCTGGTCCCGCTCCCAGGATGGCCTCGAGCTAAGCGGGCGCACCCTGGGCCTAGTCGGCTTTGGCCAAGTGGCACGCAAACTCTGGCAGGCCTGCCAGGCACTGGGCATGCACTGCTGGGTATACGATCCGTTCCTACCCGAAGGCGTTGATCTGGACGGTGCCCAGCGCACGGCGAGCTTGCCGCCGCTGTTGGCTCGCAGTCAGGTGCTGTCGTTGCATATTCCCCTGACTACACAAACCTATCACTTGATTGGCGCCGCAGAGCTAGCCGCGATGCCAAACGGTGCAGTGTTGAGCAACACCGCTCGCGGCGAGGTGGTCGATGAGCTGGCATTAGTGGCCGCTCTGCGTAGTGGCGCATTATATGCCGCAGGGCTCGACACCACCACGGAAGAGCCTCTGACTGTGAGCAACCCATTGCTGGCGCTGAATAATGTAGTGCTTACCCCGCATGTGGGCGGCTGCACACCTGCTGCGCTCGCTGCCATGGCGGAAGGCGCGGTGCGCAACGTGCTCGGTTTTCTCGGCGGTAACCCGCCGGCTGCCAGTGCATGCGTATACCCGGCCGTTCTTTCCTGACCTTTGGGGGCTTATGGCGACTGCCCATTGGCCTACTTGTGCCGTGCTGGCAGAGCTAGTCGTGCCTTGGAGCATCCTCTGATTCTTTTCTACCGCCCGGTGATACTTCGCCTGATAGAGCGTTTACGTAGTTGGTCACCGCCGGTGCAGCATCGCTGGGGTGAGCGACCGCTAGTTGGCTGGAACCCAGGGGTGCCGTGCTGGTGCTGGCTATCGGCACGTGGCTGCGAAGCTATACCGTGCGCTTGAACGCTGAATGTTCCCCTCAATAACAATGATAAGATGTATACGATGCCATTTCCTCCCCGTGGGCTACGCCGCCGCAAACTGCTCGGTGCCATGGCCACGCCGGCCTGCAACGACGTCTTAGGCGCAATGTGTGAACACGAATACCCTGTCTTCAATGTGCCCACAGGCGCCTGTGACTGCCACCATCATATCTATGACCGCGCTTCCCAGTCGCGCCCAACGCCATGCTCACCCCGCCACTGGCCACGGTTGCCGATTACCGGCACCTGCAAAAGCGCCTAGGCACGGCTCGCAATGTGGTGGTTACCCCTTCGGCCTATGGCACCGACAACCATAGCCCGGTCGATGCTCTCATCCAGTTTGGTTCCAGCGCCCGAGGGATTGCGGTAGTCGACCTAAGCGTGACTGACGCCGAACTCCGACACCTTAATGCCCGCGGCATGCGCGGTATCCGCGTGCTATTTGGGCGTACCAACCCGGTAAAACCTCAAGACATCCAGCCCCTAGCCGAACGCATTCGAGGTCTGGGCTGGCATATGCAGTTCTACATGCCACCCGCGCACTTGGTCGCTCTTGAGCCGGTGCTGTTGAAGTTGCCGGTGGGGGTGGTGATCGACCACATGGGCCATGTGCCGCAGCCGCAGGGGCAGGGCGCGCCGGTATATCATACGGTGCGGCGTCTGCTCGACGCAGGCCATGTCTGGGTGAAGGTGTCGGGCGCCTACATGAATACTCGCATCGGTGCGCCCGATTTCCCCGATACTTCAGTCGTGGCCCGCGGCTACATCGCCTCGGCGCCGGAACGGGTACTGTGGGGCTCGAACTGGCCTCACCCCGCCGCCCAAGCCGGGGAAACTCCAGTGCCGAATAACCTGCAATTGCTTAACTTGATGGCGAGTTGGGTGTCGGATGACGTATTGCGTCACCGGATTCTGGTCGACAACCCGGCGCGGTTGTTTGGGTTTGAAGTTTGATCCGTAAGCGTCCGAGCAATTCACCTTGCTAATCAGCCCTCAGCATTCGCCTGGTGCAGAGACAAGAGATGCACAGGTTTCGTGAGGAATTTCGCATTAGAAAGGAGCAAGTCGGGCGATACCACGGTGTTTGCAGACATGATGATTACTGGCAGTTCAGGCCACCGAAACCAAGTCGCTTTAGACAAAGCCAGGCCATCAGGCCTGCCCGGCATGCGAACGTCAGTGATCACCAAGGAAAACGGTTCCATTCCCTCCAGCGCTATCAGCGCTTGATCGTCACTAGCGCATTCGGTGACCACATGACCGAGGATTGCTACCGCCTCCGCCATTACTGAGAGTAAGAATATATCGTCCTCGACCAGGAGTACATTTAGCGACACGATGAAACTCTTGTGAGTATCGAATGCGGTGTGAAACCACTATCAAGTTCTGACCGGCTATACCACTACCGACTTTGAGGCTAGGCTTGAGGCGCAAGATAGCATCGGTATTGCATTTTTCCAGCTATCCAAGGACAACGATGAGACTGCACGAGTTCATCCTTAAGCACATCGAGAAAATATTGTGACATTGGGAGAGTTTTGCCCGATCTGTGGAAACCGCGATGCCTGCGATTGATGCCAAGGGGCTGAGCAATCATGCAGAGCAAATACTGACGACTGTAGCTCAGGATATGCAAACGTATCAGTCCGAGCGAAAGCAGATCACAAAGTCGCATGGTCATGGCTCAGTGACGGAAGAGGATGCACCGTCTCAGATTCATGCGATGACCACGATTCGTGGCAGGATTCTCCATGGATCAGATGGTTTCAGAATATAGGGCTCTTCGATCCAGTGTACTCAGGCTTTGGCTTGCCACTAATGGGGTGAACGATGAGCACGATGTGCAGGACATGATTCGCTTCAATGAAGCCATAGACCAAGCGCTCGTCGAGTCGATTGCTACCTTTGGGCAGGCAGTCGAATCCACCCGCAAAACTTTCTTAGGGGTGCTAGGTCATGACCTACGTTCACCATTGGGTGCAGTGTTGATGGCCAGTGACCTGCTTCGCGAAAGCAAAAATATGACGGACAGAGACAGGAAGCTAACCCTGCAGATTGGCGCAAGTGCACGCCGCGCCAACCAGATGGTAGAAGATTTGCTCGACTTGGCCCGTTGCAATCTCGGAAGCGGCATACCCGTACATCCGGAGGACGCTGACCTAAGTGCCCTTTGTGCTTCTGTTGTAGAAGAGTTACTCACCGGTTTTCCTCAAGCACTGATCATAATGAGCGTAAGCGAGGATATATCCGGAAGGTACGATCCTGCACGCATGGAGCAGGTCTTTACTAACCTGATCGGCAATGCGCTTCGGCATGGGGATTTGGAGCAACCTATCAGCGTGACCTTGTCGCGGAACGACGACTGCGCGGTTTTTAGCGTGAAGAATTGCGGCGAACTTATTCCATCCAGTGCAATACCCCATCTTTTCAATCCGCAAGCGCGATATTCAAGCTACGCGGCGAGGGAGAAAGGTTCGTCCGCAGGCCTCGGGTTAGGCCTATTTATCGCGGCAGAAATCGTCTTGGCCCACGGTGGAAAAATCGTATGCGTCCGGCCAAGTCATCTACCCAATCCCGCAATGCTTGGTAAGCGTCTACCCAACACATCCCCCGAAGCCAATATGGAGCCGTCACTTCAATTGAGCCGAGGCAGTAGTGGTTATGCCGATTCTGTTCTCTATAATGACTGATCGCCATATTTAGGGTGCTTGTTATGCCAGCCTCCGCTGACCAAAACTCCACTGTCGTTTTATGCGCAGCTTCCAATAATGACGTGGAAGATCTGGTAGCCATAAGGGTTGAGGCCATGCGCGAGAGCCTTGAGCGGCTTGGACGATTTAACCCAGCTCGTGCGCGCGAACGATTTATTGGTGGGTTCGACGCTAACAGCACGCGCCGTATAGAGGTCTCAGGTGATCTGGTCGGTTTTGTCGTTATCAAAGACCATCAGAGCGAGCTTCTGCTTGACCATTTGTATGTGATACCCCGTGCTCAAGGAGCGGGAATCGGGTCTGAGGTTCTTACTCAGATTTTCAGAGAGGCTGATGAAATAGGGCGTCCCATTAAGGTTGGTGCTCTCAAGGAAAGCGCTTCAAATCGTTTTTACACTCGCCATGGTTTCGTGTTCGTCGAAAGCGGGGAATTCGATAATTATTATGTCCGGATCAACGGCAATACCGATAACTTGGTCGACTAGCCACGGTGCCGCGTCAGAGGTTGCACCGTTAGATGGGCATCCACCTGTGTGGCAGCAGTTCGTCAATTTCACTCGCCCGCTGCGTCGGCAGACGCGTAAGAACGTCCTTCAAATAGGCATACGGTTCATGCCCGTTGAGCCTGGCCGACTGGATCAAGCTCATGATCGCCGCTGCACGTTTGCCGCTGCGCAGTGAGCCTGCGAACAACCAGTTCTTGCGACCTAATGCCCAAGGCCGAATTTGGTTCTCTGCCCAGTTATTGTCTATGGGTACAGCCCCGTCATCGAGGTAGCGCGACAGCGCTGCCCAGCGTTTCAGGCTGTAGTTCAAAGCTCTGGCGATAGCCGAACCGTCATGCACGATCTGGCGCTGGGCAATCATCCAGGCATGTAGCGCATCCATCACGGGTACGGCTTTTTCTTGCCTTCTTCGTCGGCGTAAATCAGGTTCCAAGTCGCGAACTTCCCGCTCGATTTCATACAGCAGCTGGATGTATCGCAACGCCTGTTCGGCCAGTTGGCTCTTGTGCGTAGCGTGCAAATCGAAAAACTTGCGCCGGGCATGGGCCATGCAGCCGATCTCGGTTACGCCGAGATCAAAACTGGCCTTGTAGCCGCCAAAATCGTCGCAGACCAACTTGCCTTTCCAGCCTGCCAGAAAGTTGCGAGCGTGTTCGCCTGCGCGGCTGGGGCTGAAGTCGTAAACGACCGCCGCCAAATCCGAAAACTGGCTGGTGGCGTAGGCCCAGACATAGGAACGATGGGTTTTCTTTGCGCCTGGCGTGAGCATCTGTACCGGCGTTTCATCAGCGTGGATTACGCCGTGTGCAAGAATGGCATCACGCAAGGCATCCACCAGCGGCTGCAACTGCACACCACAATTGCCGACCCATTGCGCCAACGTTGAGCGGGCAATAGGCAGACCAGCCCGACCAAAAATCGATTCCTGACGATAGAGCGGTAGATGGTCAGCAAATTTCGCAATCATGACATGGGCGAGCAGCCCAGCGGTCGGGATGCCCTTGTCGATAACGTGCGCCGGAACCGGTGCCTGGATCAGCGTTTCGCAGTCATCACAGACCCACTTGCCTCGGATGTGGCGTTCAACCGTGAACACGCCCGGCGTGTAGTCGAGCTTTTCGCTGACATCCTCGCCAATACGCTTGAGGGCGCAGCCGCACTGGCAGTGGCTATTGTCGGGTTCGTGATGGATCAGGGTGCGCGGGAACTATGGCGGCAATGCGGCGCGCCTAGGTTTTTGCTTTGTTTCGGTAGGAACGGAAGGTGTTTGCAGTGCCTGAAGCTCAGCCTCAATCGCCGCGATATCGGTATCGATCAGGTCGTCCAGCAAGCTGGCTTGTTGCGGATTTAGCTGCTCGCTGCGCTTGGCAAACTTGAAACGTTTGAGCTGTGCAACCTCGTGGGTCAGCTTCTCGATCACCGTTTGGTCACGGTGGATCTTTTTGCCCATGGTGTCGACCTGCAATAACAACTGCGCCGCCAAAGCGCGCAGTTGTTCAGCGTTTAATTGGTCGAGGTTGGGGAGCGAAGTCATGCCGCTGAGTTTGCCAGAGCGGTGCGATATCGGCGATAGATCCATTGGAGAATTGCACGGCCAGATCCACTGTGGCAGGCGTTACAGGATAGAAATTGCGCCACCTGGCCCGACTCGTTGCCAAGGTAAACCAAGTACTAGGGCTTGCAGTTGCTCGGTACCCAATTCCACCTGAATACCGTGCCGAGTACCCGGCCAGACGAACTTGCCCTGGTGCAGACGGCGGGCGGCCAGCCAGATACCCACCCCATCATGCACCAGCACTTTCATGCGATTGGCGCGGCGATTGGCAAACAGATAAGCACAGTGTGGCTGCGCCGCACCGAACACCGCCACCACACGTGCCAGAGCGGTTTCGGTACCAGCGCGCATGTCCATGGGCTCAGTGCGACGCTGGCAATCGAAGCGCCGGGCTGGGCGCACTCCTGGATGACCTGAATCTTGAACGATTTGGAGTAAGAACGACGTGGTGGCTGCATGCGATACCCGCTTAAAAGGCTAGAATTAGTGTCCACTTCAATTTAAGTGCACACCATCGCCTTTGGCTTCGGGATCAGGAAGGCGTGTTTGCCGGACGCATACGAAAAATCGAAGTAATGTAGTGGTCTAATGAAACCGGACACCCATTTAGGCGAGAATGCTCGCCAGATCGAGGTGTCAGATGACCGTAAGCGAACGGTGAACACGCCTACCGATCTCCCAAATTAAGGGCGATGGTGTCCGCTTTTTAAGCGGACGCGATAGCCCTTAAATGCGCCAACGAAGCTCTTACTCCAAGTCGTTCAAAGCCCAGGTTGTCCAGGAATGCCTGCAGCCCGGCGCCTCCATTTCCAGCGTGGCCATCAGTCATGGCATCAATGCCAACGTGATCCGTAACTGGCGTAAGCGTCCGGTTAAGTCGCCTTGACACAAGGGATTGAAGGTAAAGGCGCTGAAGCAAGCGTGAGAAGTGGCCAGATCTCTATCCAGTTTTTGGACTTGAAGCGTTCTTGATAGATCTTTGTTTTCTCCGTGGCAAACCTCCCTGCTGGCCTGATAACCAACCCAAACAGATCATCGAGGCCCAATGGCGCAGCGATCTCGCATGAACCTGACTCTCCTAGTCTGACGGCTACCGCCGTTGCGGTTTCCGGCCAGTAGCGCATTGCGTCGGTCGTTGAAAGGTATGGTTCATCCCCATTCTGAACATGCATTCTGGCTTGGTTTTTTACAGACCACATTGCAGTCGGGTCTAGCCCTCTGAGGAGCGTCTCCAAGGCTTTATCTTCCTCTGGAGAGCAACGTTTATGATCAAACCAAATGACGTCGACGTCTGTTGATACAGGAGAAGGACTGCGCCCGTGTAAATAGTCCCAAACCGCGTTTCGGACGAAACCTGCTCCTATCCAGCAGTCTGGCAAATTGAGGGAGCGCACCATTTTCAGTAGTCGCCAGCGGATGGGATCTTCTGAAATAAGCGCTTGGATTATCGATATATCGTCCACAAAAAACTCCCCTTTTCAAGCTACGCAGATATCCATTGATGCGGCAGCAGCTGGGCGATTTCGCTAGCTCGCTGCGTCGGCAACCGCATCAGCACATCCTTGAGGTAAGCATACGGATCATGCCCATTGATACGCGCCGATTGGATCAGGCTCATGATCGCCGCCGCCCGCTTGCCGCTGCGCAGCGACCCGGCAAACAACCAGTTCGACCGCCCAAGCGCCCACGGCCGGATCAAGTTCTCGATCTGGTTGTTGTCGATGGGCACAGCACCATCTTCCAGGTAGCGCATCAGCGCTACCCAGCGTTTGAGGCTGTAATCCAGAGCCTTGGCTGTCGCCGAACCCTCGGGCACAAGTTCCCGCTGAGCCAACATCCACTCGTGCAGTTTTTCAGCAATGGGCACTGCCGTTTCCTGGCGTAATCGCCAACGGTCTTCGTCGCTCATTTCCTTGGCGCGTCGCTCGACTTCGTAAAGCCCGCCAATCGAGTGAAGCGCCTGCTCCGCCAATTGGCTTTTATTGGCTACATGCAAGTCAAAGAACTTACGGCGTGCATGGGCCATGCAGCCGATCTCGGTGATGCCCAGCTCAAAGCTGGCCTTGTAGCCTGCGAAGTCATCGCAGACCAGCTTGCCGTTCCAGGTGCCCAGGAAGTTGCGTGCGTGTTCACCGGCACGGCTGGGGCTGAAGTCGTACACCACGGCCTTGAGGGCCGAGAACGGCGTGCTGCTGTAGGCCCAAACGTAGGCGCGGTGGGTTTTCTTTTCGCCTGGCGCCAGCACCTGTACCGGCGTTTCATCGGCGTGAACCACGCGCTGGGCCAGCACCACTTCGCGTAGCGCATCGACCAGGGGCTGTAGCTGCACGCCGGTTTGGCCTACCCACTGCGCCAGTGTCGAGCGCGGGATGGCCAGGCCGGCACGGCCGAAAATCTTTTCCTGTCGATACAGCGGCAGGTGGTCGGCAAACTTCGCCACCATCACATGCGCCAGCAGGCCGGCAGTGGGGATGCCTTTGTCGATCACTTGCGCCAGTACCGGAGCCTGGATCAGTGTTTCGCACTGCCGACAGGCCCATTTCCCACGAACGTGCTGTTCGACGGTGAACACGCCGGGTGTGTAGTCCAGCTTCTCGCTGACATCTTCACCGATGCGCTGAAGCTGGCAGCCGCACGCGCACCGGGTGTTGTCCGGCTCGTGATGGATCACAGTGCGTGGGAACTGCGGTGGCAACGGCGCACGCTTGGGTTGCTGGCGTGGCTCTGCCTGCGCGGGTGCGGGATGAAGGGCTTTTAACTCCGCCTCGATGGCTTCGAGGTCAGTATTGAGCAGGTCATCGAGCAGGCTGCCTTGCGCCGGACTGACCTGCTCGCTGCGCTTGGCGAACTTGTGACGTTTAAGGATGGCGATCTCGTGAGTGAGCTGCTCGATGATCGTTTCATCGCGATGGATCTTTCTGCTTTGGGTGTCGACCTTGGATATCAACTGCGCAGCCAGTGCGCGCAGTTGTTCGGGAGTCATTTGGTCGAGATCGGGTGAGGAAGTCATGGGATGGATTTTACCAAAGCAGCCCGACCGCTTCAGCTAAAAGGGATCATTTAAAGCAATGTAATTGCGCCACCCGCACCGACTCGTTGCCAGGGTAATCCAAGTACTAGCGCCTGGAGTTGTTCGGGGTCGAGTTCGATCTCCGACCCACGATGGATGCCCGGCCAATGAAATTTTCCTTGGTTCAAACGCCGTGCCGCCAGCCAGATACCGACGCCGTCGTGCATCAGGACTTTCATGCGGTTGGCCCGGCGATTGGCAAAGAGGTAAGCGTAGTGCGGCTTCGCCGCACCGAACACCGCGACCACTCGGGCCAACGCGGTCTCAGTGCCGGCGCGCATGTCCATAGGCTCAGTGGCGAGCCAGATGGCATCAACGCGAATCATTGGGAAAGACCACGCACGAAACGAGCGCAGCCTTCCGGATCAGAGATCGGCCAGCTCACTCTGAGCGTTTGCGGGCCGATGGGGATTTCGATACTGACCACGCCCTGCGGGGAGGACACAGGCGCGGCTTCCATCTTCAACGGAACAAATGCCGGTAAAGAGATTGGTTTTTGATCACGGTAAAGCGGTATCCATTTACGAACTAAATTGGCGTTGATGCCGTGGCGCAGGGCGATGCTGGCAATCGAGACGTCAGGTTGTAGGCATTCCTGGACGATTTGAGACTTGAAGAACTTGGGATAAGTGGTGCGCTGGCGCATGATAATCCTGACAATAAGAGCGATGGTGTCCACGTATTTTTAGGTGGACACCATCGTCCTTAATGCTGGGGTTTTGAAGGTGTATTCGCCGGCCGCTTACAGATGACCAAACAACGCCGCTCCTTTACTCCTGAATTCAAGCGCGAGGCTGCCGACCTTGTGCTCAAACAAAACTACAGCTACATCGAAGCCAGCCGTTCGCTCGGCGTCGGCGAGTCGGCCCTACGCCGCTGGGTTGATCAGGTTCAGCAGGAACGCCAAGGCGGTATGCGTCCGGCTAAGTCATCTACCCAACCCCGAGAGGCCAGGACATGGTGTGCACTTAAAATTTAGGTGGGCACCAGTTCTAGCCTTTTTAAGCGGGTATTTCATGCAACCGACACGCCGTTCGTATTCCAAATCCTTCAAAGCCCAGGTCATTCAGGAGTGTGTCCAGCCCGGCGCTTCAATCGCCAGCGTATCCCTCAGCCACAGCCTTAATGCAAACCTCGTCCATAAATGGATTCGGGTGAAAACGCAGAACAGCATGGCGCTTCAACCTGCATTTATCCCGGTGCCTATGCAATCTGTGGCGCAGGGATCTGCGAATATCAGTGTTGAGATTTTGCACCCTCGTGGCACCGTCAAAGTTAACTGGCCCACCGATAGCGCTGCTGCCTGCGCCGCATTCCTTCGAGACCTGTTGCGATGATCCGCATCGATGCCATCTGGCTCGCCACCGAGCCCATGGATATGCGCGCCGGCACTGAAACGGCGCTGGCCATTTTACGGTGATAGATTTATCACCCAGAGGTAGCGAGATGATCACCATCTCTTCTGATGCTCGCCTTGGTACCGTTTTTACCGGAACGAAAGCCGGCAAGGTTGCGGGCGATTGATCCCGGTAAATCGGTAGCCACTTGCGGAGCACGTTAGCATTGATGCCGTGATGGATGGCCACGCTGGAAATCGTCGCTCCGGGTTGCAGGCATTCCTGGACGACCTGGGCTTTGAATGGTTTGGGGTAAGAGTTTCGTTGGCGCATGGAAATCCTGGCGATAAGGGCGATCGCGTCCGCTTCAAAATACGCGGACACCATCGCCCTTAATGCTGGAGTTCGGTAGGTGACTTCACCGGACGGTTACGAATCAGGTAGCTGAGTGAAGCATTCATACAGCGCCAATGCCGAGTGGTAGTTAACCCTTCTCTAAAAAAGAGGTAGCTCTTCAAAAAAAGCTTATTCCGAAAGGGTATAAATATAGTAATTTTTATTATTTGATCGAATTAGGCATTGTGCTAGATTGACCTCACCGGATCGCCGGATATTGTTCAACCTTGCTTCTATGGTACGACTATGTCTAGCGCCGGAATTCTCCAGATCAGCTTTGCAGCTCTGTCTCATGACAGAGTTCATACTATGATCCCCCGCGCCGGTAAAGACAGCGTTATATTTGACTCAGCTGTCACTTCCCAATTTATTCGTAGCAAGCCTATTCCCTGTCAAGCTGTTAGCGAAGCATCCAGTGCCGTTAACGAAGGTTTGTCCTTTCTCTACTACGCCATGTGAATCGACATATGCCGATTTCTGCGCATATATGTCATTACGCCGCTTAAATCTAGTGCTGTGCCTCATTTGGCATTGCGCGGATACTCACATTCAAATCGCCCTTAAAGATTATTTCTTTGCTCGGTGATAGGGTTGCGAGTTACGGAAGTAAGGGGCGTTATCCAAAAGTTAATATCTATTTGTAGCTTAAAAAATGCCAAATTATTTGGATGAGGCTCATCGGGCCGAAATTGTTAAATTGGCCAGTTCGATAACTAGCAAAACTGAATGGCCAACTTGGCTCTTGCTGTTCGCGTTTTATTTTGCATGGCTGTGGATTGTCTTGTCGGGTGACACGTTTGGGAGTGGGATTACGATTGCTCTCTTGATTCCATTGATAACGCTTTGGATGTCTATTCAGCATGAACTTATTCACGGACATCCGACTCGTTGGCCCTTGGTCAATAAAGTTTTAGGGTACTCACCATTTGCAGTTTGGTACCCCTATGCACTTTATCGAGACTCACACTTGGCGCATCATGACGATGAAATGTTAACTGTGCCCGGAGTTGATCCAGAAAGCCGGTATGTTACCGAAGAGTTTTGGGTGCAGGCGCCTGGGTATGTTAAAGCGTCGCTATGGGCTAATAAGACACTGATAGGCCGATTGATGATTGGAGCGCCTCTGGCGATCCAGGAGCTTGTTAGGCGCGAAATAAAAAGATTACGGAAAAACAAATATAGTGGGTTGAAAATGTGGGTGGGCCATATAATAAGCCTAGGTATGGTTTTGATGGTGGTTGATTATTTTAGCGCGATCAGTGCCGCCCAGTACGTGCTTTGCGTTTCAGTTCCAGCATTGTCAATAGGAATGGTCAGATCCTTTTATGAACATCGCCCAGCAGATCGAGCGGAGCACAGGACAGTAATTAACGAATCATCAGCGCCGATGAGTTGGCTGTTTCTCAATAATAATCTCCACTTGGTTCATCATGATCTTCCCAGTCTGCCTTGGTACTACTTGCCGCGAGTTTATAGCTCTAGGCGCTCACATTGGATAGCCCGAAGCAATGGTTATGTTATCCCTGGCTATCTACGGCTCTTTAATAGGAACTTGATCGTGCCAGTGGATTGTCCTCGTCATCCAGCCGAGTAGTGGTGGTGGAAGCATTTTTATACAAACTGATCCTGGGTGATTTAAATGATACGTTTTGAGGCTGTTAGGAAATACCATAAGGGTAAAGATAATCCTGCTGTTAGTGATTTAAGTCTCCATATAGCACAGGGCGAGATATGCGTGTTTATCGGCCCAAGTGGGTGTGGTAAGACCACAATTTTACGGATGATTAACAGGCTTGATGCTCAGGACAGTGGCCGTATCAGTGTCAATGGAACGGCGACAGATGAGGTTGATGTGGTTGCGTTGCGCCGTGGCATAGGCTTCATGATGCAGAACTCAGCATTATTTCCTCACAAAACAGTCGCAGAAAATATAAGTGCAGTTCCACGACTTTTGGGCTGGAGCCAAGAAAGAATTCAGCAGCGTGTGAACGAGCTAATTTCATTGGTTGGGCTTCAGCCTGAGCTTTTGAGTCGATACCCAAATCAATTGTCGGGAGGTCAGCAAAGCCGCATAGCTCTTGCAAGGGCTCTTGCATCTGATCCTCCTGTAATATTGATGGATGAACCATTTGCTGCGCTTGATCCAGTAATTCGCGAGCGATTGCAGGACGAGTTGATCTCGCTCCAGAGACGATTAAAAAAGACGATCGTATTGGTCACACATGATATGGAGGAAGCAATAAAGTTAGGCGATCGGATTGCGATATTCGAGGAAGAAGGGAAGTTGGTTCAGTTAGACTCGCCAAAAAACATTCTTGCAAATCCATCCAGTGAATTTGTGAAAAAATTCATAGGGAAAGATCCGTCCTTAAAAAGACTTACCTTGATGAAAGTCTCAGAGCTGCAACGGCGTAACGTAGCTTTAGTCAGGGCGGGCGGCATAACTACGGCGGTTGATAAAGAAACCGAAATTGATAGTAAATTTGAATTGTTGCTCAACGAAAAATTTGAGCCGTTAGAGTGGGTTGGTGAGACAAATCTGCCTGCGCCAAAGATGACTTTAGTGTCTGGCGAGGAATCATTGCATCACGCGCTGGTAAAGATACTCAGTACCCCAAACGGCATAGTTGTTCGGGTGGATCAGAAAGGAAAGTATGAGGGTTGCATTTCGATAAGCAGCCTTTATAGGGCGCTGAATGACAGTCTCTTAGAGAGTGCGCAATGATTGATTGGTCGTGGATAGGGGATAACTGGCAACAGATTGTTGGCTTTTTAATTGATCATGTCCAGTTAGTGATATTGGCTATGGCTTTAGGGACGGTCTTGGCGAGCGGAATGGTGCTTCTTACTTTATGGAAGCCCGCGCTGTCACGGTCACTAATTTACATAAGTGGAATTCTATATACCGTTCCGTCCTTGGCGCTATTCATTCTGCTAATGCCATTTACCGGGTTGACGAAGACTACTTCAGTAATTGGTTTAAGTTTGTATTCTCTATTGATAATTTTGCAGAATGTTTTGGTCGGTGTTGCAAGTGCTCCTGAAGATATTCTAGAAGAGGCTCGTGCATTAGGGTACACCCGAAAGCAAAGGTTCTTCGGGGTGGAGCTACCACTGGCAGTTCCCTCCCTCTTGGCCGGCTTGCGAACTACGGCAGTCACGCTGGTTGGGCTTGTCACGGTCACCGCAATAATTGGTCAAGGAGGTTTAGGGCAATTATTTGTCACTGGTCTCACCTTGAGTTTTACCACTCCCGTGGTGGTTAGTTTAGTCCTGACGGTCGTGTTGGCCTTATCGTTTGATTTTATTTTTTATGCCGTAGATAAAATTCTAGTCCCGTGGGTGCGCTAATGAATATGTTTAGGGGCGTATGGCAATGGTTTTCTTTGCCTGAAAATTGGCTCGGTGCGGAAGGTTTGCTGAGCAGGCTTGAAGAGCACATTTATTATGTTTCTCTGAGTATTGTAATTGCTAGCGCAATTGCTCTTCCATTAGGTGTGCTTCTTGCTAACTACCGCAAAGGTGCCCAGGTCGCTATAGGGGTATTTAATGTGGGGCGGGCATTGCCATCCCTAGGGGTAGTTATACTTGCAATTATGGTTATAGGATATGACACGGTCACGGTCATCATCGCTCTAGTCGCAATGAGTGTGCCGCTTATATTAACCAATACAATTGTTGGGATTCAGCAAGTGGATTCGGCGTTGAAGTCTTCGGCTTCGTCGATGGGGTTGCGGAGATGGCAGGTCTTTGTCCAAGTTGAATTGCCCATGGCATTTCCATTGATTTTTGCCGGGTTTCGTGCCGCGTTGGTACAACTCATTGCCACGGCTACTATCGCCGCTTATGCAGGTTTCGGAGGCTTAGGTAGATTTCTCATTGATGGCCTTGGTCGGAATGATACGCCCCAGATTATTAGTGGCGCTCTGGTTGTTTCATTTCTTGCAATAGTGAGTGAGACGGTGTGCTCGAATGTAGAGAGGCGCATAGCTAAAAAAATACGACCAATTGCGGCTTAATAATAAGCTTCGATGCTTAGTGATTTACGGTTTAATTAAATAGTGCTGTTATAAAAGGGTTGGGTAGAGATGGGACTTAAAATGATTTTCAGTTTTCGGGGTGCTGTATCAACTTCCCTATTGCTAGGGTTAAGTTTTCTCACTGCTAGCACTATCGCTAGCGCACAATCTATTACCGTGGGAGGTGCTAATTTTTCGGAACAATCTATTCTGGCAAACATTTACGCGTCAGCATTGAGAGCGAAAGGGTTCGAGGTTGCAACGAGACTTAATCTGGGGAATCGTCAGATCATTGCAAAAGCTTTGGGCGGTGGAGATATCGATGTTGCTCCAGAGTACATAGGTTCACTACTTAGTTTTCACGATCGTACAACAAAACTTACTAATCAGGACGATATCGTAATCGCACTGCAACAAAAATTGCCGGAAGGCCTGGAATTGCTTGAGCCCTCGACTGCAGGATCTACTACCGCATGGGCAGTTACAAAAAAGACGGCGGAAAAGTACAATCTCCACACACTGTCAGACCTGGCAGTCGTTTCAAAGGATCTGACACTCGGCGGCCCTCCTGAAGTGACGACGTCGGCTTTAGGTCTACCCGGGTTGAAAGCTGTATACGGTATTGACTTCAAGTTAGTCAAATCATTGGATATGGGCGGCCCTTTAACGCGTTTGGCGCTTAACTCCGGCGCTATTGATGTCGCTACTGTCGTATCTTCACAAGGAATATTGGCGAAAGAGCCTTGGGTTGTTCTTGAGGACGATCAGCACCAACAGCCGCCTCAAAACATTGCTCCATTGATCCGGAAGTCGTCGCTTAATCCTATAGTCGTCAAGACGCTTAATGAAGTATCTGAAAAACTTACGAATGATGATCTAAAGGAACTGAATCGTTTAGTAGATATTGATCATAAAGACCCTGCAAAAGTCGCTGAAAAATGGGTTTATGAAAACACAATTAAAGAAACTAATTGAAGCGTAGTGTGCGGTTTGTGTTAATTGCTTTTCATATGGTATAGAGGGTGTTATGTCTAAAAAAAGTATGATTCTCAATTTGTTTTTTTTTAATCCGCAGGGAGACTATCGCTTTTCTTGGCGTCATCCGAAATCTCCAACAGCAGAAATATTTAACCTGAGTTATTATAAAAAGCTCGTGCAGGAAGCCGAGGCGTCTAAGTTTGATGCGGTTTTTATTGCTGATCATGTTGCTGTGTGGGATTCGGTCGCTAGTGGATTGAGGCACTATGCCAACCCACGGCTGGAGCCTATTACTCTACTATCTGCTCTAGCAGCAGTTACAGACCATATAGGACTTATGGCAACGGCCTCAACATCTTATAATGAACCATATAATACTGCGCGATTTTTTGCGTCACTAGATCATCTCAGCGAGGGACGGGCGAGCTGGAATATTGTCACTTCTTGGCAAGAGGAGGAAGCTTCTAATTTCGGATTGGCTGGGGTGCCTAAGCACGGCAATCGCTACGAACGGGCGGATGAATTCATCCGGGTTGTCAAAAAACTTTGGGATTCCTGGGAAGATGACTCTTTAGAGTTCAATAAACACAATGGTGATTTTGCTGATCCATTAAAGATTCACGCTGTTCATCACAAAGGGGAGTATTTCAACGTTCGTGGGCCGCTCAATGTTCCTCGTCCGCCCCAAGGGCATCCCATCTTAGCTCAAGCTGGATCTTCTGAAGCCGGTAAGAATTTGGCTGCCGCTCATGCAGACGTTCACTTCTGCTTTCTAAATGCGGTTGAAGAGGGTTTGGCTTATAGGGCTGATCTGAACCGTCGACTTGCGTTGCAGGGCAGAGAGCCAAGTGATTTAAAAATCATTGCTGGTGTTTTACCTGTTGTTTTGTACGAGGAAACCGAAGCCGAGACACGTCAACGGTTAGTGGATAGTTTAATTATTGATGCGGTCGCAATTGATCTAGTTTCAAGCTATACACGTCTCGACCTAACGAGGCTATCTCCGGACGAGCCTTTGCCTCTATTGCCGGAGGAGGATCAATTTGATGGGATCCGTACTCATTTAGCTCATATCAAGCAGTATGACCCTGATATGTCGATTCGAGAAATAGGGCGGCTACTTTTGAAAAGTTCCAGTACCTGGCTCGTGATAGGTTCCCCTGAACATGTTGCCGAGAAACTTTCCGAGCTCTACGCAGCAAACGCTGTGGATGGATACAATCTTATGTTTCCATTTTTGCCAGTTGACTTCGAGCGGTTTTCTCGCAGTGTGGTTCCTTTACTTCAAAGCAAGGGGGTTTTTCGTAAGGAATATGAAAGTGGCACTTTAAGGGATCGTCTCGGATTAAAGAGTCCCAGCAACAGCTTTGTTCCGTGAGCGGTTGTGCATGGTATCTAATAACCTTCTCTACGCCTCATTGATCTTGACGCGGTAATTTGGCTTTATTTTTTTCTTTCGGTGCGCTGCATTCGAACCGCTCCATTGTTCAATGGAAGGTGCTCGCATCCGGCTCGTCCGGGTAAAAGTCCACTACAGTGTCCTTTCAGTTTGGGTAAGGGGTGCGGTAGTGGGCCCGGCATTTAGCTACTGCTCCGGGCCCTTGACGACCACTGTTGTTTAAGCAAGCCGACTACTCTGTTGAGGAATTTGATGAGCTGCAGAAGGCACTGGGCGTTAAAATAAAAGAAATACTTGGTAGATGTGGCTTTCCTGATTGCAAACCTGTAACTTTTGACATAAAAACAAGAGACATTGTAATTGGTGTAAGTCCCAGAAAGAACTTTGGCAAGGGACACAGAGCTGTCGCTTTTTCTGCGTTCGTGCTTGGCCTAATGGAGGTCATCAAAGAGGCTGGTCGGCATCCCGGCTTCGTTGTGCTTGACTCACCGCTTACTGCCTACAAGGAAGGCGATGGCGAACCTGACGCTGAACGGGATGAGGTCTCTCTTGATCTTGTTTACGCGTTTTATAGAGATATCGCCGACAACTACAAAGATAGCCAGGTAATTATCCTAGAAAACAAAGAGCCAGATGTGGGCATCATCGGATTGGTTGATTACCAGCACTTCACCCGCAGTCGTAGTCATGGGAGGTTCGGTTTCTTCCCGCTAAGAGACTAGAGAATTACCTCATCCTATCCGCCCGCCATAGATATTGTATCGGCGGGCAAACCGCAGTAAGGCTTACTCGGGATATCGCACTTTCAGTGAGGCCATCCTCTCCACGTCCATCCGTGAAGAGTCGAGCGTCAAAAGGGGGTTTACGTCTTCCCGTTGAATGGCCTAGGGAAACTCCGAACAAGTTGCCCATCATCCGGAAATGGACGGCTTGGAGATGCCGAAAAGCCCGATTTTCAGCCGCTGATTATTGGATAACCAAGGCACAGCCTTGGTTTTCTGCCCTCACGGGCGCACCTCTCCCGCTCCAGGCAATAATTGCCGACGCACCATCCACAGATTCGACAGGGCAAACAGCGTGGTCAATTGCGCCGTGTTCTTGGCCAAGCCACGGAAGCGGGTTTTCACATAGCCGAATTGGCGCTTGATCACACGGAATGGATGTTCGACCTTCGCTCGCGCCTGCGCTTTGACCTTCTCGATCTTGCGTCTGGCTTTGTAGAGCACGCTTCGTTTGCTCAAGTGTTTATAGGTGCTACGACGAACCGCAATCTGCCAGATCACCGGTCTTCCTTCATGCTCCGGCCGCTTCTCCACGCCGGTATAACCTGCGTCGGCACAGATAACATTGTCATCGCCATGCAACAGGTGAGCGACCTCCGTTACATCGGCCACATTCGCCGCTGTACCGTGGACGTGGTGCACCAAGCCCGACTCAGCATCGGCACCGATATGCGCCTTCATGCCGAAGAAATACTGATTACCTTTCTTCGTCTGATGCATTTCAGGATCGCGCTTGCCGTCCTTGTTCTTGGTCGAACTGGGTGCGTGGATGATGGTTGCGTCGACAATGGTGCCCTGGCGCAACGACAGGCCCTTGTCTCGCAGGTAATTGTTGATGGTTTCCAGAATGCCCGCCGCCAACTGATGCTTCTCCAGCAGGTGCCGGAAATTCATGATCGTCATGTCTTCGGGGATCGGAGCACTGAGCGTCAGACGAGCAAACTGGCGCATCGAAGTAATCTCGTACAGCGCCTCTTCCATGGCTGGATCGCTCAACGAGAACCAGTTCTGCAACAGGTGAATGCGCAGCATGGTTTCCAGTGGATACGGCTTGCGGCCACCACCAGCCTTTGGGTAGTGAGGCTCGATCAACGCCACCAACCCGCTCCACGGAACCACCTGTTCCATCTCGGCCAGGAAACGCTCGCGACGGGTTTGCTTGCGCTTACCGGCGTACTCAAAATCGGAAAAGCTCATCTGGCTCATGGGATGGCGGGCTTGTAGAAGGCGGTTGGACGGAGGGCTATTTCAGCACAGGTCAGATGGCCTGTGCTGACTTGATCGGAGAATCCCTAGGGCAATCCAAGTATAAGCGCCTGAAGTTGTTCGGGGTCGAGTTCGACCTCCGTCCCACGATGGATGCCTGGCCAATGAAACTTACCTTGGTTCAAGCGCCGCGCCGCCAGCCAGATACCGACGCCGTCGTGCATCAGGACTTTCATCCGGTTCGCCCGGCGGTTGGCAAAGAGGTAAGCACAGTGCGGCTTTGCCGCACCGAACACCGCGACCACTCTGGCCAACGCGGTCTCAGTGCCGGCGCGCATGTCCATGGGCTCGGTGGCGAGCCAGATGGCATCGACACGAATCATTGGATCAAGCCACGAATAAAACACGCGCAGCCGTCCGGATCCGAGGCTGGCCACTTTACGGTGATGGATTTATCACCCAGAGGCAGCGAGATGGTGACCATCTCTTCTGTTGCTCGCCTTGGTACCGCTTTTACCGGAACGAAAGCCGACAAGGTTGCAGGCGATTGATCCCGGTAAGACGGTGGCCACTTGCGGATCACGTTGGCATTGATGCCGTGATGGATGGCTACGCTGGAAATCGTCGCTCCAGGTTGCAGACATTCCTGGACGACCTGGGTTTTGAACGGTTTGGGGTAAGAGTTTCGTTGGCGCATGGAAATCCTGGCGATAAGGGCGATCGCGTCCGCTTAAAAATACGCGGACACCATCGCCCCTAATGCTGGAGTTCGGTAGGTGTGTTCGCCATCCGCTTACAATCGTAGGAAGCGAGGTTTAGGTAAACCGCAGGCCTTTGATTTCCTGGGCTTCACACACTGTTGTAGTACCAACAGAAACGGTGGCTTTCAAATACTGCGACTGACGGTCAAGAAGCGAATGCGTGCGACGCTGCTGGCCATTCGGGATGAGCTGAAACGTCGAAGTCATGAACCCATCCGGGTTCAAGGGCAATGGCTCACTAGAGTGGTGAGCGGTTACTTCAATTACCACGCGGTGCCGGGAAACCTGATACGTCTGAGTGGCTTTCGTTCGGCGGTCTGCCGTCTATGGCGGCAAGCTCTCAAACGTCGTAGCCAGCGTCATCGCTTCAATGGTCACGCTATGGACGCCTTGCTGACTTCTACATACCTCGACCCAGAAATGCACATCCTTACCCTGAGGATCGCTTCGCGTCACATACCCGAGGCAGGAGCCGTATGCGGTAGTTCCGCACGTACGGATCGGTGCGGGGGGGGGCGGCAGGTAATTGCCGTCCCTACCGCGACCTTTTTTCCAGCTTCTGAAACGGGAACGGATCAAGCGAAAAATCTACACCACGCGGGAAGAGGCTCGGAGTGAATGTGTTCGATTACATCGAGATGTTCTACAAGGTAAAACGCCGCCATGGTTTCTACAATCAACCGTCACCGGTAGAGTTTGAAAAGCGTTACGCAATGAGCTTGCAGGGTATCTAGAGAATCCGGGGCTATTCAGTGGCAACTTTTTTTGAATATCAACAAATGTCATGAATACCTCCTGTGCGCCTGAGCCACCGTCTTTCTGATCGCCAGCACAAAGAGATAAACCTGAAAGACTGGGATTGCGGCCTCAGCGATGGGTATGTGTAGCTACGAGTGATAGCTGCGGACCGAGGACAAGCGACTCAAGATCAAGCAGTTTCTGGGCTCATCGTCCGCATATGCTTCGGCAACTTGATTTCTTTTTTGCAGTGGTTCACAAACTCAGTCGTGAGACGCGTAAGGTCTTTGTCTCTATTCCATGCCACCACTGTGCTCGACGCGACTAATGGATCGCTGAGCGCAAGAGTAACGACCTTTTTGCCGCTGGGCGTCTGAATCTGCTCGGGTAACGTCACCAAGGTAGACACGCCAAGCCCCTGCCCAACAAAGGCTGTGACGAGTTCAATCGATGGCACTTTATAGGCGATATTGGGCTGTAAGCCCGCAGCCTTGAGCTGTTCAAGGAAGTACTGATTGCTTGGCCAAATATCCAGCAAGATGAGCGGCTCGTCGGCGATCATCGCTAATGAAATTTCATCGTAAGAGGCTAGACGATGATCGGCGGGCAGTACCGCGCGTGGATAAAGGTCTGGCAGCAGCGCTATGTATGTATGCGTGTCTCTTAACCCTGCCGAATAGGTCAATGCCAAGTCGTAGGCTCCGGACCTTAAACCGTCCGCTATTTTGTGTTGATGAACTCGTCAGTCATTCCAGACGCCATGGCAGGCAGCTGTTGACGGCGCGGGCCCTATAGTCGCTGGCCGATCGCTGGGAGATGCCCAGTTCGGCAGCGATTTCGGGATAGGTCAGGCCATTGAGTTTCGACAATAAAAAGGTCGCCTTGACCTTGGCCGGCAAGCCGTCAAGTAACTGGTCGATGGCCTGTAAGGCTTCGATCATCTGCGCCAGGTCCTCGGGGGATGGCGCGGATGAGGTTTCGTCCTGGTCGAGGGCGTCGAGGTAGGCGCGCTCCAGGTCTCGGCGGCGCCAGAGTTGGTACATCAGGCGCTGGGCGATAGTGGTGAGCAAGGCGCGGGGTTGGCGAATTGGCGCCACGCCCGGTGAGCTCAGAAGTTGTACGAAGGTGTCGGCGGCGATGTCTTCGGCGCGGGTACGCGAATCCAGGTGACGGTGCAAACGGCTGCACAGCCAGTCGTAATGACTGCGGAATAATCCGCCCACGTAATCGCTGTGAGAAGTGTCGGCGCCGGACATAGTGGCTCCATCTGAGTAGGTTGCGCGTTATGTCCGGTGTTCCGGTGGGGCGATCCTAGCAAGGCTGCTTATTCTTTAATAATATTTAAAAGGT
>Ga0105855_1000097_pt1 | contig 48403 bp, 43 predicted proteins | sample OrgsoiDNA_201059_FD_89680 | JGI IMG/M metagenome (GOLD analysis project Ga0105855, IMG submission 89680) | Permafrost soil microbial communities from the Arctic, to analyse light accelerated degradation of dissolved organic matter (DOM) -... | ecosystem: Environmental > Terrestrial > Soil >... | reverse complement strand
CAGCCCGGCGTGGCCGGCACTGATGCCCAGGTCACTGGCGACGTCGTTGAGTACGCCCACCGGGAGAAACTCACTGGTCACCAAGGCGAAGGCACCCACGGCGACCGAGAGAATCGCCAACCATTGTTGCTTGACGCTCTGTTGATTATGTTCGGGAAGACCTCGAGGGGCCTGGCTTGCGCTTGGCATGGTGTTGGGTTCCGGGGGGGAATTCGCCTGAAGCCAGGCGGGAGGGAGAAATTGGAGGCGATTATATGAATCGGTTTTGGCAACCCTATAGGCGGGTCCTTCGATAGTAATCATCAGTGCAATCGATGAGAGGCCCCAAGGAGAGCGTCCGCAGGTTCGATTTGAGGGGATGACAGAAATTTAAGGAGCAATGTCTGAAGCTGACACCAGTGTGACCAGCCCTTAAAAACCGATCCCCCCGAAAGCCCCGCATTCCCTAGCCCACACCTTCCTCAGAGTCAAAAAGAAGAAAATACATCGTGTTTTTTCTTCTTTTCACTTTTATGACAATGTAAAGATTTCTGACTCAACTCACTGAATCTCTTGACCTAATTGAAAAGACAAATTTCTTACGTTTGACGGCTTACGTTTGCCTGCTAGACCTCAAAGACGGTTATGACATTTGCATAAGTTATGGCGCAATGCCATTAGTGGTTAAGCATACATGGCCTAATTCGGAAGTGCTGCCTAAGTCGAAAGTGTGTTGGATGCCAAAACTAGGCAAACCCTTCCTCTACTCACTAGCAAAACTACCAAAATGAGGCTAGTCATGGCTAATGACAAACCACCTAAGTTAAGGCTCATTAAAACCGGTGCGATCCCAAGCACCTACAGCCCTCGCACGTTGATTCAGGGCAATGGGTTTTTCCCCGCCATACCGGGGTCGTGTGAGCTGCTGCCTAAGCTCCGATTCATGAGGATCAAAGCTTCCCTGATGCTTTGCATTCAGTATCCAGGGGATCGGGACTTCAAACCGGTGTCTTTCACCAATCATCCTGCCAAGGTGGTTATCGCGCCTGCGCCAGTAAAGCTGCCAATGGATGCTGATGAGTTCAACGCCAGGGAAACCTGGCCTCATGAAAATCCGTTCGACATGCAGTCCCTTGACGCCCGGTCGCTACGCGGAATCGCAGAACTGGCTCAAGAGTCGTCAACGCTCCCGGCGCTCCCTGAGAAGACGGCAGAGATTGTTGAGCAAGCTATCCGAGTCTGTTGGTTCGACGGACGCAGCACCAAGCGAGGTGTATGGACAGACGTCAGGGCCAAGTGCGGAGAAGCGGGCATCAAGCCGCCATCCTATAAGACGGTCGCCACACAAATTGATCGCCTGTTCTCTCGTGAGGTGCTGCGTTTCCACCCGGTGACTCGCGAGGCGTTTACGGATAAACCAGCGGGCTACCCTTCGGAATAGCCCAAAACCTTATTTCCTTTGAAGCGCCAGTGTCATCGGCGCCACAAGGACTATTGACCAGTGCGGTGCTTGCGCCTCAGCGGCGCCGGCTGGTCGCTTGGAGGTGTGCCATGGGCACATACAGCAATCCAGACGGCAGCAAACAGCTTGTAAATTTTGAAGGGGATATCTGGGTCGTGGAGGATATCGACGAGACCACCCGGAAACTGCACCTCAAAAACATCCGTAACGACACACTTCGTCTTGTGAGCTCCGCACAGGTAGAGTCAGTCGATCATGAGACGTTACTTCAGGCGGCTGCTGCGAAGATTGCAGATAAAACCGCGAAGCGGGCCCTAATTTTAGGTGATGATTTCACTCCAGAGCAGAAAGAGCAGGCACGCCATCGCTTCGAGATCATAGAGAAGCAGTTTGCTGAGAAGTTGTCAGTCGATGAGGCCGCCAACGAATGCGGTTTGAGTGTCCAGCGCTATTACGAAGTGCGTAAGCTTTTTAATGTCGAAGTGGGCCCTATCAGCTTGCTCGGTAAAAAGCGCGGACGCAAAAAAGGAACTAAGGCCATCTCCCCAGAAGTCGAAAAAATCATCGCTGAGCAAGTATGGTTTTATCGGGGGGAGGGTGCATCTTACCGAACAGTTTGGAAGGGTGTTCAGGCAGCGTGCTTTGACTTAAAAATCGACAACGTGCCTTCGTATGAAACTGTATGCGATCGGATGAATAACCTTCCTGAGTACGTGAAAGATCTTCAGGTACACGGGAAGAACCATGCTGACGATGCTTTCAAGCTTCGGGACGGATTCCGAGAACTTAGTCGGGCGCTCGAACAGGTACAAATGGATCACACCATAGCGGACGTTTTCCTCGCAAGCCGGCATGACCGAAAAAACCCTGTTGGGCGTCCTTGGATCACTGTCGCTGTTTGCGCGAAGACGAAAGTCATCCTCGGCTTCTATATCAGCTTTCGGTATCCCAGCCTGGCCAGTGTGGCTCACACTTTGAAACATGCGGTGATGAGCAAGGAAGCGTTCATGAAGAACGTTGACCTCAAGGATCATGAGTACGAGTTTTACGGCGTGTTCGATGAGCTATTAGCCGACAATGCTCGTGAGTTCCGTTCGGGCAACCTTGTCGCTGCCTGCGCTTTGGAGGGGATCAAGCTGCGGCATCGTCGTCAGAAACAAGACGGTGGTATTTGCGAGCGCGTTCTCGGGACTTTGAACGTCGGGTTTGTGCATATGCTTCCGGGAGGAACGGGATCGCGGTCGCGTAAGGATCGTGATTTCAACCCGCAAAAGCATGCGGTAATGACGCTGGAAGAGTTCACCCGGTACTTCACACTGGCTGTGTGTGAATATCACGACACGGCCGGAGAGGACGGCAAGACTCCACGTGATCGCTGGCGTGAAGCGCTTCGGGACGCGAAAGGCCGTCCTGTGGCTCCTCGGCGCGTGCACGATGTGAAGAATTTTATCATCGAGGTGTTGCCTGAGAAGCACCCCGTGATGTCGAAAACCGGCCTCAAAGTGAACGGCTTCCGCTATTCGAACGATGTGCTCCGCCACATGATCGGCAAGCAGATTCGGGTGAAATACGATGCGGCCAACCTGTCCATGGTGTTGGCGCGGTTCGAGGGGCAGTGGATCGAAGTACCGTGCTGCGAGAAAACCCCCGGCACGCTCACCGCGAAAGCAATCCTGCAGAAGTACCTTAAACGTGCTGGCAAGCTGGGTGAGCGCGCCGTGAAGGCGTTCCTCGCCCGCGCGGATCAGCTTCGCCAGTCGATCCTGCTTGACACTCCAGCCATGCGTAAACAACTTGAGATCAATGACGCTGATAAGGAAATCGGGCTCGTGACCCATCACGAGCGCCCTGGCAAAAAAAACAAGCTGGTTACTCGCAACTTTGCTCTTGATGTCGAACCTTTCGAGGCGGAATAACTATGGACTTTCCACATCTCGCTCAGAAGGTTCAGCAGGTAGCAATGCTCGATGGCCCTGAGCGCATCATGTATTGCGATAACCCGGTCTGGATCAAGACTAACACTAGTCAAACATTCATCACGGGGATCGAGCGAATGATCCACGCTACACGGATTGGCAGCCGATCCTGTATGGGGCTCATAGGCATCAGTGGTATCGGAAAGACAAAAATGATTGAGCATGCTGCAACACGGTTCAATACCCCAGACGCCACATCGATTCTCACCATCGATCTGTCTGAATACGGCCGGCACATCGACTTGCAGCAGGTTTTCCTCAGCCATTTGGGATTCACGCAGTCTGTGAAATCCCTTTGTACCGCGTCCGGCATCAATCGCATTTCCGAGCGTATCAAAGAGATGAAGTTGGCTGTCTGCATTCTCGATGAAGGCAATGCTCTCGCAGGTGTGAAAAACATGCTGATCCAGCCCAATTACACCTATCTGCGTGCGATGGCGAATCGTGACTTTGGGCTCAGCTTAGTGGTCGCGGGTACCGATGATTTGAAGGTCTTCTTGGGCATTGATCCTCAACTGCGATCGCGTTTCGGCGTTTGGGAAATCCCTCAGTGGGAGGCAGCTGGGGAGGACTTGTCTCGTTTCCTGAAGGCGTTCGTGCGGTTCATGCCGTTGCGCAAGCCATCAACCCTGGATACCGTCGAGATCCAACAAAGCCTAGTGTCGAACTGTCGTGGTAGCACCCGCGATATCGTTTGGGTCTTGATCACCTCTGCGAAGCTGGCTATCGAGACCGGACATGAATGCATCGACGAAGCGTTGCTGGATGCCTGTTTTGAGGCCCGCCTTCCCGCTTTCCTGGAGTAGCCTTCAACATGGGGCGGCGCTGGATTGGGAGCTCTGCAAATCAAGCACCGCTTGAAAGCGTAGTTGAGTCGATCGGGCACTATGGAGGGGGTACCCATGGCAAGCTGATTGTCGTCAGAGGAGAGGCTGGAGCGGGGGCTAGCGCTTTCGCTTCACGTCTCCACTCCATACTGTTACGCAAAAACATCCGATCTGTCTTTGTCCCCCGAGCGCCCTTTAACGCAGACTTTGTTTTTACTGCTCACGTCTTGAAGTCGCTGGGGTTACCCAGCTCCACTGTTGATATGATCTCAGGCCGGAAAGTAAGGCTGCATTACGAAGCAGCGATCCACCTGCGACGATATCAGGCCGTTATCTGCGAAGATGCTCACGATTTCTTTCATAAGCACCAGGTGAAAGTCCACAATATTTATGGCTCCATCCAACAACTAACCCAACCACCTTACGGGCACTGCGTGGTGCTTTGCGGCCTAAGAGATCCATTGACTGAGGTGGGGCACGTTGCGCAAGCAATGGAGATGGATGTCGAGTACGTCGATCTGGAGCCAATGCCTTGCGACCAGCACTACTTGGGCTTCGTCCGTGACATTGCGACGGTCGTGCAGCTGGGCGCTCACGGCAACCGTATCAACCCATTCTTACTTTCTGCCACCGCCAAGGGACGGGTGGACGCACCGCTACCAGCTAGCGGGCCACAAGAGGTGCTAGTTCCACAATCCAAGCCGGGCTCCGTGGCAGCAGCTTTCGATCTCTCGGCTGAGCAGACCCACCTGGGTGCGTCGTCCTTCCTAGCGCTAGACCCTTGCCCTTTGACCTGCGGCGGGCTCGACGTTGGCATCCTGCACGCACACACGAAGGGCTTGATCGGAAACACCGTGACGGTGGTCAGGGGGCTTATGGCGGCCTCAGTGACAACTGGTGCTTCCACCAACCACCGCACGTTTGACTCCTCCCCACGGCAATCAAATGACGCATCGCCGAGTTCACCTCCGAGCTCCAAACGAGCAAGGCATCAGGAGGTAGTACGGGAGAAAAATGGAGCAGACGTAACTGAACAAACCCAACAAACCAGCGGAGCAGGAGCCGCCATTTCATCAGTTAGCCTAATCGACGATCAACTCAGTTACTCGAGCGACTCTACGGTTGCTCAACCGGCAGGATCAGAAGCGTTTTTCAGCCCTAGAAGCGAATCCGGGGGCGATGACTTATTTCCGTCCCAGGCCGACGCATCTGGTACTCCACGCGGCATGCAAATCCGTCTGCCGTTTGAGTTGGCCGAGGATCGGCAGATAGAGGTGCAGCTGGAGCTTAGCTTTGGCCTCTCGATCACACGAACAGATGAGCCTGTCGTTGCGCCGATTCTCGCTCCTGGACGAGCTACAGAAAGGGGTTTCTCTCTGAGTCCTGTGTCGGGCAGCTCAAGCTATCCGGGTGACAAGTGCGCAGCTTCAATCGATCCGCTCCCGAGCGGCAGTCGCAAGCAACGCAGGGCATTTTCAGGCTACTTGACGCCACTCCATGACGAAACTTTGGGCTCATGGTTATCACGAAATGCGGCATCGAGCGCGGTCACGGTCATTCATGATGGGTTTATGGATTGGTGCATCGCGCTGCTGCAGCCTTCGGCCATCCCTTTTGCGCGAGCTACCCCTCACAATTTCAGCCAGTTCGCCAGTCCCAAGAATGCCGCGGCGCAGGTCGACGGTGCAGATGAACACAACCGTTGGAATCCTGATGTGTTGCTTGGCAATCCTCGATCCCAAGAGCATTGCCAAGATGCCAAGGATCTTGAGTGCGATGACCTTTACAGATCCGAGTTCTTCCTGGAAGCGTTCTCTGATCCGACAGGCATCCATCTAACGGAGCGCTTCCGCCTGCCGAGCAATTCAGTATCTCAACATGATAACCGCCGATTCTGCGCACAATGCCTAGAGGATGATGTAGCAGCGATGAGAGCTCCTGGATTGCGGCGTGCATGGCGTAACCGAGGTTCAGCTCTTTGTGCCGCGCATCGCCAGCCAGTCTTGCTTCAGCAGTTGGAGAAGGGGCACCTGAGCAATTTCACTGGAGGCTGGCAGGCCTATATGCAACAAACAACGCGAGGGCATTTCGATCATGGGGTAGGCCTGGTCTCTTGCGAGAGGTCGGGATACCAAACTGCATCAGTCGAAACTAGGATTTGTCGAATAGTGTTGCGGGTTCAGACTTGGGTGGAATATGCGCCTGCGATTCCTTCGGCGCTGCGGCCATCCAAGTACTCACTGTACTTCTTGCTTGGCATATTCCTCTACCAAGGCAACCTGGTCAGCGATGGCGGTGCTGCTCGATGGTTCCTGAAAGCTGCTCGAGGTTCGAAGATAAATTCCCATGAGTATGACAAGCCATCTGTTGCCCAGATGGTTAAAAATATCGAGTCGGCGCCGCCACGGTCGTTAGCAATTGCTTACTTGCTTCTTGGTTTAGCATTTGATCTCGTCTCCAAAGAAGAGCTGTGTTTAATTCGCCAAGCTTTGATATTCACTGACAGTTCTTTTCCCATGACTCGCGAAGAACTTAAGTCATTAACACGGTGCTTCCAACCCTATCACCTCGATGCTATCTGGAACAGCGCACTTCAGAACCTACCAGTTGACGATCTCGCTCACCTAGCTTGGTTGCTAAAGTATCACTGATGATGCAGAAACATGAACCAGCCTATAGGACGTCAGTTAGATGCATACTAGAACCTCGGAGCGCAACGGTGGCAGGCTAGCAAGGTGAATCCGCTGGTGGTGGTCACGATAACTACGTGGGTTAGCTCTAGTGCTTAAAAGAAATCTAGATCCCTAACCATACAAGCGCTCAACCAGCATGGAGAGACTGGTGTGGGGAGTTAGGCGATGAGACCCTCCCTCCTGGCTGCGCCCACGGAGGCATCGAAGCTCGGAGGGCTATTGACGCCCAGTGTGGGTCGGTCTGGTCGCCATTCGCTCCCGTTCTCCTCAAAAATCAGAGCAGATCGTGCACATTCGTGAGCCAAGAGTGTACGACCCTGCTGTCAATATATGGGAAATGTGAGTTTTGGAAGGGCACTGAAACCTCCGAGATAGAGCCTTCGCCTTTGGCGCAGGCAGCAGAGCGGGGCTATGCGCCGCTATCCGAAAAAGGTCGCGAAAGCGGGATTCCACAAAATGTTAAATTTGGCGCTCGCATTGAGCGTCTTTTAGCCTAAATTGACAACATGCCATTCACGCATGGCTGGCACGTTCATGATTGCGCCATTTTCACATCCGAAAACGGCTCAAACGATTGTTGCAGGTTGGTGGTGTAATACCTATAAGCTTATGTTTTCTAACGAAAAATACGGAAGGAGCTCTACGATCATCATTTGTGGGATTGCCAATGAATGACGGAACTTCCATCCGTCGCGTCATGAATTCCTCAAATACCCTTCCAACAAGTTAATTTATTGATTATACAGGTTTTTCTGTTTTGCGACGCGCATGCTAAACGCTAGCATCGGCTTTAAGCGGTGCATTTCATGCGCTACACTCAAGGCATGTCCGCGCGGGTAGGCAGCTATGAATCGACCCCATACATTTGTAAGGCACCTACAGATTAAAAGTTTGCTGGCACGAATTGACAGCGAAATGCACGCGCTTGAGGCCAGCGACGTCAACTATCAGCTGGATCGGGAGTTCAGTGCCGAGCTTGATCAGCTAATCCGTCGCTACGGTTACACGGATCAAGAAGTCGTGGAGCTGGTAGAGCTCGTTGAGGCCCATGAGACTCACGGGGCTGATGACATCAGAATCCTCATAGATCGCATCCCTTCGGACAGTGACACAAGCGCGGGTGATAAGAAATGAGGTACATTACTACCAATGGCACCCTGTCAGTTTTCGTAGATATCCTATGTTCCCTGTATATCTGTGCGACTGAGTATAATCAACGAGTCAGTGCCCGTTTTATGGGAGGTTGCTGATGACTGCGATCATGGATTACTTGGCGCTCATGGGGAAGATCAAGAAAATCGAAAATGACTCTTCTCTAGATAGGGATGCACGGTTTTATCACGAATTTGTAGCCTTAAAAGCTCGGTACAATTTTAGTGCTACAGATGTTCTAAGGTTGTTGAGACCGGCGGCGTCGGTTGCTGCGCCTTCACTGGTTCAAGATCTGTTTGAAGCACTTCTGTCAGATGAGAAGTTAGCGGCCGCTGCGAATTCAACTACAAAACCGCTTCGCCGGTATCGAAATCCGCACACCGGAGAAGTCGTGGAAACTCGGGGCTCTAACCATGGCCGCCTTAAAGAGTGGAAGGCACAATATGGAGCAGATGTTCTGCCTACTTGGAGAGAGTTATGATGAACTGGCTGGAGTCTGCTCTAGTCACCCTTAGTCTTATCACTAATAGGGACAGCTCTTCAGAGGTTGATATTTGCTGGTCTTTAGCCATCTTTTGCAGCCTTGAGCGTGTATAGCCAAAACCGCCGTGGCTATACATAACGTCCTGCATTGCCTTCGACGTTCTCCTGAACACGAGCCTCTCTAGCGAAGAGGGCCGGCCTACTCGGCTTTATAAGATCATCTGCGGTCAAGCCGGGCTTATGCGCGACGCCCAGTTGCAGAAGCCGGGGGAGGGCCCGCCGGAAGATCACTCAGAATCGCGCCAGTAACGGCTCACAGTCATCTTATTCACCCCAAGACTCTGGGATGCTTGAGCTTGAGTCAGCCCCTGAGCTTTGCATTCCTGGATCGACGCCTTAAGCATCCTATCGATAACACGGCCGGCTGGACGACTGAGCAACTCGTTCCCATTCACCTCTGCACGGGCAGCGTCGAGGATGCCATCGGATTCTAATAGCCGCATCTGCGTGGCAAATTTCTCGATGAGCTCCTCGACCGTGACGCCTTCCTGGATCAGGGTGGCTGCGCCGACCAGCAATAGGGGAGACGCCCCGTAGGCTTCCGACAAGTCCTGCAGCTTGTCCAATGTAGGGCTCGACTTGCCGTGCTCAAGCTGACTCAGGTACTGACGATTGCTCCCCTCGGGAATTGACTCCTGAGTCAACCCTTTGTGAGCTCGCAGCGCGCGAAGGATCGCGGCTAAAGGTACCTTCATCGACACAGGCATTCCTCAAAACCGAGGATGTAGCCATGTTGTGTCGTAACACTCTACCGTATATAGTAGTCGTATAGTTACGACGTTAGCACGTAGCTCGACCTGCCTCAGCGTGGGTTCAGGCAGGCATGTGGATGCAGCGGCTCATAGCGACATCTCTCTACCAGATATCAATTTAGCCCTAAACCGTTGTTTGTGATTTTTATCCTCTAGCCCTAAGCAGGCTGCAGAGCCCAGGTCAGCAGAGGTTACGTCCGGATGTTGGCAATCAGCTGGGCTGCTTTGGTTGCCCACCATTACTTCGAAAACGGTGCCGTCAGGCCTTTTTTCGAAGTGCATTGAACAAAGGACATCACGCCGGGACGGATCGAGTGAATTGCCATGCCTACAGACTATGAATCCTTGAACAGCTTGCAGACCGCCGCGGAGGTCAAGCCGACCTCGATTCCCGCAAGCGTCGAGCGTGCTATGGGTGTTCGGTTCGAATTTCCGGCCACCGCTTACATGTGCTGCGCGAGGGTGGATCACGAAATCAACTGCCTAGTAGGTGTGGTTTACCGTGAACAACGCGGGCGTTTTCGAGATGGGGCGACTGTTCGGACGTCTTTGCTACGTCGACGGTTCGAGAGCCACGGATACCATGTCTTCGAAACGCTAAATGGCAGTGCATACGTTATTTGCGAGTGGGCACCGGACGGATTGAGCCCACGATTTTCTGGCGTATACCACTAGGGCATTCGTATACGGATCCCCGCAGGTGAGTCCAATAAAAGCCTCTTGGATTACCAATCGTATTCGAAAATAGCAAAGCTCTATAGCAGTGCCCGTGAGGTGGTCAAACAGGGTGGAAATACTCGCCCCGTGCAACCCGTAAACCACCTTGAAACACAGCAAAATTTTAAGTGACCGACTGATGAAGCTACGAATCTACTCAGACCTGCATAACGAATTTCACCGATTCGATCCGCCAGCCCTGGATCCGAGCGTCGACCTGGTGATCTTGGCAGGGGACATCGACAAAAAGGCTCGTGGCGTAAAATGGGCCAATGAAACGTTCCAGTGCAAGGTCGCTTACATCAGCGGCAACCACGAGTACTACGATGGCCACATCGAGCGGACTTTGCGCAAAATGCGAGATGCTGCAGGAAGCCATGTACACGTCCTGGAAAATCAGTCCCTCATCATCAACGGCACCCGCATCTTGGGCACCGCGGCATGGACGGACTTTTCCTCAACGGGCGATCAGGTCGCCGCGAGCAAAATGGCTTGGGAATGGATGAACGACTTCAACTACATCCGGGCTGATGCGGGGTACCGACGCCTTAGACCCGATGACCTCGTCACTCGCAACCATGTCGCCAAGGCGTGGCTGGCTGAGCAGCTTGCCCAGCCTTTTGAAGGCAAAACGATCGTCATAACCCATCACTCACCATCACCCGTTGTCGTCGGAACTAAACATGACGGGCATCTGAATGCGGCTTACACCAACGACTGGCCCAACCTTATCGAAAAAGCGGATTTGTGGGTCTTTGGCCATACTCATCGTGCTGTGGACGTCGAGCTTGCCGGCTGCAGAGTCGTCTCCAATCCCCGGGGTTATCCCAACGAGCAAACTGGCTTCGACCCATTTTTTGAGATTTCGATTTGATGACCAATTTTGCCCATAAACGTGTCGTGGAAGAGCAAGCCATGGAGCGTCAGAGCCAGGAGGTTCCTGGTGCAGTCATCCGAGCTCGAGCCATGGATTGGGGTGTGACCATTGATGCGTACCTGTACGGTGCGGCAAGGGTAGGGCAGCGCTACGCTGCGATTGTGTATGGGGATAAATCCGGGGCGAGCCTCGACGGCATGACCGTTGCCACCCCACCGCTGTAACCTGTGAAAGCCCAGTCGGGATTTAAGCTGATGCGTACTCCAAGCGGGGAGCATCACTTCCTGATCGTGAGTGAGCTCGGCGCCGATGGGAATGCTGATGACATCCAGCGTTGAGGTTCCTAGCGAACTTGTTCAAGCTGCATCGCTGAGCTTCAAATCTAGGATCAGTGGATTTCTATGGCGGGCGTTCCCTCATGGGACGTGCCTGGTTGGTGAGATACTTGGGGATTTGAGCGAGCGCTTCTTGGAGGGTGGTCTGATACAGACCTCGGCCATCATGCAACTGACCAGGGAGCATGGGTATTTGCTCGCCCATACGTTTACGGGCAGCTGCTATGTGCTCATCCAGCCGGCTGGCAACGTGAAACAGAATTTTGGACACATCTATACACACGAGGTACCACAGGGATCGGAGGATTGATGCACCTAGTACAAATTGCGGAAGCCATGGCTCTCGACGGCGAGCCGCTGTCTGGGGCGTCTGAGGCGGAAGCCGAGTTCATCAAGACACGTGTCGCAGAAACGGGCAAAGCATACTGTGCTGCGGTTGCTTGGGTCATTATTGATGTACTTGATGTGGATGCCGACCCGTTGGCCGCCATAGGGCGGTTACCCATCGCCTTGTTTAGCCACAGCGTACTGCTTCACAGCACCGGAGATTATGAGAACGGCGAGCGCATCAAGACCGGCTACGCGACCAGCTACGACGGTCGGGGTATCTTTGAAACCAGTGACACGATCTTTGTGCTTATGGGCCAGGGCTTCAGAAAGTCTGTCTCGATCGACCTGCTGAACCAAGTCCCCTCAAGATCTTGGGCACCATGAGCCGTCGTTGAAGGTCATGTAGTTCATGGAGGCTGCCTAACCGGGGATAGGGTGCATCCTTCGAATGATTGTCGCTGCCGCTTCACAACTACTCCGACTAGCCCCTTCTTTTCGATGAGCAAATTCTGGTTCAACAAGCTACCCGAAGCCATTTCACGAGCACGATCAGCTGTCGACCCTGAAGGGATTACAAGGTACCTGCTTTGTGCCTTGGAGCGACGGGGTAGGGTGACAGGCCTGCTGTTTTGCGATCAAAGCGGACGCTCGCGGGATGGATCTCCGATTCAGACCGGAGTCATAGAAGACCGGGCCTGGGTTAAGGGTACGAGCTCGTCATCGCAGTTGACGGTGTCTATGTGGTTGCGCATCGTTCGCACGAAACGGGGGTATGGATCCCGTCGCCCGCTGGCACTGACCCTACATAAGTCTACCCTCGGACTGGCACTAAGCCATTCGGGCGATCTCTCATAGCCAGGCACCATTAGTGTTAGGTAAAGGTAGATGCGGCAATTCTGCTGAAATTCCGCGTCCCAGGGTCAATTGTTTGGCGTCGTAATCGCCCCATGATGCCCAAGCGCCAGGATCATACTGTGCTGTGAACAACCTCAGTTCCTCGCTAACGGTCGGATATAGACATACTTTCAAGGTTCCCAGCATGCTGAGCCGCAAGACACTGGTAAATGATTTGGCAGCCCATGGAATTGTTGTGAAGTAGCCAGGAGGGAGGTGGCTCATACGTTAATGCTCTAGGTCTGGACATATGCAGCAGCGGTGCTGGCGCGGTTTTGTACTAGCCGCTGCTGGTGCCTATGCCAAGAGCGGCAAAAGAGCATGGACTTGATTTATATCGTTGCTACGAGAACGCAAAGGCCGACGTCTTCGCAGCCAGCGGGCCCAGACAGCTTTGCTAATCAGCTCCTTTTTGCGCGGCTTCACGAATTTTGAGTTCTGACTCTGCGAAATGCTTTTTCGCATCTGGAATGAAAACACCGCAATCTATCAGGTGCTGTACCTCATCAGTATGCCCTACGTAAGAAACGAAAGTACTCTCACGTAGTACCTGACCGTAACGAAGCGTCTCCACATCCCCTGGAAATCCCTCCATTTTGATCGACCGGCTATTGAACACTTTGGTGGCCGATACGGTGAAAGGGCTCTCAAAGTTTATAGTTTGGTAGTTGTTACGCTCTTTCAGCCGTGTACCTAGCTCTAGAGCGCTTTCAACCATCTGCTGTGTTGCGGCTTGCCCATTATTCTGACGGACGGCGATAATCACACGAGCCTGCATCGAATTTAGGCTGGGCAGGATGAAGTCTCGAATAGTAAAGTAATAGTAGAGCTGACGATTCAAGGCCATGATGAGCGCGTCATGAGTTTTATCCAGTAGTTCGCTAGCTTGCTTTGCCTTTCCGGGTGGGCAGAGCAAGCGTTGACCGCTCATGACTTGTTTTTCGAAAGACTCCGTCATTTGATAAGTGATGATGCTTTCGGAATAGTCATTTTCCAGCAGGGTCAACAGTTTCTCCAGCTGGTCAATCGCGTCGACGTCAATCATCAAGCTTGACATCTGCACTTGCCGTCTCATTTTTTCCAGTTGCTTGCCCACAGGGGCCGCGCAGTATTGTTGGAATGCATAGGAGAAACTAAACAGCTTAGTGTTCAATTCGCTTAAGCATCGATTGTAGACACCGATAAGCTGCTCGTTCAACGACAGATATTCACTAAGCCCCTGAGTGGTATCTGCACGACGCAGCGCGGTCACCTGCTGGGATGACTGGTACACTTGCATGCCAACAAACGCCATGGCTACAAGCCCAAACGCTACCGCGGCACGGAGTACCCAATGGCGGCTTGTAACGCGGGGGTGGAAGTTTGGGTAAAATGCTTCTTGAAGAGACTGATGTTCTCTGATTCGGTTCTGAATTGATTGCCAACCCCATACCACAACAGAACCCTTGCCTTGGTTTTTTCGCTCAAACGTCAAGGCGATTGCTCGTTCACTTAGCTTTCGATCGTTTTGCCCCGTGGTCAGGATATAAAGCTCGGTAATCGATTGGGGAAATTGATCTGACTTGCTCACGATATCGTCGATATCTTTGACGCTTAATGACTGTCCGAGGCCACCGTGGCGTTTTTTGCACTCCACTGCGATGAGCCTTCCATCGCTTAGCATACAGTAGCCATCTATCCCGTGCTGCATTTGTCCTTCTCGACCAAATTGGTCAAAGCGCTGCTTGAATTCGCATGTCATCAGCGCAAAGCAGAGCCGCTCAAAGACTTGCCAATCAGCGGGACGAGGATAATCAAACGCATGTGCAGCAGCCATAAAAAATTAATCTCGAAAGAGTTAGGGCGTTGCCGCAGGAAGCTGGGCAAACAACTCGAAGCAGGGAGATGCGAGTCATCAATCAGGCGGGGGAACCCAGCGATTTACCCAGCATCGATGATAGGGCACCTTTAAAAATACCATTAAAATCAGATCGTTCAACGTAAAGTGCTCCTGGAAATCGCTGCAGCTGTTTCCTAACGCCTACTGCTTGCGGTCATGAACGCAGCGGCCATGAGGTTCGGCCCTAAATCGCTGCTGGGGCTACTCTTGCCGTCAATCCACGAAAAAGGGCGTGAGGCAGGCAACATTCAAACCACGCCCATAGGCTCTTTCTTAGTCGTTAAAGGGCCTGCTGTTTTTGGCGACGCGAAAATGACCACCGCGCTGCTGGATCGACTGACGCACCACTGCCACATCGTCGAAACGGGTAATGAATCCTATCGTCTGCAACACAGCACCCTGGCTGACCAGACAAAGATCAAGACACGAGAACGTAAGCGTAAGGAAGAAGATGCAGTTGAGGACGATGAGCCATTTTGATCCGCATCGGAAAATGCCCTGTCACGTGTGCACATGTGGTGGGGCTTTCGATCTTTTGAGATCGGACAGGACTGCTACGCTAATCCACAATTGCTGATAACAAATCGGCAATCTGCCCTGGGTCATTTTTCAATCGGCAGGGTGGGTCAGTTTTCAATCAGCGCCAACATACAAGAAGATCCTGCGCGGCCATACCCTCGGTATTCTGGAGTGGCCGCCGCGTTACCAGTCGTTGATCCCGCCGCCAATGGACGACTCGGCGCTAGCCGACCATCGAGTGCACCAGCAGGCCTTGAAGCAAGCCGATAAATTCCAATCAAAAGTCGGAAAGCACCCTGACGAAGACGAGCGTCTCCAGATCTGCATCCTGGACTACCTGCGTTTCAGAAGCGACTTTGTCGCTGACGAATACGTATCCACGGATGATATCGCCAAACACCTCGCAGACCAGGGCTTCCAGGGCCTCTCGGATCAGAAGATCAGGTCTAGTGGCATTGCCAAACTTAGAGATGCCGAAGTCATCATCGCCAGCGCTCCCAAGGGCTACAAAATCCCTCGAACCCGCGCGGACATAAACGATTTTCTGGGGTTGGCTTCAAGCCAGATTCTTCCGCTCCTGGATCGCATCAAGAAAGCCCGAGATGTCTACCGACTCAGCAGTATGGGGAACTATGACATTCTGGGGGCAGATGAGTACGTCCAAATCAGAAAGCTGCTTCAATCGCTTGACCCGCTGTGATCGTGGGCGTGCTTCGATGATGATTTCAGTGAAGAGATCGGCAACCAGATCCCAGGCTGCATCGGGGAGTTCATACCGCTTGGCCATTGCGGCCTCTTGGCTTTAATGGCGACGGATCTACCAAAAACGATATTTCAAGGGATTTCGTACAAAGCCTAGGAACGTTCGCCCACATTCTGGGTGGCGAGATAATTATCGCCTGCTATATTGATTTTTGCTGGAAACTGTTAGTCATGGCTCATGCCCGTAGTGTGTAAATTTCCATGCTTCCGTTGTTTGCAAGTACAGCGCCTGAGAGAATAACTGCTAATTTATTAAATTAGATATTAACGTACGGTGAATATCATGTTAATGGAGCTAATGGATAAGTTGGGCGAGGATGATGTTCATCGTCAGATCATGTCGCATGTACAACGCGTGATGTGTACATCGGATGTGGCTTGTTGCTATTTGGTTGGAGAGTCAGATCAAGTTTATATGTGTAATTCATATAATGAGTGGCCGGCAATAACAATGCTCCTGCAAGGTGTCAGTCGGATAGCGAGAAAGAGATTTCAAAGTGTCATGTTATTGCATACTGGGGCTTCTGAGCCAACCATGATGTGTCAAGGCATGATTGATTATCTATGTTCTTGGGATGAGTTCAATATAAATTGCGTACAAGTAGGCATATGGAACGTCGATTGGAGTTTGGATGTTGAAGAGCTGGAATACATAGAGATAGACCCAGGGCTTGTTCTTGAACGCAGCGCTCTTATCAACTATAGCACGATACAACAAACCGCATTTCCAGCTCCTCAAGGTTTGAATTTGATTGGTGGTCAAGTAAGTCATATTCATCGGCTTTATATGGCGCTGGCTTTTCGAACTGCCGGAGTGAGGGGGTTCTATTTAGGTACGGAGGTGTGGCAGCACCATTGGGAAAGCATGATCTATCAGCACGGACATAGTATCGGGGCAGTTCTTGTAAACTCGGCAGGGAGAGTGCTGGTAAAGTCCATAAATACTAAGGCTGCAAATGTTACATTTCATGCAGAGGTCAATTTGATTCAGGCATTTGTAAATAAATATGGTAGAGAGGTGTGTGCGGCTGAATATTTAATATATACAACTTTAAAGCCTTGCAAGATGTGCGCAGCAATGATTGCTCATGTGCTGCCAAATTGCAAAGTTATATATGCTCAAGATGATTTTGGAAAGCATGCGCAAAATACGGATTCGCCATTGCACGGTATTATTGCTCTCGACACAATCGCAAAGCCGTTACGATTGTACGAGAGCGGAGGAGAAGGCGGAGCTCTTCGTCATGGCAATATCGCGCAGGCTTTGAATGCTCTTAGAAATGGGCAGTCGCTCACTCAAACCTTGGATACCAGTTATGCAGGAAGGCAAATGCTTCAAGCTTCGTTGACGTTGGAGCGAAAATTCAACAAATACAAAAATACTCAGCCTAGCCAACAGCAGCACGAACATGTTAAAAATGTGGCAAGTTATCTGAACAGCTTGCTTGATCCAGTCTAGACTCTGTACGGACGCACCAGCCTGAAAGCTAAGTGGTGCAGACCAATGAGACCAATCTGACTGAAATGGAACCGAATAGCCATTCGGCTAACTGAAAGATGAAGGTGAGATCGGAGATAGGGAGCATAGACATCATTGACGGCGCTGCGCTGTCGTCAAGCCTTCAGCATAAGATTGGCGCTTATGAAGAGTATGTCCCGTGCGCTTGCTACTGACCAACGCCGCTTCAGAAGCTGCGGCGTCTGATTAGTTAGCGTATTGGGAGGGCATATCCGATGCTAAGGTCAAGTAGGTTTGGTATTGCTGATGTGACGAAAATACCCAAACATCGCAGGTTTAAAGACGCAGCATTCAGGGAAGCAGACTACGACGTGGGAGGTGTAAATGGTTTTCTGGTTGGGGCCGTATGAGTACTCTTCGAAACAGGTGCTCCTTGATAGGGTGAAGCACTTCCTGCAAAGAACGCCGCCAGGCCCAGTAACTCATGAAATCGCGATTCACAAGCTCCGTTTACTGGTTGCTCTTCATCCAGATGCGGAGCGAAAAGTCGGCGCTGGCATTGAGTCCTTTAAGATCGTGCGCAACGAAGGCTCTGGCCAGGGTATTCATTTTGTCCGAGTGGATGGCACGGAGGACACGTTCTCCTACCATAAATGTATTATGGGTATACCTCAGTCACCATATGGAAAGGTTTGTGAGGCGTTGAGATTTGCAGTACGACCTCAGCTCAGTGCCTTTCGAGCGAACCTAACGCTGCCAATCCCTTGCGCTATAAGTGGTGTAACAATAAAAGTACATCGCGAACTGCATATTGACCACAAGGAGCCCTTCTGGAAATTGTTAAGAGCCTTTAGCAAAAAGTACAGTATCGATTTACAAGCGCTGGAAACAACGGGCAGTGGAGAATCCCTTCGTTTGAACGACGAGAAAATATCTTCGATGTTTGAGCAGTATCATCTCGAACATGCGCAGCTTCAGGCTTCATTCAAAGCCGCCAACGCTGCCAAAGGCGGGCGATTGGGTTTCAAGATTAAGGTTGATAACGATGTGGTGGCGTGAATAGCGAAGCTCTCGAAACTGAGAATGCAACGATTTGCTTGCGGTACCCGTCGCAGGCACGACTTACGATCGGTATTTCCTCTTTTCGGGGTATTCGGGCTGGAATACCGCAGAACCTGCAGTGAAATCCGTCCCTGCAATGGATTTCTAATTTTGTCGCTCTGCTATGCATCCGCTCCACGATAAGCTTGTCTTTGCTCAAAACCGTAGGCGCTCCAAACACCGTGCGAGGTTTCACGTAAGGACTGGCCTTTCCCCAGAGGGACTCAGTCCACTCCCGAACCTCACCCATATCTGCTGCACGAGTCAGATGTTCCGCAAGATCGCGGTCTCCAATCATGTGTGCTGAAACTGCTGCATCCAGGTACTTCGCGGAAACCAGAACTTCAGCGGCTGGCGAGCGAAGGCAGTGTTGATATGAGCAGTGGCTTCTGGAATCAAGTCGCGATACTCCGAAGGTAAGGCAGAAAGCTCACACGCCCACTCACCGTGTAGCAGGGCATCGTAAATCCAACAATATGTCGAGCTAGCGGCAGCATCCTTTCTCAGCACAGGCAATTGGCTGGTGTCCTGATCGGAAGTCTGACCAGACTGGCTTGATGAGCCGGCGTCCTTTAGGTACTCATGACAAGCAGATTTTCGGTCGAGGTCGTCAATGTACATCGTCAAAAAATTTACCACGAAGCAAATGTTCGAGATGGTATGGCAGACGCCAGTCCTAATCCTCGCCAAGCAAATTGGTGTGTCCGATGTGGGCCTGGCCAAGGCATGCCGAAAGGCCGGCATCGTTTTGCCGCCACGAGGATATTGGGCCAAGACTGAGTCCAAACGTCCAAAGAAACCAAAGCCACCGGCTACCGACAGCAATATTGAGTTTCGCGTTTTAGATCCAGCATCATTGCCAGAAAAACCGAAGCCAGCACCTGCTGCGCAGCGGTCGAGCATAGAGATACCGACGACACTTTCTGAGCCTCATCCGCTAGTGAAAAGATGGCTCGGGGCAGCCCGCAAGGCCAAAGTGGTCGAGGGTTATCTGTCGTTGTCCCGCGGCGAAGTTTTGGACGCAAAAATATCCAAGGGGGAAGTGGATCGGTGCGCGATCTTGTTCGACACCTTGATCAAGGAAGCTGAGAGGAGAGGGTATGTGTGCCAAGTTGGGCCAGGCCAAACCGAGCTGTCAGTCCTGGGCGGGCAGATGGGCATAAGCATTCGAGAACGGCTGGAGCGCCATGAGCTGCCTAGGCCCGAACCAAAGGCCATGAAGCCAGGAAGGCCCTGGAAGCTAGACTTATCCACCATGAGCACGCCCAAGTACTCCTGGAGCGGAACCGGTGAGCTCAGCCTCCACATTGATGCTCGCACCGACTACCAAGAGCGCAAGAATTGGAAGGACACCAAGACCGGACGGCTTGAAACAAAGCTCGGATCGTTACTGGATGCGCTTCCGAGAATCTCCGCCTCTGTCAAATCTCTGCGTAATAAGCACGAAGAGTGGAGACGCGAAAGCGAACGAGAGGAAGCAGAGCGGCAAGAACGTATCGCTCTGGATCATCGATCTGGGAAATTGAGAACCAGGCTGATGGAGAAAACGGTCAATTGGGAGAGGGCACAGCGATTACGCGCACTCATCAATGCGACTATCCAGGCCGCTCCAGAGGATGAGCAATCGCAGCAGGCGCTGGCATTGTGGGTTGCCTGGGCGAGAGAACAGGTCGAGTTGCTTGATCCGCTGATAGTCGATTTCGGGGCAGTCACCAGTATGGCCGTGAGTGAGGGAAATAAAGCGTATGAGGGGTCGATGTATTGGAGGGCGAAGGATGACCAGGGTTGGTGGGGGTGATCTGCATCTGCACAAGCTCGGATTCCGCGACTTGCGAGGTTACCTCCGACGTCTTAGCGCTCGATGAGTAGGTCAGGCTCATCCGAGCGAAATATCAGGCTATCTAAGCATCGGGACGCCGTCGATTTCCAGACCCGCTGGACTGTTCGGCCATCGGACATCCTTCAAGCGATCAACGAGCTCAGACCCACCGTGGTTCATTTCAGTGAGCACGGCACAGGTAACGACGAATTGGTATTGCTCGATGACCTGGGGGAACCCAAGCTGATTCGCAAGGAGGCGATTGTGCGTGCGATCGCGACCAGTACTAGAACGATAAAGCTCGTGTTTTCAACAGCTGCTTCTCGGACAACCAAGCTCAAGCATGTTCCGATACCATCAGCGCCGCCGTAGGAATGAACAGGGAAATTGGAGATCTGGCAGCGAGAGTGTTCGCTGCTCAGTTTTACCCTGCCATCGGCTTTGGAATTTCCATCCCCAAAGCATTTGCCCAAGCGCACGCAGCCTTGATGATGGAGGATATGGATCAAGACGATATCCCTGAGCTTTATCAAAGCAGCACGTGCTCCGAGGAAGAGCTGACATTGGTGAGGCCGACAGCGACGCCAGGTGGGTAAACCTGCGCGACCGTTCGTGAAGGCCAGCCAACCCAAGTGCGGTAGCTTCGCGCTCAGACCACCGGCTTATCCGGGGATTGCCCCATCAGAACGCTGGAAAGGTCGGCTGGCGTGCGGCCTTACCCGCATCTCGGATGGCGTTACTCTTCCGGCGCATCTCCATCAGGGGATGATCCTTCGCAATCTCAAAGGCAATAGCACCGTACGATCGGGCGCACAGAAATCGCACCTAGAATTCCATTAACTGTGCATTTAACCCTGCGAAGCCCTGTTCAAAGAAATTCAGGTAACACGTTAGCTATGCTGGACTCTCAACCCGTTCTCTGAGGAACGCCGAGATGCTCAGCGTCTAATCTATTTAACTCTTCGCGCTTGAGTCTCCATTTTTCCATCAGCGCGTCGACAAGCGGGTCTTGATACGATTCCAACGAGGTAAGCCTGTTGATGAGATCAAGCGTTTCTAGCACACGGTTACCCACAGATATCGCCATGCCGGTTGTCGTCAGCATGGAGGATGTTAGAACCAGATTGAGTAGCTTCAGCAAATGGGCTCTCTCAACCATCTTGATCTCGTCCGGCTCTTTCTGGTTCCTGTTCTGTACAAGCCCCATTCCTGACTCGTCGGCATGAATCAGATGGCTGCCGATCCCATAAGAATATATGAACCCAGAAAACAACTCTCTTTTGAAGTACGGCTTCGTCCATATGTCAATCTGCCGAACCATTTCGCTAAACGACCATTTTTGCTTCAGCGCTTTGCGCGTGGATTTTGGCCAAAGTGATCGGAGGTGGTTTTCTGCGTCTTCTGAGAGAATTGAAGGGTTTGGATCAACGTCAGACCCGTCATACGAATATTCGGATGCTGCGCTTTTCTTCGCCCGCTCAGATTGTTCCAGTCTGTTGATCTCATACAGGCTTCTGTCGTACTCCTGAATAAGATCGATTTGAGAGCCTGTAGGCGCGTAGCAAACGTAGCAGAGGCGCACGCTGCATTCGATCAAAGGCCTCGCCACAATCTCAGCATCCCAAAGCGAATTATGTTGTAGGAGTAACAAAATTGAATTGATGCGCTCTATGCAGTAGCTGAAATGCTTCAAGCTAAAAGCAGAAAGCTCAGGGTGAGAGTCACGTGTTTCATAGATCAAATCGACCATCAATGAGCCGAATTCGTCTCCGAGCGCCACGTAGCGTTGCATGATGTCTATTTCGAAATTCATCATTCATCCTTTTTGCGGGCCGCCCAAGCGTAGGTGACATCCATCCCTCATGCGCGATCTGCGTACGAATAACGTTGCGCATCCTTGTCGAGGTGAACGTGAACCTGCAATCTACGCTTGAGTGACGAAGGACATAATGCCAACGAAGATGAGGCTTAGCCCTAACAGTATTCGTTGTACTGCAGGAAGCGTTCCAAGCCAGATGGAAAATCGTGGGTTTGCATGCGGCAGTTTTGCCAAACACCAAGTGCCCAGATTGAGCATGGCTATGCAGGACAGCCCGACGATTCCGACGGTGCCCCAGAACAGTAACGACCCGATTCCCTTGTTCAAGTAGATATCGGGTGCCTGGATCACAAATCCTCCCAGGATGATGCCGGTCATTGCCGTGCCGATACCGAATGCTCCTTCCAGGAGCGCCTTTGAAGCCCTACCGACATTGACCAATGCCGGACAAACGATGGTCAATCCCAAGAGTAGGATCCCAGGCAGACCGATGGCGTCCCAGAGAGTCGGCCCCAGCCCTTGGTTGGCAGCAGCCTCGAAGTACGACTGGTAGCGGCCTTGTGGTACAAGTCTGGCAGCGAAGATCAACCCCGCTCCTACCAGGGTGAAAAAAGTGTAGAGCCAAAGCCCATCCTCAAACTCGCACTTTGAATACAGCCCCCGCTCCTCAAACCAAGCCTGGTTGACAACCTGATGTCGATTTTTCATAAGCACATATCCTGTCGTTCATTTTTCAAGTAGGTGAGGCTTCACCCAACACGTAAATTACGACACGGGCAGATTTTGATGCTACCCAACATCGTGTGATTGTGCGTATTGAAAGGAGGCCGGCGCCAGCCAGGAGGATTGTGGGACGTCTGCCCGCTTTCGCGTGAAGTGATGTCTCAACCTCTATCCAACCCATTACAGGATGGCGTTCGCTTCTGGGGCGATGGTCACAGATAAGCCGCGCACTTGGTATTACAAGCACCTGAGCAAGAAGATGATCGTCCTAGTTGCGGTTCAGAAAGAAGACGGAAAGGTTGAGTACGATCTCGATCACATGAGGCTTATTGCTCGGACGTCCCTCGTCAAGGGCATCATGTATTCGCTGGGCTCCATCCCCGCCGGCTTGGTCGTGGCAATGGCCACCTACGGGCTAGGCCTACTGTTCATTCCATGGGGTATCTATTATGGGTACAAACACATCTTCAAAGTGCTAGCGATGCTGAGCCGAAAAAACCTGGTGAACGACCTGGCCGCTCACGGGGTGGTTGCCCGCTACTGAGAGCATGCGCGCGCAGGCGGAGCATGTGGTCGATGTACTATCCCCGCACAGCGACCGGGTGCCAGTAGCATCAACTGCTGCGTTCAGGAACCTGGCGCTGGCGTAGCCCCACGGCCGAGTGATGAAACGCTGTTTCCCAAGCAGGACGCGTCACATTCAGCCGGTGAGATCGGCATCCTGAAGCTTTGGCCCCTTCAGAAGCCACAATCCTGATAGGGTCGCTGCACAGGGAAGGTCAGCCAACTCAGCACCATCTCAGCGCATTCCAACGACGGGTCGAGGTTGCAGTTACCTGCAGCCCCTCCCAACTGCCAATTCCCTGGTTCTATCATCAGCCTTCGGTGCGTTTGGTAAGGTCTATCCCGATAACCAGAACATCTTCGATATTCGGGTACGTCGGTGCCAATTTCTCCCAGCGTTTCTGGAGCTTCGCGACGAGTTCATTGAAGCTCCGAGCCAGCTTGCCGTCACTCATCCGCCAGCCTTTTCCAGGTTCGATGCCGTGGTAGACCAGCAGAAAAATGCCGTAGCGAGATCTCGCGTCGCGCATGTAATCACCGCAAAGCTGATTTTCCAAACGCTCCTCCAGTTCCGGGCCTGCCCATTTATCAGCCAGCTTCAACTCAGTAGGTACTTGCCCATCAAATGCAGCGCAGTGAAAGCGCAAGTCTGCACGCTTGGCATCAGCGAACTCTTCTTCCTGAGGAATCGAGTACCGACCTTTCGCTCGATCTCTGCACCAACCACCTATGAACTTCCGGATCTCGGTTTCTTGGCTCCTCGGCTTCAAAATAGAAGAGATACTTGAGTCTCCGTCCTCCAGATCATGTTTCAAATCCTTCAGTTGCGAAACCGCAAGCTCCCATAAATCTCTATGAGTTCTGGGCGTACGTTCCTGGCGGTCGTTGAAGTCTCTGACGTCCTGCGGCGACCACGGAGGCATATCTGCATCAAGCGTGGCTTTCTCTTTCGCGTGTGAGGCCAGCCACGGGCGAGACTTCGAGTTGGGATGGGAAACAGATAGCTCCATGAGGGCCAGAAATGCCTCTTTTCCAGGAATTTCCCGAATCAATGTGAGAAGAGAGTTGCGAGCGTCTTGAGCATCGTCTCTGAGCTCAGGCGAGTAGACACCAGTATTTGCCCGGTCAATGTCGTCTTGCTCATGAATGTAGGTGTTCATAAGCAAGTACAAGGTCTTTAGGTGCTCTACTGTCCGGAATGCACCACGAACCGTACGGTGTTGTCGGCGGCTTCCCATAAGTCCTGTGATGAACAGCATTGCTAATCGAGCCCTGACCCCCTCATTTGTGGAGCGCAATTTCTTTGATATGGCAGGAATCGCTTTCTGAGGGTCTACACCTGCCCAAATAGCAAACCACACTGACGCGATTTCTAGATTCTTGGCCGAGGGGGCTTTTTTCGACACGAGCGCCGCCAGAGTAGCGTCGTCAAGAGCCGATCCTTGCAGAATGGTGGCGATTTGGCGAAGTCGGGCGACGTTCCTGGATGGAGGCTTCAACCGAGTGATCAGGTGAGGTGAGATGCCGTCCCAGATCCACTGCCCGCTCCAGCTGATGTCATACAGGACGTAATGGCTATTTTCTGCAAGGGGCTTACTGGCCAGCTCGAAATCGATTTCACCCATCAAGATACTGATTACCGCGTCTGGGTGCGCGTTGTAAATGCTCGGCAGCCAGCGCGGAAATCCATTGAGTTCATGCAGCGCATATCGGGTAGCAAGTGCAGCACGCGGATAAGATAGATCGCTTACCCAATCAGGATTTAATCTTGCTTCGAATGATATCCCTACCAAGCCGAGAATCACTGTATACAGTGTCGAGTTGGCCGCGGCACCTTCCGAGCGTAGCTGGGGTGTGTACTGCCTCCAATGCTTTATCGCGCCATCTCGAAACGCTGATGCGACTGACTCACCAAACTCAGGGATTAGGTCTTCCCAGCTTCGCTCACTCCAATTGCCAGAGTGATTAGACACTTCCTGTAGCCTCTGGAGCAGGTAGAGCTGTTTGTCGGTGATCTGACCCGGTTCAGGTGGTGACCGCAGCGAATCAACGTCCTTCTGCAGGACTTCCAACCATTGCCGATTGCGCCCCTTGCGCACTGCTTTATGGCGAGCAGCTTTGAGCGCCCACTTTTCCTGCTGGGCTTTCCACTCGGGGTCGTCTGGAGGAGGGTTGCGTAAAAAACCTAACATGGTTGCTAGCTCTTCTTGCTCTTCGCAGGCCTTGGTCATCTGCTCCAACATATCGGCGGGGGATTCGCTACCCCGATACAGGCTGAAGGCAAGACTGAGTGCGACCTTCCTGTTGTCGAGTGGCTCTTTGGAGAGGATCCATTCACAGGCCACTCCAAAATCGGCTTCAGAGAAAGACCAAAGGTGACCTGAAACGTCGACTTGATGGTGCAGAGTCAGCCCCTGTTTCAAGTAACCCTTGGAGCACATGTAATCGCGGCTACGCTCCACCCCGTACCAGAATAGCTTTTGATTCAGCTCCCCCCACTTGCTGATCTCGCTGCGCAAGTCAGCGGTGAGGTCTTTTGCTTCCAACTCACCGGCGTCCCGCAACATTGGTAATTTTCGCAGCAGTGAAAGTGGAACGCGATCAATGGCGGACAAGTCTCGATTTCTGATTAGCGCGAGCAATACAGTCGAAACTGGAGTCGTAAGCCAACCGAAACGCTTTGATAATGTGCCTGGATATACCTCTTTAACAGGCGGAGTATCCATCAGCACGCTGAACTCGGTGATCAAGTGATTGAGCAGGTTTATCGGCCATTGGGCGACGAGTCCGCTTAACGCCTGTGTCAGCGAGTCCACGTTGTACTTTTGTGCTGGGGCAACGCGCTTGATCGCTTCGATCAGCCAGGCGAAGGACTCATCAGTTGGCTCCAACCATTCGATGAGCTCTGCAATCCAGTCTCGATCTGGCTCTTCACCCTCCTGAAGGATTGCAGAACGAATCTCCAGTCGATCTTGTGCAGACCCTATAGCTTTGAGTGCCCTGAAAGCGGCCATTCGTGAGTATTTCGCCCTGGACGTCAGAGCGAACCTTTTAGTCTGCTCAAGCGCTCCGACTACCTGGCCATGCCACACCATTAGGAGCAGAAGCCAAGTGATATCTTCGTTATCGCTGTACTCGACAAGCAAAGTATTGATTACAGCTGCCAGCTCAGGCGAGGCAAACCGCTTAGCCGAATCAAAGCTGATAAGTGAACGACCTTGGCCCGGCTCTTTTAACTGCTCACAGGCCTGACGTAGAACTCTGCTTCGAGTATCTACCGGCAAACGGCTTGGATCACCCCCTTCGAAGATCACCTCGGGCGCTATCCGGCAAACACGTTCTAGTATAGGGGCATCAAGAATCGCCAGCCATGCGAGCACAGGGCGCATGAGCGGAACAACTACATCCATCCCGTATTGGTTTCGGAAGAACAGCTCCTCAATTTGGCGACGTGATCCGTCGTGCGTGAGCAGGTCGTGCAGCCATCTCGCAGTTAGATATTCCCTTACGGATCGATGGTGAAACCGGACTGTACCGTAGTGAGACTCATCGAAAATCGGTCGTTCCAAAAGTGTCTGGTGTTCAGAGGCGCTCCATTGCGGAAGCACTTTTTCCAGTGGAATCCCTTGATGATTGTACGCGCCGTCCGGGGTCTGGATTTTGGGCTCGTGACACAGCGTTGCTGCTGCGGCGACTAGCTTTGCGCCGTTAAACAACATGGCTGGGGAGACAGTACTCCCGGCCTGTCGATCTTGATCGTGTTCAATTAGGCGACGCTCAACGCTGTTGACCATCAGTTCGTAACGCGTACCGATTCTGTGATTAGCCTCCCAGTAGTCGATCAGCTCTTCAAGGTCGAGTGGGCGCACAGTTAGAAACCAAGCGTCCATCTGGTCTACCTGGTCGAGGAATTTCCGATGGTCGGCGACGCCTCTTATACGGGCGAATTCGGCAACTTGGTGTTCGCTGAGATCTTCAATCGCCACGAACCGAAACGCCGGCAGTTTTTGATCCACAGGCTTTGACGTGGAGCGTGCTTTGGCCGGAGTTTCCCCCTGGGACTCTCCAGCTTCATTTGCTGGGGGGGTATAGGGAAACGCCTCCTGACACAGCTGCAGGTCAGTTTTCACTTTCCATGCGCTTGTCCTGGCCGTGAGCGTGATATGCGCTAGTTGTAAAGCAGGTTTGAGCTTCCGGCTCATCTTTCTGATTGCGAGCTCGAAATCCCTCGGATGTCGCAAGCGCGCTTCATCAATCGAGTCAAGGAACAGCCAGCCTTTTTGACCGCTACCTACCCAAGCAAGAAATTCCTCATGAGTCCCAACCTCGAACGCACTGTCCATGTCCTCCGATATGTATTCGATCCTCACGAAGAACGCGCACTTGCCCGCGGCCCTCATTTGTTGGGCTTTGTGAAAAATTTCTGTCGTTTTACCTGAGCCTGCTTCCGATAGGAGGATTACTCTGTGCTCGTCGAGAACCTCAGGCCAGGAAAGGGGCTTCTTCCTTGCATTCAGGTAGAGGAGTTCTGAGTCGGCCTCATGTGCTGAGGTTCCTTTCAATTCAACAAACGTTCGCTCGATGGGAACGTAGTTGTGACTGAGCGAGCGCATTAAAAATCCTTTTCCAAATTTGTGGTCGCTGAAGGTGTTCAAATGTGGCCTTATTCACCATTCGAAATCAATCACCCTTAGGCCGCCTTCCGGCTCTCCGTGCTTATACGATTCTCAGTGCCAGTGTCTTTCAGCGACTGCCGTCTGCTTGCAATCAAACAGGTGTGAGGATCGAAGCCCGGAGGATCATGGCACTTGCGGGCGACCGCGGCGCTCATTTAGGCACTCATAAGAATACGGTTACCGGGCCTCAAGGAACCGGTCATACGGCCAATGCTACCATGCGCTCAGCAGCCACATCGGGCCAGTAGCTACCTTGATGGGGCCACAGCCATTCCCCTGGGAAACCGCAAGAACACGATCCCGAAGTGGGCGGACATTCATTGCCTTCTCGACCTGTATTCCGACCACGAACGCCTCATCGTGGAATGCGGTTGAGCAGAGGTGGTCACCCTGGAGGTGACCGCGACAGCGAGGGCATGGCGGCGTAACCGTGAACTTGCGGCCTCGGCGCATCTGGGGCTACACCCTCAACTGGTGGCGGAGCTGCCACTCCTTGAATGTCTGCTTGAGCAGACCCGCTACGTCGAAGAGGTTGGTTTGGATGCGGGGCCTCAGTGCTATCGGGACTAAGGCCAAGGAGCAGAGCGTATTGTTCTCTCTTAATCTTAGATCTGTTTTTTGGAGAGTTACGCCTGGGGTTAGTCTCTGAAACCAGTCAGTTGCCATTTGTCTGATCTACCGGCCTGCTTCGGTGGCCGGCTTGTGTGCTGAACGCATCACTGTAATCCTGGCGCGTTATCCTTCGTTTTTTTGGGACAACGAGGGCTGATAGGCATCTACTGTCGGTCAATGCCTATAGGAGTAGATGTGGCTACCAAGCGATCGTGCATCATCTGTGGAGGCCCCGCGAAATCCAGCGAGCACATTTTTCCCGCTGCTTTGGGTGGCCGCAGAACCAACCGCGGTATCTATTGCCAGACGCACAATAATGGATTCGGCAACTTGGTCGTGCGGTTGGAGACTCAACTGGCGATGATGAATGGTGCATTGGAGGTACGGCCGGATCGGAGGGATACATCCAAGCCCTTTTTCTTCATGGATGGGGAAACCCGGTATCGCCTCGTCGGCCTGAATGTGGATATCGACATGCCTCCTCCCTTGGATCCGACGAGGGTTGGAGCGCGCACCGAGATCCCACTTGCCATGCCAAATCTGGAAGTGGCAAAGCGTTGGGTCGAAGCCAACCAGACAGACCAGGTCAAGATCGATCTCAAGCAGAACGGTGCGCCCCAGAACCACTACCGAACCGAAGGAAACCGTATCCGATTAAGGTTTGGCGGCTGTGATTTCCTTCAGGCGGCTGGGTACCTTGCGCTGACCTTTTTTGCGCACTCATTCCCTGAGGCTGCTCGGCACGATGGGCTCAGAGGGTTCAAAGACATGCTCCAGCGCGATCTCCAGAACGACAAGGCAAACTGGAACGAGGAGCATGTATGGTGGGATGGCCGCGATCCCACCCAGGTGGTTGGTGAGAACCCCTACGAGTTCGGTCACGTCTTGGCGGTAGGTGTATGTGAGGCTACATCCCGTGCATATGCCTATGTATCCTTCTTCTCATGCCTAGGCTTCGGTGTGGATCTGGGAGAGGTTGGGTACGAAGGCGGATTGAAAACCATGTGCACGTTTATCAATCCGCTGGCGGAAAAGGCAGGCGATTCTGTCACTGAAGTACGTCAGAACGCCTTCAACAGCGAAATCGGTAAACCGGGGCTCTCCCTTTATGACATGGTGCACTCGGGAGCTGCTGCAGAGGCCATGGGTCGGTTTCAGCAAAAGCTGCATGATCGCCATGCAAATAGTGTAGTCGACGAGATCCTTTCTAAAGTGCCGGCTCAGCCTATGCCGTCCTTTGATGGCGCGGATCGGTTCATGGCGATTGCCCAAGACAACGGACAACTGCTATTTAACCTGCTGCGCGAGGTGGTCGAGGGCTTGGCCCCGGACTTTGAGCATGTTCAGCCAGTGCCCCTTTTTCTTCGATCATTGATCGAAAAAGATGAAAGTCAGCACAGCGGGCTGACACCCTTGGCAGGGCAGGTGCTTCAGGCCACGATGCGCCTGGTCGCGCTTCAAATGCATAAGTCACATACGGCGAGCGCGCTGGATGCGGAGCAGGTGAAAGGGTTGTTCTTTGGCGTTCCTGGGCGTCTCTTGGTCACCCAAGAGGTGATTCAACCTATCCTGTTCTCGTTGCCCGGCAATTGACGTTTTCTCATTGAGTACCTCCAGCATATGTAATGCTGGGGGCGTAGAGGCATGTATGTGGTGATGACCCGGCCCGCGCTTATGCTGTGCCTGGCGATGTGCCAGAGTTCGCTGGGGGAGGGCAATGAGGGTGTGAAGCGCAAGGCGGCGCTGAGGAGTACTGGGTGGTCGATCCTGGAGCTGATTACTCCTGTACCAGCCTGCGACCGAAGCCGTCAATCAGCTTTTCCGCCCCGGCTTCAAATACAGCAAAGCTGAAGTGCTGTTGATGGATCTGCGTCAGCCTGGCGAATTCATCGATGACCTTTTCGCTCAGAGCCAGCCAGCGGCCGCTGGAAAAGTCATGAGCGTACTGGATGAGATCAACAGCAAGTGGGGCAGGGGGACGCTCCGGGCTGGCAGCGTGCCGTTGACGCCGGCATGGGCAATGCGCCGTGAGCTGCTGAGCAAAAGCTACACCACGAGGCTTGATCAGCTCTTGGTTGCCAAATGCAATTGATGGGGGTGCCTAAATGAAGAGCGGTATTCGCTTAACAGATCAACGCCAGCCGTTAACAGCCATGCCCAAATCCTGATGTACACATCCGCAACTCCATCGAGTACGCTCTGCCGATAGTGGCCAGCTTACTGGCCATGGAAAGTAAAATGGATGGACAGCATGGAGCTGTCGTTCGCTTGGAGGCGTAACGTTGTCACAATTAAGCGATTTCGATTCAGTCGTGCTTCTTGCTCACGATGAAAAGCTTGGCCCAGGGGCATCGGGGCTGATTCTCAGCAGCATCAGTGCGAAGCCTCTGACACTTGATGATTGGTTCGAATACGAAGCCGGCAAGCCGGTTACTGTTGAGCTCACCGGCCAGGTAGCTGAGGGTAGTGATCTGTCCAGCCCCGGCGCACCACAGCTAGGCACATGGGTCACCAGGCCGCTGAAGCTTAACCCTAGCATCAAGAGTGACACCATTTGTTTGGTCGAAGGTGGGTGGGTGCCTCTGATCTACTGTATGACGGGCACAAATCTTTTCCTGGACAAAAACGTCGTCGCCGAAATCAAAGCAAAATTCGACAACGGCAAGCTCAAGCCGCAGAAGTCAGAAAAACGGGATTTCTTGCACCTGCTGGAAGAGAGAGCGTGTAGCTCTGTTCTAAACCCCCTGCCTTTTGCGCTGGAGGGCAATGTGATGGGGCTGCCTGATCCTGAGACGGCCATTGAACAGCTTCATGTAGCTAAAGCCGACCTGGCTAAAGCGCTTCCGCATATCAAAGTATATCCCGAGGGATCGTATGGCGTTGAGCAAGTTTGCGCCACCCTGGCGAGCTACCAGGATTTTGTTGCCCAAGGCATGACCTTCCTGCAAAAGGTGGGGCCACTACTGATGGCATCACCAGGTAAAGCCAAACGCAAAGACACAATCAGCAAGGTCATAGACGCGGCCCATGCAGCAAAGCTTCCACTCCAGCATATCTGCGTCGCGGTCTCGCTCAGCGCCCTCACGGCCTCAAAAGATTTCAACCCTGCCAAGAAGGTTCTGAAGGCAGCCCACAACTACGGCCCGCAGGAAGCCTATAACGCCATGTGGGATCTGCTGCTGTTGGAGATCTTGCATCTGTACCACACCCACCACCGCGGAACTCGGTGTGCTCTCCTCACGCGTGATAAGAACCTGGCGTTCATGTGGATGGGGATGGGCTTGCCTACAGTCGCTACTCAATCTGGTGAGATAAAGCAGACCGTTATGCACGAGCGACTGATGCAGTGCGACGCAGACGAGATGGATCTTCTGCAGAGCTTGTTAGGCGCCGGGAATTTCAGCTATAGGGCGGAGTTGCACACCTGAAAACAGCCTAGCGTACGCGCGATGCGTGTGGCAGAGGATGGCTGTCGCATGCATGGAGCTGAAAGATGCATCTTGGTCGACAGGCGTGCCCTCAATCGGCCGCATTGTCGTAATAGAAGCGCCCCAAAGAATCACCAATCCTGTGGAGTAGTAAGAACGGTGTTGAGAAAACATGAGCAATCCATGATTGATAGGTTCTCGGCCTTCGTCGAAGGAAAAGCACGGAAAACGGGGAGGAAAGTGACCCGATGCTCGTTCGATGGCCAAGACTCAATCGTTGGTGCAGATTATCTTTTTACCAATAACACGAATTTCTTCATGGTTGAGTTTAAGTACGATAAGTCTGACCTAAAAAAGGAAAAGCGCAAGGTGAGACGGCTCAAGCTTTGCTACATGCTGGATGAGCATGAAGATTGGAAAAACTTGAGCAAGGCATGCCATTATGTTGCATGGTCTGAAGAGATAATGAAAGCTGTGGCAGACAGGTATCGTCTGAATTTTAACGCTTACTACGACGAAATATGTAACCGCCACGTTTTCGGCGAAGACTCCGGCCTGGAACAATACGACCCATTTACAGATTTCAGAGTCAGTGCTGGACGTCTGGCCGATGATTTTTTGGCGGGTAATCTGGGTGTAGGCTTTGAGCTTTTCGAACAGTACACCGACTGGCTGCTCAGTTTAGAAGACGAAGCCGCTACCGGCATCGAACTTATGGTGGATGATGGCAACGAGGATGAGTTAATCCTGTTGGGCTTTTCCTCTGTGAGAGGGCTGAAGGAGTGGTTGGATACCACCACGTTCGAGCCTCCAAAACCAAGCTCCCGGCCGTCAGGTGGGCCAAGTTTCGGATAACAACGATGTGTCAAAGGCCAAGCTAGCCGCGCGCTACAGCTTTTCTCGTATTGCGCGGACTATCAAAGCTGGAGCTTTGATACCTTGGCCTGGCATGTCTACATGCATCAGATCTAATTGACGTTTATGCGTTTGGCGGCGGTTGTAACAGCCAGCCCGCCGAAGGAGGCGCTTGCATCGACGTAGCGCAATGCAGATTTCATGTCCTTCCAGCCGACATAACTCATCAACCCCTTGATGTCCCAGCCGTTGGCAGCCGCCCAAGTTGCGAAGCCGCGGCGCAGTGAGTGGCTGCTGTACAGCTCCGCCGGCAGCCCAGCCTCTTCTAATATCCTGCGCAGCACCGGAATCAGACTATGTGCCTGCATTCCTTTACCGGATAGGTTGCCCCAGCGATCAATTCTCTGGAACACCGGCCCTTTGGCGATACCAGCTACCGTCACCCAGTTGATGTAGGCCTCGACCGGGCACAGCTTGGCCAGCGCTGGTGTATGGAAGGTTGTACCTTCGTGCTGACGATCACCTTTTGTGTAGGGCAGGAAGAAGGTAATGCCCTCACCACTGACTGCTCGGGTGTTTTCGACCGTAAGCCTGGCCAGCTCATCGCCCCGAAACCCTCGCCAGAATCCGATGAGGATGATCGCGACTGACCTGCGATGCCGTACCAACGCCTTGTAGTTCCCACGCTCAAGGGCTTCTGCAGCTTCGCCCTCAAGGTACGCAACGGCCTGCTCAAGGTGCTTGAGAAGAAGAGGGGCGGCCTGTTTGATTTGAGCTGGGTGGACAACCCGAATGCCTTTGAGCATCTGTCGAACGTCAGGGGTCTTTGTCGGATCCGGAAAACCCTGAGTGATATGCCACTGCGCAAGGGCTGCTAGACGCTGCTTCAGGGTACTGATCGAAAGCTTATCGGCGTATTCCGCCAGGTACCTGACGATGCCCACCCCGGTAGTGGGCAGGTATCCGCCCCACGTCACCTCAAAATGCTCAATCGCCGCCCGGTAGCTTTTCCGGGTGTTCTCCCGGGTGCCGGCATTCAGGTACCGATCCGCCTTTTCCACCGTTTTGCCCTCAAACCCGGCGCGTCTACGCCTGTGTAAGCCATTGGTGCGTTTTCGAGGAGATAAAAAGCATCAAGAAGCCATAAGTCTCCATTATGGACTCCTAGCGAGACATGATCAAACGGCGTAATATCAATAAATTGTGGTATGTAAATACATGTCATGTAACACAGTACGAAATCGTAGGAGAGCCTGATGGCCCGCGGCGGAATCAACAAAGCTACCGTGCAAAAAGCACGTCAGGCGCTCCTGGCCCGAGGAGCCAACCCCAGCATTGACGCAGTGCGCGTTGAGCTGGGGAATACAGGCTCCAAAACGACCATTTCTCGCTACCTGAAGGAGCTTGAGCCATTAGGTCGAGAGCCAGCGGCAGCGCGCGAGCGTCTGAGTGACTCGCTCAACAGCATGGTGCAAACCCTGCTGGATCAACTGATGGAAGAGGGTCAGCAAGCCATCTCCGAGGCTACTGCGGCTTTTGAACTGCAACGCTCGGTGCTTGAAGGCCAAGCCGAGGTATTTAGATCCGAATTGGCTGCGGCGCAGCAGCTTTCAGTAACCCAAATCGCCGCGCTAGAGACACAGAGTGCAGAACTCGCAACCACCCACTCCTCACTGCAGGCCGAATTGAACCGCAACGCAGGGCTAAGTCAGCGTTGTTCCGATTTGGAGGTCTTTGTTGCCGAGAAGGACAAGCACATCCTTTCGCTTGAGGAAAAGCACGTCCAGGCCCGCGGGGCGCTTGAGCACTATCGAGAGGCGGCAAAGCAGCAGCGTGATCAAGATCAACGCAGGCACGAGTCTCAACTGCACGAGATGCAGGTTGAACAACGCAAGCTCCGGGAAACCATCGCGGTAAAGCAGGACGAGTCAACGCGGCTCAACCGAGACAATGAACGTCTTCTGGCTGAAGCCAGGCAGCAAACCAAGGCCCTGCATACTCAGGAAGCCCTCGTCCAAACGCTAAGTTCCCAGATTGAGGCGCTACGCCAGGATCAGGCGAAGTCCGCCGGTGTGAACGAGCATCTCAAGGAGCAGCTATCGGCCCAGCGTGAAGAGGTCAAGGCGCTCCACAAGGCCGCCGCTGTAGCGAATCTACGTGAGCAAGAAGCCATGACGCAGATGGCTCAGCTTCAAAGCGAGAACGATCAATTACGCCAGGCAGAGCTTGCTAGGCCGAGCCTGGGGGAGGGGGGCGATCCCCACTCAGCGATAGAGGTTCAGGACAGTGCCGGGCTCGACAAGCCTTCGATACGACCGAGGAAATGAAGCATGGATCAGATCACCGGAAATCCGCGTCAACTTGTTGCAGGCAATTCAGCCTGGACATTCGCTCATCAGCGCCTGTCTCAGATGCTCATTGCCAGGGCTGAGCGATTCACACCATTGGCTCCGATCATGAAGCTTGATCCGATCATTGCCAGCTCTGAACGGCCGCAAGTGTCGCCCCCAGCCTACGGAGCTGCCTGAAGCCGAGCAGGGCGCCCAGACACTCGTCGGAACCGAGCGATTTTGAAACTATGGCGGCAAGCAATATGGCATCCTTGGCGCCATATTTACCGGTGACCGCGCCCTGAATTGTTAAGGAGTATGAACATGCAACGGACGCCTAATGAGCTCCTCAGCCGACTGTTCGAGTATGCAGAGGAAAGCCTCAAGGAACTTGATCCGTCGCGCTTTCAGCTCACAAGCTCTGTTAATGATGTGTATCAGCCGGCGGCGCTTCTGGATCTTCCAGGGCTGCACTTTGATCTCCAGTTTCCGGGCGACAACGTCTGGCTGCAGATCGAACGACTGGAGGAATCACGTGCTCCGACCCCCGTTGGCGGAGACTATAGCCCCCTCATCACCGTCAGCAACAACCCTGCCAAGCCACCCGTGCTAGCTGAACAGGCGCTTCATCAGCGTATTCGCGAACAGCAGGATCAAGACCCTGAAGGCGACATTGCCGTCATTGAGTCTGAGGTGCGTAGGCAAGCGTTGGCTGCGCTGACGACCTATCTGGTTCAGTGGCACGAATGGGCTGAGCACGAGAAGCCCCGTCGCAGGACAATAAGCTTTTATGGCGACATGTTCGCGTTGATGCAGCAGATGGAGACGGGAAAATCCGCTCGTGAACTGGTATGGGGCATAGGCGTCAGCGCCTGGACGCTAACCATCAACGATGTGCAGCAGGGCTTCAATTATCCATTGCTCACGCAGGCACTCGACATCTCGTTGAACGAGCAGAGCATGGCGGTCGAAGTTCGCCCGCGAGCCACCGAACCGATGATCGAGTTCGATGCGTTGATAAACGCAAATGTTCCTGGCGCCAGCGAGTGCGAAAGGGCCATCCGCGATCACCTGGGCAGACACGCCGACGCGCCCTTGAACCCATTCCTGCCATCGACTTTCGGTGATGTGCTAAAGCTCTCGGCAAGAAGCCTGGACAGCAAAGGCAAATATGCCGAGCTAATGGGGGACGGCGCCCAGCGGTTCCCTGAGCCAAGTGAAACTCTGCAGGTAAGCGATGCTTGGGTTGTGTTCGCACGGCCTAAACCGAGCAACTGGTTGATCAATGATCTGCGCAAAATTCGGGAGAAGCTCAAGGAGTGTCTTGAACTCCCCGCGGGCCCGCTTGCGTTAGTGACCCCGGCCTCGACGATCGCCCTTGATTACCAGCACGTCAACTTCCGTGGGCTATCCAGCAGAAGCATGGATGGATCGACCGCTGAGCCGAAGGAGCTGTATTTTCCGCTCCCTTACAACGATGAGCAGGTCACGATCGTACAACGCCTCGAGCACGCTCCCGGCGTAACGGTTCAAGGCCCTCCCGGTACCGGCAAGACCCATACGATCGCGAACATCATCTGCCATTACCTCGCGACGGGTAAACGCGTTCTGGTCACCTCTCGTGGCGAGCAAGCCTTGAAGGTACTCCAATCCAAGATACCCGCTGAGGTCAGGCCTCTCACGGTCGCACTGCTGACGAGTGACCGAGAGGGTATTCGGCAATTCCAAGGCTCGATCGAGGCGATCCAACATCAGGTCTCGCAAATCAATCCATCCCTGGCTCGGGCAGAGATTGATCGCCTGCACCAGTCCATCGACCTCGCTCATACCGAGCTGGTGAAACTTGATCGTCGCGTCAATGAGATTGCGCTGACTCAACTCTCCGATATTCAGGTCGGCGATGCGAAATACCGTGCGGAGGAGCTTGCCGAGCTGCTCATGAAGGGCGCAGACCAATACGCCTGGTTTGACGACGTACTGTCGTTATCCCCTGAACACTCGCTACCCTTTGACGATGAAGTCGGTAAGAGCTTGAGACAAGCTCGCCGCGAGCTTGGAAATGACCTTGTATACGTCGACGCCAGCTTGCCGGAAGTTGAGCAATTACCGGCAGCGGCCGACATTGGCAAACTCCACGGCTCACTCTGCAAGCTGAAGTCGCTTGAACATGCCTTGGGTCTGGGTGAGCTGAAGCCTCTAAAGTCCGACAGCGAAATCGTTATTGCAGCCGCCAGGGAGCTGGTTCTAGAACTGGGTTTGTGCGAAGAGAAACTGGAGGTCTTGCACGAGGGGGGAGAGTCCGAAATTCCTTGGTCGCTGGAGCTGCGCCTCAAGGCGGCAGGTCGCCGCTACGACAGTGAACTCTCTGTCCTGGTAGGCATGCTCCCGGTGGCACAGGCTTTGATACAACGCCGTAAGGTGATGCTGGAAAACTTTGTTGAGTTCCCAGATGAGGCTTTGGATTGCGAGAAAACGGCCGAGGCTGTCGAAAGGGCTGCCGACACAGGTAAGCCATTTGGCCTCATGAGCTTTGGAGCCTCTCAAGCCAAGGCACACATCAGTCACGTCCGTATCAATGGCTCGGCGCCAAAATCTTCTGAGCAGTGGAAGACTGTCCTGGACTATCTGAAGCTTCACGCCGACGTGCGATCCTTCGCTGCGAGGTGGAACCCACTGGCTGAAACTCTGGGTATCCCTCGACTTCAATCGGGCATGGCTCATCTCCGGGAACTGGAGCTGACCATCATCGCCGTCCAGGCAGCCGTCGATCTCACTGCACACTACGCTGACAAGGTGCAGCCGCTCTGCGAAGCTGCCTTCGCGGATGCGCCGAATAACATGCATCGCCTGACAATCGCAGAAATACGTGGCCTACAAGATCAGCTCAACCAGAACCTGGCGCGATTGGATCTCAGTCTCGCTGCAGCCGCGCTCGCGATTCTGCAAGCCCAAGTTGCGGGCGATAGCCCTATTGCCGACCGACTCCGGTCGTTCGTCCTGGAGTGTTTGGGCAGCTCGGATCAGGATTCGCATCGGATAGTATCCCTGTACGTAGACCTGCTCACAGAATTGCAGCGGATCAAAGCCCTGGGGGGGCATTTGAATCATGTGCGCGAAGGCGCACACCAAGTGATGAGGGCTGGGGCGCAAAAACTGTCCGAGCGCTTGTTGACTGTCCCCGTTGAGGACGGTGCTGAAGACCTGGCCTTCCCAAGCAGTTGGAAGGAGGCGTGGCAACACGCGCGGATTCGCTCCCATCTGGAGAGCATTGAGGCGCGCCACGAGCTCGTTGAGCTCAATAGCAAACGAGTGAAACTTGAAACGGGCCTGGCCCGCATGTACCGGGAGGTCGTGAGCCGAGCAGCGTGGCTATCCACCAAAGCCAATGCCAGTCCTATGGTGCTGCAAGCACTCGCCGGCTACTCGACGGCCATACGCAAGATTGGGCAAGGGACAGGCCCGAACGCGGAACGTTACCGCCGTGACGCCCAGCAGTGCATGCAGGATGCCGCCGGCGCTGTGCCTTGCTGGATCATGAGTCACGCCAAGATCTCTGAATCCATGCCGGCAGAGATAGGCGCCTTCGATCTGGTAATTGTCGATGAGGCGAGCCAGTCGGATCTATGGGCTCTGCCTGCGATCGTCAGAGCCAAAAAGGTGTTGGTAGTAGGGGATGACAAGCAGGTCTCTCCCGATGGCGGTTTCAAATCGGGTAAGCGGATTGGGGAACTTCGCAACCGGTATCTGAACGACCAGCCTTATGGGGCGGACATGACGCCGGATAAATCACTGTACGATTTGGCGTCGCGGGTCTTCGCTGGCCACATGGTTATGCTGCGTGAGCATTTCCGCTGCGTCCCTCCCATCATCTCCTACTCCAACCAGTTCTACGGTGGCGCGATCCAGCCCCTTCGAATCCCTCGTCCATCTGAGCGTCTCGATCCACCGCTGGTGGACATCTATGTCAAGGACGGAGTGCGGAACAAGAAGGGCTGCAACAAGCTTGAGGCTGAAGCTATCGCTGAGGAAATCCAGGCACTCATCAAGAACGACAAATATGTGGGCCGCTCGATTGGCGTGGTGACACTACTGGGGGGCATGGAGCAAGCAAAATTCATCGACTCACTGGTGCGCGAACGCTGCCCTGCTGCAGAGCTCCATGCCCGCGAATTTGCCTGTGGTGACGCAAGCACCTTCCAGGGAAGCGAGCGCGACATCATCTTCATTTCCCTAGTCGCAGACCCGGAGAATTGCCACCCGCTTTCGGGCAATGCTGCTGAGCAACGGTTCAACGTGGCAGCCAGCCGTGCGCGCGACAGGATGTACCTGATTCGGTCGGTTACCCTGGATCACCTCTCCCAAAAGGACGTGCGCCGAACGCTCCTTGAGTACTTCAGCAAACCGCTGATTGAGGAGGAGGTCGATCAGGACGGCCTCATCAAGCTGTGCGAGTCCGGTTTTGAGCAGCAGGTGTTCACCCGATTGGTTGAGCGTGGTTACCGCGTGATCCCGCAGGTGAAGAGCGGGGCATTCAGACTCGATATGGTCGTTGAGGGCGCCAATGATAATCGCCTGGCCATTGAGTGTGACGGCGACGCCTTTCACGGCCCTGACCGATGGGAGGCGGACATGAACCGCCAGCGTATCCTTGAGCGAGCAGGGTGGACGTTCTGGCGGTGCTTCGCCTCTTCCTGGAGCATGCATAAAGAGGAAATCTTCGCCGAGCTTCTCCAGCGCCTGGCCGACCTCGGTATCGAACCAACGCACGCCTTGGACAAACTCCCAGCTGTCGTTGAGCTACGCGAATGGTCACCCGCAGTTACTTCCTCCCAGGATGATGAAGATGAAGATGAAGAAATTGAAGTCTTGGAAGCTTTAACGATTGCAGACAAGGAGCAAGCGCTGTCGCTTTGACGGTGTCTGAGTGCGCACTCCCAGCGAGTGCGCGCGTGCAGGCCGTGCAGCCAGGGATCAGCTTTCGTTGACCGCGATCGTCGTGACCGACGAAGTCAGCGCGTGCAACCCCGGTGTTATCATCCGCAACCGCTGTGCAACGAAGCGGACGAATCAGTCCTCAGCTCAATTATGATGCGCGCGACAACCGTGACAGGCTTCATTGCTTTCCAAGGTAGATCTATGGCTATTGATTTAAGTGAGGAGGAGATGCGTAAGGCTCTCTTCGGCGCCGGCGTCGAACCAATTGTGCCCAAGCAGGCAGCAGCAACGGTTGACGCACCATCCCCAACACCCAGAACGAAGAACAACACCGGCTACCACTCACCCAGGCTACGCGTGACCTTGCATGTGTCCAAAGAGTTCGAGGGCGACGTTGACGTCTTCGTTCACGATTCGAGCAGCCTGAGCAAGCTGGTCGCCGAGCAGGAAGCAAAGTCTGCGGCTAGGAAGAAGAACTACAGGTACATCGAAGTGGTCTCGATCGAATCAACGTCGAAGTAGCTGCTGGGGTCAGCACCACCTGAGGATCGTTCTGCCAAGTGTGCAGCCCGGCGAGAATCGATCCAGTCATCACCAGACAGGTCGCGTATCTCGATGTCTTTGTGCTGAGACAGTCACGCAACGCAGGCTGAAAATCGATTCAATTTATTAGCGTCACCAGGTCAGCAAGCTGGCCCGTTGTGCTGCATCGTTCGACCTGGTGAGATTATCATTCCGCTGGAGCAGGAAGCGCTGTGTTAAAAAACACGAGCAATCAATGATTGATGGTTTTTCGAATTTCATCGAACGGAAAGCAAAGGCGGCAGGGCGACAAATTACCCGCTGCTCGTTTGATGGGCAAGATTCGATCGTTGGGGCAGATTATGTGTTTACCAACCACACCAATTTTCTGATGGTCGAGTTCAAGTACGAAGAGTCCGATCTAAAACGTGAGGGTCTGAAGCCCCGACGACTGCAGCTCTGCCGCATACTGGACGACCATGATGATTGGAGGGACTTGAGCTCGCAATGTCACTACGTGGCTTGGACGGAAGCGCTCAAACCAGTCTCGCAAAGAAAGCGGTTCGTCAATTTCAACGGCTACTACGATGAGATCTGTAACCGCAGTGTTTTCGGAGAGCACTCTGATCTAAAACGAGACGTCCCATTTGGAGATTTCAAAGTTAAAGCTGGCCGGCTGGCAGATGATTTCTTATCGGGAAAGCTGGGAATAGACTTCCCACGCTTTGAGCAATACACCGATTGGCTGACGAGTTTGGAGGGGAGTGGTTCATCAGGAATCGAGCTTATGGTCGACGATCACACCGAGGATGAATTGATCCTCTTAGATTTTCCCTCTGTTGGATCGCTGAAAAGCTGGTTGGACACAACGACGTTCCAACCACCCACGCCTCGAAAATCCAGCGGGCCACGCATGGGGTGATCACCGTACTCTGCGTCACCACCTGTCGGCCCACGGTTGCCTCGCTGGATGGTGCGAAAAGGGACGTCGACATGCATGGCCAGCAAGGGCAAGGGCGTCGCCTCCACCGCTTCATCGACACCAGAATATTTGCACCCTGCGGTCACTGCTCAGGCCATAGGCCGTGTGCTTTCAGCAAACGTGCCGTATCCCGACCGTCAAGGAAGAGCAGGCGACAGGGTGCAGTCAGATTCCTTCTTATCGCAAAAGCTTCTGCCATTGCTCGCACGGAAGGCTCGATCGAGTGGCAATGCTGGATGACGTATACGTCGGCCGGGATGTTGAAAAGGCGATAGATCTGATCTCCATTTTTTCCCAGATCTGCAGGCTTCATGGGATGGAATTTAGCGGGCCCCTTCAGCAAAAATGCGCCGGTCATCCTTTTTCCGCCAACCAACAGACCTGAGGTGAAGATATCCGATTCCTCACCTCCCCAGTCATGCTCGGGCTCCTGTTGGAGTAACGCGCAGATCAAATCCTTGACGCACTTTTCAGAAATCGTGCGCATCAATTCAAATTTGGCTTTGCTGGGCGCCCACGTTCGGTCAATTGCTGAAAACTGTTCAACTTCCTCCGGTAGAAGTGAAATTCCAAAGGAAAGCAGCGATGGGATGGATATGTCCGAGTCTACGAGGTCTCCGATCACGATCGGGATGGCGCTAATGACGCCGTCTTCGGCTTCTGCGATATAGGCAAAAACGAAGAGGCTTTTGACCCCGGAGAGCCGTGTATATGCGGTGTCATTCACCAAACCAGATTTGGAAAACGCCAGGCTGAGTTTCACGTTTTCGAACGGGGAGGTGAGGGTTGTATACATCTCAAGCCCTGGCGCTTTGTTATTGGCTCCAAAACCTTTTCCCGTGAGACGTCCGGTGTAGATGAAGAGCTGCCCTTTCTGAGCCTTTCCCTCCATCAGCAGCTCTTGAAGCGTCTTGATTTCCCCAACTGAAATCGCCTTTAGAACGTAGGCACCGACGTCGTTCGAAAGGATGGCCGATGCCATTGAGACGGGCAGCCCGCTTAGCGATTGATGGATATCTGAGGGCAGCCCCTGATTTTTTATCAAACTCAGAACTCGATTGCGGCTCAGATAATAAGCCATCAGATTTGGTGTCATGGGTTGTCCTAAGATTTTACCAGTGTGAGCTGGCTGCTGGCGCCGGTACCTTGATGGAGCTCTGGCTATTCGGAGTAACCATCGATGCACTCTGCCTGGCAATGCAAGATGGTGGTGATTAGGTGAGGAGTACATTTGTACTCCCGTCGATTTTTTCTCATACCGCGGCCCCTCATCAACAGAGTCAGCATCCTATCCATCCTAAAGCGCCTTGAATTTCATCAACTGGTTGATGCTCGTGGTGTAGCTCCTGCTCATCATCTCGCGCTTCATGGCCCACGCCGCATCGATCGGCATCCGTCCGGAGTGCAAGGCATTCTTGCCAAACTTCACATTGATGCGATCCAACACACGCATCAGCTCGTCTGACCTGGCAGGTTGCGAGGGCGTGAACAGATCACCGGTAAACTCACCTCGCTTGCGTAGATCCATAAGCAGGATCTCTGCCTTGCTGTACCGGTATCCATCACGCCAAATGACCTGCAGACCCTCCATAGCCGCTCGGGTCAAGAGCAACACATCGTCAGTTGGGTAGGGCGGGTAACACATGATCGAGTTCGCATATTTGGGGCCGTCACCAAAAGGTGAAGTCAGTACTCTACCGCGTGGTCTGCGCGCAAGTCGACCACGCCACCAGTACGCTCCTTGTAGAGTTTGCTTGCGTGCTGGGCAGCCTTGGCCAAGGTTTTCGTGTGGCCGATTCCAATTCCCACCGGCATGCCCGTCCACCCTAAGCTTCCGATTCCCTGGTGCACTGCCCCAAAGGTGATTAACGACACCCTGGGCTGTTCGGGGGGCGAGCGCACCGAGATCATGGGTGCCAGAAAACGACCAGGTCTTGCCGGAAGGTTGGACTTCATCCCCTAGCAGGTATTGAGCCCAAGTTTCGATATCGGGGCGAAGCTCGTCTCTGAGCTCATGGATAATCGCATGACACCCCAGGGCCGAAACGTCAGAGACCTCGGCGGTGATCACCGAAATAAGCTGTTCGAGGGCGCGTTCCGGATTGGTGAAATGCCTGCCCAGGGATTCGACTGAGCGCTGCTGCAATGTCGCGTCGTTCCCCATGCAGACGACCGTGACACGCTTGAGGGTGTCGATGATCTGCGTCCAATCTTCAAAGCCACACCAGGTCGTAAGCCAGAGATGAGCCCGGGTTGTCGGCCCGTCGACACGCTTCGCCAGGTCGTCGGGATTGAGTCCTATCTGGCGGCACAGCTTACACAGCTCGTCCAGATGGTTAACGGTCAGCTTGTCCTTGATGCTTAGGTGTGCCCCTAAAAGCGTCAGCTGAAATCGACGTTCAGGCAATTGGGCAAATGTGCCGGCGCGAGCATGCCTGGCTAAGCTTGAAAAGGCCGAATCAAGAACGGAAAGGCTGTCCTTGGCCGCGTCAGCAGCATCGTCAGCATTTGCGGGATCGTCTACGGCAACCAGGGTGGCAACAGCTTCGTCCGCACCAATATCATCATCCATAGCAATAGGCTTGTCCGTAACAGGCTTGTCCGTAACGAGGGGTACGGAGGCAGCCTTGCCACCCTTGGCGGCTTTAGCAGCTTTGGCGGCTTTGCTCTTTTCGCGGGCGAGTCTCTGCTCTGCGAGTTTGGCCAGATATACCCGCATATCGGGGTCTTTGGTGCAGAAGGGCGTGCTCTGGCGCTTGATTTGCAGGTGCTCGAATGAATCTCGTGAATGGACGATTACGACATCATCCCACTCTTCGATACCACCTTGCTCAGCACCAATTTCTAGCGGAGCCCGACGCCCGTCGAGGAATTTTTCCAGCATGTCCGACAAGCGCTGAGCAATGACCAGTTTCTCGTAAAGCGACTTCTGCTCCAGCCGAAACCGTCTGATCATACTGACATCCCTTTACTTCATTATTTTGTTGGCCAGCTCCGCTGGCAGTTCGCCACATCTTAACACTTGGCGGCTGGCGGTCGTACTGGCGCGCCGCGCTTAGGCAAAGAGGCAGACACGGATTATCCCACCGTACAGGCATGAGGTTGTTTCATCATGGCGAGCTATGTTTACTGAGCATTGTATTCAGGCCATTGCCAAGGGGGGCGGGCAGCGATGGGCATGTTGGACTGGTTGTTTGGGAAGCGTAAAGCTGTACGCGTTGAATCCCCGCCGAAGAATCCCCGCCGAAGAATCCCCGCCGAAGAATCCAGGCGGCCGCGACAGCTTTGAATTCGAAGGTGTACTGCTTACCGTACCAGCCCGCGATTACTACGGGCTCTATAAATACTCACCTAAGAAGGCGTGGGCGATCTCCTGGAAGGATTCGACGCCAGATGGACGGCGTGGCGGGCACCGCGAGGAAGGTGAGAGCAGGTATGTCCTTATTGATGTCGCCAACGATGCTGTTTTGGTCGATGCCAGGATGCCCCGACCGAACAACGGTGCGGTTGCCGAGAATGGTACGTTTTGCTTGGAAGACTGGCATTTCGGAAGCACGCTGTCTGGCACATTCCACGTCTTCACTTCTCAGGGTCTACCGATAATCACCAAGGTGCTGAGCGCAAATATTCTGCAGAGCGGGATTTCGCGCAATGGCCTCTTGGCCTACTGCCTGACCGCAAATAGCCCAACTGAGGACGGGCGTAAGCTCGCGCTGTATGACCTCAAAGAAGGCGTGGAGCTTTTCGCGGTGACGCCGCAGCGTGCATGCGAGCACATCGGGTTTGACGAGAAGTCGCGGCAACTGGTGGTCAAGGTATCAGGCGGAGGCGAGTACCGTTACGGGGCTGACGGGGCTCTGGTGGATGAGGACGCCGCAGATGAAGCCATGCTGAGCTCGACCAACTATACGGACGTCATTCTAACTGCCGAGGCCATGCTGAAGGTTGGATGCTCCACGTCTGAATTGGACAGGATTTTGGCCGCGGTGATTGAATCGCGAGTGTTGGGGGCGGACGATAATCCAGCTTGGAAGCCGACAGCGTTGAAGGTGCAAGGGTTGGCCCATGAGGCGCTTGGTCAAGGTCGCGAGGCTATCGGGTGTTATGAGGAAGCTCTGCGCTTGAACCCAAAGATTGGGGTTAAGAGGAAGCTGGATTCGCTGCTGAAGCGGTTGTGATCCGCGAATGGTTTTGGTTGTGCGTTCTGAGACGCCAATCAAAGGCTACGTGCACGCCAGCGACCCTGTGGGCGCGCGCCTCAATGATCCATCATTACGGCCGACGTAGAGGAGGGGGCTAGGCCAAAGCTCGGAAAGCAGGCTAGGAGGCGAACCAGTCGCTTCGGTTACCAAGCTTTGACAAGCTACCCTGTACACCTCAGTGAGTCTGAAAGCAGTGGGACTTTGATATGTCTTGGCGAATTCCAATATCTGGCCAAACATTGTCGTTAGCCCCGACATCCTGCGAGACGAAGCCCTTGGGAATGAGGCCTGCGCGCTTTGCCGATTCACGCAGCTCGGCAAATGTCAGTGAAGCACTAGGGTCAAGCTTGTCCGAACCTTTCCAGTGCATCCGAGCTGATGCAGGCCTAGCGCGGAGGTCTTGTAAGATGCTGGCGGTAAACTCGCTGAACTTTTCGATGAGGCTGCCGTAGCCATAAGCATCAATGCCGCGCATCAAAGGAAGCAGGTAGCTATGCGCACTTAGCAATGGATCATGCTGGTGTCTGAATTGCGCATAGCGCTGGAAGTAGGGCTGGAATGGAGCAGAAAGGTGGAACCGGCGACCAAGGTAAAGCGGACTCTCGAAGAAGCCTGGGCCCTTGGCAAATGCCAGCCGTGACGCCAAGTAAGAGCTGGCAAATTCAGTTTTTGGCTGGCTTTGGACTGGATCGGATACTTGGAAGTCTCGGGGTTTGAAGTAAGAGAACGTGGGCTTGATGGTCTGTGTGGCAGTGAGCGCCCGCATAGGAATGTCCGAGTGGACGGCCGCTGCGACGATGAACAAAAACGGTTCCAATTTCTCACTGTAGTTTGCAAGCGACTCAGTAATCTCCATCAGGTCGGAGAGTTGCTCCGACGTGAGTATTGTCCGGCGATTTTCTGTGCGGGCTTCGAAGTCTTTAGGTGATAAGTCCCGAAAAGGATTTCCAGTCCCGATACCGGCGTCAGTGAGCAGCGAATCAGTAAAAGCGAAATACTCCCGTCCATGCGTAAGGAACCAGTTCCGATGGTGTTTAGAGCTCAGCCCTGGATCATCGCCAGAGAGAGTCTGTCGGATGATCGGACGCCATAGCGGATCAAGAGGCTTGTCTGCAAAATTCCCCCGGGTCTTTTTAGAGTACCGACTACAGCCCGGTGTCGTGACCCAAGCAATCGGCGGTCTCATGATGAACTCTATAAAAGCTCTTGCGTCGGCGCTGTCCCAATCAGCCAAGGCTATCCCTCGGATTGACCAACTCCAGTGCATCATCGACTCTATGATCGGGCAAAGCATCTTGTAGTGACGGTCTTGGAATCCAGACCGTCGAGATTGCTTCATAAGAAAGCCCATGCCAGTTTGCCAGGCTTTCAGCGCATTCAGATGCTCGGGAACTAACTCCAAGCGGCGCCGAACTTCCAGGTTTATGGGCTGCTCAACGTGGGCATGGTCGTTGAGTAAACCCAAGGGTGGGAACAGAGGATAAGGAACTGTGGGCTCAGCCATGGATTACAAGTCCTATGCGAACACGTTGACCGCTTGAGGTAAGCGGGAACTGAGCAACCGGGTCTGCTGGGTTAGCCAAGTAACCAAGTCATGGCAACCAGGTCAGCCGGGTCAGTGCAGCGGGCCTAAAAACGTCACGGGGATTCATCGTTGGGACTCATGACGGAGTGGGCGCTGAACGGTCAGCCAGTTCCTCATAGAAAGCCTACACTCAATTGTTCAGGACGACAAAGATCGCATTGGCGAGTGTCAGGCGAGGCTTAAGCGGAAATAGTTGGTGCCTTTGAGGTGAGGATTAGAAGTCTTGTTTTCAAATCTGAGGAATCGCTGACGAGAGCCAAGGAAAATCTCGAAGGCACAGGAGGTAGGGCGAGGAACTCGTTGATTTGGTTGGATTCTGGTAATTCGAGGCAAACCACGGTTTTTACTCACTGGTGACAACCAGGGAGGACCTTATGAATATATAGTATTTAACATAATATACATTATGCGAAGCTCCTTATAGATCAATGGCTTACGTCATCTGTCGAGGTCCAGTAAAAATGCGAAAAATCCGTTAAAGTCCTCGGAAGTAATCCTTTGTACTTTCGGGAAGTAAATCGTTGAAATCGGCCTTTCGCACTCAATTCAACCTTTTGCTTCAACGTCTTGACGTCGTGCTTATTAGATTATAGCCAATGAGCTCGTGGCCATATTGGCAACCCGCTGCATGATCAGTCAATTGCTTGCAGATCACCTGTCTGGCAGTCAACTGAGCGCTCAAAGCGCTAGCACGGACCTTGCGGCTTCGTCGTGTCCATGAACTATTGATGTGGCTGCGCACCGTTTACGGCATCACTGACATCGCAGGCGCACCTCCAAGCACGACGCTGTGTAAAATCTGCAGTTTTCGTCATGGTGTTGGTGCAAGGATTTCAAGGGCTGCACCAATGCTAGTGCGGTACCGTTTGTAAACCACAATTTCGACTTGTTAACCACGATGGTTAACAAGTCGAAAAACAAGTTTACAAAGTGGTACTGCATCTGCTTGTTAGCCTTGATTTTCCTGGCACCAGCTATCTCCCCTGCCCTCAGGAAACCACATTTCGACGTAGTCTATCTCGGACTCAACGCATTACCCTGCCTGCAGCACCAGCACCTGAGAGTAACTGTCGCATCCAGCCAATCGCAGTAAT
>Ga0105855_1000093_pt1 | contig 49792 bp, 47 predicted proteins | sample OrgsoiDNA_201059_FD_89680 | JGI IMG/M metagenome (GOLD analysis project Ga0105855, IMG submission 89680) | Permafrost soil microbial communities from the Arctic, to analyse light accelerated degradation of dissolved organic matter (DOM) -... | ecosystem: Environmental > Terrestrial > Soil >... | reverse complement strand
TCTTTTGATTAAAACTATTTGAGCTACAGGCGTAGCTGTTTTTCACTCACAGGACCACCGGCCGCCATGCAAGAGCAATACCGCCCAGAAGACATAGAGACACAGGTTCAGCTTCACTGGCAAGAGAAGCAGACCTTCAAAGTTACCGAGCAACCTGGAAAAGAGAAGTACTACTGTCTTTCCATGCTGCCCTATCCGTCAGGCCGCCTGCATATGGGCCACGTGCGTAACTACACCATTGGCGATGTGATCTCCCGCTATCAGCGCATGCTCGGTAAAAACGTTCTGCAGCCGATTGGCTGGGATGCATTCGGTTTGCCGGCGGAAGGTGCTGCAGTGAAGAACAACACGGCCCCTGCACCCTGGACTTACGAAAACATCGAATACATGAAGAACCAGCTAAAATTGCTGGGCTTCGGCTACGACTGGGATCGCGAACTCGCGACCTGTCAGCCTGACTACTATCGCTGGGAACAGTGGTTCTTCACCAAGCTGTACGAAAAAGGCATGGTATATAAGAAGACCTCTGCAGTGAACTGGTGTCCGCATGACTTGACTGTGCTTGCAAACGAACAGGTTATCGACGGCTGCTGCTGGCGTTGTGACACCAAGGTGGAACGCAAAGAGATCCCACAGTGGTTCATAAAAATTACTGCCTATGCCGATCAGTTGCTTAACGATCTGGACACGCTTGAGAGCTGGCCTGAGCAGGTCAAAACCATGCAACGTAACTGGATTGGTCGTTCTGAAGGCGTCGAAATCACTTTTGACGTTGAGAACAGCGAAGAGAAAGTGACCGTATATACTACGCGACCTGACACCTTCATGGGCGCGACGTACGTTGCCGTGGCCGCAGGACATCCGCTGTCCCTTCAGGCTGCCGCAACACAACCTGCGCTGGCTGATTTCATTGACGAATGCCGCAATACCAAAGTCGCTGAAGCTGAAATGGCAACGATGGAGAAAAAAGGCATGGCCACTGGCCTGTTTGCCATCCATCCGTTGACCGGCAAAAAAGTGCCAATTTGGGTCGCTAACTTCGTACTGATGGAGTACGGCACCGGTGCGGTGATGGCTGTTCCAGCCCATGATCAGCGTGACTGGGAATTTGCCACTAAGTACCACCTACCAATCAATCCTGTCATTCTGAATGCAGACGGCAGCGAGCCCGACGTCACTTCAGAAGCACTGCTGGAAAAAGGCACGCTGTTTAACTCGGGTGAATTTGACGGTCTGACGTATGAGCAAGGCTTCAATGCTATTGCTGATAAACTGGTCAGCCTCGGCGTTGGTCAGCGTAAAGTTAACTACCGCCTGCGCGACTGGGGGGTTTCACGCCAGCGCTACTGGGGTGCGCCAATTCCCATGATCACGTTGGAAGATGGCACTGTCATTCCTACACCGGAAGATCAACTGCCGGTTATCCTGCCAGAAGATGTCGTAATGGACGGCATTACCAGCCCGATCAAAGCCGATCCTGAGTGGGCAAAAACCACTGTCAACGGAATGCCTGGCCTGCGTGAAACGGATACTTTCGACACCTTTATGGAGTCTTCCTGGTATTACGCACGCTATACCTGTCCGCAGTACGATCAGGGCATGCTGGATCCGGCTGCGGCCAACTACTGGCTGCCGGTTGATCAATACGTAGGCGGTATCGAACACGCCATCATGCACCTGATGTATTTCCGTTTCTTCCACAAGCTGATGCGCGATGCCGGTCTGGTCAATTCTGACGAACCTGCAAAACGTTTACTGTGTCAGGGAATGGTACTGGCGGATGCCTTCTATTACACCGGCAACAGCGGCGAGCGCGTCTGGGTTTCCCCGGTCGATGCCACCGTTGAGCGCGATGATAAAGGCCGTATTGTCAAAGCCACTGACCCGCAAGGTCGTGAGCTGGTTTACGCCGGTATGAGCAAGATGTCGAAGTCAAAAAACAACGGCATCGACCCACAAGTGATGGTGGAAAAATACGGTGCGGATACCGTGCGTCTGTTCATGATGTTCGCTTCACCGGCAGAAATGACGCTTGAATGGCAGGAATCCGGCGTTGAAGGCGCTAACCGCTTCCTGAAGCGTGTCTGGAAACTGGCTTTTGAACATTCCGAAAAAGGCGCGGCCGTTGCTCTGGATATCGCGTCCCTGAACGAAGCGCAAAAAGATCTTCGTCGCGACCTGCATAAAACGATCGCCAAGGTGACGGATGATATCGGGCGTCGTCAGACCTTCAACACCGCCATTGCGGCCGTGATGGAGCTGATGAACAAACTGGGCCGTGCCCCGCAAGAGAGCGAACAAGATCGCGCCCTGCTGCAGGAAGCCCTGTTAGCCGTGGTTCGTATGCTTTATCCATTCACTCCACATATCTGCTTCAGTTTGTGGCAGACTCTGGGTGGCGAAGGCGACGTTGATACCGCTCCATGGCCACAGGCTGACGAGCAAGCTATGATTGAAGACTCCAAGCTGGTCGTGGTTCAGGTCAACGGTAAAGTCCGTGGCAAAATCACCGTGCCGGCGGATTCTACCGAAGAGTACGTGCGCGAACGTGCAGCGCAGGAACATCTGGTCGCTAAATATCTGGATGGAGTTACTGTACGTAAAGTAATCTACGTTCCGGGCAAACTGCTTAACCTGGTTGTGGGTTGAGACAAGGAGGAGTTGTGCGACATCGTATTGTGATGCTGTTACTCGGTGCGGCGGTGCTGGTCACGTCCGGCTGTGGGTTCCACCTGCGTGGTGTGACGAACGTGCCCGACCAAATGAAAACCATCGTGCTCGACAGTTCCGACCCTTACGGGCCGCTGACGCGTAATATTCGTACGCAGCTGCGTCTGAACGGTGTGACCATTGTTAATGATCCGAAGCGCAAAGATATTCCGTCACTGCGTATCTTGGGTGAAAGAAGTGGCCAAACTACAGCTTCTATCTTCCAGGATGGTAAAACCGCCGAATACCAAATGGAAATGACCGTCTCTGCCCAGGTACTGTTACCAGGGAAAGATCTCTATCCTTTGCAGGTAAAAGTGTTCCGTTCCTTCTTCGACAACCCGTTAACGGCGCTGGCGAAGGATAACGAACAGGACATCATTACTGAAGAGATGCGTCAGCAAGCCGCTCAGCAGCTGATCCGTAAGTTGCTGACCGTACGTGCTGCCGAACAAGAGAAATTAGAAGCAACTGCTGTTGATAGCACACCCGTTGTTATCACCACAAAATCCTCAGCTAATGAAATGGCCGCTGACAACGTGACAAGCCTGTCAGACAGCAAAACGGTTACCCCTAAACCGGCCAACCCGTTCGCTCAATGATTCGACTTTATCCTGAACAACTTGCCGCGCAGCTCCGAGAGGGGCTGCGCGCCTGTTATTTGTTATGCGGAAATGACCCGCTGCTGCTCCAGGAAAGTCAGGACAGCATTCGTAAAGCAGCCCAAGCGGCGGCCTTTGAGGAACACTACACTTTTACCCTTGATGCTCATACCGAATGGGACGCTATTTTCAGTATCTGTCAGGCACTAAGTCTGTTCGCCACCCGCCAAACCCTGCTGCTGATCCTGCCTGAAAATGGGCCACCGGCACCGATGGGTGAGCAACTGGTTAAACTCACCACCCTTTTACATGACGACATATTGTTGATTCTGCGCGGCACCAAGCTAACAAAGGCGCAAGAAAACAGTGCCTGGTTCAAAGCCCTCAGCGATCGTGGTGTGTTTGTCAGTTGCCAGACGCCAGAACAGGCGCAGCTTCCCCGCTGGGTAGCAAAACGCGCTAAAGAGCTCTCCCTCGAACTCGACGAGCCAGCCAATCAGCTATTATGCTACTGCTACGAAGGCAATCTGCTTGCATTAGCGCAGTCACTCGAGCGCCTGTCGCTGCTTTATCCCGATGGCAAACTGACCTTGTTACGGGTTGAAGAAGCCGTTAATGATGCTGCCCATTTCACGCCGTATCACTGGCTGGATGCCCTGCTGGCCGGAAAAAGTAAACGTGCCTGGCATATTTTGCGTCAGTTGCAGCAAGAGGACAGCGAACCCGTGATCCTGTTACGCACCCTGCAACGTGAGTTGTTGATGCTGCTGAACCTCAGGCGAAAAATGGACAGCATCCCGCTGCGAACCCTGTTTGATCAATACAAAGTTTGGCAGAACCGCCGTACGCTGGTAACGCAGGCTCTGCAACGGTTGTCACTGCGCCAACTGCAACAAGCCGTCCATTTGCTGACAAAAATGGAAATCACGCTTAAACAAGACTACGGTCAATCTATCTGGCCTGAGCTTGAAAGCCTTTCCATGTTGTTATGCGGAAAACCTTTGCCTGAAAGCTTTATTGATACCTGCGACTTCTAAAATACCCAAGTGGCTACCGATAAACATTTATCCAGGGACGCATTGATGGCATTGCACACACTTTCTGAAAGCTCACTGCTGGCGCTGTTCGGCGGCACGTTTGATCCCATCCATTATGGTCATCTGCGGCCAGTAGAACAGCTGGCAAAAGAGACCGCGCTGGATAAGGTCATTTTACTGCCAAACAATGTGCCCCCCCATCGTCCGCAACCCCAGGCTTCTGCCCGGCAACGGCTCAAAATGGTCGAGTTAGCCGTCAAAGGTAACCCCTTGTTTTACGTAGATTCACGCGAACTTGAGGTCGATAAGCCCTCCTATACTATCGAGACTCTTGAAACGTTACGTAAAGAACATGGCGCGCAGCGCCCGCTGGCGTTTATCATCGGACAGGATTCATTGCTATCTCTTCACACGTGGCATCGCTGGGAAGAGTTACTGAGCTTTTGCCATTTGCTGGTGATGGCGCGCCCCGGTTATGCCGATCGGCTCGATACGCCGCAATTACAGCACTGGTATGACAAACACCGGGTCTGCAGCCCGGCGGAACTTAAAGAAAGAGCAGAGGGTATGATTTACCAGGCGAATACACCGCTGCTGGATATCTCGGCGACGGAAATTCGCCAACGCCACCGGGAAGGGAAAAACTGTGCTGACCTGTTGCCCGCCGCAGTTGAGCGCTATATCGATTCACAGGGCTTATACCGTGGATAGCGAACGCATGGTATACTGCGCCGCTTAATTTCGGCTTGCGGCAGAGCTGTGACAATAACGAATGTAATTCATTGATTACCCGTCATTTTCAGCATTAATCCCGTATTTCGACTAACACTCTTTTTTTGAAAGCCCTCTTCTGCACGCCGCTTAAGCGCCCTTGCAGCAGAAGGTTTTCATCAAGCAAACCCGTTTCAACATCCCCAGGGGGAACCTTTGCAAGGTAAAGCGCTCCAAGATTTTGTTATCGATAAAATCGATGACCTGAAAGCACAAGACATCATTGCCATTGATGTTATTGGTAAATCCAGCATTACTGACTGCATGATCATCTGCACCGGTACATCCAGCCGTCACGTGATGTCTATCGCCGGCCATCTGGTTGAAGAAGTGAAAGCCGCTGGCCTCGACGCCATGGGTGTTAAAGGCATTAATGAAGCTGATTGGGTGGTTGTCGATCTGGGTGAAGTGATTGTTCACGTCATGCAGGAAGAGAGTCGCCAGTTGTATGAGCTTGAGAAACTCTGGGCATAAGACGTGAAATTGCAACTCGTCGCTGTCGGAACGAAAATGCCCGACTGGGTTCAGACCGGATTTAACGATTATTTAAACCGTTTTCCGAAAGATATGCCCTTCGAACTGGTCGAAGTTACGGCCGGTAAGCGCGGTAAAAACGCTGACATCAAACGCATTCTGGAAAAAGAAGGTGAGCAGATGCTAGCGGCTGTCGGAAAAGGTAATCGTATTGTGACCCTGGATATTCCAGGGTCACCGTGGGAAACCCCACAGCTTGCCCACCAGTTGGAACGTTGGAAACAGGACGGTCGTAATGTCAGCCTGTTAATTGGTGGTCCTGAAGGGTTAGCCCCGGCGTGTAAAGCCGCAGCAGAGCAGAGCTGGTCGCTCTCTCCGCTCACCCTCCCTCACCCGCTGGTGCGGGTGCTGGTCGCGGAAAGTCTTTACCGCGCATGGAGTATTACCACAAATCATCCATACCACCGGGAATAACCGGCTGGTGAATGTCAGCAACATGAATTAAGTAGTGGGATGAAAATAGATCGTAACCCCTTTCGCGACTATACGGCTGAATCAGCCCTCTTTGTGCGCCGTGCACTGGTGGCGTTCGTCGGTATTCTGCTACTCAGCGGTGTTCTGGCATTCAATCTGTACAATTTGCAGATAGTCCGCTTTCAGGATTACCAGACCCGCTCCAACGATAACCGCATTAAGCTGGTCCCCATCGCTCCCAGCCGCGGCATCATTTATGATCGCAACGGCACACCGCTGGCGTTGAACCGCACTATTTATCAGCTCGAACTGATGCCGGAAAAAGTCGACAATCTTCAGGCTACCCTTGAAGGGCTCAAGCCCATTGTCGATTTAACACCGGAAGATATCGAAAACTTCCAGAAAGAGCGCAAACGTTCGCGCCGTTTCACCTCTATTGCCGTCAAAACCGCCCTGACTGAAGTTCAGGTAGCCCGGTTTGCGGTCAACCAATTCAATTTTCCCGGCGTTGAAGTCAAAGGCTATCAGCGTCGTTACTATCCCTACGGTTCTGCCCTCACCCACGTGATTGGGTATGTGTCAAAAATCAACGACCGAGACGTCGAACGTCTGGATAAAGACGGCATATTGGCAAACTACGCCGCCACGCATGATATTGGTAAACTCGGCATCGAGCGTTATTACGAAGAGACCCTGCACGGTAAAACCGGCTATGAAGAAGTTGAGGTGAATAACCGCGGCCGGGTGATCCGCCAACTGCACGAAGAAGCGCCGCAGGCGGGTAAAGATATCTATCTGACCATAGATTTACCGCTGCAAACATATATTGAACAGTTATTGGTGGACAGCCGTTCTGCCGTGGTGGTCTCTGACCCACGCGACGGCAGCATCCGCGCGCTGGTCTCCAATCCGAGCTATGATCCGAACCTGTTCGTTGATGGTATCTCAAGTAAAGATTACAGCAGGCTGCTCGAAGACCCGAATAAACCCTTGATTAACCGTGCGACCCAGGGTGTTTATCCCCCAGCCTCAACGGTAAAACCTTATATTGCCGTCTCTGCATTAACGGCCGGAGTAATTACAAAAAGCACTTCTCTGTTTGATCCAGGCTGGTGGCAATTACCAGGCTCAGAAAAACGTTTTCGTGACTGGAAACACTGGGGCCATGGCCGTCTGAATGTCACCAAAGCGCTGGAGGAGTCTGCCGACACCTTCTTCTATCAGGTCGCCTACGATCTGGGTATTGATCGCCTGTCAGAGTGGATGGAGAAATTTGGCTACGGTCACTACTCCGGCATCGATCTTTCGGAAGAGCGCAGTGGCAACATGCCTAACCGTGACTGGAAGTTCAAACGTTTCAAAAAACCCTGGTATCAGGGTGACACCATTCCTGTCGGCATCGGCCAGGGTTATTGGACGGCGACACCGATTCAAATTATGAAAGCCATGACCACATTGATCAACGACGGTGATGTGAAAACGCCGCATCTGCTGCTCAGTACCCGGGTTGATGGCAAGCTGGTGCCCTACGAGCAGCAGGAAAAAACGCAAATCGGTGACATCCATTCCGGCTATTGGGAAATAGCCAAAGATGGGATGTACGGCGTGGCCAACCGGCCCAACGGTACCGCTCGCAAAAGTTTTGCTGATGCGCCTTATAAAGCTGCGGCTAAGTCCGGCACAGCACAAGTTTACGGTTTGAAAGCCAATGAAATCTATAATGCGCATAAGATAGCCGAACATCTGCGCGACCATAAATTGATGACTGCCTTCGCGCCATTCAATAACCCGACGGTTGCCGTCGCCGTTATTCTTGAAAATGGCGGGGCCGGTCCTGCTGTGGGTACGATTACCCGCCAGATACTCGACCATATTTTGTTGGGCGATAACACGACACAATTACCGGCTGACGCACCGCCGCCGGGAACCGAAGGTGATTAACCAATCATGACTGAAAGCCAACAAAAAGGGTCGCTGTGGTCGAAGATGCACATCGACCTTACCCTGCTGCTGATTGTTCTGGCGCTGCTTGCCTACAGCGCCTTCGTGATGTGGAGCGCCAGCGGCCAGGACATCGGTATGATGGAGCGCAAAATCGGCCAGATTGTGATGGGGTTAATCATCATGCTGGTGATGGCGCAAATCCCACCACGCGTTTATGAAAGCTGGGCGCCCTACCTCTACATCGTGTGCGTGCTGCTGTTAGTGCTGGTGGATGCCTTCGGCACCATCAGTAAAGGGGCGCAGCGCTGGCTTGATCTCGGCGTGGTACGGTTTCAGCCCTCAGAGCTGGCGAAAATCGCTGTGCCGCTGATGGTAGCCCGCTTTATCAACCGTGATGTCTGCCCACCTTCGCTAAAAAATACGGCGATTGCGCTCGCACTGATCTTTATTCCTACCCTGCTGGTGGCCGCACAGCCCGATCTGGGCACCTCAATTCTGATCGCCGCTTCTGGCCTGTTTGTCCTGTTCCTGTCCGGGATGAGTTGGAAACTGATTGCCGTTGCTGCCCTGCTGGTTGCGGCGTTTATCCCCATCCTGTGGTTCTTCCTGATGCACGACTACCAACGTGATCGAGTCATGATGCTGCTCGACCCGGAGAGTGACCCGCTCGGGGCTGGTTACCATATTATCCAATCCAAAATAGCCATCGGTTCAGGCGGTTTGTCAGGCAAAGGTTGGCTACACGGGACGCAATCCCAGCTCGAATTTCTGCCCGAACGACACACTGACTTTATCTTTGCCGTACTGGCAGAGGAGCTCGGTCTGATCGGCGTGTTGGTACTGCTGGGACTCTACTTATGTCTCATCATGCGCGGTCTGGTGATTGCCTCCCACGCTCAAACCACCTTTGGCCGCGTGATGGCCGGAGGTCTGATGTTAATTTTATTCGTTTATGTGTTTGTTAACATCGGCATGGTCAGTGGCATTGTCCCGGTGGTTGGGGTACCTTTGCCACTGGTCAGCTATGGCGGCTCAGCACTCATTGTGCTGATGGCAGGGTTTGGTATCGTCATGTCGATACATACTCATCGAAAAATGTTGTCAAAAAATTTATAGAGGTGAGCAATGCGTAAGGAGTGGCTTGGAGCTGTCATCATTGGGTTGCTGTTGAGTGGTTGTGCGACTGACGAAACGCAGCCACAGCAGGCTCCACCGCAACAAGCCTATAACGGCCCTGTGGTGGAAATTGGTGGCGCTGACCCGCGTTACGAGCCTTATAATCAGGGCACCAGCCAGGATTATTCCGTTAATGGCAAAACCTACAAAATCGTTAAAGATCCCTCTAACTTTTCGCAGGTCGGTCAGGCTGCCTGGTACGGGCAGGAAAACGGCGGCAACACCACGGCAATTGGTGAAGAATTCGATCCCAATGCCATGACCGCCGCCCACCCTACGCTACCGATCCCGAGTTACGTTCGTGTCACCAACTTAGCCAATGGCCGTATGTTAGTGGTACGTGTGAACGATCGTGGTCCTTATGTCGCTGGCAAAATTATCGATCTGTCCCAGGCCGCCGCCGAGCGTCTGAATTTGACCAACAGCACGAAGGTAAGAATTGACTTTATAACTGTCGCACCGGACGGCTCACTATCAGGTCCCGGCACTATTGGTACTACGGTCGCCAAGCAATCTTACGCCCTGCCAGGCCGCCCTGATTTAGGTTCGAGCGGAATGGGCACGCCGGTGCAAACCACACCAACAGATACCAGTGCAAATGTGCATCCAATTGATAACAGCACGCTGAGTAGTGGCGATGAAGCGAATACTGTCGCTTCAACGTCGACTTCAGCCAGTACGGGCGCCACAGGTGGCGGTTTTCTGAAAGCGCCTTCGGCTGTACCACAGGGAATTTTGGAGAAAGATGAACCTGCCGCACCTGCGATGGCCGCAGTGGCTGCACCGGTCGCTGTCGCTGCAACTGCAGCACATGGCGCATCCTCCACTACCGGTGGCAGTTATATGGTGCAGGTTGGTGCCTTGAGCAATCCACAAAACGCCGCGTTATGGCAGAAAAGTCTGAGCCAAAAATTCTCTGTGCCGGGTAAAGTTCAGCCAAACGGTAGCATGTATCGAGTTCAGCTGGGTCCAATGAGCCGCCAGCAGGCGGAACAGCTTAAGCAACGTTTAGCCAGCGAAGCACAACAACAATCCTTTGTTGTTTCAGCGATGTAAGCGCGCTTCAACCCTTTTCTGAACGGGGCTATGGCCCCGTTTGTGTAACTCGCCAATTAAAGGTAAAAAAGGGTAAACACCTTCAAGCCGCCGTAATGGCAGATGTCTGAATATGTCGATTCTGCTATAGTGTGGCACGTTTTTAACTTACTTCTACGGATGTTGCTGTCTCCTCATGAAACATGTCACTACCTCACTTTTAGTCAAAAGCCTCGCTTTTGGCACAGCCCTGACCTTCTGCGCAGCGTCCGCCTATGCCGACGATGTAAATTTAAAGACGATGATCCCAGGTGTTCCGCAAATTGATGCCGAAGCCTATGTCCTGATCGACTACAACTCAGGCAAAGTGCTGGCAGAAATGAACGCCGACGCGCGCCGTGACCCAGCCAGCCTGACCAAAATGATGACCAGCTATGTTATTGGTCAGTCGATTAAAGCCGGTAAAATCACGCCGAACGACATGGTGACCGTCGGTCAGGATGCATGGGCGACCGGTAACCCGGTGTTTAAAGGCTCCTCCCTGATGTTCCTCAAACCAGGCGATCGCGTAGCCGTTTCTGAACTGAACCGCGGCATTATTTTGCAATCAGGTAACGACGCCTGTGTAGCGATGGCCGATTATGTTGCCGGTAGCCAAGATGCCTTCGTTGGTTTGATGAACAATTACGTTAACGCGCTGGGTTTGAAAAACACCCACTTCGGTACCGTACACGGCCTGGATGCTGCCGGACAATTCAGTTCCGCACGTGATATGGCGTTGATCGGTCAGGCGTTAATCCGTGACGTGCCTGAAGAGTATGCGACTTACAAAGAGAAAGAGTTCACCTTCAACAAAATTCGTCAAATGAACCGCAACGGCCTGTTGTGGGACACCAGTCTCAATGTTGACGGCATTAAAACGGGTCACACTGAATCTGCCGGGTATAACCTGGTCGCTTCTGCGACTGAAGGACAGATGCGTCTGATCTCGGCGGTAATGGGGGGTCATACCTATAAAGGCCGTGAAGTTGAAAGTAAAAAGCTGCTGACCTGGGGCTTCCGTTTCTTCGAAACCGTTTCTCCACTGAAAGCCGGTAAAGAGTTCGCTTCAGAGCCAGTCTGGTTTGGCGACACTGACCGCGTTGCGCTGGGCGTAGATAAAGACGCTTACCTGACCATCCCACGTGGCCGCATGAAAGACCTGAAAGCCAGCTATGTGCTTAACAGCCCTGAGTTACATGCACCATTGCAGAAAAATCAGGTGGTGGGTTCAATCAACTTCCAGCTGGATGGCAAAACTATTGACGAGCGCCCATTGGTGGTGCTGAATGAAGTCAAAGAAGGTGGTTTCTTTGGCCGTATCGTCGATTATATCAAGCTAATGTTCCATCATTGGTTCGGCTAAGCCGGGCTTGAAATCGCCGGTTATGCCCCCATTTGATAGTAATAGTTTTGAAACAAAGAATATTGCCATCAAATTTTATAACTCCCGCTCTGGCGGGAGTTATAATTTTATCAATACGCTGTTAAACACGCTGGAGTGCACATGAAAACCAAACTTAACGAACTGCTCGAATTCCCATGCACCTTTACTTATAAAGTAATGGGCCTGGCACAACCCGAGTTAGTTGATCAGGTTGTGGAAGTCGTGCAACGCCATGCACCTGGCGATTACAATCCTCAGGTAAAACCGAGCAGTAAAGGGAATTACCACTCCGTTTCAATTACGATAAACGCTACCCATATCGATCAGGTCGAAACCCTGTATGACGAATTGGGTAACCTCGAAATTGTCCGCATGGTGCTGTAAACCTTCCCTCGCGAACTGAATAACGCAGTGCCGACTCTGGTGCTGCGTTACTATTTCTGCCCCTCCCTCTTTCTAAATGGCGATGGCTGCTGTGCAACAAGATAAACTGCAACAACGTATTGTGTTACGTCAGCTGGGTCTCCAGCCTTACGAACCGGTATCCCGCGCGATGCATCTGTTCACCGACACCCGTACCGCAGACTCGCAGGATGAAATCTGGCTGGTTGAACATCAAAAAGTCTTCACCCAGGGCCAGGCAGGTAAAGCGGAACACGTTCTTCTACCCGGCAATATTCCGGTCATTCAGAGCGATCGCGGCGGCCAGGTCACCTACCACGGCCCAGGCCAGCAGGTGATGTACGTGATGATCGATTTGAAGCGCAAAAAGATGGGCGTCCGCCAGCTCGTCACTGCTATTGAACAAACCGTTGTCGATACGCTGGCACATTTCTCCATCGATGCGTACCCGCGCCCTGACGCCCCTGGGGTCTACGTTGACCACAAAAAAATCTGCTCGCTGGGCCTGCGCATCCGTAAAGGCTGTTCATTGCATGGCCTTGCGCTCAACATCAATATGGACCTCGCCCCCTTCCTGCGAATTAATCCCTGTGGTTATGCGGGTTTGCAAATGACCCAGGTGAGCCAGGAAAAGCCCGGCATTACGGTCGATGACGTGATGCCCGTGCTGGTAAAGTCTTTTAATAATCTTCTGGATTACCAACAAGTTGATTATCTGCCTTGGCACGCCGACGCGTATTGATGTTAAAAAAATGTACACTTTGTTGCTTTAGAGCACTTCAGGGGCTGAATAGTGAGCGCCATCAGTGTTATAATTTTTGCAATATTGCTAATTTTTTTTAATGAATCAGCCCGTTCATTAAATGTCCTGAAAAACTCGAATTACGAGAGACGAACCTGGAACCTGCAAGCTTATGAGTAAACCGATTCAGATGGAACGCGGCGTTAAATACCGTGATGCAGATAAGATGGCGTTAATCCCGGTGAAAACCGTGGTCAGTGACCGGCAGGAAATGTTGCGTAAGCCGGCATGGATGAAAATCAAACTTCCGGCCGATTCGACCCGAATTCAGGGCATCAAAGCGGCGCTGCGTAAAAATGGCCTGCACTCCGTTTGTGAAGAAGCAGCCTGCCCTAATCTGTCTGAATGCTTCAATCACGGCACCGCTACTTTTATGATCCTCGGCGCGATTTGTACCCGCCGTTGCCCATTCTGTGACGTAGCCCACGGCCGCCCAACGGCGCCAGATGCGAACGAGCCGCAAAAACTGGCACAGACTATCGCCGATATGGGACTGCGTTATGTCGTCATCACCTCCGTTGATCGCGACGATCTGCGTGACGGCGGTGCCCAGCACTTCGCCGACTGTATCGCCGCTATCCGTGAGAAGAATCCTACGATAAAAATAGAGACCCTGGTGCCTGATTTCCGTGGCCGTATGGACCGTGCGCTCGACATCCTTAATGCAACACCCCCGGATGTCTTTAACCACAATCTGGAAAACGTACCACGCGTTTACCGTCAGGTCCGCCCGGGCGCAAACTACGAGTGGTCACTGACTTTACTACAGCGTTTTAAAGAGGCGCACCCGGAGATCCCAACAAAATCAGGTTTGATGGTTGGACTCGGTGAAACTAATGCAGAAATCGTAGAAGTGATGCGCGACTTGCGCCGCCATGGTGTAACGATGCTGACCCTCGGCCAGTATCTCCAGCCAAGCCGTCACCACTTGCCGGTTCAGCGCTATGTCAGCCCTGAAGAGTTTGATGAGATGAAGGCTGAAGCGATGGCGATGGGCTTTACTCACGCTGCATGCGGACCTTTTGTGCGTTCTTCATACCACGCTGACCTGCAAGCCAAAGGGCTGGAAGTCAAATAAGGGTTACACCTTGTTACTTTTCAAATGCCAGAAACGCTAAAAACGGTTGCTCACAGGAGCAACCGTTTTTTTTACACGCAGTACAGCGGGTCGCAGCCCGCCTGAAAATCAGTCTTTATGTTCTACGCGTGTTTCAACAGGCGTGGCGTCCGTTTTTGCCGCTGGAGTAGGCTCATCGCTCATGGCTTTTTTGAAGCCACGCAGCGCAGCGCCCAGATCACCGCCCAGTGAGCGCAGTTTGCTGGTACCGAACAGCAGCACAATCAAAACACCCACGACCAATAATTTAGTAATGCTTAAACCTTCCATACACACCTTCTTTTCACGGATTGCGAAACAGTCACCGGTACGGATGACCGGTACTTTTTACAAACACATTTATAAAAATAAATAACCGAAACTAATGGGGTTATTTAGAAATAATATTGGCGGGAATACAACCAAAATATGTAACAGAATTGATCGTGTCGCGATCTAATCTGTGCGCATTATGACCAGACTGAGCTATTATGTGCCTCTATGAGAGAGTCATAAAGCTTTTACTGGATAAATCCTTTCGTACTGCGGTTTTCTGCCGAATCAGACCCGATCAGCCCCCGAAAAATAATGGGATCCGATGCCAAAAACGCTTCAAACCACGCTGGTCAGCGATGCCCACCATTCTGGCCTGAGATTCGCGAAACGCACCTATTTACCCCGTATTATCGGGTTAGGTATGGGCAGCATTTGCGTGGCATCAGTCCTTATTACACACCCACTTCATCCTCTGGTCTGGCTGCTGCTATTTTTTAATGGTTTTATCTGGCCTCATATCGCCTATCTGATGGCGATACGCGCCAGCACCCCCTTTAAAACCGAGATACGCAATCTGCTTATCGACGCCATCTTCGGCGGCGTGTGGCTTGCCGCGATGGGTTTTAACGCCCTGCCGTCGGCCGTGATTGTTTCCATGATGGGCATGAACAACATTGCTGCCGGAGGAAAAACGCTGTTCTTTAAATGCATATTTGCTCAAATCGCCGTCGCTTGCGCCGTTTTCCTGCTGACAGAGGTACCTTTCCAGCCAGAAACCACGCCGCTTCAGCTCTATCTTTGCCTGCCCATGATCATCATTTACCCGATCTTCCTGGGTAATGTCACGTTCAGAACCTCCAGAAAACTGGCCGAGCATAAACAGGCCATCATGCAAATCAGCGTCCGCGATGGCCTTACCGGCTTATACAACCGCCGCCACTGGGAGTCGCTGCTGGACAATGAAATTGAGAGCCATCGCCGGTATCACCACAAAACAACGCTGGTACTGATCGATATCGATCACTTCAAAGAGATCAATGACAACTATGGCCACAACGTCGGCGATCAGGCGATTATACTCCTGGCTCAGGAGTTACAGCAGACCATGCGTGCTGCCGATATTATTGGCCGCTACGGCGGGGATGAATTCGCGGCCATTTTGCCTCACAGCACGGCTGAACAGGCACTGAGGGCGATGGAGCGTTTACAAAGCAGGCTGGACAACGATCTCTTCCCGCATCATCCTGAACTGCGGGTGCAGATCAGCGCAGGCATTGCCGAATGTCGGGAAGATCAGGAGAGTGCGGCACAATGGCTGAATGCGGCGGATACCGCACTCTATAAAGCCAAAAACGGCGGGCGAAACCGGATCGAAGCACGGGAATAACCGCCCTTTTACCCGCCCGCCGTATTCAGATAAAACGGCTAAGAAAAGCCTGCGTTCTGGGATGCTGCGGATTCACCAGTACGTCATCCGCCGCCCCCTGCTCAACCACATAGCCACGGTCCATGAACACCACCCGATCCGCGGCTTCTTTGGCAAAACCGATCTCATGGGTAACGACAATCATCGTCAACCCCTGTTGCGCCAGATCCCGCATCGTTGCTAACACCTCCCCCACCAGTTCAGGGTCGAGTGCCGACGTCGGCTCATCAAATAACATCAGTTTTGGCTTCACTGCCAATGCACGCGCAATAGCAACCCGCTGCTGCTGACCGCCGGAAAGATGGCGTGGATAGGCATCGGCTTTGTCGCTCAGTCCGACCTTTTCCAACAACTCGCGGGCATATTTTTCGGCGACGGCACGACTCTCTTTATGTACACCAATCGGTGCTTCAACAATATTCTGCAACACCGTCATATGCGGATAGAGATTAAACTGCTGGAACACCATGCCAATATCGCGACGCTGGCGGGCAATCGCCCTTTCCGGTAATTTATGTAAGCGCTCACCGCGCAGCTCGTAACCAATCTGCTCGCCGCCCACCATGATTGAACCGCGATCGATGTCTTCCAGATGATTAATACAGCGCAGGAAAGTCGATTTCCCGGAACCGGATGGCCCAAGGATCACCACCACTTCACTTGCTCTGACATCCAGATCAATGCCCTTCAGCACCTCATTATCGCCATAACGTTTATGCACATTGCGCGCCACCACCAGGGGTAACTGTTCGCCGCTCTGTTGCTCACTCATAGATCCTCCTTTTGGGCGACACCCGGCTGGCTGACGATCGGGATGGTTTTCTCCTCACCGGACACTTGGCGACGTTTGGTGGCAGAACCTGAACGGCGTGTGCCACGGGAGTAATAACGCTCGATAGCCGACTGACCGACGTTGAGTACCGACGTGATAAGCAAATACCAGATCACCGCCACCATCAGCATCGGCACCACTTCGAAAGTGCGGTTATAAATGGTTTGTACCGAATACAACAGGTCGCCCATGGCGATCACGCTGACCAGTGACGTGGCTTTGATCATACTGATCAGCTGATTGCCGGTCGGGGGGATGATCGCGCGCATCGCCTGCGGAATGATGATCCGACGTAATGCACGGCCACGGCTCATGCCAAAAGCCTGCGCGGTTTCCGCCTGCCCGTTATCTACCGAGAGCAATCCGGCACGAATGATCTCTGCCATATATGCCGCTTCGTTTAGCGCCAGGCCGGCGATTGCCGCGGTCAGCGGCGTGATCAGATCATTGGTGTTCCAGCTCATGTACTCCGGGCCGAAGGGAATACCAAGGACCACGCGCGGGAACAGCGTCGACATGTTGTACCAGAACAGCAGCTGCACCAGCAGCGGTGTTCCGCGGAAGAACCAAATAAACAGGCCAGACAGGCGGCGCAGCAGCATACTTTGCGAAAGCCGGGCAATCGCCAGCATCAGCCCCAGCAATACGCCGAGCAGCATGGAAATCACGGTAAGGCCGAGCGTGACGCCCAGCCCCTTCATCACCGTCGCTTCGGTAAACCACTGCGCCACCACATGCCATTCAAAGTTCGGATTGCGGGCGACATTCCAGATGACATCGATGGCAATCAGCAGCACGACTATCCAGGCCACCCAGCGTCCGTAACTGCGGGGCGCGTGAGAGAACTCCACGTTACGACGCGGATCCTGCTGCGTATAGTCATCCTTGATTACCGGCTGGGAACTATACGTTTTATCCGTCATTGAGGCTGCGCCTTCGCCAGATTGATTCCCGGAGCGGCGATCATATTGTCTTCAAGGCCCCATTTTTTCATGATGATGGCGTAAGTGCCGTTATCAAATAGCTTCTGATAACCTGCCAGAATTGCATCTCGTACGGCAGAATCTTTCGGCACCACGGTACCCTGGAAAATATCGCCAAACCCGTTGGCTTTGCCGGTTCCAGTCAGCTCCAGCTGGCCGTTGGCTTTCTCGACGAAATAGGTCAGTGGCGCCTGAGAGGAGAAGAAGGCATCAGAGCGGTTAGAACGAACGGCCAGAATCGACGTCGGCTGGTCGGAATAAGATTGCACGGTGACCGCCGGTTTTCCATCCTTCACACAAACGTCTGACTGCTTGCGGATCACCTGCTCCGCTGACCCACCGGCCATCACCGCGATACGCTTACCGCAGGTGTCGTCCAGTGAATTGATTTTTTGCGGGTTACCTTTATGCACGGCAAACACCACGAACTCTTTGACGAAATCGACGAAGTCATTCTTCGCCTGACGGTCCGGGTAATCCCCAATCGGACCAATGCCCATCTGATAACGCCCTGCGGCCATGCCGCTCAAAATACCGGATAAACCGCTGACCGATGCATGTTCAATCTTTACACCCAGCACACCCGCCAGCGCATTGGAGAGATCGGCGCTGGCGCCGTCGAGGGAGTTATTACCCGTCACAATTTCATAAGGAGGAAATGAGCCATTATTTACTGACGTCATGATGCCTGATTTTTGAATTTCAGCCGGTAACTTCGCATGCAGCGCCGGGTCCATGGTCTGAGCCGGAATAACCACATTTTCAGCAGCCAACGCACTGGTGGAGAGTATTGAAAATATCGCAGCCGTCAGTACCGCAGCCTGACGTAATTGTTTTGCCATCATCTCTATTTCCTCTGTCGAAAGTGGGTGTGGATGTTGTGAAAATATTCATGAAAATCATTTTATTGTTGTTAACACCTTCCCTGGTGTTGATGACGCCTGAAACGAATGACACTTCCAGATCCGGCGCTGATCCGAGTGTTTACTGCCGCGCTCCCCGGTGTTGTTCGCGCGTTTTTCTACTACATAGCAAACCGTTGAGGACCGGACTGCGGGGTAAATCAGAAGGTGTCGCTGCGCAGCTGCGGAATATCAAAACAGCGGTTTTGCAATACCGGCAATACCTTGCGGGCGTGTATCAGACGATCTTTATCAAGCTCAGCAAACACCAGCGCAGGTGCCTCGGCGGCTCGGGCAATCGCCACGCCCAGCGGGTCAACCACCATACTGTTGCCAATGTTGCGCTCACCGCACTCGCCGACCGCGACCATATAACTGGTATTCTCCAGCGCGCGGGCAGTGACCAGAACCTCCCAGTGCATCTCTTTAAGCGGACCTTTTACCCAGGCAGCTGGCAACACCAGGATTTCAGCCCCATCAAGCACCAGCCGGCGCGCCAGCTCTGGGAAACGCACGTCATAACAGGTCATCAAGCCGACTTTAAACCCGGCCACCTCGACCAGCGGCGGGACCTCTTTGCCTGCCGTGACGTTTTTTGACTCCTTCATCGAGAATGCATCGTACAAATGCAGCTTGCGGTACTCGGAAATGATCTCGCCGTTGCGAATCGAAATCAGCACATTCCACGCGCGCCCTTCAGGCGCTGGCGTATGAACGCTCATCATGGTGGTCATTTGGCTGCCAGCACTCGCCGCCAACAACTTGCTGACAAAGGGACCATCCAGGGGCTGGGCGGCTTTGAGCACCAGATCAGGGTCGGTGATATCTCGCGCCAGAATACCTTCAGGCAGCACCAGCAGATCGGCACCAGCTTTTTGTGAAGCGGCCATCAATGACAGACAGGTTTCGGCATTGGCTTGCCACTCTTTAGCAACGGCAAACTGCCCTAATGCAACTTTCATCGTTATTCCTCAGATTCAGTGGCTGGCAGACTCAGCCGCAAATTGCGGGAAAAGTTCTGCCGCGCTCAGGCACCGGTCAGTCAGGTTCTGCCGGTGTAACTCGGTAGCAAAATCTTCAATCATCTTTTCGTTGGCAACGTAACCGTTTGCATTCCAGTCCGCCGGTAAATCCATTACCGTGCGACGCAGATCATCAAGCAGCCAGGGAGTGGTATCGGCATATTTAGCGCGTTTATCCATCCAAACCTGATAAGAACGTTCAATAATATCGCTCAGTGCCTGCGGTAACCACGGATGCTCTGCGGCCAGCGACGGTTTAATGGCCAGCAAATGAATTCCCGGTACGTAACCCACCTTATTAAAGTAAGCCAATTCAGCCTGTCGGAAATCGGGCTGGAACTGCCGAAAACCCGAACCTGGTTTGAAGAAACCCTCCGGCATAAACGGCGTAAACACCGCATCGAGCCAGCCTTCCTGTAACAGTTCCATCATTGGCCGCTCGCCCGGCACCGCTTCGATACGCCCATCGCGGCCAAAACCGGCCAGCCGGTCAACAATCGGATGATCGGCAGTAAGACGGCCCACGTACCAGTTGGCATCTTCGATACCTACCCCTTCCAGGGCCAGCAGCGTACGGGTCCAGGTATTACCGGAATCCTGCCAGCCTGTCAGACCTATGCGTTTGCCGGCCAATTGCGATAATTCCGTTAGCGGGCTGTCATGACGGGTGATAATGCAGCGCTGACGAAAACCACGCATCAGAAAGTGAGGAATAGCCAGCAGGTCGTCTTCCCCCCTGGCGCGCCCCTGCGCATATCGGCTGAAAGAGACCTCACCGGCATCGTAGCGATCGCTGGTGGCAAGATCGCCGACCAGCGTGCCGACACGGTCAATCTCAAGATTAAAACCTTCCGGCTTTACGTCGCCCAACGCCAGCGGCGTAAAGTAATCCCAGTCCCGGACAGCCAGTCTGATGGTGATAGCCACTGCGTTCCCCTTATTGTTCTGAAAAATTAACACATCAAAAAAATAACATTTCATTGACTAACGGCGATCATATTGACCTCAATATGATTATTTTATCGCCTCAATTGCCTAAGTTTGATACTAATGGCATAAATTAATATGTACAATAGAATCTTTGTTACTGAACAAAAGGCAAAAAATGAGTGGAAATCTGCTGGTAAAAACGCTGGATGCAGAGTGGTTCGCAGGTCATCTTCATGACCGTTCGATGCGTGGCATTGCGCTTGAAACAGCGGCGATGATCCGCTCTGGCACGATTGAGATTGGTGCGCATTTACCGGCGGTACGGGAACTCGCGCAGGCGTTGGGCGTTAGCCCGGCGACGGTCTCCGCCGCCTGGGGCCAACTGCGCCGCCAGAAAGTAATCGCCGGACGTGGGCGTAATGGTGTCTGGGTATGCGGTGACACCCTCTCCCCACGCCCTGCCCGTTTTGAGAAGATCGGCAACTTTGGGGATCACATCATCGCCGATCTGGCATTATCCTCACCAGATCCGGCCCTGTTACCGGATCTTCGCGCCGCACTGCAGGCTGGCGTGGACGCCGATAACCTCAACAGCTATCAGCGCGAGGCTATTGCGCCGGCGCTGCTTGACGCCGTAAAACCCAGTTGGCCTTACAAAGCGGGGGCATTTATGGCCGCAGATGGCGGCTTTGATGGCATGAATTTGACGCTGCAGACTTTGCTGATGCAGGGCTCAGTCGTAGCCATTGAGGACCCAACCGCTACCCGCCTGCTGGATATGCTCGACAATCTGGGGGCGCAGGTTCTGCCGGTGAAATGCGATGAGTTCGGTCCGATTCCAGAATCGTTACAGATAGCGCTGGCGAGAAAACCCTCTGCTTTCATCTATCAGCCGCGCACCCACTCTCACTGTGGTCATGCCATCAGTGCTGAACGTTATGCGCAATTAGTGGATGCCCTCAGCCACAGTAATACGCTGATTATTGAAGATGACGGCATCGGGCAGTTGTCATGCGAAAAGCCGATAAGTATGGGCAGTGCACTGCCACAGCGGACTATCCACGTGCGCTCTTACTCCAAAGCCTACGGGCCGGACCTGCGGCTGGCGGTGATATCCAGCTCTGAAGATTTGATTAAACAGATCAAATCTTTCCGCAACTTTGGCGCAGGATGGTCAAGCCGTATTTTGCAGCAGGCGCTGGCCTATCTGATTAACGATGAGAAGACGCAGGAAGGGATAGAGCATGCCAAGCGGGTCTATGCGCAGCGGCGCAAGGCGTTGTCAGATGCGCTGAAAATTCGTGGAGTAAACATCCCACACAGGGACGGATTGGCGATGCTGATACCGGTGCCGTCCGAGCAGTTCGCGCTGGTTACCCTGGCCGCACGCGGTATTGCCGTCCTGCCCGGTGAACGCAGCCGCATCGGCCCCGGGCAGTTTATCCGCGTCAGTACATCACAGCTGAAAACAGAGCAGGTCGATATTATCGCCGATGCCATCGTGCTGGCCTTGGGGTGAAATTAGCTGACTTCATTGAGTTTTTTAATCAGATACTTCGGTGAATCTTCATAACCGGCGCGTTCATAAAACTGATGTGCTCGTACCCGGCGGGTGTGGCTGTGAACCTCCATCCGGTCGCAGCCCCTCGCCAATGACAGACGTTCGGCTTCATTCACCAATTGCTGACCAATACCGCCACCGCGGCTATGACTGCTGACACACAAATAGCTGATGCGGCAAAATTCGCCCGCCAGCGCAATTTGCGGAATAAAATGCAGCGAAATAAATCCCAGCGCCTGGCCTTGCTCTTCAGCAACCAGCAGGTGGCTGTCAGGATTAACCGCCATTGAGAAGATGCGTCCGGCGACCTCCAGCTCAGAAGTGGGATAATCCAGGTCAGCCAACAGCTGGCTGATCACTGCCGCATCATCAACCACGGCCTCACGTATTAACATCTGGTTTCCTTAATCATTTATGGCATCTGGCAGAAGGCTACAAATTGTGACTCCGGCCGTGTAAAATTCAGCAGCACACGATGGAGATGACATTCCTCCGAAACCGCCTTAACCGGCTAATGATGTCTACGCAATCTCACAGAGAGGTTCGTAGCATGACGCCGGGACCTTTCTGAATACTCACTCAAACTTATGAAAGGCTTTTATGTTTAGCACACTACTTGCAGTATTTATCGGTGGCGGTCTGGGCAGCGTTGCCCGTTGGTATGTCAGCATGAAAATGAACGGCATGACCCCTGTTCTGCCTGTCGGCACCCTGACGGTCAATCTGATCGGTGCCTTTATTATTGGTCTTGGCATTGCCATTTTCAGCCGTCTGACCCACCTTGATCCGGTATGGAAACTGTTGCTGACAACCGGTTTTTGCGGCGGTCTTACCACCTTTTCCACCTTCTCTTTAGAAGTGGTATACATGTTGCAAGACGGTCGCTTTGCGGGCGCTATGCTGAATATGTTCCTGAACCTGGCAGGATCGCTGGCGATGACGCTGCTGGCATTTATGCTGGTCAGCTGGTTTACCGCACACTGAGTGTAAACAAGTACGATGTTTTCTTTATGACAGGAGGCATCGTATTTATCTTATTTTGTGAGCTCACTCCACCATTGCACGGCAATTTTCCCTTCGTCTTAATGTTTCCTTCATTTTAGAACTTCATACTGGCAGGCATAAATTGTTCATTCTCCGGAGCCTGCTATGTTCTCAATGCCAAAAACCTTTTCTGAATTGCTGGTAGTGTCGCTTTGTGTACTTACCGCTGCCGCTTTCCTGCATGCCTATTTCATGGGCTGACCCCTCTTCCACCCCGGAACCTCAGTAATACAGGCTTTCTGGCCTGTACTGTATTTTGCATTTACCTCCCTCACTACACACCCTATACTTGAGAATGAACGTTCACACTCAATGTGTAACGCCTAACCTCAGGCCGTCAAAATTCAGATGCTTCACCCTCAGGATAATAAAGAGCAGCGCATTGGCGCCAGACGCGACCAGATCATTGCCGCTTCACGGATCTGTTTTCGAAAACATGGTTTTCACGGCGCAGGCATGGCTGAAATAGCCAAAATGTCGCAACTCAGCGTGGGACAAATTTACCGTTATTTCGCCAATAAAGACGCGATCATTGAAGAGATTGTCAGGCGCATTGTGTCTAAAAAAATTCGCCTGATGACCGGGAATGCACACAATCTGCGGCAGATGGCCGAGAATCTTGCTCACCGACGGATTGGCGCCCATCACATCGAACAGAGTCATTGCCCTGAACTGAGTCAGGAGCAGACTGAAATTGACCATGCCCTGATGCTGGAAGTGGCCGCCGAAGCCACCCGCAACCCCGTGGTGGAACAAATCTGGCGTGATTCAGAAAGCCAGCTGTTTAATGAAGCCAAAGCGATGCTGGCCAAGACCTACGTCCACCTTTCTGACAGTGAATTAACCACCCGGGTTGAATTACTGGCGGTGATTTGCGAAGGCACAGCGTTTCGACGCCTGACCACACTGCACGCCAACCCAGAATATCTTGATAGCCTTTACGACCAACTGTTCAGCCAACTGTTTCAACCTGCTACACCCGCTTTACTCACTTAACTATCGCATTTACTCCAAAGCTACCGGAAACGGACATAATAATGAGCAATCACCTGACAGAAAAACGCCTGGGTTATGCCCTGGTTCTGGGTTCCCTTGCGGCGCTTGGCCCGCTGTGTACCGATCTTTATCTACCGGCGCTGCCACAAATGGCCGTGGAACTTGATACCAACACTGCCGCCAGCCAGCTCAGTTTGACCGCCGGTTTATTAGGGCTTGGCCTCGGCCAGCTGATTTTTGGCCCGCTGAGCGACAAGTATGGCCGTATGCGTCCACTGCTGTGGTCACTGGCCTTGCTGCTGGCAGCCTCCCTCTGGTGCGCCGTCGCACCCAATATTGATCAGCTGATTGCTGCGCGCCTGTTACAGGGGTTGGCGGGTGCCGGCGGCGCAGTACTCTCCCGCGCCGTAGCGCGTGATTTATATAACGGGCATGAACTCACCCGATTCTTTGCGTTGCTGATGCTGGTCAACGGGCTGGCACCGATTGTCGCGCCGGTGCTGGGTGGCGGCCTGCTGAACTTTATGAACTGGCGGGGAATTTTCGGCGCGCTGGCGGTAATTTCAGTGCTGCTCTTTAGCTTCTCCGCAGTGAAGCTGCACGAAACACTGCCCACTGAGCGGCGCTCGCAAGGTGGTGTGATGGTGATGGTGCGTTCAATTGGCCGGTTGATGAAAGATCGACAGTTTATGGGGTTGTGTTTGACGCAGGGTTTTACCATGGCAGGAATGTTTGCCTATATCGGCGCATCCCCCTTTGTTTTACAGCAAATCTACAGTCTCAGCCCGCAGATGTTCAGCCTGTGCTTTGCCGCCAACGGCGCCGGTCTGGTGATTGCAGCACAGGTCTCGACGCGTTTGAGCCGCAGGTGGGGTGAACTCGCACTAGTGAAAACCGGGCTGTGCGTCGCCGCCATCGGTTCAGTTTCGCTGGTTATTGCCGCCGCCCTGCATACTCCCCTGATCATGCTGCTGATCCCCCTGTTCTTCTCGGTTATCACTATCGGTATTGTCGGGCCAAATGCGGGTTCGCTGGCCATGCAGAGTCAGGGACAAAATGCGGGCAGCGCATCGGCGCTGATTGGCGTGTGCATGTTTGCACTGGGGTCAATCAGCGTGCCTATCAGCGGCCTGGGCGGCACGTCAGCGCTGTCGATGGGGATGACAATCCTTGGCTGTTACGCGATTGCCATTACGCTGTTTATCACTCTGGTACGAAAACCTTTAGCCGCTGCGTAACCTAGAAGCCGTTAAAAAACCAATAAAAAACCCGCATCAGCGGGTTTTTTCAAAATTTGGCTAGAGTTAAATAGGTTTAACGTCAGCAGCCGATGGACCTTTAGCGCCCTGTGTGATTTCGAACTCAACACGTTGGCCTTCAGCGAGGGTTTTAAAACCGTTGCTGGCAATAGCAGAGAAATGAACAAATACATCTTTGCTGCCATCTTCAGGGGTAATGAAACCAAAACCTTTAGATTCATTGAACCACTTAACGCTACCTGTAATCTTAGACATCAAACTTACCTTTACGTGAATGAATGACACAAAGTGTGTGTCAAATACAGTACAGCAACAGATCCCAGTTTTGTCCAGAATTCCGATTGCAATAAGCGATAAACATCTCACTCTTAGACTTTGTACGATAATTCCTACTGTGAAAACGCCTTCACAGACCATAAAGAATCAGAAAAATGAGTCGTCATCATTGTTGAAATCGTCAGAATCAACGTAATCGGAACCAAAACCGAGGTCTGCATTATCACTGTTGTCGCGTAAAGAGGCGTCCTGCCAGTCGGGCTGACCACTGTCAAAATTTTGCTGTTGGAAATCATTATTGCCGAGGAAACTGGTGTCATTAGGGTCCAGATTCTGCACCGGTGGCTCTTCGATAATATTCACAATTTCCTGCGGCTGACTCTGATGGAACATACCAGTCAGCATATCTGCCAACACCACGCCACCGGCAACACCGGCCGCAGTACGCAATGCGCTACCGAGGAAGCCCGGTTGCTGAGGTACCGCTTGTTGTGGGGCCGCCTGCTGCTGGTAAGGCTGTTGCTGATATTGTTGCTGTGGCTGCGCGTTACGGTTATCCCCATTGGTCCCTGGAATTGGCTGGCTGCCAGAATTGTTCTGCGGTGCGGCCTGTGACTGACTCTGTGTTGCGCCGCCACCAAATAACCCGGCCAGGAACCCGCTGCTCGATGGACGCGCATTTTTTGCCTGCTCCTGCAACTGCTCAATTTGCTGTTGCTGCGCCTGGACCTGCTGATTCAGTTTAGTCAGCGCCGCTTCCTGAATAATCATCGCCTGCGCCATATAGTAAGGGGCAGAAGGCTGCTTAGCGATACAAGCCTGAATCACACGTTCTGCCTCGGCGTCACGCGGTGCCGTTACCGACTCAGCCTGTTGCAGACGGCTAAAAAGACCTTCAATTAAACGCTGTTCTTCGGATTGCATAAATTCACCTTATCGATGTGTGTTGCTCCGCCAGCAGGCGCTTCGTGTGCCCAAAAGCACCACCCAAGCCTGCACCCTGCGGGAATCTACCGATCACACTAAACCAAATAGTTTCCGGGATGAATTAACCGAGTGTCAACAAATGTGATCACTGTAAATAACCTGAGCCGACATATTTTTTGGGGGGAGACTTGGCGGGGTATCACTCTGCCTGCCGCAGAGGCAGACAGAGGAGTAAAGGTTTCGGTTATTTAGCTTCAGACCACCCGAAAATGAACGCTTTATCAGGCAGATTCGTGTAGTTGCGCACCAAATCATGGTAGGTTTTTGCCGGATCCAGATCCTTGAACTGCTGCGGGTAGATAAACTTGGCCAGATATTCCATCCCGACAATATTGTACGGGTGGTTATAGAACTGATGGTAAACGCCATAAGCGTGTTTATCGGTCACAGCGGAGATCTGTGCGATACCGTTGCGCGCCAGCAGCGCTTGAGCTTCACGGTCCACGCTGGCCTGATCGGCGTCATAACCCAGCGGCAGAATATGCGACACGCTGCCGTTACTTGGGCGTGCAGAACCGGTCATGATGTAGGCATCCGGTTTCATGCTGATCACTTTTTCCAGCGACACATCACCCGATGCACCCGGCAGCAGGTCGGTTCCGATATTATCCGCGCCCACTGCTTTCACCAGCTTGCCCCAACCAGCGTCACCGTGGGTGAAACAGCAGGAGTCAGAACGCCCGGCAATGGCTTCAATAAAGACCTTAGGTTTCGGGTTCACCGATGCCACGACCTGTTGAATGTGCTGATAGTGTTCGTTGTAGAATTTGCCGTAAGCCTCGGCATTTTTTTCCTGATTAAGCACTTTGCCCAGCAGCTCAATACTTGGCACGGTATTTTTTGCTGGATCGCGTTCGTAATCAACAAACAGCACCGGCACCTTCAGCGCACTGAGTTTATCGAGTACCCCCGCCTCTTTCAGTGCATCTTTCGCCCGCAGTTGCGCCACCATCAGATCGGGTTTTTGCGCGATCACCGTTTCGAGATCAACCTGCCCTTTATCGCTAAATCCCATATCCAGAATCTTTGCAGACTCAGGCCACTTGCCTTTCAGCAGATCCCAGGTACCAATATCGGATTTCTTCAACAGGTTATTCCATGCCACAACGTGCTGGAATGGATTGGCCCTGTCGAGTACAGCCAGCGAAAGAATATCGCGGCCATCCTGTAAGATAATACGCTGAGGTGCCTTGTTGAAAGTCAGCGTTTGACCATCAAGGTCAGTAACTTTCAGCGGATATGTCGTGGCAAAACTGGCGAATGAACTGGCCATCAGACCAGCGACGGAAAGCACGCGAACGGTGTTCTTCAGCATTTTTATACCCGGCAATGAGAATTAAACAGAAATGATTTTGAGAACCATTATCAAATAATGATGGAATCATAAACAATCATCGATTCACTGGGCAATGTTTTTTGGGCATAAAATGTTGATAAAACATGTCTAAATATAAACAACAGAGAAGATAACGGCAGAGGTAAAAACGCCCGGCATGATAGCCGGGCGTCAAGGTGTATCAGTCGGCTAATATTTCCACTACGGCAAAACGTTCAAAAACCAGCGGCATATCAGGCGCAAAATTGCCCGCCCGGCTGAAAAAATCCTTATGTGCCTGGCGCCAGTCGCTAAGGCTTAAATCCCCTTCACCTTCCATGGCCGCCATCTCCGGCGTCACCTGATCAAAGTTTACTAACGTCAACCCTATCGTACGCACTACGCAGCGTGCCCTTCCATGGCTATCTTCAATAATGTTATAAGCGCCAATGCCGGGCGATGGCTCAGACTGGTATGCAGCCAGCGAACTACAGGATGCGGTCTTTTTACCTGCCATCACCAATGCCAGTAATTCATCAGCCAGCTGTGGGCTGTCACCAAATGACCAGCTCATTGCTCGGGGGTAACGTACAGCGATCTCCGTCTTAGTCATGTTTACTCTCCTTGTTTATAGGAATTTAGCGGGAACCCCGGCCGATAAAGTGCAACAGAAATTCACTTTCCATCGCCAGCTTGAACGCTGACTGCGCCTTATCTGCCGCTGCGCTGTGGCCACCTTCGGTATTTTCATAGAACCAGACATCCGGCACACCGAGCGCCTGCATCCTGGCTGCCATTTTACGCGCGTGTCCCGGCCCCACACGGTCATCACTGGTCGCGGTTGTGAACAATACCGGTGGGTATTTTTTAGCAGGATCGATATTGTGATAAGGGGAGAACGCACGGATAAATGCCCACTCTTCCGGCTTCTGTGGGTCGCCGTATTCAGCAATCCACGAGGCACCGGCTGAGATTTGTGTGTAACGTTGCATATCCAGCAGCGGCACTTCGCAGATTATCGCCCCAAACAGCTCAGGGTAACGCGTCAGCATATTGCCTACCAGCAGGCCACCGTTACTGCCGCCCTGCGCTGCCAGATGTGGCGCAGAGGTGATGTTACTGGCGATCAGCGCTTTGGCAATGGCAGCAAAATCTTCATATGCGCGTAAACGCTGCTCTTTCAGCGCCGCCTGATGCCAGCGTGGACCATATTCACCGCCGCCGCGGATATTAGCGAGCACAAACACACCGCCGCGATCGAGCCAGGCAGGGCCATTGACGTCGAGATAATAGGGTTCGAGGGAAACTTCAAAACCGCCGTAGCCATACAACAACGTCGGATTCTTTCCGTCATATACCAGATCTTTTTTTGCCACCACGAAATAGGGAACGCGGGTGCCGTCATCAGACTGAGCAAAATGCTGCTTCACCACATAGCCGGTCGCGTCGAAATGCGCAGGATCCTGTTTGAGGATTTCGGGAGGCTGCTCTTTATGTTCGAGATTGCCAAGATATAACGTGGTAGGTTGCAGAAAGCCGCTGACCGTCATCATATAATCATTGCTGTCGTCATCAACACCGCCTGCACTGATATCGCTCAGCGCGGGGGCATTGCCGAACGGCTCTCGCAGCCAGTCGCCAGGCTGCGGCGTCAGTATCTCCAGACAGTTTACCACATCCTCGGAAACGCTGAGGATCAGATAGTCACGGGTCATTGAATACCCACCAAGCGCCGTAGTTGCTCCCGGGATAAACAGCGGGGTCATCTGACGGTTGCCCGCCATAAAGTCATCGAATTTTATGGCCAACAGTGAGCCAGAAGGATAGCTCTGCCCTGCGATATCCCACTGACTGGAGGGCTGAATCAGCATCCATTCGCACCATGTGCTGAATTTCGCATCCTGCGGCAGGTCGACTTTATGCCTGACGTTTTGCGCGTCGAGCAGATAGACCTCGCTGCGGTAAAAGTCGATTACCCTTCCAACGAAATTACGCTCATACCCTTTCGAATCATCATGGAAACCCATCACCGCCAGATCGTCATGTTCAGCGCTGAACTGGGTTTTTGCTGCGTCGAGCGGCGTGCCACGCTGCCAGATTTTGGTAATACGTGCATAGCCGGAGGTGGTCAGCGATCCTTCGCCAAAGTCAGTAGCGACAAACAACTGATCGTTATCTATCCAGGAGACGCGGCTTTTTGCCGAGGGCAGATTAAAGCCGTCAGCGATAAAACTCAGCGTTTGTAGATCAAACTCACGGATAGCTGAAGCGTCACCGCCGTCTGGAGAGAGATGCAGTAAACCGCGCTGATAGTCCGACCGGCGGATCTGTATGCCGTGATACACCCACTCCAGCCCTTCGGCTTTACCGAGCGCATCGATGTCCAGCACGGTTTCCCATTCCGGCTCGTCCTTACGGTACTCATCCAGCGTAGTACGACGCAGCAGGCCGCGCGGGTTTTGTTCATCCTGCCAAAAGTTGTACCAGTGGTCGCCGCATTTGTAGATACCGGGGATCTGCGCCGGTGAATTCAGGCCGCTCAGCACCTGCTGACGGATACGTTCGAAATCAGCGCTGCTGGCGAACTGATTCACTGTCAGGTTATTTTGTTGCTGCGCCCAGTCGAGCGCTGGCTGGGCGCGGATACCTTCGAGCCAGATAAATTCGTCCTGGGCGCCGATGCCCGGGTCAATAAAAGTGTTGTTTTCAGATGACATACTCGGTGCTCCTGCAGGTCATAAAGTAAGAATTCCGGTTTCGCTTTTGCTGATCAGCGCTTATTGCAACAGAATGCCCTGAATCAGACTAGCTTTAACCACTGTCACTTGTGGAATTTTCAGCGACTGCATAAATCCTTCTACCAGCAGCAAATTGCTGACGTCGGTGGTGCGGTACTCCCCTTTCAGCTCGGAATCCCCCTTCCAGACGTTCTTCTTCGACACCCTCTGCACATCTTCCAGTGTATAGGTGTGATTCAGCGGATGAATCTGATCGCTGATTGAATAACCGTGTACGCCACCAATGCCAATGACACGTTTCTGCTGCGCATCCTGCTTCATTTGCGCGCTAACGTGGGTTCGCACGTAAAAATTCACATAACGCAGCACCGTATTACGCAGGGATCCAATCGGGTTCGGCGTGCTGTCAGCCTGCGGATTTTTATTCTGTAAAACGTCGGTGATGAAATCTTTCAGCGTCACCGAAGCCAGTTTTCCCTGATAGATATCCACGGTTTTTATCCCCTGCTGCTGGCGATAGGTCGTCATCTGCATCGAACCACCGCCGATATCCCAAACCAGCAGATCCTCATCCTTCAGATTTTTTTCGTGCAGCGCTGTTTTGGCGGAGAGGAAGCCGAGTTCTGCCTCCTGCTGCTGGGAGATAATTTTCAGGCTAACGTGCGCCTGCTGGTTAAAGCGGTCAATCACCTGCTGACCGTTGGCAGCCGTACGAAATACCGCCGTCGCCACACCGGTAATACGCTGCGGTTTGAACCTGTTGGCTTTATTGACCATATCGGTCAGGGCCGTAAGCCCTTGCTGCTGAATGTCTTCGCTGAGCTGATTATTGCCGGACTTCGCCAGATCGGCGTTATATGCCACCGGACGCTGATCTTCATACAGCACGTTGCCCAAGGTTTTCTGGCAGATATTTACTGCGGTAACCTGAATTTTGGTGCTGCCGGATCCCATGTCAATCCCGGCGCGATTCTCAATACACCGGTTAGCCAGAGCCTGTGCCGGTAATAAGGTGAGTGTGGAAAATACCACGCTCAAACTGAGCACGCTGTGCAATATTTTGTTCATTTATCCCTTCCCAGAAAATAAAAGTCGTTGTTAGCAATAAAAGAAATAGCCTGGAGTAATCACCTTATTTTTTAACCCGTTTTCCCATTATTTTGTGTTATTGCCCCATCTTATATAACGAAAAAGGGTGGCCATCGCCACCCTCTATTTTTGCTGCTCACAGATGATCAGTATTCAATATGACCGTTAAGATCCTCCCCATTGCTGGCAATGACCCGCTGATACCAGAAGAAACTTTTCTTCCGATAACGCGCCATATCTTTCAGATCATGCTCATCACGGTTCACGTAAATAAATCCATAGCGTTTGCTGATGCCCTGGTGAGTGCTGACTAAATCAATCGCCGACCACGGACAATAGCCAAAGAGTTCTACGCCATCGGATATCGCCAGCTTCAGCTGTTCGATATGAATACGCAGATAATTAATGCGCTTATCGTCGTACACTTTTTTGTCGTCGGTCAGCTTATCGAATGCGCCCAGGCCGTTCTCGGTAATGATCAGCGGCAAGGCATAGCGTTCATATATTTCACGGCAGGTCAGGCGAAAACCGACCGGATCGATATACCAGCCAAACTCGTTATGTTCGAGGTGCGGGTTATCCACCCCCAGATAAACATTTTTATACACACCGGCCAGCTGCTGGTCCTCTACTGCGCGTGGATCTTGCTTCTCACCAGCGTGGTTGTTTGGCACATCCGCCGCCACGGTAGTCGACGCATAATAGTTGAAAGCGATAAAGTCAGGTTTGCCCTGACGAAGTATTTCCATATCGCCCGCGACGATTTCCGGCAACAGGGATTTCTCTTCCAGGAAACTCCACACCAGCGCGTTATAACGCCCGTGACAAGCCAGATCGAGATACAACCAGTTGCGAATGGAGGAGTAATTATGCGCGGCAATATTGTCTTCCGGTTTGGAACTGGCAGCATAAATACAGGAGATATTCGGTGCCGGGCCAATTTTAGCCTGCGGTAATAAGGCGTGGCAGAGAATCATGGCTTTGGCCTGCGCCAGCATCATATGGTGATTCTGCTGATATAACGCTTTCTGCGGATTTTCAGTATTGGGATCCAGCGTGCCTATCACATCGCCTTTAAGGATCATCATATTTTGTTCATTGATGGTCAGCCAATATTTGACCCGGTCGCCATACAATTCAAATGCGGTTCGCGCGTAGCGTTCAAACGCATCGACGGTTTTCCGGTCAGACCATCCCCCCTTCTGCTGTAACGCATACGGCAGGTCAAAGTGGTAGAGCGTGACCAGCGGCTCAATGCCAGCATCGCAAATCTCGTCGATCAGTTGATTATAAAACGCCACACCCTGCGGGTTAATGTCTCCGTCACCGTCGGGAAAGAGGCGGCTCCAGGAGATAGAGAAACGGTAGGTTTTCAGCCCCAGCTCTTTAAACAGGGCTACGTCTTGTTTGACATGGTGATAATGGTCGCTGGTGACTTTGAAGTCGCTGATGTTATCGGGGAAGGTGGCCATATCAATGACCGACGGGCCTTTCCCGTCCTCATTCCATGCACCTTCCACCTGGTAAGCCGAGGTAGAAGCCCCCCATAAAAAGTCAGCCGGGAAGGGTTTGGTCTTCGCGTAAATCATCCAGATATCTCCTTGACGTTTAAGAAAATTATTGTGGTGATGGTCTGCCTCAGCGTGACTGCCTGAGGCCGTCGATCTCCTTGTGCAGATAGATCATCTCTTCGGCCATTTCCCGGCATAGCAGGGAGTTCATCAGGTGGTCCTGTGCATGAACCATGATCAGATTGACCGGAATTTTGCCGCAACCTTCATCAGCACCAATCAGCTCTGTCTGGATCTGATGGGCGCGTTTACCGGCCTGCGTGGACTGCACCAGCAGCGCCTCAGCCTGTTGCCACTCTTTTTTGCGCGCCGCCTGCAAGGCTTCCATCGCGCATGAGCGGGACTCTCCGGAAAAGATGATCAGCTCCATCACCGTTGTTTCCATATCCCTTAGTGTGTCCATGGTTTGCTCCCGTTGGCGGCTCAGGCCTGTGGCTGAGTCAGCGTCTGTTTCTCTTCCTGCTCTTGAGGATTCTCCTGTTCGAGCAGCTGTTTTTCATAGGCTTTGAAGAACGGATAGTAAATTACCGATGAGATGGCAATTAAGATCATCACCAGCACCGCAGCGCGTAGATCCCAGCCGGTTGACCATGCCGCACCAATCGGCGCGGGGGCCGTCCAGGGCACCACGGAATTCACCTTACCTACCCAGTCGGTGCGAGTGGCGATATAGGCGATAACGGCATTGACCAACGGTGCGGTAATAAACGGTATAAACAGGGTCGGGTTCATCACTATCGGCGAGCCGAAAATAACCGGTTCATTAATATTAAATACGCCGGGAACCAGGCTGAGTTTACCGATTGACCGCAGATGCACCGAACGGCTGCGTAAATAGAGCAATACCAGCCCCATCGTCGATCCCGAACCGCCAATCACAATAAAGAACTGCCAAAAGGGTTCGATAAATATATGCACAGGCGGCAACCCGGAAGTGAGTAACTCCTGATTGATACCCAGATTGGTCAACCAGAATGCCTGCAACATGCCGCTGATGATCACCGCGCCGTGAATACCGGCGAACCAGAGCAGATGACAGATCAGCACTGCAATAAGAATGGCCGGTAAAGTATCGGCAGCAGAAATAATCGGCCCGAACAGCGCCATAATGGCCTGCGGTAGCAACATGTCGAACTGATATTGAATAAACAGGCTCAGCGGATAGAGCGTCAGCACCACCGCCATAATGGGAATTAAGAGATCGAAGGAGTGTTTGATTTTCGGCGGAACCTGATCCGGCAGTTTAAAACCGATATTTCTGACTTTTAAAAACCGCGCTAATTCTGTGGTGTAAATCGCGACCAGCACGGCGGTAAATATCCCCACCCCACCCAGCCCCAACGTCGGCAGGGTTTTATTCACCTGCGGCGATGCCACCAGCATAAAGGACATCAGCGATAACATCGCAGTCATAAAAGGATTGAGCTTGTAACTGGCGGCGAGGTTATAAGCAATAGCGGCAGTGATGTATATCGACATGATCCCCATGGTCATATTGTAAGGGGTTAATATCACATCCTGATATTTCACTGACATCGCCAGCCACCAGCGCGCAAAAGCCCAGCCGCTGTCAGGGGAAAAAGGAGGATAAGCAAAAACCAGCAGGAAAGAACCGACAATCATAAAGGGCATGGCGGAAATAAACCCGTCCCTGATGGCCATAATATGTCGCTGACTGGATATTTTTCCCGCCATCGGGCTGATTTTATTTTCGATAATACCGAACAGCACATCACTGGCATGAGACATAAATAATTCCCCTATGGCACAAGCATGGTAAACGCTTCGGATAAATATTGACCGCTGAGCGCAATACTGCAACCGGTTTCAGAAACCGGTTACCATTTTGTGATTGGGTTCATAAATAAACGCTTCGAAGGGAAAAATCTGGGATTTATGAAGTAATTGGGGCTAAAGGGGGATCACACTTTCCCCAAAATCATTCGGGCTGGATTAAGGCGGCAACGAAATGAACCTTGAGGGCTTACATCAGTAAATGACCGGGGTGAATGATGGCTGCCAACGCAGAGCCTGTGTGAAGGATGAAGGAAAAGAGAGAGGGGAAATTACACAGCCCGCCTTGCAGCAGGCCATGGTCGCGCTCAGCTGATAATACTCAGCCTTTACTGACGGAGATGATTTCTTTGATCTGGCTAAAGTTGGCACTGCCGTGGTCGGTTTTGACTGTCGGGTAAATTCTTTCCCCTTTCTTCACAAAGCCTGTTACCTCGTGGGTAGTACCGTTCTTAACAGTCAGAATATCACCAATACTGATCGAACTTTCGACTTCGCTCATAACAATCCTTAACACTTACAATCGCTTAACTTCAGAGTGACCAAGTAATACCTCTAGAGGGTAGGCCTTTATCCGCCACATAACCAGCAGCATCGCCTTACGGCCCTTTATTCCCCACTGCTCATTGCCTGCCCAACGGGCTCAGAAAATTCCGGAAGGTCATTTCCTAAGTCAAATTTACCCGGGTTATACTTGAACGGTTAATACCGTTAGTTATTATGAGTGTGCAAGCACTTATTCCCCTATAGGTCATTGCATCTCATTGGACTATCCCCTCGTAAGGTATTACGACGTCCCGCCCTCCTTGAGCGGGACTTTTTTTATCTGCATGCTGAGGAATTCAACCCACCTCCCCCAGATCCGCATCTCCCCATCCCCACGCGTGGCCCCGCTGAAATTCGGCACTCTGGCACACATTGTCATGCTGACCGGCTTCAATGATGCAGTCTGGAGAAAGGGTAATTCTGAGAGTGAAGGATCCGACATTACTAACTGAGCGTTGTATCTAATCCTGGGGGCAGGTCACCCCGACATAACGATGAGTAATATGGGGTGGTAACGCCAGTTCACCCACAGAATTGATAACATGCCCTTTATGGTCAACTACGACAAACCGGACTTAAACTTGGAAATAGGGTAACTGATGCGAATTCAACAACCACAGTAATTCACCATTTTGATGAGAAATCTCTCATTTGTATTTTTAAGATCAAAACTTCAGGGGGATATTACCAATGTTAATCAAACATCCTTTTTCCAACTTCATATAATCACCTGCTTTTAAATGGACCGACATCCTCATTATACCACTGAGGGATAATTTCGTGTATTCTTGAATATACTGAACAGCCGTTATATTGCATCGAATCTCTTCTGGTTCATTCATTAAATTAATAAGCTGGTTACGCGTCATTTTATATGGTGTTAATTCAGTAAGCTTAGTATTTATTTCAGCGAGATGCCACATCGTATAGGCCAGAAAAACGGATGCTTGTTCCCAAATACATTCACTTTCGATGAATTTAGTTGCCTCGAGGGAGGAAATAACTGAGAAAGTTGTTACTGTTTCTGTCGTAAAGAAGAAATTTTCCGCGTCCGAAATAATTTGATTACTTAAACCTAAGATCATTGGCGCTTTAACTGAACTTCTTACCATGCCATCTAATACCCTATACAACTGTACATAACTATCTTAAATTAAATAACAAATATATTCTTTGTCATTTGAGCAGGGGAATTCCCTGTGAGCAGGGCTAATTTTTTTCGATCATGAGGAAGTAGTGCTTTCATGACCTTTAGAATTGCTAATATAGGTTTAGCGGTATTGTTTTTTGAGCGATCCACTTTTGCTCTCCCTTCGAGCAGGGATAATGAAAACTCACCACCACTACTTTTTACATTAAAAGTGAAACTCTCATATAAGCACTTGATAACTTCAACTGTTGAACTAAATTTAAATTAGCAAAAATTGAAAGCCCCTTAATTTTAGCATGCTAAATTTATAAATGACATGATACCTACAAAGTAGGTTCAGTCTTTTTTTAGACTCCTTTGGTGTTTATTTTTATTAGAACCAGAGATGGAGTTTTTAACAACCGGAAGAAAAGTGCCGCACCGTAACGCATTTATCTTTGAAAAGAGCGGAGTACTTATGTTCCGCATCTGAATGGATTTGATAAATTTAGGGACGGGATACTATTGATGACAAATCAGAAATTAACAGGTAACTTAATCATATCCATAAGTTTTCCCTCGGAGGTGGTGATGTATCCTCCTATTTTTAGTTGAGATAATATTTTCATAATACCACTTCTTGATAGCCTGGTACGTTCCTGGATATATTGTGCTGCAGTAATACTCAGTCTAATCTCATCAGGCTCATGCATCAAATTTATCAACTGGTTACGAATAACTTCATAAGCAGAGAGGGCAGTATTCTTTGCGCTATTGATGCTAATATATTTCAACAAATATGATTGAAAGATCGAGTAATCTTTCCAAAGATTATTATCCCTGATGATATCCTTTGCATTATGCAGGGGAGTGACCGCATAGGAAATATCCGTTTCCGTAGTAAAGAAATAGTCAGCCTCACCCATTAATATCTCGTTGGTCAGGCCAACAATCAGCGGTGAATAACCGGTGGCCACCACCATGCCGTCACTTGATCTGTGTATAAAAATTGTACCTACGAGAACAAGGTAAATAATATTCACACCATTTTCAGTGTAATAAAAACTTCTGTGTGGCTGGCCGACACGTACATCCGCGAAGGGTAGTATCGCATCAATGAGAATTTGCATCTCTTTTAGGGGTTTAAAATTTCTGACACTACGTGGGCACATGTTGATTCCTGGTAAAAACAAAAATTCTAATAAGGTCCTAGCCAGCTTTTACTGTCTGGTGTACCTAAAAATATAGGTCAGAATTTCTCATTATACATCTTATAGCCAGTAATGGTTATGTCTTCTCATGTCACGGGAAAGGTTATGCTTGGATTGGCTATAACATATGTTGAAAAGAACGGCGAGGATGGGCTTCCAGTAAAAGGCCGAGAGTGCCACAAGGATTTGGCAGCTGAGCGCCTGCCGTTGCTTAGGCCTGGGCGAACGGCTCTATGGTTTTGCCATGGGTGCACCGGCCTGCTCGTTAAATACCTGACCACAATATCGGCAAACGGTGTCTGGACCGAGCAATTGAAGTGTAGTCTTAACAGTGCAGTGATGTTCCAGGGCTCATATTCCTACTATGGCAAATAACTGGCTACAGCATCGCAAATCGCATCCCACCCGTGGTGGGGTGTCTTAGGAAATTTCCTCGGAGGTTGAGGTTATTATCCTGAATGGCGTGACTTATTATATTCCAGGGTTTTGAATTCCCCTTTTCGTTTGAGCGCCTCTATTCCTGATCATCCGAATAGAAAATGACGCACTTTCAGGAATAGGGGCGACAAAGCGGAGGTTTATTCACTGGTTTAAGAAAAATATCATGTAATTTTATTGCTGATTAATTGTAGGATAATGTTACCGTTGCCAATGAAGTAAGAAGACCAGGTTTCAGGGTGCCCCCGTTGTAATAATAATACGCGTTGAATGCCAAAGATTCTTGTGCCTGAGAGTTAGCAATAACCTGCAAATTATTTCCGAGCGTTACAGTATTATTATTCAACAGGACTTGTATTCCGACGGCATCATTCCCTGCGGTAGTATTCGCCAACACATCCGACTTTCCTGCCATTGCTGTGCCGTCAAACTTCACAGACACTGTTGTTTGGGGATCACAGGTTAAATTGATATTAAATGGCTGAGCGACAGGATATCGACCAGAGCCATTAGCCATAAGATCGGCTTTTTTTACAGGTAGCAATTGCACTGTCTGATTGGGATTTGTCCAAGAGCAAGTATAAGCAGGAATGACCAACGTATTTTTTAAAGTGAATCTCCAGGTTTTATCCCACCCCTAGATAACCTGGCCCACAACACCATTATTTGAACGCTGCTGTACCTGAAGCCTCGCTATTTCTGTCCCTGCAGGGATAGTCGTTCCCGTCCCATTAATCATCGCTACACGTTGTATGCCTATTTTTACCTGGAGAGGGACATTGGCTAAGTTTGGATAGTTGGTTGAGCAATTACTATCTGGCCACACGCACACGGTACCGAGTGGATAATTATAGGTAGCCCCGCCAATCACAGAAAATCCAGTATAACCAAGGCTGGTTAACATTGGCGAAATGGTCGCGCCGGTAGTTCGCAATGCATCAGTATATCCAGATTGTCCAGAGCAATTTGTATAGGTGCTCATGTCTGTGAGTGTAATATTACTGGTGGTTTTGTTTAACGCCACATCAATAGGGATCGTAAAAGTTCCCGAACCACCAATTGCAACACCATTAGAAGTACAAGAAAATGCCATGGCGGACATAGGTAACAGCAGCAACCCTATTAATCCTGAATATAACAGGCATAGTAAAAATCTAAGATTCTTTTTCATAAAGTGAAAACTCGCGTCTAAATGGAATGATCTAAAGAGGCTGTCATTTTCGCCTCCTTAGATTTACAGACAATTCGCCTGTGCAGTTTGAATACCTGTATTTTCTGTTATCTGCTTAATCAGAGCATAACTCACGGAACATCGTTGGTTAGCCTCACTCCCCCATTGCGCCTTCAGGGAACCACTGTCGGGCATCCCAGTCAGGTAAACCTGGCCGCCATCACCGACGATAAAGCTTTGTGGGGCTTGTTGTGCCGGATCGCTCACCATTGCACCAAACGGCACAGGTGCTCCACCATGACGCAAGAGGGTCATCAGTACTCGTCTGCCCACGTTTGCATTGAAATTAGCGCGAACTACCGCTCCACGGGTTGGCACCACATTCTGCGTGGTCAGCGTCAGGTCGACGTCATCCTGTAAGGTTTCAGTGTTCAACTGCACTTGGTTTTTCCGGTACGGTGAGGCATAAGGAACGATGGCATAACCGCGCCAGTCAGTTTTCACTCCACTCTGGTTAAGGACACCCACGCCGTCGGTGCCCGGCGCTTTCACCAGCGCAATGGTTTCACCAAGCGGCTGCCCTAATGTCACGCCGTTTTCATGTGCCACTATCCCGCCTTGCAGGCCGTAATTTATCCGTTGGGTATTCTGGTCATAGGCGTAACCGCCGTTCACTTCTCCGTAAGTGCCACGATAGTCGGCATTAAGGTTACCGCTATTACCCACGCCCTGATTGCCGTAACCTTCCTGAGCACTCCAGCTAAGGTTGTTATCTGCCAAGACGCTACCATTTAATCCTAAGGTATTGGTCGTGTTTCCATTTTTACTGGTACTCATATTGTGGGTCGCGTAAGTGTTACTGAGCCAGCGACTGAGCGGTACGCTAATATTAAAAGCGAGCACCTGGTCACGGTCATAAACACGCCCCCCTTTACTTTGACTATTACCATTAATATCGCTGGTATTGGCCGTTGAGTTTTCGTTATAGCTATAGTTCAGGCCGTAGCTGATACCGTTCCACGAGTTGTTATAGCCCACGCCGATAGACTTCATGTTGCGATCGCTATTCCAATAGTCTTCACTCACCAGGCTAATGGATACCGAACCGGCACTTTCCCATAAACTTTGATTCATGGTCAGTTCGGCGCGATTACGACGGCGCTCGTTCTGCGAGGAATCCTGGTCATTACGATAGGTGTCCAACACTTCCTGCAGACTGTAATAACCCGCAGTGGAATAGCGATAACCGGCAATTGAAAAGTTGGTACCGGTCTCTAAAATGTCTTTGCTATACCGGGCTCGCCAAGATTGGCCGCTCTCTTTTGGCTGCTCCTTCATCGTGGACCACGCCTGGGTGACGTCCACCGACAGAGCCCCGATATCACCCAGATTTTTACCTATACCCGCCGCCAGAGAATGATATTTACTGGCAAACTGCCCCCCTCCGTACGCCGTAAAACCGTGTGACATACCATAAATGGCGGTGCCCTGGCTGAAATCCGTTTTTTCAACACTGTCATCGTATGAACGGTACTGACCGCTGGTCATAGCGAACTTCAAGCGTCCTTCACGTTGCAAAACAGGCAATGAAGCATAAGGAACGACCAGTTGTTGTTCACTGCCGTCTGCTTCTTTAATCGTTACGTATAAGTCACCGCTGCCGCCAGTTGGGAACATGTCAGTAATTTCAAAAGCCCCTGGTGCAACATAGCTCTGGTAAATCACATAACCGTTTTGTTTGATTATGACCTGGGCATTGGTGCGGGCAATACCTCGCACTACCGGTGCATAGCCCTTAAGACTGTCAGGCATCATGTCATCATCCGATGCAATTTGTGCACCGCGAAAAGGTATGCTGTCAAAAACGTCTGATGGCGAACTACTGTCACCCAGCGTCAGTTGGCTTTTCAATGCGACAATGTTGCGCTGAGCATAGGTGTAGACGGTGTCCCACTGACTCATCCCTTGGCTACTGCGACTATAGGTCGAGTAGTTGCGCAGCCGCCACTCACCGATATTGGCCCCGGGCCTCAGGTTCACATACTGGTTGTCTGAATCCTGAGCAGTATGATTGCGCGTGTAGTTATTAGCCCCCGTCAGACTGTAATTCAGCAGTAAGGCTGTAATACCATTGTCCCACTGCTCCGGCGAGACGTAACCACGCGCGGTCTGAGAAACAGCAGCCTGCGGCATGCTGATGAGCAGTTGCTGTGCGCTAAAGCGAAACTCGGTACTGGCAGAAGGAATAACATTAAGTTCAACGCATTCCCCCTCACCCAAAGTGGGGAACTCTTGGGTTTTTACACCCATATCAGCCAGAGCCTTGCCACTCAGACAGGGTTGCAGACTCTCTTTACCGTCTTTGGTCGGTTGCAATCTAAACGTAATGTCCCGGGTATCGATTTTTTCATTATTCAGGTAGACATCAACGTGGTAGATACCAGGCGCCTGGCTGCCGTTGGTTTCAAAAACTGACAGATCAGTTTTTCCCTGCAGAGGATTATCTACCTGTAGCAATTCAGGATTAAAGTAATCAGCGGCGTGAGCACCCGACGTAAGGCAGCCCGACAACAAGGCGATTAAATATGCCAGTTGACTGATACGTGGGGTCTTAAGTCCCTTATTCCTTTGCGGTGTATTGTTCATCCTTTACTGCTCCAGTGTCTAAAAGCCAGAGGGTCGCCCTGTTCTCTGTGTCCTTACTGCTCCGCAAGAACTTAATTCATTGTTTTTTTTATAAAATACCTGTATGAATCGCCCCCACACCGCCGTAATCGCTGATGATTTTCCAGTTGATGCTGCCATCGGTAACACCTGCTGGTAGCGCAAAGCTGGCATTGGACATCGGTGCCACAAAGGTCACTCCTTTGATCTGTTTGCCACCGATGGTCACGGAGTGGAAGTTCATATAAAACGGTGTTGGGTTATTGACCTCCAACTGACTGTTGTTACGCTTCCATTTCAGATCTTGTGCCACTTCTTCCGGTACGCCTTTTAGACCCTGAGGACGAAAAATCAGCTTGATGCGGGTTTTCACGGCGACTTGCAGTGTGTTTTGCCCTTGTTCTTTTTTCTCTGAGGACGGGATTGATTTGATACTCATCCAGTAAAGGGACTCTCTATCACCAGGCAAGTTGCCGCCAGCACGCACCACTCGCAGGACGTTTTGCTGGCCACCATCAAGACGGAATAAAGGAGGGGTGATCATGAAGGGGGCTTTCTCAGCGACACCGACGGGGGCTTCTACCCAAGACTGGATTAAATAGGGCGAGTGGTCAGGATTATTGACGCTCAGTGAAGACTCCTTTTTCGCACCGTCATAAATCAGCCGCGTGCCCCCGACGACTACGCCAGCCTGTGCTGCCGTAGTCGTCACGAAGAAAGTGCCAATCAATAAGTTTTGTAAGAATTTCATGTTTTAAATCCACATCAAGGTTAAGAATATCGGGCCGGGGTTGTTGCCTCCGACCCGTATATTCAGCTCCCCGAGTAATCTGGGGAAAATTTTAGTTGTAGTTAACAGTGAAGCTGGCTACAGAGTTTGCAGGACCGGCTGTGACCGTGGCAGAAGTCGCAACATAACGAGCCACAAAGTCCAGGTTGTTAGTACCGGTAGAAACCAGTGGGTAAACGGTAGATGCGGTGAATAATGGAAGAACTGCGCTAGACGCGTCAGACAGCTGAATGCCCACGCCAGTTGCTACGCCAGTTTCGGTGGTCAGCGCCAGAACACTGTTGTCGCCAGTAACTGCAGCGCCATCAAACTTAACGGTCGCGCTGGTTACAGTTTCCGGGCAGTTTTTCAGTTGCAAGGTGAACTTAGTTGCAGATGCAGTGGAGCCCGCACCCGTGAAAGCCGTTTTAGCAACCTGGCCCAGGGTGACGTCAAGCGGGTTAGAGACGTTGTTTACTACGGTGCAAGCGGCATCAATGATTTCGCCTTTGAAGTTAACCTGACCATCAGCTGCGAACGCTGAAGCAGCTGACAGAATTGACGCAGAAGCGATAACAGCGACGATAAGATTGTTTTTCATGGTAAATTCCTTGAGTAATTAAGTAGTCGCCAATGTTCAGGACATAGCTGTCCGCACCAAATTTAAAGTGGTGGTTATTGACATGGCTTTTCCATTTATTTATTGAAGTAAAACACTCTTTAAGAAAGTAAGTACCTAACAATAAAAAAACCTTCTTAAGGTGATTTGAAATAAACAAACTTAATATAGAGTTTGTATTCAAACGGTTAAGAAGGAGTACTTATTGTTTTAGTCATTTCTTATCTTATGCGCCGATTATCTAGTAGTGCCTAAGTTGCCTCAACTCATTTTGGGTCTAAAAATAGACTTACGCCGGTGGGTTAAACTCATACTTTAATGAAATCCATGTAAGATAAATATTAATGAAATATGACTATTGATCCGCCCCCGTATATAACCCCTCCATAATCAGGAACAACCGGCTTCATTCTTGCAACAGCCAGATTTTATGCATATTCGGATGGGATCACCCAGCCCCGCGAAGAAGGGTGACGACGCGGGTTAAGGAGGATGTGCCAAACCTCGATTTTGCACCCTGCATCCTCCAGGATCGTGAATGAGCGCTCATTGAGGTACTCCTGCTGCAACTAGCCATCAGAGGACTAAAGCGTTGCGTAGTCCGTCGGTGTTCCCGGGCGTGAGAAGTCGCTCCTAATTCTCCTTTCATACATGCGCCATCCCAGCTTTTTCTTGCAACTTCAGAACCGTTATCAGTTTCCAGCAGCAGTGACCAAGGACGCCTGACTATAATGCTGTTCAATATAACTACAACGTCATTTGATCGCGGATTCTGCCAGAGGGTGTTTGGATATAAACGCTGAGGTTGCTGTCCTCCAGAGATGTATTGATTACGCCGGAGTTCTGTTAATTGAGCAGCCTTCTTGGGAAGGGTCACCACTCGGCGAAAAGACTGAATTGAGGTTGGCTATCCGGCCAGAAAGCCTTTTTAGGCAAAAAATAAGATCTGAAGACCGTGATTCAGAATAGCAAAGATGTCCGGTGATTCACCTTGGCCAGACTCAGACATGCATATATAAAAGAAATGCGTACTCCTGACTCTAATATCACGTCCAATCTACAGCCTTCCATCAACTACTTTTACTAAAGTAAAAAGGGTGCAATTTGTCGAATAAAAACTCTGTAAGAAACTCACATGCCCCTGTAGGACTGCCCAGCTAGGATTTCTATTTTTATAATTCTGACTCGTGTATAGGTAACGCGGGGGTATGCGTTAACAATCTCAAAACCCTGAGAAAAGTCATGCTAGTATTGCACTATTCCAGCCGCTGAAAATGTCACTTTACCCATGACTGAACCCTACGAATTTCTCAACAATGTCCCGGTGAATCAGCAGATCTATCGGACCCTGCGCCAGGATATTGTCACCTGTGTGATCCCCCCTGGTGCGTTGTTATCAGAAAAAGAGATCTCTTCCCGCTTTAACGTATCGCGTCAGCCGGTGCGTGAAGCGTTCATTAAACTGGCAGAGGCCGGCCTGGTACAGGTTCTTCCACAACGCGGAACCTTCGTGATGAAGATCTCCGCCAAACGGGTGGCAGATGGCCGGTTTATCCGCGAAGCGGTGGAAACGGCGGTGGTACGCCGCGCAGCGGTAGTCGCCACGGCGGGCGATCTGGCGCAGCTGGAGCACAACCTGCAACGTCAGCGGCTGGCGGCAAAAAGCCAGCAAACGCAGGAATTCCTGCTGTTAGACGATGAGTTTCACCGCACCATCGCGCAGATTATCGACTGCCGCCTGGCGTGGGAAACCGTCGAGCACATCAAAGCCACCATGGACCGCGTGCGTTTCCTTACCCTGAGCAAAGTCTCCCCGCCGGAAAGCCTGATCGAGCAGCACGACAATATCTTTGCCGCGCTAAAAGCTCATGATCCGGACGCCGCCGAGCACGCTATTCGCATTCATCTGCAAGAGATGATCTCTACCATTACCCCCATCGCCGAGCAAAACAGCGACTGGTTCGACGCAGAATAGTCACCGGGCGTTCACCGCGCCCCCCTCCTTTTACGCCCTTAAAATTTGCAAGACAGATCACAATTTTATAATGTTAACGTTAACAATCGTGATTAACATCGACTATTTATCGCGAAGCGGCTTCCATCCGCACAAAGTTAACGTTAACAATGCGCAGAATTTCCCGCCATGACAAACGGATATGCATCATGAAAACCCATCAACGACGTCATTATTTGCTGCTTAGCGGATTACTGTTTTGTTTCTTTTATACCTGGTCCTCTGCCTTCTCACTTATCTCATTATGGCTGAGTCAGAAAGTCGGGCTGAAAGGCACGGAAACCGGCCTCATTTTTTCCGCGATTGCCCTGACTGCGCTGTGCGCCCAGCCGTTATACGGGTTTATTCAGGACAAACTGGGACTGCGTAAAAACCTGCTATGGATGATAGGCGGCTTGCTGCTGATGAGTGGTCCGTTCTTTATTTTTGTCTTCGCGCCATTGCTGGCGGCCAATATTTTACTCGGTGCCACAGCGGGCGGCCTCTACGTCGGAGCCACTTTTTTTGCCGGGATTGGCGCGCTGGAATCCTACACCGAGCGGGTGAGCCGCATTTTGGGATTTGAATTCGGTAAAGCACGCATGTGGGGGTCGTTGGGCTGGGCTGCTGCCACCTTCTTTGCCGGTATGCTGTTTAATATTGATCCAAACCTCAACTTTTGGATGGCGTCCTTATCCGCTGGGGTGTTCCTGATCCTGTTAGGGTGCCTGCGTGAGGTTAAAACTGATGCCATGAGTCAGCTTGAATATGGCAAGCCAGGAAACCTGACCTTCAAAGACGCCGCCGCGCTGTTTCGCCTGCCGCGCTTCTGGGCACTGATTGTCTTTGTCATGGGAGTCAGCGTCTATAACGTCTATGACCAGCAGTTCCCGGTCTACTTCTCTTCACTGTTCAGTGATGTCAAAAATGGCAATGAAATGTATGGCTTCCTTAACTCATTTCAGGTTTTCCTGGAAGCTGGCGGCATGTTTCTGGCTCCTTTTGTCGTCAACCGGATAGGAGCAAAAAACGGCCTGCTACTCAGCGGACTTATCATGGCACTGCGCATTTTTGGCTCTGGCCTGGCCGCCGATGCAGTAACCATCTCACTGATGAAACTGCTGCACGCCGTGGAGTTGCCTATCCTGCTTATCGCCATGTTCAAGTACATCACCACCCGTTTCGACCCGCGGCTCTCTGCCACGCTGTATCTGGTCGGCTTCCAGTTTATTACCCAGGTTTGCGCCAGCGTGCTTTCACCTCTGGCCGGGCGCGGCTACGACCTGATCGGATTTGCTGACACCTACATGATCATGGGGCTGCTGGTCCTGGCCCTGACCCTGCTCTCCTGCTTCCTGCTGCTGGGTGAAAAACGCAGCACGCCACCAACCTTGCACCTCAATCAAAGTGAGATTTTATGAAACAACGATTGGAACTCGCCGCCGCGGCCCTGAGCGCCGCAACTGCGCAGCGCGATAACGCATTTTATCCCAAATATCATCTGGCACCTCCCGCGGGTTGGATGAATGATCCTAATGGCCTGATATTTCACCGGGGCCTTTATCACGCGTTTTATCAGCATCACCCCTTCAGCGAAAACTGGGGGCCGATGCACTGGGGGCATGCGACCAGTCATGACATGGTGCACTGGCAACATCAGCCTGTTGCTCTGGCACCGGGCGATGAATTTGACCGCGACGGCTGTTTCTCCGGCAGCGCAGTCGATGACGACGGGATGCTCAGTCTGATTTATACCGGACATGTCTGGTTGAACGGAGAAGGCAATGACAGCGCCATCCGCGAAGTACAATGTCTGGCCACCAGCGTTGACGGCATTCACTTTACCAAACAGGGTGTGGTACTGACTGCGCCGCCCGGCATTATGCATTTCCGCGATCCGAAAGTGTGGCGCGAAGCAGGCTACTGGTGGATGGTGATCGGCGCACGTGACGCCGAGGATCGTGGTCAGGTGCTGCTCTACAAAGGCGGAAGCCTGCGTGACTGGCAATTAGATCGCGTGCTGGCGCAGGCCAGTGAGCATGAAGGTTATATGTGGGAGTGCCCGGACTTTTTCCCGCTGGGCAATGAACATGTCCTGATGTTTTCACCGCAGGGCATACAGGCCTGCGGTGATGACTACCGCAATCTCTTCCAGAGCGGCTGCCTGCGCGGCCAGTGGCAGCCGGACGGTGACTTCGTTATCAGCCATACCTTTCGCGAGTTGGACCACGGCCATGATGTCTATGCACCGCAATCCTTCCTCGCCGCCGATGGCCGCCGGGTGGTCATCGCCTGGATGGATATGTGGGAGTCGGTCATGCCTTCCAAAACCGGTGGCTGGGCAGGCTGCATGACCCTGCCACGCGAACTGCACCTGCAACAAGGTAAACTGTGTATGACACCGGTGCGCGAGCTGGAAACACTGCGCCGCGAGCACCAGCAACTCCGGGCTGTCACACTGCGCGACAACATGAAAGAGATCAGCAGCGATGCCCGCGCCGTCGAGCTCATCACCCGGTGGGACCTCGATGCATCCACGGCAAGGAACTTCGGTTTGAAACTCGGGAATGGCCTGACGATTACCGTTGATAGCCAGTCCCAGCGTTTAGTGCTGAAACGGGATTATGCGGCGCAATACGGTATCTGCGGGGAGCGCAGCGTGGCCTTACCGCGCCAAGGCCAGCTGCATTTGCGCGTGTATATTGACCGTTCATCAGTAGAGGTATTCGTTAATCAGGGGGAGGCTACGCTCAGCAGCCGGATTTACCCGCAAGCGGGACAGCGCAGGCTGTCGTTGTTTGCTGAAAACGGTCAGGCCGTGTTGCAAAGCGGCGACTGCTGGCAGCTTGCCGCCGGATAAGATCTATAACGAAGCCCTCGTCAGCAGGGGCGAAGCGATTTTTATCAGGCCGCGATGCGGACGTTGTTCAATCAGATGCAGCACCGCTTCTCGGCCTATTTCCACATGCGGCAATTGTACCGTGGTCAGCGGGGGCAAGAACAGATCGCCAATGCCGACCATATTGTCGTAACCCAGCACCGCCACCTGCTGTGGAATTGCAATGCCTCTGGCCAGCAGTACCTGATAAGCCAGAAAAGCGATTCGGTCATTACCACATACCAGCACGTCAAAATCCGGTTTCCCGCCGATGATGACTTCATCCAGCAGGGTGACCACATCACGGTAATGTTCGTCCCCCCACGCCATATGATGCTGGCGCAGATCGGTCTGCGGCAGCCCGGCTTCACGCCAGGCCTGTTCGGCTCCGGCACGACGGCTGACGCCCGCCGGGGTTAACTGCGGCAAATAGAAACAGAGCGGCTTACGATACCCCTGAGCGATCAGGGCTTTCATCGCCTGATACTGGCCGTCAAAATCATCAGGGATATAACCCGGTAAAGGTTTTCCCCGGCTGATACAGTTAGCCAGCACCAGATTTTTATCCAGCAGACGTTCGGGAATATCCACCTCACGCAGCCCCATGGTAGTAAAAATGATCCCGTCCGGGCGCTGGGAGAGCAGCTGGCTTACCGCGCGATCGCTATCTTCCTGAGAGGTGATATTGACCAGAAAGCTGCTCCAGCCAAACTCTCTGGCAGTCAGCTCAATGGAGAGCAATAACTCAACGGAAAACGGCGTCGTGGCGGTATCCAGTGCCAGCACGCCGAGCGTCGATACTTTACTGCTTTTGCCACGCATCCTGCGGGCAGAGAAATCAGGCACATAATTCAGGCTATTGATGGCATGCAGTACACGCGCCAGCGTTTCAGGCTTCAGCCGTTGTGGCTGATTTATTGCCCTGGATACCGTCATCAGGGACACCGACGCCAGTTGCGCCACCTCTTTGAGCGAAGCCATAACTCTCCCGCGCAGAAAATTTCAATCTCCTGATCCTACACAAAAAGTGACCTTCTGCGTATGGCTAATCACGCCAGAGCAATACGCTTATTCATCTCATGGCGCAGTGCGTACAGGAACCCTGCTTGCCGTGGATATTGTTTGAAGGTGATGCGCATTCCGGCCAGCCGTTCGATAAGGCTCTCCACCTCCTCACGACTGGTCAGTGACTCCAGCAGTTGCAGCGCCTGCAGGTCCTGTAACCCCTCACGCAGCACCATCAATCGTAATGACTCCACCGGCTGATACTCTTCGCCCGGATAGACCACGAACAGATCGCCGGAAGGAAATGCTCCCTGGCCATCGGTGATGGCATACGGGTCGAGCTTCTCCAGGGAATGGCCGCTGTTATAGAAGTTAAAACCCCAGTGCAGAAAACCGGTGATGTTATAGAGATACAGCTGC